>Ga0209480_10000450_pt1 | contig 34713 bp, 42 predicted proteins | sample JI61114C2DNA_FD_187501 | JGI IMG/M metagenome (GOLD analysis project Ga0209480, IMG submission 187501) | Wastewater effluent complex algal communities from Wisconsin, to seasonally profile nutrient transformation and Carbon sequestration -... | ecosystem: Engineered > WWTP > Effluent > Algae... | reverse complement strand
AGGTATCGACCAGCCCCTGCTGTCCGGCCCGCAAGGGTTTACCCTTGGCCCGGCCGTAGAGGCGGTTGATCGTCGTTGGATCGCCAGGTTTGTGGGCTGTCATGGTCGCGGGCGATGGCAGGGGCGGCAAGCGCGGTCAATCGCCTTCGTTGCTGCGGCTCAAGCCAGCGCGAAGCCGGCAATCACGCGCGATATCTCGATGATGTTGGTCTGGCCGCTGAATTCGAACTTCACTTTTCCCAACCCCGAGAAATAGAGCTCAAGCTCTGAATCAAGGTCAAAAGTGCCCGCAGTTTCGATTGAGAAGGCCGAGATCTTGGCATAAGGAAGCGAGGTGTAATCACGCTTTTTGCCAGTAATGCCCTGCACATTCACCGCGATGATCCGCTTATTGGTGAATACAACACCATCGCGCAGTGCCTTGAAGGCACCCAGCACGCTTTCCCCCTCCAGCAGCAGCGCGCCAACATTGGCCGCGTATTCGCTGTTCTGCTTAAGCTTAAACACCGAACCGTTCTGGAAATCGATCATGACTATTTACCCCTGTGCGATTGAACCGATAAGGTTTCTAACCGTTCAAACACAGCTGGCCCAACACAAAACCAAAACGGCCCGCCATTGCTGGCGAGCCGTTAGGGTAACCGTGGATGTCAGCTAGCTTAGGCAGCTTGCTGTTCTTCGCCCGGATCGCGCAGCACATAGCCGCGGCCCCAGACGGTTTCGATGTAGTTTTCACCTTCGCAGGCATGCGCCAGTTTCTTGCGCAGCTTGCAGATGAACACGTCGATGATCTTGAGTTCGGGTTCGTCCATTCCGCCGTAAAGGTGGTTGAGGAACATTTCCTTGGTCAGCGTGGTGCCCTTGCGCAGCGAAAGCAGCTCGAGCATCGCATATTCCTTGCCGGTCAGATGGACGCGGGCAGAATCGACTTCGACCGTCTTGGCATCAAGGTTGACCGCCAATTTTCCGGTGCGGATGACCGACTGCGAATGGCCCTTTGACCGGCGCACAACAGCATGAATCCGGGCGACCAGTTCTTCGCGGTGGAACGGCTTGGTGACATAGTCATCGGCGCCGAAACCAAAAGAGCGGACCTTTGAATCCATTTCCGAAATGCCGGACAGGATCAGCACCGGGGTCTGCACCTTAGCGACGCGCAGCTTCTTCAGCACATCGTAGCCGTGCATATCCGGCAGGTTGAGATCGAGCAGGATGATGTCGTAATCATACAGCTTGCCGAGGTCCAAGCCCTCTTCGCCCAGATCGGTCGAATAGACGTTGAAGCCTTCGGTCGTCAGCATCAATTCGATAGCGCGAGCCGTGGTTGGCTCGTCCTCGATCAACAATACGCGCATGGGTTGGTCCCCTTCTCGCCCCGTTTTCGCGACCAACAACCCTTCGGTAAGGGGTGTTGATCGCCATTAACCATATGACCAATGAAAGAGAAAGGTTAATTTCTCGTAAACGACGGGATTCCGGCGAGTCGCGTAGTGCTGGTGTGAACATCCTTTCCGCCGCCACTCTTTCTTGAAGATGGCGGATGCCTTATCGGCGCCGCGTCAGACGCAAAACAGTGCGGCTATCCCTCGATCATCCGTGTGGCCGGGTGATGCTTGTCGAGATGCTTCAACACGATCTTGAGGTTGCGGGTGTTGGACCGATACAGGAAGTCAAACAGATCCCCTGCCAGCGGTACTGCACCGATCAGGGTATCCACCCCAACATTGCCCGCCATCCGCCACAGCTGCCAGCGCGGCATGCCCAGATTGCGTGCTTCCCACACCAGATAGAGGCCGAGCGCGGCGGCAATCGCGTCTCCGGCAACTGGGACCAGCCCAAGCAGCGCATCCAGGCCGACCTTGCGGCCCAACCCCGGAACTTCGATCATGCCTTCAAGCAGACGCTCCAGCCCTTCAATCCGTTGCCGGACGGATGCGGGATCAGTGCCAAGCGGCAGTTCAGCGGTCATCGCGCGTAGATTGCCCTTATCAACCATGCCCAAGCTCCTTTGCTGGCGGTGCAGCACCTTCTATCTGGGGAGCATCGCCAACGACATCAAGGGATGGACCGCCAGCGGGTTGGAGGCGAACCCGGTGACCGAGCCGCCAACCAGTGACCATCGGATCGGCACGCCCAGCGGAATATAGCCGTTTGCCACGGTCAGCTGCGCTTCCGCCTGCGAATAAAGTTCAGCGCGCTTGATCGGGTCCGGCTCCCGCAGCGCGTCGGCCGCAATCCGATCTGCAGCCAGACTACAACCGGCGGGCTGGCTGGTGCAGCTGAGCCGATTGAAGAACCAGGGTGCCGCAGCATAGCTGGCGGCGGCATCGATCAGCCGAAGATCGGCGTCTGCCTCGATCGGTACCCGCCGGGCGGCAAGGCCCACCGACTTGAAGTCAGCTTCGAGCCGCGCGAACAGCAGATCGCCGCCGGGGCCTGCGGGAACCGCTATCCGCAGTGTTGCTGCTGCACTGTTCGCTGCCTTCCATTGACCCACGCGTGAAGCAGCCAAGGCCCGCCGCTCTTCGATTGAGCGTCCAGCCCATCGTTCACCAATCGTCCCGTTGTCACCAGGCAAGCCTGGATTGACCACGCGGGTCGTTGTTACCCAGCCCGCCAGATTAAGCGCGCCAGCCAATGCCGACCGGTCAATCGCCATCGCCATTGCCTCACGGTTTTCAGCCTTGGCCAGGAACCCGTCTTCGTGCACCGCGACCAGTCCGAACAGGCCGGAAACCGGGTCAAGCCGGATCGCCCCGCGCGGCACGCTCATCGCGTCGAGCCGCGGAAAATCGGCCAAACTTCCGCCCATCACCACATCGATATCACCGGCCTGAAACCGTTCGATCGCCTGCTTGCCGGGGAGCGAGACAAAGTTGAGCCGCCGCGCCCGATCAGCCCAGCGCTCATCTTGCGGCAGCCCGCGATCGACCGGTGGGATTGGCCTCAGCAGGGCAGCATCTTTCTCGCGGCGCAGTTTCATTGGCCCGGCACCACGCCCGCCTTTGGCCATCCCCAGCTCGGGTTGCGCTAAAATCTGAAGCAATTCTGGCTGTTGCCGGGTCAGTCGGATCTCGATCACCCGGCCCGCCATCGCCCGCACTTCGGCAATGACTGCCAGATCCTGCCCAAGCGGCGTATCGCGCTGAAGCGCAAATGCCTTTAGCAGTGCATCGCGGGCGCTTTCCCCGGTGATGGCTGTGCCATCAGCCCATGTCCCATCGCGTAAGCGGAAGATGAAGCTGAGCCCATCGTCGGTGACAATCCAGCGGTCGGCCAAGGCCGGGGCGACTCGGCCCTGCTCATCAAAGCCGACCAGTCCCTCGACAGTTGCGGCGCGAAACAATTGGGCAGCGACCGGGAGCCTTGGTCCGGGGGCAAAGGCCGCCGCTGATGGACCTATAACCGCGACCTGTACCGGACGATCATCATCGCCGAAGCATCCGCCAAGGGCAAATGCAAGCGTAAGGGGGAGAAGTCGGCGCAACATGGCACCGCAGACCCTACCGGATATTTGGGAGAGTTCCCAGCACGGGAACTAAATCTTCCGCAGCTCGCCGATGTCGTGTTGGCCCAGCGGCGGACGGACATAGCGCGGGGTGCTGTCACCAGTCACTATCGGCGCCCGCGCCAGCCGCGGATCGATTTCTTCGCGGAACGCAATGCCAAAACGGTTGTCTTGTAGCCAGGCTACGGTGCCTTCGACCCAGCCAATGTTGCGCAGGGAAATCCAGATTTGCTGGCCGCGCTGGACTGGAAAGCTACCCTCGGCCATCAGCCCGCCTGCCGACAGGTTGCGGACCCGAATCCGCTGCTCGCCGACCATGCCGTCGATCCGCAAGTCGGCCAGCACGAACAAGCTGTCGCGCCCGATTTGCCGATGATCGTTGTCGCTCATAGCTGCCTCATTGCTCCACTGATTGCGATCAGTTCCGTGCGACCCGGGCTAACAGTATGGATTGCACTCTTCTCGAAACTACAACCGGACTGGCAAAAAAGCGGTTAACGTGCCGGAAAGTTCTGGCCTTGCAGCTTAACCGGCTCAATCGTCGCGGGAAATTTTTTCGCGGCGCTCATGGGCTTCTTGCGCTTCGACCGTCATGGTCGCAATCGGACGCGCCGAAAGCCGGCCCAGACCAATCGGCTCACCGGTCACTTCGCAATAGCCATATTCACCTTCATCAATCCGGCGCACGGCCGATTCGATCTTGGTGATTAGCTTGCGCTGCCGGTCGCGGGTGCGCAGCTCTATCCCCCAGTCGGTTTCGCTTGAAGCCCGGTCATTGAGATCGGGTTCGCGGATCGGGCCATCCTGCAGCGACTGCAGGGTATCCTGCGCCGCTGCGTGGATCAGTTTTTTCCATTCGAGCAGCAGCCGCCGATAATAATCGAGCTGCGCTTCGCACATATAGGGCTCACCATCGCTGGGGGCATAGTCGCCAGCGATGGCGCGCTTTGCCTTGGCCAGAACATCGATTTCATCACCGAGCATCGTCGCCATAAACTCTCCAAACAAAACCAGCCGGGTGATGCGGAATCCTGCGGCTTCGGGTCTTCCCGATGGCCTCCCGGCGCCGGTTTGAGCGCGCCTATAGAGGTCCGCAGATTCCCGCACAAGCGGCAATCAGGTGGCGCTTTAATATGATGCACATGACAGCTTTCTGACTCGCTCAGGAGAATTCTGCCGCTGCGTTAACCTTTTGTTGACCATGATCCGCAACTTTGGGGGTGCAAGGCGGGTCAAGTCATTCGCCACAAGGGGGTACGTAAAATGAGCACAGCCTGGATCAACACCGCCAAGCTTTCCGATCCATTTACCGGTGGTGTCGTCATTACCGACGAGAGCCACGAAGACCTGCTGGTCGCCAGCTGCCTCGCCGCTGCCGCACAGGGCGATACCAGCGCCTACTATGATCTGGGCGTCGCCTATTCGACCGGCAGTCACGGCGTGGACTGCGACCTGATCGAAGCGCACAAATGGTTCAATCTCGCCGCTGTCGCTGGCCATGCTGAAGCCGCGATGTGCCGCGCAGACATTTCCGACGAAATGACCGCGCGCGAAGTCGCCGAAGCCCAACGCCGCGCCCGCGAGTGGCTCAGTGCCTCAAGCCGCCGCGCTGCGTAATTTGTCTGGTGCGCCAATCGCCTCCGCGATTGGCTTGCAACACCGGCCGTCAGGCAGACGAAGCACCCTTCTTGAACGGCATTCGCGCCGCCAGATAGTTCTGGTCTTGCGCTATGCCCGCCCGCTCCCGCTCGAGAAAATCCGTGACAGCTTCACGGAACCCGGGATGGACGATGTAGTGGGCGGACCAGGTCTGGACTGGTTCATAGCCGCGAGCCATCTTGTGCCCGCCCTGCGCCCCGGCCTCGACCCGCGATAGGCCCAGCGTGATCGCCAGATCGATCGCCTGATAATAGCACAGCTCAAAGTGCAGGAACGGCTTGTCCTCGACCGCTCCCCAATAGCGCCCATAAAGCGCATCCGGACCAATGAAATTCAGCGCCCCCGCAATTGGCTGTCCGCCACGGTAGGCCAGGATCAGCGCGATCCGCTCCCCCATCCGCTCGCCCAAAAGGCTGAAGGCCTCGCGCGTCAGGTAGGGCTGGCCCCATTTGCGCGCGCCCGTATCCTGATAAAACACCCAGAACGCGTCCCATTCGTCCTCGCCGATTTCGGCCCCGGTCAGGACGCGGATCTCAAGGCCCTCTTGCGCCGCGGCGCGTTCCTTGCGCAGGTCCTTGCGTTTGCGCGAGGAGAGCTGGGCCAGAAAGTCATCGAAACACGAATAGCCCCGGTTGTGCCAGTGGAACTGGATGTCACTGCGCAGCAGCCATCCGGCCCGTTCAAACAGCGGCAACTGTTCGGGCGCGATAAAGGTCGCATGGGCCGATGACAGTCCGTTATCCGCGCAAACTTGTTCGGCCGCGCGCAGCATGGGCAATGCCAGAGCCTTATCAGCCAGTAGCAGCCTTGGGCCGGTCGCCGGGGTAAAGGGCGCTGCGATCTGCAACTTGGGGTAATAGGCACCGCCCGCCCGGTGCCAGGCATCGGCCCAGGCGTGATCGAAGACATATTCGCCCTGGCTGTGACCCTTGAGGTAAGCCGGAAGTGCAGCGACAATCTGCCCGCCGTCATCCGCAATCGTAATTGGCGAAGATGACCAGCCGGTGCCCGGTCCGACTGAGCCTGAATCCTCAAGCGCAGTCAGGAATGCATGGCTCATAAACGGATTGCCGCCGGTCAGTGCATCCCACTGCGGCGCGGGCAGATCGCCAACCGAAGGAGCGATCCGCGCCTCGATCACGCCACGCCCGCGCCTTCGGCAATCGGCGCATCGGCGTGGGCCGCTGCCCGCTCCTGATGTTTGGCGCTGCGCACGGTCCAGGTCAGGACCGGCAGCCCACGCTGACGTTGTCCGGCAGCGAAGCGGCTGGGCAGGTCGCGGATATCATAGGCGAGGAAGTCAGGCCGCGCCGCCCACAGTGACAGACGGCGACGGACCATCCCGATCAGAGTCTTGCTGTTTTCCTCGGTCACCACCAACCCGCGTACGGTCAGCGGCGAGCGATCGGCAAACCAGCGCGACACCCGCGGATCGAAGCTCATGATCGCATGCGGACCGGCATAGCCTTCCAGCACTCGCCGGACCGCCTGACACAGCGCGCCGACATGTTTGAAACTGCCGCGCTTTGACTTGATTTCGATCAGCACCGGGACTCGGCCGGCGACCTCATCAAGCATCCGCTTGAGCGTGGGGATCCGATCCCCGCTGCCCGATAATTCGATCCGGGCGAGCTCCGCGCTGCTGCGCTCGATAACCGGACCGGTTTCGGCAGTGAGCCGGTCCAGCTCGAAATCGTGGAACACCATCGCCTGACCATCGCTGGAACGCTGGACGTCGCATTCGATCCCCATGCCGCGCTCCATCGCATCGCGAAACGCGGTCAGGGAATTTTCGGCCACGCCGGACTGGTGCAGTCCGCGATGGGCATAGTGAACCGTGCCCAGCCAGCTGACTTTGGCCGACTTTGGCGGCGGCGAACGCCAGCGGTCAAGCAGGCCGAACAGCAACGATTGCATCCACTTCAACCGCCACGCCCAGCGGCAGGCAGGGCACGCCAACCGCGCTGCGGGCGTGCTTCCCGGCATCGCCGAACACCTGCGCCATCAGTTCGGAAGCGCCATTGGCAACCTTGGGCTGATCGGTGAAGTCGGCAGCGGAATTGATGAACACGCCCAGCTTGACCACCCGCTCAACACGGTCGAGCGAGCCGAGTGCGGCCTGCAGCTGCGCCAGGATCATCAGGCCGCAAGCCCGCGCACCTTCGACGCCTTGCTCAAAGCTCAGGTCCTCGCCCAGCCGCCCTTTGAGCAGCTGGCCATTCACGATCGAAACCTGCCCAGAAACATGGGCGAGGCCGCCCGCGATGACCACCGGGACATAGGCCGCGACCGGTGCAGCGGGTTCGGGCAGGACAATGCCCAGTTCGGCGAGTTTTGCGTCAATGCTCATGGTCAGTCTTCCTGAATGCGCGAGAGCAGCCAGGGCAAGGCATGCTCCCAGGTGTCAATTCGGGCGTGGGCGTGGCCAGCCTCAAACCCGCAGGTGATATGCGGCGCCAGTGTCGGCTCACCACATAGGTGAAGGCGATCGATGTGAGGAACCATTTCAGCTACGGACCCATGGTGCTGAGCCAGGTCATCGATGAACACCGCTTTGCTGGGCTGATACTCTTCCATGATCGCCTGCAGCGCCGGACCCTTGGGGCCCTGGTTGGTGAACACCCGCGCATCGATCCCGTGGGCCAGCAATTGCTGGCGCCGGGGTTCGTTGTGGCGATCGGTCAGGTTGGTCAGGATCACCACGTCGGCATGATCCTTCAGCGTGTTGATCGCGCTGATCGCCCCGGCAATCGGGGTCTGGCGGTGCATCTCGCCATCAAAGAACCCGCCGAGCAGCCGCCAGATTTCTTCTGGCGGAACCGGCTCACCCGTGGCCTTGTCGCGGATCGCCTTGGAAAAATCGTTGCCGATCAGCTTGAACGAAACCGGCTGGGTTTCCTCCAGCCATTCGCCAAACGGCACGATCATGTGCAGCAGCACCTCGTCACAATCGCTGATGATCAGCGGCTTACCCATGAAACTACAACCTCTCTCGTGCGGCCATCAGTTCGGCCGGATCGACCCCCATATGGTCGGCCGCTGCCACCAGGTCGGGCTCATACTGCCCCAGAAATTCAAGCACTGCGCCCAGCACCGCCGGATCACCCAGCCCGGCCCGCAGATCATCGGGCCCCAGCCCGGTCAGCGCCAGCAGCCGGTCCGCCCGGGCCTCATCGCCCAGCACCCAGCCGAGCGCACCCAGCGCGAGGGCGAAGGGATCAGGAGCGGGGGATTTGGGCTCGCGAAGAATTGTCAGGCTCCGGGGTTCGGCGTAGGGCTGCGCTCATGGCAAAGCGCATCCTTGTTGTCGAGGACAACGACCTCAATCGCAAGCTGTTCTGCGACGTGCTGCGCAGTCAGGGCTATGCAATCGAGCCTTGCGCCGATGGCCTGCTGGCGCTGGACGCCGCGCGGCAATTCGTGCCCAACCTGATCATCATGGATATCCAGTTGCCCAATGTCTCCGGCCTCGACCTGATTGAAGCTGCCAAAAAGGACCCGGTGCTGCGGACCATTCCGGTTCTGGCGGTCACCGCCTATGCCGGCAAAGGCGACGAAGAACGGATCCGCGACGCTGGCGCCGAGGGCTATCTGGCCAAGCCGGTGTCGATCGGGCCGTTCATGGCGGCGGTTCGGGGGCTGGTCGAAAAGGCCCCTGTCTGACATTCGCCCATTTTCCGCCCCATTCATCGGCCAAAGCGCCGCCAGACACTTCGGGAGCATTGAGTACCATGGACCGCGCCGCAACTGCCGCAAAGATCGCCGAGCTGATCGCGCCCTTCAACAAGAAGGGTGTCGAGCTAACCGATGCCAGCACCTTTGCCGGGGATCTGGAATTTGACAGCCTGACGGTGATGGATTTCGTCGCCGAGATCGAAGACGCGTTCGACATCATCATCAGCATGAACCAGCAGGCCGAGATCGAAAACTACGGCCAGCTGATCGATGCCGTGGTGAAGCTGCAGGGCTGAGCTTAGCCCCTACCCAGCAGGGAGGGGCAACGAGACTTGGTGGCTTTGCCACCTAGTCGCAGTGGGGTGGGGGTTCGGCTTTGGCATGGATCCCCCACCCCAACCCCTCCCCGCCGGGGAGGGGCTTAAGAAACGGACGATGAAGGCGCCTATGACCGACCTCTTTTCCAAATTCGACCCCTTGATCGAGCAGCGCCGCGCGCTGCTTTCAACCGGCCTTACCGATCCATTCAATCTGGTGATGGAGCAGGTCCTCTCTCCCACCGAGGCGATCTGCAATGGCAAACCGACGATCCTGCTCGGCACCTACAACTATATGGGGATGACCTTTGACCCCGATGTGATCGAGGCGGGCAAGCAGGCGCTGGACGATTTCGGCGCGGGCACCACCGGCAGCCGCGTGCTCAACGGCACTTTTGCCGGACACCGACTGGTCGAGGATGCGCTGAAGGAATTCTACGCCATGGATCACGCCATGGTGTTCTCGACCGGCTATCAGGCCAACCTCGGGATCATCAGCACCATCGCGGGCAAGGGCGATTACATCGTGCTCGATATCGATAGCCACGCCTCGATCTGGGATGGCTGCAAAATGGGCGATGCTGAAGTGGTGCCGTTCAAGCACAACGACATCGAAGCAATGGACAAGCGGCTTGGGCGGATTCCCGAAGGCGCCGGGAAACTGGTAATTCTGGAGGGCGTCTATTCGATGCTGGGCGACATCGCTCCGCTGAAGGAAATGATCGCCGTCGCCAAAAAGCATGGCGCGATGGTGCTGGTCGATGAAGCGCATTCGATGGGCTTTATCGGCCCCAACGGGCGCGGCGTGGCCGAGGATCAGGGCTGCCTCGACGATGTTGATTTCGTCATCGGCACCTTCAGCAAGTCGGTCGGCACGGTCGGCGGTTTCTGTGTGTCCAACCACCCGAAGTTTGAGATCATGCGGTTGGTCTGCCGCCCCTATGTGTTCACCGCCTCGCTTCCGCCGAGCGTTGTCCACACCGCCGCGACCTCGATCCGCAAGTTGATGCACGCCGGCAACAAGCGTGCGCACCTGTGGGAGAATTCCAAAGTGCTGCACAAGGGCCTGCGCGATGCCGGGTTCAAGCTCGGCACGGAAGAACCGCAATCGGCGATCATCGCGGTGATCATGCCCGATCTGGAGCGCGGCGCCTTGATGTGGGAAGCGCTGCTGCACGAAGGGCTCTACGTCAATCTGGCCCGTCCGCCCGCGACGCCTGCAAACATGACCCTGCTGCGCTGTTCGCTCTGCGCGGAACATACCGCCGAGCAGGTCCAGACGATCATCGGCATGTTCAAGCGCGCCGCCGCTGCGGTCGGGATCCTTGATTAGGTGGCTCCTTGCCGCGCTCGCGCTGGCCTTTGCCGCTCCGGCTTTGGCGGCTGAGCCGGTGAACGCCTATCCGCCCGCCGGGATGATGGACAACGCCTGCCCGGCCAGCCGCGACGGGCTGTGGGCGCTTGATCCAAAAGTGCTGCAAAGCGACTGGGCCTGGCTGTGCCGCTACCGCGCGGACAACGCCAAGGTCGATCCGGCGAACCCACCGCAAGTGGTGTTCATCGGCGATTCGATTACCGAAAACTGGGTCCAGCTCGATCCCGGCCTGTTTGGTCAGACCCGGCTCGGCCGCGGGATTTCCGGGCAGACCAGTCCGCAGCTGCTCGTGCGGTTTTGGCAGGACGTGGTCTCACTGCGGCCCAAAGTGGTCCACATCATGGTGGGCACTAACGACATTGCCGGGAACACCGGGCCGACCACGCCCGAGGCCTACAAGAACGCGATTCGGGCGATGGTCTCCTTGGCGCAGGCCAATGGGATCGTGGTGATCCTGGGTAGCATTCCGCCGGCCGACCAGTTTGGCTGGGCCACCCAGCATAGACCCGCGTCATGGATCGCCGGACTTAACCTTTGGTTGAAGAGCTACGCGGATGAGCGTGGCGCGATCTACGCCGACTATTTCACCCCGCTGGCCGGGCCGAACGGTGAACTGCGGCCTGAGTACGGCCCGGACGGGGTCCACCCCAACGCCGCTGGCTATGCAGTGATGCGTCCGGTCGCAGAAAAGGCGATCGTCGCGGCTGAATCCTTGGCCGCGATCTCACAATGACCACCCGTCTATCCAGCAAGCGCGCCGTCATCACCGGCGCGGCGCAAGGGATCGGCAAGGCAATTGCCGCAGCCTTCGTGGCCGAGGGAGCGGAACTGCTGCTCGCCGATATCGACGCGCAGCGGCTGGCAGCTACCGCTGCCGAGCTCGGGCAGGAAGGCATGGTGATCGACGTCTCCCGCAAGACCGAGATCGCGCGACTGTTCGCCCGGGTGGCCGAGCGCTGGGGCACCCTCGACATTCTGGTCAACAACGCCGGGGTAACCCACGCCGCCGAGCTGGACGATCTGACCGAAGAAGACTTCGACCGGGTCCTTGCGATCAATCTCAAATCCGCTTTGTGGGCCACGCAGGAGTCGGCACGGCTGATGGGGCCGGGCAGCGCGGTGGTCAACATGAGCTCGGTCAACGCCGTTCTGGCGATCCCCAACCAGATTCCTTATGTTTTATCCAAAGGCGCATTAAAGCAGCTAACCAATGTAACCGCATTGGCACTTGCACCCAAAGGCATCCGCGTCAACGCGATCGGCCCCGGTTCGATCATGACCGAGATGTTGGCCGGGATCATGAATGATCAGGCCGCCGAAGACCGGATCCTGTCGCGCACTCCGCTGGGCCGCTGCGGCGAGCCAGCCGAAGTGGCGGCAGTCGCGGTATTCCTCGCTTGCGGCGAGAGCAGCTATATCACCGGGCAGACGATCTATCCCGATGGCGGACGGCTGGGGCTGAACTACACCATGCCGGTCAGGCGGGATTAGGTTCGGGCTCCGGCTCCATCACTTTGTTTTCGGGCACAATCGGCCAGATCAGCTGTTGCCCGAAGTGCGCCGGGGGCAGATTTTCAACGCCATAGCTTTGCGGATAGGTCCGGGTGATCTTGGCCGTGCCGAACAGCACATCCCAGAAGAACAGCAAGTTTCCGAAGTTGCCCTTATAATGAACCGCCGGATCGGAATAGTGGCGTCCATGGTGGGCATGATGCGTCGCCGGGGTCGAAATGGTTCGCTCGACCAGCCACATCACGGGTAATAGCCACTTGATCTTGAGCAACGGCCGATCCCACGCAACGTCGCTGTGCGCGCCGATGATCACCAGTTGTTTGACGACGATATACCCAGCGTAGACCCAGCCAAGCCCAAGATAGACCAGTGCAGCCGAAAACCAGATCCCCGGCATCATCGCGTAGTAAAACAGGTTGTTTCGGTAAACGAGCCGGATGCTCATATAGCGGGCATTGTGGTGGGCACGATGCAGGTTGTAGAGCCAGGGCACTGAGTGCGAAGCCCGGTGCAGCCAGTACTGCGTCATATCATCCAGCACCAGGAACAGGCCGATTGCAGCAAAGACGTTCAGCCCGGACAGCGCGTCGCGCCATTCCGGCGCAGCCAGGCCCAGTCCGAAAGTGACCAGCAGGACGATCGCCGGTTGGGTCAATCCCAGCAGGATTACGGTGCTGGCCACTTCGACCACGGCATCGTCGCGGGTCTGCTCGCGCTTTTTGAACAAATCGCTGCGCCACAGCTCCAACAGGCCAAAGCCCAGATAGATCGCCAGGACCACATAGGTTGAAATCGGCACCATTTCGCACTCTCCCGCGCTTGTCTTTGACCCTGCTTAGGCGCATTGGCTTGTTTGAAATGTCCAATATCTTACAATTTGCGCGCAACCCACTGCACGCTTCATTGTTGGCGGGGCTGGACAGCACGCAGCTGGCGCCATTCCTCGAACGATCGATCCGGCGGCACTATGCGGCTGGCCAAATCATCCAGTTACGCGGTGAACCTGCGCAGGGTTGCTGGCTGATTGAGCGCGGTCGGGTCCGGCTTGGTCAGTTTGCCATATCCGGCAAATTCGTCGCCTTATCGTTGATCGGTCCGGGCGAGAGTTGGGGTGAACTGGCCGTGCTGCGCCGGGCACCCCGCGTGATCGACGCAGTTGCGGCCGAAGCAAGCGAACTACGGTGGGTCGATGCCGCACAGTTTGAAGCTGTGCTTTCACGCCATCCTGAAACGATGCGCAGCCTGCTGAGCCTGCTCGGTGATCAGTTGCAGGTTTCGCTCGAAAGCCTGATCTCGGCACGTGGGGACACGGCAGGACCCCGGGTTGCCCAACTGTTGGCTGGCATGGCGCAAGCCGATCCGCAGTTGCGGATGACCCGGCAGGACCTGGCCGAACTGGGCGGGCTTTCGCGGATGACGATCCATACCTTGCTGAAAACGTGGGAGCAGGCCGGACTAATCGCTCTCGGTTACGGCCGCATCACAGTGATCAAGCCCGAAGCACTGCGCGCGTGGTCAGGTCCAGGTTAGTCCCGCAAACATAACTTCGCCGCCAAGGCCATTGAAGGCCAAGGCGGCGAAGGGAAAGTTTTCTGCCATCCGCTGGGTCGCATACCGGGTGGCAGCCCTTCCGCAGCACTGACGTGAAGCTGGAAGACCCCACCGTAGTGCGCGCACTCGGCGTTAACTGACAGGGCCGCGACCCGATGATTTCCCGATGATCGCGACTTATCTGGTCCTGACCAAAGGTGCAGATTGCTGGAGCAATCGCGGTTTTTCATTGCGCTCGGGCTAGCTTGGGCGATAACCAGAGCTTGCAACAAGGGTATTGGTCAGCGTGAAGACGCGCGGATTTGGGTCCATTTCAAATCAATCGGATGACCTTCCAGCACCGCTGCTGGACGAAGGTGATGCGTTGCGTCTGCCGGTTGATCTGGCTGAGTCAGTCCCGTTTGCGCTCGGCGGATTGCGGGTTTCCCCGCCTACCCGCGAATTGGCCTATGCCGATGGTGACACCGAAACACTTGAGCCGCGTGTGATGGAAACGCTGGTGGCATTGTACCGGGCGCAGGGCTCGGTGCTCAGCCGCGATGATCTGACTGCTGCATGCTGGCGCGGCAATGTGGTGGGCGAAGACGCAATTCAGCGGGTGATCCAGCGCCTGCGCAAAGTGGCGGGCCTGGCTGGATCGTTTCGGATCGATACGATCACCAAGGCCGGGTATCGGCTGATCGTGGAGGACAGCGCCGGTGAAGGCGCACGCGGCGATGCGCCCAGTCTGGCAGTGCTGCCCTTTACCAATCGATCAGGTCAGGCCGAAGACGAAGGCCTCGCTTTGGGCATGAGCGAGGATCTGATCGACGCACTGGCGCAGGGCGTCAATGTCAGGGTGATCGCCAGTTCAGCCACCGCGCGATTCAGAGGCAAGCCGGTCACCGATTTTCCCGGAACAGGTCGCCGCCTGGGCGTACGCTATTTCCTTGAAGGGAACGTCCGGCGCAGCGGCGATCTGCTGCGGGTAACCGCGCAACTGGTTGAGGCGGCCAACAGTTCGATCGTTTGGTCGCAGCGGTTTGAACGCCACCTCGATGAATTCGCCCTGCTGCAAGGCGATCTGATCTCGGAAGTCGCCGCAACGCTGGGCGCAACCATCTTCAAGCTGGAGATGGACCGGGCTCTCCGCAAACCGTCCAACCTGACCGCGTGGGAATGTATTGCCCGGGCGATGGCCGCCAACCGCGAATACGGGGCGGAACCGCTGGGCCGGGCGATTGCCGAATCGCAGCATGCGATGGCGATTGCGCCAGACTATGGGTTGGCCCAGGCGATCTATGCCCTGACGATCTCGGGAGCCTATTTCTCGATCAGCGCGCCCGATCCGGCGCGCGAGCGGGAGATCCAGCACCACATCGACCGCGGCTTTGCGCTTGATCCCGACAATGCCGGGGTGCTGGCTGCGATTGCCGCCTCCAGCGCCTATATCGGTCGCCCGACTGAAGGGCTACCGCGGGCCCGACGCGCGATCCGGCTGCGGTCGGGCCACGGGCTGGCGCACTATGCCGCCGGAATCAACGCGCTGCTGCTGGGCAAGGAGCCTGATGGGATCGCGCATCTTGATGACTTCGTTCAGGTCGAGCCCGAATCGCACCTGCACTACGTCACCCATGCCTGGCGCGGGGTAGCCTATATGCGGGCCCGCGATTTTTCCGCAGCACGCGGTGCCTTTGCGGAAAGCCTGGCGCTGTTCCCCGGCAATTTCATCGCGCTGCTGATGCTAACCTGCATCGAGCAAAGCGAGGGTAAAGAGGCGGCGGCATCCCAGCATCTTGCCACCGCACTTGAACTCGATGCCGAAGCCACAGCAGGTCTTTATCATACCCGGATCGACCGGTTCTTTGCCGGTTCCGATCTGCTGGAACAGATGCATCAGGTGCTTGACGCTGTCTGGCTAAAGGTCACCGCCTAGCCTCACTTGCCAAGTCCGGGAATGACGGGCAGACCTGCCGCCGGGGTCGCGGTCAGTCTGTTCAAAGGAAGCCGGGATGCGATATCGTCACTGGGTGCTGGGCACCGCCGCTTTGCTGGCTTGCGCGCTGCCGGGCCAGGCACAGGACACCCCCAAGGCGACCCCGGCGGCGGAGGCAGAGCACCCGGCCGGCCACGACCATTCGGACAAGGCCGCGCCCAAGACCGCACAGCTGCTGGCTGGCTATGGCAATGGCGGATTTGCTGTAACTGGCGCCAATCCGCAGGCGCAGGCGTTCTTTTCCAATGGCATGGAACTGGCCGCCGCCTTTGCCCACCGGGCCTCGATCGTGGCAATGGAAGAGGCAGTGCGGCTCGATCCGGCCTGCGCGATGTGCCTGTGGGGCCTCGCCTATACGTCCGGCCCGACGATCAACTATGGCAAGGACTGGCCAGAGCGAAAGAAGCTTTTCGCGATGCTGGGCAAGGCCGAAATGCTGGCCCAAAAGACCGGCACCAAACGCGAACGCGATCTGATCCGGGTGTTCCGCAAGCGCTATTTACCAGGTGCCAAGATCCCGCAGCGGGATGCCGCTTTTGCCCGGGATATGCAGAAGTTGGTCAAGAAGTACCCGAACGACAATACCATCGCCGTGCTGGCAGCCGACGCGATCATCCAAGCGATGGGACCAAAGGATTACAAGGCGCAGGCAATGCTGGCATCGACGCTGCTGGAGGCGGTCCTAGCCCGCGCGCCCAACGATACCCCGGCGATCCATTTCTACATTCACGCCACCGAAATCGCCGGAGTTCCGGCGCGGGCCGAGCCCTATGCAGACCGGCTCGGTGACCTCGCCCCGCGCGCCAGCCATCTGGTCCATATGCCCAGCCACACGTACTATTGGGTCGGCCGCTATCAGGACGCGGCGACCGTCAACCACCGCGCGGTCGAGCTCGGCAAGGAAAACGCCATCCGCCTCGGTATGACCGAGCCCGATGGGGTCTGGGGTCTGCCCTATCACGCGCATAACGTGATCTTCGGGCTGGGCGGAGCCTTGATGGCCGGGGACGCGAAGATCGGGCTGGAACTTGGCAAACCTTTGGTCGATCGGTCCGAGACTCAAGAGAAAGCCCACCCGGTAATGCAGCTGCTGTCAGCGGCGGGCTATTTCGCGCTGGCCCGGTTTGACGATCCAAAGGCCGTGCTGGCCCGGCCCCAACCCAAGTTGCCCTACTTGACCGCCGCCTGGCATTATGCCCGGGGCGAAGTGTTTGCCAAGCAAGGCGACCTGACCGGGCTGAAAGCCGAGATCGCAGCGCTGGAAGCGATGAAAATTCCGCCGCAGGGAGCCGATGAATCCAAAGCCCCCGATCAGATGGTCGCCATCGTCCGGTTGGTGCTGACCGGGCGGCTGGCCATGGCAGAGCAGCGTTGGAACGATGCCGGGGCCGCCTTCCGTTCTGCTGCCGAGATCGAGGAAACCGAAGACTTCATGCAATTCTCTGATCCGCCCGCGTTCTGGTACCCGGTCCGGCGCGACTACGCCGCAGCGCTGCTGGCAGCGGGTGACAAGGCTGGGGCAAAGCGCGAGCTGGAGGCTACGCTCAAGTTGCGGCCGAAGGACCCCGTGGCAACGGCGATGCTGGCGGGACTGGCCAGCTAGGCTTAAATCCCTAGCCCCGCACCGCCCTGCGCGGCCTTGGCCCGCTGGAAACCAGCGCGCTGGGTCAGCCGTTCAAAATAGGCCTTCATCCCCGGCGTGACTTGCTCGTCCAGCCCGATCGATTGCGCCAGCATCACTGCATAGCCGACCGAAATATCGGCCATGGTAAAGCGGCCCGCTGCCGCGAATTCGCCATGCAACATGCTCTCGGCGTTCTTCAGGCGCGAGCCGAACCACAGCGCGTAATCTTCTGCCGCCTGCGCCACTCGCCGCTCGGGCGGCTCCAGCCGGGTGTAGCGCAAGTGGATCGTCTGCGGGAACGTCAGGGTCGCCTCGCCCATGTGGAGGAAGTTGAGGTAGCGGGCATAGTCCGGCTCGTCCGCCGCCACTGCCAGCTCGCTCGGGCCAAACCGGGTCGCCAGGAAATGCGGGATCGCGCTGCTTTCCGTCATCAGCGCGCCATCGGCCAGCAACGCGGGAACGGTGCCAAGCGGGTTGATATCGCGGTATCCTTCGAACCGGAACCGCGGCGGGAACGGCACTACCGTCAGTTCGTAGTCTAGCCCCAGCTCTTCCAAAGCCCACAAGGCACGGAACGAGCGCGCATCGGCGCAGTGGTAAAGGTGGAGGCTCACAGTGCGGCCACTTGTGCTGCCTGCGCACACTTCGCGCTGGCCTCATCCGACCCGCCGGTCAGCATCGTCGCCGCGATGAACCCGCCGACCACCAGCACCACGAAACCGGCCGTGGCGATGCCGAGATACTTGTCGATGAAGGCCTTGATCGGCGCGCCGAACATCCGGAACAGCACGCCGACGATCATGAAGCTGATCGAACGGCTGATGATCGAGGCGCCGATGAACACCAGCAGCGGCATGGCGATGAACCCGGCGGTTATCGTCAGCAGCTTGAACGGGATCGGGGTGGCGCCCTTGATCATGATGATCTCGGCCCCATATTCGCGCAGATAGCAGGCCGCCTTGGGGAAACTCTCGGTCAGGCCTAGCGCCGCTAGCAACTGGGTACCGAGGCTTTCATAGAGGAAATAGCCGATCCCATAGCCGAGCAGCCCGCCCAGCACCGAGGCAAAGGTCGCGATCATCGCAAAGCGGATCGCCTTCTTGGGCTCGGCCAGACACATGATCCCCAGCAAGGGATGCGGCGGGATCGGGAAAAAGCTCGCCTCGACAAAGGCAAAGGCCGCCAGCCACCATTCGGCATGCGGGTGGACAGCCTTGGCCATGGTCCAGTCATAAAGGCGGCGGAGCATGCGGATCCCTTCGTCTAGCGGTCTTGCGCGCCTGCTTAGTGGCCCGCGCCGCGGGCGACAAGTGGCGATCCGCCGCAGACCCACGAACCATATTGGTTCATATGACTTGACATCGTCACGCTGATATGGCACAAATACGGAACATCGCGATAAACCGATTCGGAGCCGCCCGGCTCTGCGGGCGGTTTTCGGAGATCCCCATTCACAGTCCGGATCATCTGCATGGCCGACACGCCCAAGTCGCGCCGGAACGCTGCTGCGGTTCCGGCCAAGAAAGTGCCTTTTGTCAAATGGTCCAAGCTGTTCCTTGGCGAACTGGCGGCAACCTCCAACGTCACTGCCGCTGCCAACAAGGCCGGCATCAACAAAACCGCCGCCTATGACGCGCGCCGCGCCAATCCCGAATTCAACCGGGCCTGGCAACGCGCGCTGTGCGAAGGCTACGACCATCTTGAAATGGAGCTGCTGCGGCGGCTGCGCGATGGCGAGATCAAGCCTGCCGCCGGGGCCAAGAAAGGCACCCGCACTTTTGACAATGCCACCGCGCTGCGCCTGCTCGCCGCGCATCGCGACGCGGCGGCACGCCAGCGGGCGATTTCTTCAAACGAGGATTCCGAAGCGATCATCCAGTCGATCAACGCCAAGCTGGAAGTAATCCGTCAACGCCGTCTCGCCACCCCGGAAGCTCTCGCTGCTGAGCAGGTCATCGATGTCGAACCACGAACTGCTTGATGCGCTGGTCGATCTGCCAGAACCGGAGCGGCTCGCCGCGATCCGCACGCTGACCGAGGAAGAACGCAAGGAATTCCGCCATCACTGGCAGCTATGGGGCCGCACCCGCCAGCTGCCCCCGCCCGGGGACTGGACCACCTGGCTGATTCTGGCCGGGCGCGGCTTCGGTAAAACCCGCGCCGGGGCCGAATGGGTCCGCACCACGGCGCAAGGCCATCCCGAAGCGCGGATCGCGCTGGTCGGCGCCTCGCTCGGCGAAGTCCGCGCGGTGATGGTTGAGGGCGAAAGCGGCATTCTCGCGGTCTGCCCGCCGGGCCAGATCCCGAGCTTTGAACCGTCGCTGCGGCGGCTGACCTGGGGCAATGGCGCGCAAGCCACGCTCTATTCCGCGGGCGAGCCGGAAAGCCTGCGCGGGCCGCAGCATAGCCACGCGTGGTGTGACGAGATTGCCAAGTGGGAGAATGTGAACGAGCGGGCGACCCGCTGCTGGGACAATCTGCTGCTCGGGCTGCGGCTGGGCGAACATCCCCGCGTGCTGGCCACCACAACGCCGCGTGCCGTGCCGCTGGTTCGCCGCCTGCTGGACGAACCGGAAGAACTACGCGCGCTGGTCTATGGCAAGACCGAAGACAACAAGGACAACCTCTCCACCCGGTTCCTGACCGGCATGAAGCGCCGGTACGGTAAATCATTGCTCGGCCGGCAGGAACTGGACGGCGAGCTGATCGCTGATCTGCCCGGCGCGCTGTGGACCCGCGCCATGCTGGAGCAAGCACGTGAGGCAGCACCGAACAGCCCCGCCATTCGTGTGGTGATCGGGGTCGATCCGCCAGCCTCGGCTGCGGGCGACGCCTGTGGGATCGTGGTTTGCGCGCTGAGTGAAGACGGCCTGGCCCGCGTTCTGGCCGATTGCTCTGTCGAAAAAGCCAGCCCCGAAAAATGGGCCCGCGCCGTCGCCAAAGCCGCCGAAGCCTGGTCCGCCGACCGGGTCGTCGCCGAAGCCAACCAGGGCGGCGCGATGGTCGCCAGCGTTTTGCGTGCCGCCGAACTGAACTTGCCGCTCAAACTGGTCCACGCCAGCAAAGGCAAAAGCGCCCGCGCCGAACCGGTCGCGGCCCTATACGAAGCCGGAAGGGTCCGCCATTGCGGCCTGTTTCCGGCGCTCGAAGACGAGCTCTGCGGGCTGATGGCGGGGGGCGGTTACGAAGGCCCGGGGCGGTCGCCGGACCGGGCCGATGCGGCGGTTTGGGCGCTGACGGAGTTGATGCTGGGGCGTAGGGGAGTGCCGCGGGTTTGGGTGGGGTAGATGAAATCAAAGCGAGTTCACCGCGGTCGTTCGCGCATCACCATGGGGACGGATGAATATGCCCGCATCCAATCTTTTGTTTCCACGCAAATGGCCGCCAGCACTGCGATGATATCACCATAGTCTGCACTTAGGTTGCGACCAATCAGAGGTTCTTGGTGGAAAATTCGGTTGCGAAGATCCTGGATACGCGTAGCAGCTCGACTAACGTCAATGATTGTGCGGCCCGGCTGCAAAAATGGAAAGGCAAGAGCCGCTTGCGTCGCCCAGACGGGCTGATTGTAGCCTTTCCGCAACATTGCAGCCCAAAAGCCGAGTGATAGTGATGCGACGATCTGTGGCGTAGTGGCGACCTGATTGTAGATTGAATAGTGACGCCGCTCGGCCTTAGTGATATCGTCTACTTGCTTCGCCCTCAACATCGCACGGCAAACCGGGTCTGTTGCCCAGTTCGGCCCATGCAAGGAGGCAAGGGCATGATGAACGACATTTCTGAGCGACACCTCGACCGTTTGCAGCGGAAAGTGAAAGCTTTGCCCAATTGCCGCGTTCCAAATGTAGAGTCGATGGGCAAGACTCTCGTTGAAACCAGCGTGAATCTGATAGGTTCGCCAGCGTTCTGGCGAGATTGTGCGCACGAATGCCGCCGTTAAGGCAGGAGTAACTGGATATGCTATATTCACTTGACGCAAGGGCATAACGCTCTAAATCCGCACGTGAGAGCCGGGGTCCGCAAGGATCCGCCGGACTAGACAGAGCCCCCGGACAGCTGAAAGGCCCTCCGGGGGTCTCGCGTTTCTAGCCATCTTTCCACACTAAACAATCTTGACATCACGCTTTTCTCTCGTGGGAGAAGCGATGGGCCAATGCGTCAGAAATGCGCCTTGGTTGTGATCGAGCGATTCCCTGACCGAAAGGCCCCCCATGTCCTTCCTTCAAACTCTGGCCTCCGCCTTCAAGGGCGGGGGCTCTCCGCGCGTGCCGCTCGCGCGCACGTTTACTTCGCCTTGGCTTTATGCCGAGGGCAGCGCCAAGGCGCCGTTTGATTACGCCCGGGCGGTCAAGCGGGGGTATCTTGATAACCCCGTGGCGCAGCGCGCGGTGCGGTTGGTGGCGGAGGGGATTGGCGGGGCGCCGCTTGCCCCGGTGGATCCCAAATTGGCCGCGCTGGTTTCCGCGACCTCTGCCGGGCAATCGCTGCTCGAAACGCTGGCGAGCCAGCTGCTGCTGCACGGCAATGCCTATGTCCAGGTGATCAAGGATGGCACCGGCGCGCCGGCCGAACTGTTTGCGCTGCGGCCCGAGCGAGTCAGCGTGATCGCCGGGGCCGATGGTTGGCCGAGCGGCTATGCCTATAAGGTTGGCGAGCAGGCGCTGAGCATTCCGGTGCTGGATGAAGACGCCAGCCCCAACCTGATCCACATCAAGTATTTCCACCCCGCCGATGACCATTACGGCGCCAGCTGCCTCGCCGCCGCCGACGAAGCCGTCGCCAGCCACAACGCTGCCGCCGCCTGGAACCGCAACCTGCTCGAAAACGCCGCGCGGCCATCGGGGGCCTTGGTCTATGATCCGGGCGATGGCGGCGGGCTGAGCGCGGACCAATTCGATCGGCTCAAGCATGAGTTGGCCGAGGCCTATGCCGGGCACGCCAATGCCGGGCGGCCGATGCTGCTGGAAGGCGGGCTGAAATGGCAGGCGCTCAGCCTGTCGCCCTCCGACATGGACTTTGCCGAGCTGAAGGCGGCCGCCGCGCGCGATATTGCGCTGGCCTTTGGCGTTCCGCCGATGCTGCTCGGCCTGCCGGGGGATGCGACCTATGCCAATTACCGTGAGGCCAACCGCGCGCTGTGGCGGCTGACGCTGTTGCCGCTCGCGGGCAAGCTGCTCTCGGCGCTGTCCGAGGGGCTGGTCACCTGGTTCCCCGATCAGCAACTTGTCGTCGATCTCGACCGGATCCCGGCCTTGGCTGAAGACCGCGAGCGGCTGTGGAGCCAGATCGGCTCGGCGGAATTCCTCAGTGCGGATGAAAAGCGCGCGATGCTCGGCCTTGCGGCGTCCAAGTCTGTTTCAGCCTAGCTGAAACAGGGGCAACACCGGCCCGCTCCCCCTCCCGGCCACCCAACTCTAGGTTACGCTATGGGTGGCCGGGAGGGGGAGCGGGCCGGTGTTGCCCCCACGCGAGTGGAAAAACAAAGGAACAAATCATGAACCGTGATGAAATGGTCGCCCGGCTGATCGCTCAGGCCGAGGATCAGGGCGCCGAACTGGTGACGCTGCGCGCGATTATCGAAGAGGCCAGCGAATTGGGTGCCGAGCGCGTGCTAAATCGGATGGGCCTCGACGATCCCTCGGCCCATTCGGACCTCAGCGAGTTGCGCCAGCTGCTGCAGGCCTGGCGCGATGCCAAATCGAGCGCCTGGAAGGCGGCCGTGACCTGGGTGGTGCGCGGGCTGCTGGCGCTGCTGCTGCTGGGCATCGTGTTCCGCACTGGCGCCACCGGGCTGCTCAAATGACCCCGGATCAAGTCCGGGGTGACGAACGCGCTTTGCGCATTGCCGGTTACGCCGCGCTGTTCGATCGGCGCGACGCCGGGCGTGATGCGATCCGCAAGGGCGCCTTTGCCCGCACCTTGGCCGAACGGCGCGAACCGCTGCCGCTGTTTTGGCAGCATCGCCCCGATCAGCGGATCGGCTGGGTCGAAACTGTCGGCGAAGACGCCCGCGGCCTGCGGGTAATCGCCACGATCGACAACCCGAACGGCGGCGCGGCTGCCGCAGTCAAACGCGGCGCGGTGACCGGCCTCTCGTTCGGTTACCGCGCCCGCGGTTTCTCTCGCCACGCCGAGGGCCGCGATCTGACCGACGTCGATCTGTTCGAGGTCAGCCTGGTCACCCACCCGATGCAGCACGCCGCGCGGGTGCATCTGGTCAAATAGTTCCTCCCCCACCGGGGGAGGGGGACCGCCCGCTTGGGCGGTGGAGGGGCACGCGCCGCACAGCGCATCCCCTCACCGTCAGGACCACTCGCCCGTACCCCTCCACCACCTTCGGTGGTCCCCCTCCCCGGTCCGGGGAGGATCACAACACGAAAGGCCTATCCATGGACAATGAAGTACCTGCCGAGGCGCTCGATGCCTCGTTTGATATCGTCTCCCGTCAGGACGCCGCCGAACAGGCGCTGGGCGCGCTGCGCGGTGATGTTGATGAAGTGAAATCGCGGCTTGAGAAAGTCAGCCGGGCAGCTGCCCGTCCGGCATTGGGCGGGGCCACTGGCGCCAGCCCGGAACTGAAGGGCTTTGTCGACGGCTACCTGCGCTTTGGCCGGGAGAGCGAGCTGAAGTCGATCACCGCCGGGGTCCTCGCCGATGGCGGCTATGCCGTCCCGCGTGAGATCGATGCGATGATCGCTGCCCAGCTAAAATCGATCAGCCCGATCCGGGCAATCGCTCAAGTGGTCCAGATCGGCACTGCGGGTTATCGCAAGCTCGTCAGCTCGGGCGGTTCGGCTTCGGGCTGGGTCAGCGAAACCGGTGCACGGCCGGAAACCGCGACGACCAAGTTCAACGAAATCGCCCCGCCGATGGGCGAGCTCTATGCCAACCCGGCGGCAAGCCAGGCGATGCTGGACGATGCAGCCTTCGATCTGGAGAGCTGGCTGGCGAATGAAATCGCGGTCGAATTTGCCCGCGCCGAAGGCAGCGCTTTCGTCAATGGCACTGGCACCAACCAGCCCAAGGGCTTCCTGGGCGCGGCGACCAGCAACGCGGCGGACACCACCCGTCCGTTCGGCACGCTGCAGTTCACCGCCACCGGCAATGCCTCGGCGTTTGACACGACCCCGGAACTGAAACTGATCGACATGGTCCATTCGCTCAAAGCCGCGCACCGGCAGGGCGCGGTCTTCGTGATGAATTCCAAGACGCTCAGCACGATCCGCAAGTTCAAGGCCGCCGATGGCTCGTTCCTGTGGCAGCCGGGGATCACCGATGGCGCGCCGACCCGCCTGCTCGGCTATCCGGTTATCGAAGCCGAAGACATGCCAGATGTTGCGGCCAATGCCTTCCCGGTCGCTTTCGGCAACTTCAAGAACGGCTATCTGATCGCCGAACGCCGCGCGACCACGATCCTGCGCGATCCGTTCACCAACAAGCCGTTCGTGAACTTCTACGCGACCAAGCGGATTGGCGGACAGGTGCTCGACAGTGAAGCGATCAAGTTGCTGAAGGTCTCGGTCTAGACCGAATCCGCAGGGGGTGGGCTCATCCCGCCCCCTGCACTTTCCATTTCCCCATCCCATTCCCCAATCTGGAGACCGCCATGAAGCGGGCTATCATCACGCCTGCGGTGCTTGCACCGACGGCCCTTTCCGAGCTGAAGGACTGGCTCGGCATCACCACGTCTGGCGATGATGCACAGCTGACCGCGCTGCTCCGCATGGCGCTCGATCTGTGCGAAGATTTCACCGGCACCATGCCCTTGCAGCAGGATTGCGAGGAAGTGCTGGCGGCCGCGACCAGCTGGACCGCGCTGTCCACCCGCCCGGTTCAGGCAATCGCCGGGGTCCAGGGAATCCCGGCCGAAGGCGCCCGATTTGAACTGCCGGTGGCGAACTATGCCATCGAGCTTGACGCCGATGGCGGGGGGCGGGTGCTGGTCAGCAACCCCGGCGCCGCCGGACGGGTCGCGGTGCGGTTCACTGCTGGCCTTGCCGCCGATTGGCCCAGCCTGCCCGAAGCCTTGCGCCACGGCGTGCTGCGGCTCGCCGCGTTCCAGTATCGCAGCCGCGAGGATGACAGCGCAGCCAGCATGCCCCCTGCGGCGGTCGCTGCGCTGTGGCGGCCGTGGCGCCGGTTGCGGTTGGCATGAGCGCGGCGAACTTTGATGCGCTCGCCGCACGGCTGATCGAGCGGGCCCGCCTGCTGGGTGAGGCCGCCGCTGAAACCGCCCGCACCATGCGCCGAGATCCAGCCAGCGCCTGGCGCAATGCCCGGCTGCTCTGGCCGAACTTCACCAAGGAATAGCCCCGATGGAAATTGCCCTGCGCAGCGCGCTGATGGGCTGGCTGGCCAGCGATACTGCACTCTCGTCGCAGCTCAATGCTCTGGTTGAAGAGGCACCCTCACGCACCGCACTGCCGTGGCTCGCGATCGCAGCCAGCGCCAGCGCCGATTGGAGCGCGAAGGACCGCATTGGCCGCGAGGTTCGCGTGGCGCTCGAACTGCACTGCCGGGGTGACCGGGCCGATAGCGCCGCCACACTGGTCGGCCTGATCGAAAACCGGGTCGCCAGCTTGCCTGCCGCGCAACCCGGCTTCCGCGTGGTCACCACACAGTTCCTGCGCGCCCGTGCCGAGCAACGCGGCGCGAATAGCCGCGCGATCCTGCTCGAATACCGCTTCCGCGTAATGGCGGACTGACCCCTTCACCCTTTTCAAGGAGAACCCAGATGGCCGCCCAGAAAGGCAGCGCATTCCTGCTCAAGATTTCCGATGGGGCCAGCCCCGCCGTCTACCGTACCGTCGCGGGCCTCCGCACCACCCAGATGTCGATCAGCGGCGATGCCGTTGTGATCACCAGCAAGGAAAGCGGCGGCTGGCGCGAGATGCTGTCGGGCGCCGGGGTCCGTTCGGTCTCAGTCAGCGCCGCCGGGATTTTCCTGGGCAGCAGCGCCGAGGCCCAGATCCGCACCAATGCGATGAGCGGCACGCTCGATGACTACGAGCTGTCGTTTGAGGACGGCGAAAAACTGCGCGGGCGATTCCTCGTGCAGAAGCTCGATTACTCTGGCGATTTCAATGGTGAGCGCAACTACACCCTCAGCCTCGAAAGCTCAGGCGAAGTGGTGTCTGCATGACCCATACCTCTGCCAACCCGTTCCGCGGCGAAGCGAGCCTCCCCCTCGCCGGTTCGCCGCGTCTGCTCCGCCCCAGTTTCGCCGCGCTGGTCGCGGCCGAGGAAGAACTGGACCCACTCTTCGCGCTCGTCGAGCGCGCTGGGGCGGGGCAGTTGAAGCTGGCCGAATTGGCCGCGCTGTTCTGGCACTGTCTGGCCGATCGCACCGAAGTGACCCGCGAGGATGTGGGCGAAGCGGTGATAGCATTGGGGCTGGCCGAAGCAAGCCAGCCGCTGCGCATTCTGCTCGGCCAGATCCTGCAGGGCCGGGCTGACCCGCCTGCTCCATGAGCGACAGCTTCGGCCCCGGCGCTGCGCTGCTGGCCGGTCTCGCGGCGCGGTTGCTCGGCTGGCGTCCCGCAGAATTCTGGGGAGCCACCCCGGCCGAGCTTGCCGCGATCCTCGCCCCCACTTCGTCCGATGCCGGACCGCTGTCCCGCACCGACCTTAACCGCTTGATGGAGCGCGAAAATGCCTGATACTGTCGACAGCCTGTTGATCGAAGTGCGCGCCAACACCCAAGGGTTCGCCGCCGATGTCGCGGCCATGCGCGGCACTTTTGACAGCCAGCTTGTCGATGGGTTCAGCCGCGCTGGCGATGCGCTGGAACGCGGACTGATGACCGCAATCCGCAAGGGCAGCCTGGGTTTTGAAGATCTGCGCAAGATCGCGCTCAACCTGATCGACCAGATTGCGAGCCAGGCCCTCAATAACCTGTTCTCTCAGATTGGCATTGGCGGGAGTGGCGGTGGCAGCGGGTCCAACCTGTTCCAGAGCCTTGGCAACATGATCGGATCGCTGCTCGGCCTGCCCGGCCGCGCCACCGGCGGCCCGGTTGCGCCAGGGCGCGGCTATGTCGTGGGCGAACGCGGACCAGAACTGTTCGTACCGACCAGCGCCGGACGGATCGAAACCGGCATGTCCGGGCCGGGCCGCGACGTGCGGGTAAACATCACCATCGCCGCCCCGCAAGGGACCAGTGCCCCCCAAGCTCTCCAACGCTCCAGCCGCCAAGTCGCCAGCGCCGTGCGCCGGGCGCTGAGCGAATACTGATCCAAAGGAACATCCCATGGCATTCTGGCTCGCGGCGAAACGCGAAGGGCAGGACAGCGACTGGATCCAGCGGTTCGATCCGCGATTCTGGACGGTCAATTTCCCTCGGCCCATGATGGCTGCATTGACTTGCCCGGCGCCAGACGCGTTGCGGGTCGATGCTGTATTTCTGCGACAGGGCGATCTGGCCGGGATCATCTGGGACAGCACGGACGGCCTCGATCACCCGCTGCTGGCTTATGTCACCAACCGGGATTATTCGCACACCCGGCTGACCTTCCGTTGGCGTTCTGGCGGGGTAATCGCCCTCGATGCGGTCAACGGCCCGGTGCTGACGATCGAAGGTCGCGATTCTTCGGGCGAGCCGCGCACCTGGTACGTCCGGCTGTGGAACTATGCCCAAGGGACCGCCACAGAGGCGCTGATCCAGCTTGACTTCACCGGTCTAGCTGGAGGCTATGTGCTCCCCGCTGAGGCGGACCCGATCCACCCCGCCGACATCGACCGGATGTTCATTTCGCTGGTTGCCCCAGGTTACGTCGCGGGCAGCACAGCGCCGCTAACCGCCCCGGCCGAGGGCTGGGCGGAGATGAGCGCGATCCGCTGTGAAGGCCAACACGCCATGTTGGACATCGGTGACGTGGTCATCCCCCCGCACGGGCTGGAAATCGCCACGGCCTATGACGATGCTACCAATCAGTCGCCCGATCGGCTGATCCGGAATGCGCTCCAGCTCGGCTACCGCGGCAGCCTGCTACACTATGTCGGCATGAGCCATTTCATGCGGCTCACTGCACAGGGCGGCGACTATCTGGTTCCTGTCAGCGGCGATCCACTCTGTACCCCGGCCAAGGTCTGGCACCGCGCATTCTTTGCTGCTGCAAAGTACGCCGGGTTTTCGCCCATCGCTTCGCTGTCGTATGAGCTTTTGGCCCAGCATTGCCCCGCAAGCTGGCAGCAGCGCGCCAGCAATGGTGATCCGGCCCGCACTGGCTGGGATCCACCTTCGGCGCTGTTGTCGCCCGCCAGTAGCGCGGCGATGGGCTGGCTCCAGTCAGTTGCCGCTGGCTTCGTCACGCTGATGGAAGAGGCTGCGGTTCCAGTCCGCTTTCAGATTGGTGAACCGTGGTGGTGGATCATGGCCGATGGGCGCCCATGCCTTTACGACGATGCCGCCAAGGCTGCGCTAGGCGGCAATCCCGTTGTGGTCGCCGACTTGCGCCAAAGCCTGCCCGCCGCCCAGCTTGCATTGCTCGATGCAGCAGGTGCGCTGCTGGCGGGTTCAACCGCGGCGCTGACTAACGCCGTCCGCGCCGCTGCCGCCCCTGCTAGTGCCGAGGTCCTGTTGCTGACCTTCCTGCCCGGCGTGCTCGATCCGGCGATGCCCGAGGTCCGCCGCGCCAACCTCCCGGTCGGTTGGGCGAGGCCCGCCTTCGACCGACTGCAGGTGGAGGACTATGACTGGCTGACCAGCGGCGCAGAGGCGTTCCGCCGCGATGCCTATGGCGCCATTGCCGCGCGGCTGGATTATCCCGCCGCAGCGACCGACTATCTCGCGGGCTTTGTGCTCGATCCTGCTGACCGCGAATTGTGGCGCAGGATCGATGCCGGGATAGACGAGGCTGCCACTCGCCAGGCGCATGAACGCTTCGTCTGGGCTCTGCCGCAAGTCTGCCGTGACGGCTTTGTCCGCCTGCCCCCTCCGACTGAAGAGGACGATATGCTGCCCTTTGACGATGTTCCCTACCCCCTCGCGCTCGGCCGCGATGCCATGGTGACTCCGGAATTCTCGACCAGCGTAGCGGTCACTGCCTCCGGATTTGAACGCCGCAACAGCCTGTGGTCCGATGCGCGGCTGCGCTTCGATGTCGGCCCCGGGATCCGCAGCGAAGCAGAACTCGGCGTGTTGCTGTCATTCTTCCGGGCGCGGCGCGGCGCGGCGCGCGGATTTCGGCTGCGTGACCCTTCGGATTTCAGCTCGAACGCGATGACCGGCGTACCCACCGCCACCGACCAGTTGCTTGGCAACGGTGACGGACTGAAGGCAAGTTTCCCGCTGCTCAAGCGCTATGGCGAAGATGGAGCCGAGCAGTTGCGCCGGATTACCCGCCCTCGCGTCGATTCGATTGTGGTCAGTATAGATGGCTTGGCTACTACCGCCTTCACGCTCGATCCAGGCGGCGTTCTCCGTTTCACCAGCCCGCCAGCTACGGGCAAACTTGTTCGGGCCGGGTTCCTGTTTGACGTTCCGGTCCGCTTTGCCGAGGATAAGCTGGAGGTATCGGGCGCAGTATTTGCGGCTGGCGAGGCTCCCAGTGTGCCGGTCATCGAGATCCGCGAAGGTGAAGTGTGAGCCGGGTCTGGTTCGCTGCCCCGCTCGAAACTGCAGCCAGCTTCTGGCGGGTGATTCGCCGTGATGGCGTAACGCTGGGGTTCACCACTCATGACCGCGATCTATGGTTCGATGGCCTGCTGCACCGCGCCGCGCCTGGCATGGTTCCGTCAGCGATCCGCCGCTCAGCCGATTTTGAACCTGACAGCGCCGAAGTTCAGGGCGCGCTCAGCCACGATTCGATTGCAGCTGATGACCTGGCCAAAGGGCGCTATGATGGTGCCCGCGTGCTGATCGGATTGGTCGATTGGGAAAGCCTGGATCGTCACGTGATCTACCGTGGCACTATCGGCAGCGTGGCTGAGGAAGCTGGCGGGTTCACGGCTGCGCTGGTTAGCCGCAAAGCCGAATTGGGCCGCGATCCGGTGCCGCGGACCAGCCCGAGCTGCCGTGCGGTTTTCTGCGGGCCCGGCTGTACGCTCTCACCCGCCCGCTTTACCCACGCGGGAACACTCGGCGCCTTCGACCCGATCAACAATGCTGCGACCGTCACCAGCGCCGCAACCATGTCCGATCTGGTTGGCGGAACATTGCGCTGGCTCGACGGGCCGTTCAGTGGACAGACCGCAGGGATCATCGCGGTGACTGCCAATGCACTGATGCTCGATACGCCGACAGACCAACCTCCGCCAATGGGCAGCCGTGTGCTGCTGCGCGAAGGCTGTGATCGGACCCTGGCGACCTGCTCCAGCCGTTTTGCCAATGCAGTGAACTTTCAGGGCGAACCCCACTTGCCGGGTAACGATCTGATCACCCGTTATCCCTCTCCGTCAGCATGACCGGCACTGCGCTGGCGCATGAAGCCGAACAACTGATTGGCGCGCCATTTCGTCTGCATGGCCGCAATGTGCAAACCGGGATTGATTGCATCGGCCTGCTCGCGGTTGCTTTGGGGCGGATCGGACGGGCCTCTGTCCTGCCGACCGGCTATCCGTTGCGACTGGGGGATCTGGCTGGCTGGCTGCCGGATGTAGCCGCTTGCGGGTTTGAGCCTGCGACACCACCGTTCACTCCGGGCGACGTGATCTTGCTGCGCTCCGGTCCGGCCCAAGTTCACCTCGCCATCGCCGACCGGATGGGTGGCTGGGTCCATGCCCATGCCGGTTTGCGCCGGGTTGTTGGTCAAATGGCGCGGCCCGCCGGGGCCATCGTCCACCATTGGCGCCTTGCGCCAGCACCATAAGGAACCCGCAATGGCAACGCTGATCCTGTCCGCAGTCGGGCAATTCCTGGGTGGTCCGGTCGGATCGTCAATCGGCGCGCTGATCGGGCGGCAGATCGATGCCAGGATCTTTGGCGGCGGAAACCGCGAAGGATCCCGCCTGGCCGAACTGAAAATCACAACCTCCAGCTATGGCGCCGCCATTCCGCGTCATTTTGGCCGGATGCGGGTGCCGGGGCAGGTAATCTGGGCAACCGATCTGGTCGAACATTCGGAACGGCAAGGCAGCAAAGGCGGCCCGTCGGTAACCAGCTACAACTATTCCGCCAGCTTTGCGGTTGCCCTGTCAAGCCGCCAGGTGCAGTCGATTGGGCGGATCTGGGCTGACGGCAAATTGCTGCGCGGCGAAGCGGGCGATCTCAAGACTGCAGGCACCCTGCGGCTCCACACCGGCACTGGCGATCAGGCACCTGATCCGCTGATTGTGGCAGCCGAAGGGGCTGCTCAATGCCCAGCTTATCGCGGCTTAGCTTACGTGGTTTTCGAAGATCTGCAATTGTCGGACTTCGGCAATCGCATCCCGTCCTTGTCATTTGAGGTCGTCGCCGATCAGGCTGAATTGTCGCTTGCCGATCTGCTCGACGGCGTCATCGAAAATTTCGCTGCAGCAGTTCCGCTATCTGGGATCGCAGGATTTTCCAACGAAGGTGCGCTGTCAGAAGCGTTAGCTGCGCTCGAGCCATTCTTCCCGGTTGACTGTGACGCTTGCGATGAGCGGCTTGAACTGCGCCCAGACCAGCGGGAAAGTCCGGCGCTGCTATTGCCGGAGGCTGCAACATCCTCAAATCGCGACGATTTTGGTGGCAATGTCGGTTTTGCCCGTCAACGCGGAGGTGAGACCGAGGCACCGCTAGCGGTGCTGCGCTATTACGATGTCGACCGCGATTACCAACCCGGGGCACAGCGCGCCATCGGGCGGCCGCTGCCCGGTCAGCCTCGGTCGATCGACCTTCCGGCTGCCATGGCCGCAACAGCAGCCCGTCAGGCAGTCGACACCGCTTCCCAGCGTGCAGCCTGGGGTCGACAGACAGTATCCTGGCGAGTGACCCAGCTTGATCCTGCCATTCGCCCGGGTCAGACGGTGCGGCTGCCTGAACACGCCGGTCTGTGGCAGGTGCGCGAATGGGAATGGCGCGAACATGGCGTTGATCTGACCCTGGCACGGCTTTCGCCGCTGAGCGCGGGTCAAGTCTCGGCCCATCCGGGTCGGCCAAATCGGCCACCAGATCTGACCTTGGCACCGACTCAGTTGGTCGCCTGCGAAGTTCCGTGGGACGGCAATCCCGGCACCCCGGTTCCGATGATACTTGCGTTGGCGTCATCAGCCAATGGAGGCTGGCCAGGGGCCAGTCTTTACGTCGATCAAGGCGATGGCGCACTATTACCGCTTGGCCCAAGCGGTCGGACCCGTGCCGTAATTGGTACGGCTTCAACCATCCTGCAAAGCGCCTCGCCGCTGCTATATGATCGCCAGTCCAGTGTGACCATTGCTCTGGCGGGTGAAGACTTGACCTTGGGCGATGCCACAATGCGCCAGCTTGCAATGGGCGCGAATCGCGCGGTGCTTGGTTCCGAAATTGTGCAATTTGCCAGCGCCGAACCGCTCGGTGAGGGTGAATGGCGCCTATCCGGGTTCCTGCGTGGCCGCGGCGGTACCGAAACGGCCGTCACCGGCCATCAGGCGGGCGAAGTTTTTGCGCTGTTAGGAAGCGCTGGAACGATCTTGAACGCCGAGGCTGTGGGTGCCGTACCCAGTTCCAGAATTGTCGCGATTGGCCTGGGTGACAGCCTGCCGGTATCCGCGACAATCGCTCTGCGCGGGATTGGAATGCGGCCACCCAGCCCAGTCCATCCGCGTTGGCAAGTAGACCTAGACGGCTCATATCGATTGACCTGGGTCCGCCGCGCCCGCGGCGGCTGGTTGTGGCAGGATGGGGTTGATTTGCCCCTCGCCGAACAAAGCGAAGTCTACGACGTCACTTTTGGCACGCCAGATGCGGTTTTAATTCGTTGGGAACCGGCGCTTCCTCAGCTTGTTCTCTCGCCCACCGAACTCGCCGTCATGCTGGCTGCAGCGCCAAGTGGCCAATTCGCAATTCGTCAGCGTGGCGACCGCGCCTTGTCTGAGCCGCTGCTGCTTGATCCACCCCAACAGTAATCGGAATCCACGATGCCCAATCCCCTTTACGACACGCGGACCCCGCGCCACGATCTGCCGCTGCTATTTGCCGGCCAAACCCAAAAAGAAAGCTTTATCAATGAATTGGCCGCTCGGGTCGATGCCCTGCTGCACTTGGCAATCGAAGCAGAATTGGCAACGCCACCCAGCGCTCCAACCGATGGACAAGCTTGGCTGGTTGCCCCCAGCCCAAGCGGCGACTGGACCGGCCAAGCCGGCCTGATTGCAGCGCGTACAGCAGGTAACTGGCTATTCTTCACACCTATCGCGGGGATGACCCTGCTCAACAAGGCAACTGGCCAGCAACTGCGCTTTGTGACGACCTGGCAAAGTCCTGCGAAGCCAACCTTGCCTGCCGGGGGCAGCACGATCGATACCGAAGCACGCAGCACAATCAACGCGATCGTTGCGGCCATGGTTGCTGCCGGAATCGTGCCAGCCAACTGATTTTCCACGCAGCCAGCATGCCATTGATCCTTCAACCAGCGCAAATTCCGGTCGTTTGGTGCCATTTGCGTCACGATTCGCGACATTATTGCAACAGTCCCGCTGTTTGAATGCTTGCGCGGGCTAGTTGATGCAGTTAGACAATCCAACACTCGGTGGCTCTAATCCTATTTAAAAGGGGAAAACCATAATGCGCAAACTCGTCATTGGGATGGCGCTGGCCTCTACGGCTCTCGCAACGCCGGCTTTGGCCCGCGACGATTCCTGGTATATCGAAGGTGATGTCGGCGGCGTTCTCGTCGAAGACATGGAAAACCTTGCTGGTCCAGGCGTCGGCACGCTCAACACCAAGATCGGCTATGATGCCGGTATCGCTGTTGGCTATGACTTCGGTGGTTTCCGCCTCGAAGCGGAAACCAGCTATCGCCGCGCCAGCGCCGATGGTTACACCGTAGGATCGACGGTCTATTCGGGTGCGAACCTGGACGGTCATGCCAGCGCGCTGAGCTTCATGCTCAACGGCTTGCTGGACTTCGGCGACGATGATGGTCTTCAAGGCTTCGTCGGCGGCGGTGCAGGGATTGGCCGCGTGAATGTTGTTGCTGATGTTCCTGGCACCGGCTCTGACATCAACGATTCGGACTCGGGCTTCGCTTGGCAGGCTCTGGCCGGCATCCGTATGCCGGTGACTGACAATGTCGACGTCGGCCTGAAGTATCGCTTCTACAATCAGGACAACGTAAACCTGGTTGGCACTGGCGGCCAGAATGGCCCGGCTCTGCGTGAAGGGGACACCCGCTTCCGTTCGCACTCGCTGATGCTGACGCTGGGCTACAACTTCGGTGGCGAAGAAGCGGCTCCGCCGCCTCCGCCTCCTCCGCCTCCGCCGCCGCCTCCGCCTCCTCCGCCCCCTCCTCCTCCTCCGCCGCCTGCGCCGGTGTGTGAGAAGGGTCCGTACATCGTGTTCTTCGACTGGGATAAGTCGGACATCACGCCGGAAGCCGCTTCGATCCTGGATTCGGCCGCTGCTGCCTATGGCAACTG
>Ga0209480_10000449_pt1 | contig 34801 bp, 27 predicted proteins | sample JI61114C2DNA_FD_187501 | JGI IMG/M metagenome (GOLD analysis project Ga0209480, IMG submission 187501) | Wastewater effluent complex algal communities from Wisconsin, to seasonally profile nutrient transformation and Carbon sequestration -... | ecosystem: Engineered > WWTP > Effluent > Algae... | reverse complement strand
AAGTAATTTCAGGTATTGGTAAATTTAAAACTGCACGTGCATGTAATTCAAACTCCGATAAATTTTGTGTGCCCGCTAATGTTACCATTCCTGTATCGTGAGGCCGCGGACTTAATTCCGAAAAATATACACCTTCGGGTGCCAGAAAAAATTCAACACCCCAAATACCTGCTCCGGATAATGCTTCTGTTACTTTACCTGCAATAAATTGTGCTTCTGCTAAATGTTCGGGATTAATATAAGCCGGTTGCCAACTTTCCTGATAATCACCTCTCTCCTGCCTATGTCCTATTGGCGGACAAAATAACGTTGGTCCGTTTTGCTGTGTTACCGTTAATAGTGTTATTTCTGAATCAAAACGAACAAATGCTTCAACTATTACTTCTGCAATATCACCGCGTTTTCCGCTTTGTGCATATTCCCATGATTTAATGATATCTGATTCCGATTTAATTACCGATTGCCCTTTTCCACTAGAACTCATTAAAGGTTTAACTACACATGGCATACCAATTTCTTGCACGGCAGCAGCTAATTCTTCATAACTGGTAGCATAAGCATATTTTGCGGTTCGTAATCCAAGTTCCTTTGCAGCTAAGTCGCGAATAGCCTTTCTATTCATAGTAAAATTTGCAGCACGCGCGCTTGGCACAACCTGTATGCCCCATTTTTCATAATCATAAAATCGTTCGGTGCGAATAGCTTCAATTTCAGGAACAATAATATCGGGTTGATGTTTTTTAACAATTGCATCTAAGGCATCTCCATCCAACATCGAAATAATTTCTCTTTCATCTGCAACTTGCTGAGCAGGAGCGTCATTATAACTATCTACAGCAATAACATATTGCCCCAAACGTTTACAGGCAATAACAAATTCTTTACCCAACTCACCGCTGCCTAATAACATTATTTTTTTCATCAATAACAATTAATTTTTAATTAAAAATCTTTACAAAATTATCACTTTCTGCACGATGTCTGTGCTGCCGTTTTTTACCACAATAACATATAGTCCAGAAGGCCATGTAGTTACATCAATTTCAAATTTCGCTGTCTGTGAATCGGCAACAAATTTCGATTGCATTACCAAATCTGCCGAGCCTGAATAAATCACAATTTCATATTCATCTTCAGTTAAAGCAAATAGCTGAACATTAATTTTATCTTGTACTAATGTTGGATAAACAACTAACTGAACTGTATTTTCTAACAATTCTGTTTTGGTAACTATCGACTCACCATGTAGCAACTCAATTGCAGGATCTAAAATAACTGCGTTTGCTTCAAACGGAATTGGAACAGAAAACAATTGCCCGTTTTGTGTATGTTTTAGATGTATGTCTAATGAATCATTTTCACCTTTAATTCGGAGTGGCACATCCATTTCAAAAAAGTCGACACTTGGATGAGATGTTGATTGACTTAAGGCAATGGTAACAAAACCATTATCATCCTGTGTCCACAATACATGATAGGTTGGAAATCCTTCTCCATAAAACCAATCATTAAAAAATTCAGATAAGGAAGTATCTGCAGCCGACTCCAAATGTTGAACTAAGTCGGTAGTTGTTACGAATCCATAACTCAAATCAGCATCGGTAATATAATTTTTTATCCCTTGAAAAAAATCTTCATCACCTAATTGTTTCCGCAGCATATGCAATAACCATCCACCTTTGTAATAGGATAATCGGCCATCAAAAATCCGACTAACTAAAGTAGTATCATCCACCCAAACAGAGCCTCCAGGTTGCGACACTACCACATTTCTCGTTCCATTTAACCAGCCTTCATAATAATTATTCGGGTCTTCTGAAAAATCGTAACTCAACCATGTGCTGTAGGTAGCAAAACCTTCATTCAACCAAATGTCTTGCCAACTGGCACAAGTAATTTTATCGCCAAACCATTGATGCGCCATTTCATGAACTAACAATTCATATCCAAAATGTGTAACTGAGCTCATGGTTTGATGTTCCATTCCTCCACCCCAGCCAAATTGCATGTGTCCATATTTTTCTTCTTCAAATGGATAATTTCCGTAAATATCAGTGAATAATTCAAATGAGGGTACAATGGCATTAATACCTGAAATGGCATCAACTAAAGTTTCCGGATAAATTAAATTATAAAACAACACAGAGTCCTCATGATGGGGAGCATAAAATTCATAAACATTATAAACACTTAATGCTATTCCAATCAGATAGGTAACAATCGGATAATTGCTTTTCCAATGCCATGTAATATTATCACCGGTTGTCACTGCATCAATCAATAATCCCGGTCCGCCGACTTTATACAATTCGGGAGAAGTAACAAATACATCAATAGAATCAATTTTATCGTTGAGTGTTTGTTTACATGGCCACCAATCGCTTGCTCCATAAGGTTCCGATAAAGTCCAAATCACATTTCCTCCCACGTTGGTCCCTTTTACAAATGAACCAAATCCTGTTGAAGTGGGACTTCCATGATAAAAAACAGTCGTATTTAATTGCTCTCCTGTTATTATTTCATCATTTAAAAATACTTCAACAGCATTGGTACTGCGTTCAAAACCGGTGTTTATTCCATTGAGCCAAACTGAGTCAATAATTAGATTATCAGCTGCATCATAAAAAACAGAAGATGCATTTTGAGTAAGGGTGAAATGTGTTTCAACACTCCCGCTTATCATAAGTGTATCGGGATTAATTTTCCAATTGCATTTATGATAAAATATATCATAATTTCCAGTTGGTGCTGCATCAAATGCAGTAGTTTTTAATGCCGCCTGATTTAATTCTTTTTTTATCACATCGTTATAAAATTGTTCAAAGTTTATTTGCTGCGCAGATGTAACAACTGCTACAAACATCAAAACCGATAACCATTTTATACGAAGCCACATTATTTCACAATCGGATTTTTTGGAGGAGCATTATTACCTAGCGCTTTTGATAATTTAACTAATTCCAAGGTTTCGAAAATGAGAAAAGAAAAATAGATGAGCGCAAACGGAGCAATAAATGCAATTCCCCCAACATCATTAGTGGATTTATAAACCATTACAACTATTGCCGATAAAATTAATTTAGCAAAAATGCTGACAAAAAATACGCCCATAAAGTTGCTGAATTTTTGACGCATTGTGCTGGCAGAAAAATAATATGTGACAATTGCCAACACAAAAAATAACACAAAACAAATCCAAACAAAATCCATTGCACTTGAAAACATTTCGAGTTTACCTAATCCAAACAAAGCCACTGCCACAACTGCAGAAAACGGAAGAAAACGTTTCAAAAAATCTATCATAAATTATTGCTTATTATTCTTTTTATTTTTATTCGGTAAAATAAAATCTTTCAGTACAGCATACATTCCTGCTGCTATTCCAAACAACGACAAAATTACTGTAAACCAAGGTTTAGTGTGTAGCACCTCATCTAATTTCATACCGCCCCAAACCCCAAGGAAAATTCCGGCAAACAATTGAAATGCCATTCCGGAATACTTGAAATAACTATCAAACTGTGGCTTCTTCGTATTGCGCTGAGGCATTGGTTAGTTTTCTTTCTTTGGTGCCCATATTACAAATACCATCAAAATGAGCTCCGTTTTCTATAACAATTTTTGCAGTATAAATGTTTCCTTCCACAACAGCGGTAGATTTTAAGGTAAGTACTTCACTTACCTCTAGGTCGCCAATGATTTTCCCTTCCACATCTGCACTTTTGCAATGAACATCACCTTCAATAACACCGGTTTGCCCAACTGCTACTTTTGCTTTTGTATATAAAGTTCCTCGAATTATGCCTTCAATCCTGATATCGCCATCGCTGGTAATACTTCCCTCAAAAGTGGTACCGTGGTTAATCCTGTTGGAAATGAAAGAACCTGGTGCAGACTGGGGGTTAGATTGTTTATTGCCGAACATATCAGTATTAAATTTTAGTTGAAGTTAATAAAATCTTTTGGATTAAGGGGTGTTTTTTCATGCCACAGCTCAAAATGCAAATGTGGGCCGGTGCTCATTTCGCCGGTATTACCAATTATTGCGATAACATCCCCAGCTCTTATGATATTACCCTGCCTTTTTAAAATCTGGCTATTGTGTTTATAAATGCTAATCAAACCATGGTCGTGGCGAATTATAATCACATTGCCACTTTCAAGATTCCAATAGGAATCTATCACAGTGCCATCCAAACAAGCCTTAATTGGGGTGTTTTCGGGAGCTACAACATCTATTCCATAGTGACCTTCTCTGGTTTGGAATGAAGCAGTAACTGTTCCCTTTACAGGGGGAAAAAAGTGCAATGATTCCAGGTTTTGCTCGCCAGTAGCGTCTCTTGGGTCAGCCAAACTCAAATTAAACAGGTCTTCTCTTGCCACTTGTTCACGCATTGCTTTGTCTATTTCCGACGCTTCACCCACCTTAATATCGCTGTAATCCTGCTTACTTAGGCTATCAATTGGAGGTAAAGTATCAATTTCACCGTTCAAACGCTTCTGCAAGTTGGCAAAGTAAACCTCATACGACCTAAGCGCAGTAAGCATACTGTCAGTAATTTTGTTGTTTTCCGCAATTTGTCGGGTGGTAGAAACTTCGCTGTATCCCACTACCAAATTCTTTAACGGCGTAAATACAATTGCCAGATATACCAAAAACCCGATCACAACAAAGAGGGTGCTGGACAAAATTATCACGTTCAAGGGGCTTAAACGCAACGATGCCTGGACCTCAAAAGTCTTGTCATGCATAAGCACCAGCTTATATTTGGTGCGTAACCGCTCCAGCCATTTTCTTGTTTTTTTGTTACCTTTCGCCATTAGTCCTTAAAACACTATATTTTTTACGTTATTTAAAATATTTTTGCTGAAAAGCTGTTATATATCCGGCATAAAACTAACTACCTTGAAACGAAATTTTGTCATATTTACACTAACAATTTTAGCTCTTTTTTTTGTATCCGCATGTTCATCAAGTAAAAATGCAGATAAAAGCTTTATCGGACGCAGTGTTGACGACCTTATAGCCCGTGATAATGGCTACTTTAACGCCAGGTTAATCATGAAAGAAACGGAGAGTACATTATGGACTGACCAGGCCGAAAATTTTGAAGAAACACTGCCTATTTTTAAATATGGCTCTCAGGAACAAGCTACTTCGGTTCAGCCTTCCATGGACGAGGTTATAAAAAAATCTTCTTTTGTCATCCAAATGCACAAAAAAAGCAAGTGGGTAGATGATTGTTACTTTTTGATTGGCAAATCACAGTTTTACAAGCGTAATTATGACGAGTCTTTAACAACCTTCCAGTTTATTATCTCAGAATACAGCAACTTGATTGAAAAACAATCCAAAACTAAGCGGGTTGCAGAGGATGAAGATGGAGAACTTACTTTTTTTGAAAAGTTTAAACATCAACCTGTTTCTTCGGAAGCGGGTATTTGGGTAGCCAGAACCTTGGTAGAAAAAAAACAATACAGTGACGCTCATACCGTAATTAGCGTATTAAAAAGCCGTGAAAATTTTCCTAAATGGTTAATTGGAGAATTATATGCGGTTGAAGCAGATCTATACATGAAAGAAGGCCAACAAGCCAATGCAATTGAACCTTTAATTAATGCTTTAAAAAACACTACTGATAAAGCACTAATTAACAGATACAATTTTATTTTGGCCCAATTGTATACTGAACAAAAAAATATCGATAAAGCATTGGCTACTTATCAGTTGGTTCTAGATAGCAAGCCGGTTTATGACATGGAATTTTATGCGCAGTTAAATATCGCTAAATTGAGTCTTGCGAATTTTGGTGTATCAGGAGGTGAATCAAAAGAGGAATTAATGGCTTTGCTTAAAGATGAAAAATACAAAGATTTTTATGGCTTAATTTATTATACACTTGCTGATATTGCATTGGCAAATAAAGATGAAGACACCGGCATTGATTATTTAAACAAATCGTTAAGAAGCACTAACGATAGCAAACAAAAAGGACAATCATATTTAAGACTTGCCGACTTGTATTATGCTGATTTGGATTATAAAGTTGCATACGCCTATTACGACAGCACAATTAATCAAATTCAGCGCGAACATGAACGATACACTGAAGTGCGCGGACTGCGAGATAATTTAAAATTATTAGTTGACGAACTTTCAATTATTGAAACAGAAAAGAAGTTACAATATTGGGCTAGTTTATCAGAAAAAGAATTAGAAAAAGAATTAGCTAAGTTAATTCCAGAGAAGGAAGAAACAGACTCACTGGCTACCGATGTATTAAATCCTAATAACGTAAAACCACTCACCGGTAATCCAACTGAAGGCGATTTTTATTTTTACAATACAAATTTACGCTCAAGAGGTTTTTCGGAATTTAAAAAGAACTGGGGCACTCGAAAACTGGAAGACAATTGGCGACGTAGTGAAAAAGGTTCATTTAGTGAAGAGGGCTCAACAGAGCCTTTAGTAGGCGAAGAAAAAACAATTGACCTCAATGCTAAAAATGTTACTACAGAAAAAATTATTGCGAGTTTACCAAAAACACCTGAACAAATTGCTATTTCGAATGCAAAAATAGCCGGGGCATTATATCGAGCAGGTATTGTTTACAAAGACAATTTCCGCAATAAAACAAATGCAGTAACCATGTTTGAGGAAAATGTAAATAATTATCCTGCAAATACATTTGAAGTGCAATCACTTTATTACTTATATCGATTAACGCTCAACCCTCAACAAGATAAATACAAGAATTTATTATTATCCAAATACCCTGAAACAGATTACGCAAAAATCATTAGCGACCCTGATTACTTTAAACGCGAAGAGGAACGTAAAAACGCAATTGAAGCTTATTATACAATTACCTATGATGCTCTGCAGGCTAAAAACTTTGCTGAGGTTAAATCAAGAGCAATCGCTGCAGATTCATTGTTCAAACCCAATACATTAAAGCCGAAATTCGACATGCTTACTGCACTAGCAGAAGTGGACAGCATTGATGCATTCAAAAATGCATTACAAAAAATCGCTTTAAAATATCCTGAAAATGAAGTAGGCATAAGAGCTCAGGAAATGCTGGATTATCTGCGCCGAGGCTCGGTAATGGAAGATGCAGGCAAAACAATACCAGTTGCAGCGTATACAATGAATGCAGAAGAAGAACATTTTTTTATGTTTGTAATGAACTCAACAGGGAAAAATGCCACAACCATGAAAAGTAATATTGCCACCTTTAATGGTTCAAATTTCAGCACCGATAATCTTAAAATTAGTTCACTCTTGTTAGGTAAAGACAATAGTTTAATTTTAGTGAAATCGTTTACCAATGTTGAGAAAGCCATGGTGTATTATTTTGCCATTAAAGATAATCCCGGCGTTTTCAAAGAATTAACAAAAGAAGCATTTACACCTTTTATCATATCCAAATCGAATTACGTTCAATTTTTTAAAGTGAAAGATGTAGAAGCTTACGATGTATATTTTCAGGATAACTACCTAAAGGAATAAAACAAACTTAATGTCTATCAAAGAACAATTTGCTGTTTACAAACAACAGATTAAATGGTTTTGGCGTATCTTTTTTATTGGTGCCGGAGTTGTTATGTTGTTTATCATATTATTATCTCTTGGTGTTTTTGGTAAACTCCCATCTTTTGAAGAGCTCGAAAATCCGCGTAGTAATTTATCTACCCAAATTATTTCATCCGATGGTGAATTACTTGGCCGATTTTATCGCGAGAATAGAACCAATGCAACGTTTAAAGAATTGCCAACACATCTTATTGATGCATTAGTATCCACCGAAGACAGGCGCTATTACGAACATAGCGGTATTGATGCCAAAAGTGTGATGCGGGTTATTTTTAAAACATTAATCCTGCAGCAATCTGAATCTGGTGGCGGTAGTACATTAACACAACAATTAGCAAAAAATTTATATGGTCGTCCAACGGTAAGTAATAAATTCGAACTAGCTGTTACCAAATTAAAAGAATGGGTTACTGCATCTAAACTGGAGCGTCGTTATACGAAGGAGGAAATTATTGTGATGTATTTAAATACCATCCCATACATTTATGATGCGAGTGGTATTAAAACAGCTTCTAAAACCTTTTTCAATAAATCAGTAAGTGATTTAACGGTTGAAGAAGCCGCTGTATTAGTTGGCATGGTGCAAAATCCTGCATTTTATAACCCTGTTCGTTTTCCTGAACGCACTTTAGAACGCAGAAATATTGTATTACATGAAATGCATGAAGCAGGAAAGTTAAGTGATAAAGATTATGAAGCTACTAAAGCAAAGCCGTTGGTTTTAGATTTTAAACGTCAGGATCATAAATCAGGAAACGGTACTTATTTTAGAGAATATTTAAGACAATGGCTTGCCGATTGGGTTAAAGAAAATGAAAAACCTGATGGAACAAAGTGGGATATTTATAAAGATGGATTAAAAGTATATACCACCATTGACAGCCGCATGCAAAGTTATGCAGAAGCTGCTTCTTCACAATGGTTAACAAAATTGCAGAAACAATTTGATGGTCACTGGAAAGGAAATAAATATGAACCCTGGGCTTATCCGTATAGCGGCCGAACAAATCCTGAATTGATTGAAAAATCAATAAAACAAACTGAACGCTATCGCAAAATGAAAAAGGCAGGTGCCAGTGAGGATGAAATTACTAAGGCCTTTAATACACCGGATACCATGACTGTTTTTTCATGGTATAAAGAAGGTTACGATTTAGATACAGTAATGACGCCTTATGATTCTATTAAATATGTAAAAAAGATATTACATCCGGGGTTTATGGCAATGGACCCACATACCGGTGAAATAAAAGCCTGGGTTGGTGGTGTAGATATGCGTTATTTTCAATTGGACCACGTAAAACCTGCACAAGGTCGTCAGGTTGGTTCTACATTTAAACCATTTGTATATACCGCTGCAATAGCAGATAAAGGTTTTTCTCCTTGTTACCAAATTCCCAATTTACCGGTAACGTTTGAAAAAGGTAAAAAATGGAGTTTAATTAGCGACTGGACACCAAAAAACTCGGATGGTTCATATGGTGGAATGCTCACCTTGTCGCAAGGATTGGGTAAATCAGTAAATACTGTAACTGCATATTTATTACGCGAAGTCGGTATACAACCGGTAATTGATTTGGCACATGATATGGGTATCGAATCTGAAATTCCTTTCCAGCCTTCCATATGTTTAGGAACACCGGAAGTAACTGTTTATGAAATGACAGCAGCGTATTCTGCTTACGCCAATAAAGGCGTTGCTGTGCGTCCCGTTTTTGTAACACGAATTGAAGATAAAAATGGCAATATTATAGCTGAATTCCCTGCAAAACGTGTAGAAGTAATGCGAGAAGAAATTGCAGGCGTTATGGTTGACATGATGCAATATGTAGTTGATTATGGAACAGGTCAAAGGTTACGCAGGCCAGAATATGGTGGAATAACCAGTCAGGTAGCAGGTAAAACCGGTACTACTCAGGAAAATACTGATGGTTGGTTTATGGGTATGGTTCCTCAATTGGTATGCGGAGTTTGGGTTGGCGCCGACGATCCTGTTGTCCATTTCAGGTCGACTTCATTAGGACAAGGTGCAAATATGGCACTACCTATTTATGGTTTCTTTATGAAACGGGTGTACGCAGATAAAACTTTGGGAATTGACCCGGCTGCCAAGTTCCCGCTCTTTGAAGGTACGCCAACAATTGAGTTAGATTGTGGCAAATATATTGATATGCAAAACGACGACTATCAAGATTTAATGGAAGGATACAATTAGTGCTTGGTAAAAAAAAGATTCTCGAGGGCAGCCGTTATTAAACAGCTGTCCTTTTTTATTTTTTGTGCTATACATTTGTAAGATGGATATCGAGGCGTTTAAAAACATAGAAATTAACCTGCCCAATAAACCAGGAGTATATCGCTACTACGATAACGACAATACCATTTTATATGTAGGTAAAGCGAAAAATTTAAAAAAGCGAGTATCTTCCTATTTCCAAAAAACCGACCATAGTGCCCGCATTAAATTAATGGTTAAAAAAATTAACCAGATAGAATTTACCATTGTAAATTCCGAGTCCGATGCATTTTTATTAGAGAATACACTAATCAAACAGCATCAGCCCAAATACAATGTCAATTTAAAAGACGGAAAAACCTATCCATATATTGTTGTCAAAAATGAACGATTTCCGAGAATATTTTTCACCAGAAAAAAAATAAATGATGGCTCCCAATATCTTGGTCCATTTACTTCGGTGGGAAAAGTGAAATCAATTTTTGAATTTATTAAATCGGTTTTCCCAATTAGAACATGTAATTATCTGCTTTCTGAAAGCAATATAAAACACAAAAAATTTAAAATTTGTTTAGAATATCATTTAGGCAATTGTAAAGGACCCTGTGAAGGATTGATGACAGAGGCCGCTTACATGGAAAACGTTCAGAACATAGTTTACATTTTAAAAGGTAATTTGAGTTTTGTAAAAAATGCCTTCAAACAAAAAATTCAGGAACACGTTGAACAATTAAATTTTGAAGCAGCTGAGGAAGTGCGGGTCAAATTGGAAAATATAGAAAACTATCAAGGCAGAAGCACAGTTGTAAATACCAATATTGACAACGTTGATGTTTTTGCATTTTCAGATGCTGAAAGTTTTTGTGTAATCGGGTATTTAAAAATTATTCAGGGTATGATTACCCAGGCAACTACATTGGTGCTTACAAAAAAGCTGGATGAAACTCCGGAGGAATTGTTACAAATTGCCATTACAGAATTACGCATTCAATTTGATACGAATGCACGCGAAATAATTGTTCCATTTAAAACTGAATTAAGCGATGATACTATTGTGCAAACCGTGCCGCTAGCCGGAGAAAAAAAGAAGTTACTTGAACTCGCATACAAAAATGCATTATATGTGCGCGAAGAAAAGTCGCAAGGAAAAGAAAAACGAGACGCACGCAATCAGAACTTACGAATTTTAGAAACCATAAAAGCAGACTTCAAATTACAGCAATTGCCATATCATATTGAATGTTTCGACAACTCTAATATTCAGGGGACAAATCCTGTTGCCAGTATGGTATGTTTTAAAAATGCCAAACCTAGTAAAAAAGATTACCGACATTTCAATATTAAAACTGTTGTTGGCCCCGACGATTTTGCCAGCATGTTTGAAATCGTAACACGTAGGTATAAACGATTATTAGATGAAGCTGAACCATTGCCACAACTCATTGTAATTGATGGTGGCAAGGGGCAGTTAGGAGCTGCTGTGCAGGCATTAAAGGAACTTGATTTATATGGCAAGGTGGCCATTTGTTCCATTGCCAAAAAACTGGAAGAAATATATTTCCCAGAGGACCCTTTTCCGTTGTATATCAATAAAAAAAGTGAAAGCTTAAAAGTAATTCAGCAGCTGCGTGATGAAGCGCATCGATTCGCCATCACCTTCCATAGATTAAAACGAAGTAAAGCTGCTATAGGCTCTGAATTAAATAATATCAAAGGTATTGGGCCCAACACTGTGAAAGAATTGCTGAAAACCTTTAAATCTGTAAAAAATGTAAAAACGGCTACACCGGAAGCATTGGAAGCAGCGGTAGGTGCTGCTAAAACGCAGATTATTTTAAATTACTTCAATAGCACTACTTCAGCATAATATTTTTATTCATTTATTGAATAGCTATTTATACGACTCCGAAATCAGGAATGGTATAAAAAGTGAAGACCGGCAATAAATGCCGGCCTTCGGTTCAAGTATGAATAGAAAAGAAAGTTGATTAAAATTCCCAAAGATTGTGTTCGAAATCAAATATTTGTTGTTTGATACGTTCACTTTCGAGTACCTGATCAATACCTGAAGTATAGTTTTCGATAAAGCGGTCATACACGTTATCTTCTTTTACGATATAACTGCTGAATAAACGCATTTCGAATATATCTTCAAATGTTAAATATCGGGCACTGTTTTTTTCATTAAAAACTTCGTGACGAATTATAATACCTCTAAGGTCAGGATAATAAATCCAGAACATTGGTTCAGAACCTAAAGTTTCACCGGTAGTAGGGTCGATACGATCGCGAATCATTGTCAGCCCTATGATGCGAACAACCATAGTTGATGTTTCTTCATCAAATACCCAGTCTTCTTTAATCTGAATTTTTTGTACCGTTTGGTAGTCGAACTCAGTTTTAATAATTACCGGTTTTTCCTCGTAAGTTTCTTCGTCCAATATCCATGTAGTATCGGTACGATTAAATTTGATTATTATTTGCTCCAAAGGAAGCTCAGTGCCTTCGCTAAAGTCGTCATAAAGAGGGCTATAAGCTTTCAATTCACCTGAAACAACTGCATCATAAACAATTTGAACAAAAGGGTCAACCGGCCATGTAAAGGCAAGATTGATTTTTTCCCTGAAGTCAATATTTCTCCAGATGCGTTTTTCCCAATAAATATCTGCTTCGCGAATATCATCGTAAGGAATTATCTCACGAGTTCCGAGTAATGTTCTTTTATAAATACCATCTTGTCTAGGCGCGCTAGGCGTGGTAGGTTGCGCATACATTGCTGTAGCGACTATGAACATTACAAATGATAAAACAAATAATCTTTTCATACTACTTGAATTTACAATTAACCTCCGATTAATTTAAATGATGTATTTACCGGAACATTTCTACCATCAGGCATTCTAACAGTTACGTTTTGTAACACGATAGTATCACCAGGTTTTGCTTTTTTCTGGATATCCTTCATGATAGTTGAAAATTTGCTAGAGTTAGAAACGTCAGAAACAACGTTACCTACTTTAGGTGCATAAATCATTTCAAAGCTGGTAACTGTATAAGGAATCTGGAATACGAAATCCGGATTTTTAACAATTAAACCTTCAGCTGCTTTAAATTCTCCGATTTTAAGCGGGCCACCTTTTGTATTTAAGATGTAGGCATATGGATCCGGAATACGACGTACTCTGAATTTTTCTGCTGAAGTTTCAGTGCCTTTTGCAGTTTTCACTGTTACGGTAATATCAGCTTCACCAACTGTTGTAGGTTTAGCATTATATTCTTCACCACTTTTTTTAACGATACCACAACCTGAAGCACTTACTTTATCAGAAGCATAACCCGGAACAGAAATTTTGATTGGGTTATCAACGCCGATATAAAGTACGTTCATTGCTGTAGGAGAAACAACGGCTTTACCCACCTCGAAGGTTTCGTAACCGAATTCGAAAGGATAAAACTTGAATTCACCATCACGGCTTGGGTGAGGAATCTGAATCACACCTTGGAACTTGCGTTCACCTGATGCCGATTCTTTGATTTTACCCATACCACCAACTACTTCAATTTCGCGGGCACCTGACAGTGGCATATCTTTTCCTTCAATAGTTTCAAAAGCTTTACCATTAGGGTCAGTTGCATCTTTTTTCACAGCACCTGTAAACGAACCTAAAAATACTTTAGGTTTAATAGCTTCAGATGTTGCTCCAATAAATATGTCGGCTGTGTATTCAGCACCTTTGCGCACATAAGCAGAAGGAGCTACAACCTGAGCAGCCAATTTATCTACTGAAAAATCTTCAGCATTTATTTTACGACGCAAGTGATCCAAGATTGTACTTTCGGCACTTTTAGCATCCTGTTGGAATTTAGTTAGGATAGTCATTACAGCAATTGCCGGAACGCGATCAAAATTATATTCTTCCCAGTTTTTAGCATGTTCGCCAGCAGGCACTTCAGAAACTTTTAACGGAACATCGATTCCAGATTCTTTACCTAAAATGGCAATGAATTTATCACGAGTTTCACGAATTTTTTTCTCGAGTTCAACGCCTTTACCCTGATTTAAAAAGAGGTTACTGGTTTTTTCCATTTCACCTTCAGTTTTTAATTTCTCAGGGTTTTCTTCGCTTGGTCCACCAGCAGCTTCTTTAACCAGAGTTTTTAATTCTTCAACATAAGCAACGAACTCAGCGCTTAATTTTTGAGCTTCGGTAGCTTGTTTTAAAATGGTTTGCGTTTCAGCTCTACCATCTTTACCGGCTGCACTAGTAATCATTTTCATCATCAGCTCATTTTTGCTGTTGAGTAATTCATTACTATCTCCAATACCTTTGTTAACGGTATTGAATGCATTCAAAATTTCCGCAGATACGTTCAATGCCAGAAGGGCTGTAAGCACCAGGTACATGAGGTTAATCATGAGCTGGCGTGGTTCCTTAGGTATTGACATTAGTATTTAAATTTTATTGGTTAAGTAAATTTTATTCAATCAATTAATTATGAACGGTTTGCACCCATGCTCATTGCACTCAACATATTACCATAAACACGGTTTAATGCTGCGAGGTTGTTAGACAATTGAGCAATTTCTTCGCGGTATTTAGCAGTATCAGTAACTGAATCCTGAAGATTATCCATAGCGCTGTTAAGGCTACCATAGAATTTGTTCATTGCCTTGAGGTGGTTGTTAGTGTCTTGCAATTCTAATTCATAGATTGCATTTAATTGACCTAAGTTTTTAGTAACCATTTGAACTTGCTCATGGTACTTAGTTGTATCTACTGAAGATGCAGTAATTTGTTCCATTGCTTTAGCAGCATTAGAATAAGCATCGCGCATTTCAGCTACAGCCATAGATGCATCTTTAATTTTTGTAGAATACTCATTAGTATTTACAGCAGCATCTTGAACATCAGAAAGTTTTTCAATGTTTTCGCCTAAACGTTTTAAGTTTTCACCTAAACGTTCAATCATAACTGGCTCAACTTTGCTGTCTTCCAACATTTTGTCTAACTGACGAGTAACACTTTCGCGTGGTTCCATTTTATGAACCGCTTTTTTACCTGATTTAGCTTCTTCAACTTCAGGTGCGATATCCAGATCCGGATAAATTTTTTCCCAGTAATAATCTTTGTGTGGAGGAAGGATACCGAGCATTAAGAAGAGAACTGCTTCGGTAAGCATACCAACCATTAACATGAAATCGGCGCCTTCCCAGTGCATGATTTTGAAGAGCGCTCCAATTAATACTACGGAAGCACCAACACCAATGATCAGGTTTTTAATTCGTTTAAAACGATCGGATTCGAAAAATGCTGACATTTTGTTTTAAATTTTAAGTTTTTAAATGATTGTTAACAAATAGCTGTGTTCAATAAGAATTGGTTAGGAATTTATTTTAGAAATCGCTCATTGAACGACCGAGGAAGGTCATACAACAACGGAATCCAACATAACATTTAGCTGTATCCTGAAATTCCCAGTGACGTGAACCTGTCTGGATATAGTAACTAATATCTTTCCATGAACCGCCTCTGATTACTTTACGCTTTAATGCCGGTGGATCACTTTCCTCTGCATCATAACGATAATCAGGGTTTTCATCATGTATAAATGAGTAGCTATTTTCAGAAAAAGCTGTTGAAGTCCATTCAGAAACGTTACCGGCCATATTATATACACCAAAATCGTTTGGTGCATATGAATAAACCTTAACGGTGTAGTAACCTCCATCTTCAGGGTAGGCACCACGACCAGGTTTAAAGTTAGCAAGGTAACATCCTTTAGTGTTTCTTACATAAGGTCCACCCCAAGGATAAGGAGCCTGGTCTCTTCCACCACGAGCGGCATATTCCCATTCGTGTTCAGTTGGTAAACGGAAATCGTCCACCTGAACTTCATCATGTTGTCTTCTCCAGTCGTTCCAAAAATCAGAACGCCATGTACAGAAAGCATTTGCCTGTTTCCAGGAAACACCAACTACAGGATAATCATCAAATGAAGGGTGTGAAAAATACTGACGAGTCATTGGCTCATTATAAGAATAGGTGTAATCATGCACCCAAGTCAATGTGTCAGGATATATCATTACCGGTTCTTCAACAATGAAGTCGGCAATATTTTTATCGCGGTTAGATTTACTTGCAGCTTCTTTCCATTTAGCCCAACGGTAGTTATAAATCAACTGACGGGTGTCAACTGCTTTAATACCGTAATAGGTTTCGCTTGCAGGTAAATAGAGTTCTTCCAGGCGGGAGCGTGTTTCCTCATCATCCCAATCAATTTCCTCATCCCAGTCTAAAAGTGGAACTTCAGTTTCCTGACCTTCCTCTTCTTCCTGATAGTGGTCGAGTAATACGTGAGAGATGGAGTCTTTAACCCAAAATACGAATTGTCTGTATTCGTTATTGGTAATCTCTGCATCATCCATGTAAAACCCTTGAATAGAGATGGATTTCGTTCGTTGCCAGAGAGAATTGTTCACATCTTGGTCGCTCGGACCGATGTGTAAAGTTCCCGAAGGGATGTAAACCATTCCAAAAGGGTTTACCGGTTCCCACTCAGGACGGTCTTGCATACCTAACAATTGTCCGCGGTAATCGCCCCAACCAGAGGAGCTACAACCACTTCCAAAAATGATGGCTACGCATGCAAAAGTTAACAATGGCAGGTTTCTTTTCATACTTGATATGATTTGTACAATTAAATCCGTGTAAAAATAGGTTTTTTATTGAATTTCAATAGTATTTTACCACAGTTTATACACACACTAATTTTAAAAGCGGGCTGAAATTACCAACTTTCTGCAAAATTGCAAAGTTTCAGCCTATTAATGATACAAATATCGCGGGTTATTTATCATCTTACCCGCACGTGGCCTCGCCACCGGAATACTGTATCTCAACACCACTTCATGCGACCCTGCACTTACCGAATTTAACTCCGATAAGGTAATATCGTATGAATAACTAATTCGCCAATTATCTGTTACGTTTAAGCCGGCAATCAATGCTGCTGCATCATAGCGACTGTTGGCGTAACCTCTAAACGACGCACCGGCCAAAATATTTTGGTTGAAAGTGAATATTGTATTGATATCCACAATCGACGCTTTTAGGTCGGTTTTGTAAAGAACACTCGGCGTAATAATCAATCGATCTGTCACATCAATGTCATATCCCACATAAACGTAAGCATTCGGATTATATTGTACATCGGTTTCGGCAGTTTCCTTACTTGCCTGCAAAGGAAGCAGTAAATGGGTAGCCGAAGCACCGATTTTTAAATTTTTCCCAAAGAAATAGAGCCCTGCAGCGGCATCGGGTAACAATTCGGTCTTTGTTGTGACAGGCAAATTGGGGTCATTATGATCTACAATACCCTCATAATTGCCTGTTGGCGTTATCAATTTACCGCCATTAAGCTGCTGTTGAACAAACCCTCCACTTACGCCCATACTCAGGGTTGATGTCCTGAAACGCTTATGGAATGCATACATTGCAGTTAACCCGGTATTCCGTTGCTGACCAGCAATGTCGTTCATTACCACCAAACCAGCACCACTTGAAATTTTATAAATAGGAATATGAGAAGTGAAAATTTGTGAGATGGGAGCACCCGGTAGATTTACCCACTGATTACGCACATTGAGTGTTGAAACCCATGCATCCATTTCTCCGGCTACAGCAGGATTGAATGAGGAAGGGTTAAACATGTACTGTGTAAACTGTGGATCTTGTTGCCCGTAACTATACAACTGCGTGCTTTGGGCATAAAGTCCAGCACTAACAATTAAGAGGAGAGTTACAATACAATTTCGCAACATTCAGCTACAGCATTTTTTCATAAACGCCAACAATCGGCATTTCGTATAAAAGCTAAAGTTAATTCAACTATCGCAGCACTCAAAATTTATTTAACAGTTCGGTGAAATCTTGCACATTGCTGACAGGCAAGGTGCAGGTATTGTTGCGACATAAAAATAGTTGGGTTTGGTTGTGTGTGTATCGGTTTTCAAGTAAAGGAAATTTACTATCTCCTATTTCATCTATTTGAATAATACTATTTGGATAGTATTTACCAAATACCTCATCTCGTAAAGCAGCGGCATTATTTCCGGTGATTCCAATTTCTGCAATTGGAAAAACAAAAGTTAATGCGGCATTTAACCAATTGCCAAACGAATTGCCATATTTCAGCATACTGTTTTTAATAAGTTGCAACATCGTTTCTGCTTGTTCGTAATAATTTTTATTTCCGGTTAATACTGCTAATCGAATTAAATTATTTACCATGATGGAATTACCACATGGTGTTGCATTATCATAAAAATCTTTACTCCTTATCGGAATATCTGTTTGCGATTGGGGTGTAAAAAAATACATACCATCTGCTCCTTTGAATGCTGTTTGCAAATAGGCGGTATATTGAATAGCGTTTGATAAATAGGCATGTTGATTGGTTATTTCATATACATCCAATAAAGCACAAATAAGCGCAGCATAATCATCGATAAACGCAGGATATTTTGCTATACCATTGGAATAAGTATGCAACAACACACCAGCATTTTGTTGATCGACAAAAGCACTCAACATAAATTCCAGGTTTTTTATAGCAATTGATTTATAGTGCTCATTACCCAATGCCTTAAATGCTTGCACATAACCTGAACACATCAATGCATTCCATGATAAAATAATTTTATTATCTAAGCCAGGTTTAATTCTGTTTTCTCTATAGTCAAATAATTGCTTGTTGATTGCATCTAACTCTTGACTTAATTCAGCAACAGATATACCCATTTCTTCCGCATGCTCATCGTTGGTTTTATTGCGAAACAAAATATTAGTATGCTCCCAATTGCCATCCTCTTTTATTTGATATACTTTTTCAGCGAGTGCAAAATTTTCTTTTAATATGGATTGGAGTTCATTGTAAGTAAATGTATAAAATTTGCCCTCCACTCCTTCTGAGTCGGCGTCATAAGATGCATAAAATCCGCCTTCAGCTGTCATCCACTCACGTTCAACAAAAACAAGGGTGTTTTCTATTACGCGCTTATAGTAATTATTTGGTTGTTCCCGATAAGCTTCCGCATACAAACTAATTAATAAAGCATTGTCGTACAACATTTTTTCGAAATGTGGTATCATCCATTTTTTGTCTACAGTATAGCGGGCAAAGCCACCACCAATATGATCATATATTCCGCCAAACATCATTTTGTTTAGCGATAAATGGATATGTTGTTGAACAGCTTCATCTTTATGAAAAAAATTAACTCTCAACAAAAAAAGCAACGACATACTACCCGGAAATTTAGGCGCCGAACCAAATCCACCATCTTCTGTATCGAATTGTTTTTTCAGTTGTGTAACAGTGGTAATTAATTCCTCCTTAGTAAACAACGCTATTCCTTCCGGTATATTTATTTTCTCAATAAACGACTGGTCCATTTTAAATAAATGCTCACGAATCGATTGTGCTTGTTGTTCAACTTTATCTCGCTCGTTGGTGAAAACATTTTTCATATACATCAAAACATCCAACCACGAAGGTTTTCCATAACCCGGTTTTGGTGGGAAATAAGTTCCTGCACTAAATGGCAATAATTCGGGAGTAAGAAAAACATTTAATGGCCATCCTCCAGCACCTGTTAATAGTTGGCAGGTATTCATATAAATATGGTCAAGGTCGGGACGTTCTTCTCTGTCAACTTTAATATTAACAAAGTACGTATTCATGAACTCCGCGGTAGCAACATTTTCAAAACTTTCATGCTCCATCACATGACACCAGTGACAAGCTGCATATCCTATCGAAATTAAAATCGGTTTATCTTCTTTTCGGGCTTTTTCAAAAGCTAATTCTCCCCATGGGAACCATTCCACCGGATTATGCGCATGCTGCAATAAATAGGGTGAAGTTTCGTGGATAAGATGATTGGAATATTGTTGCTGCATATTAGTGTAATTAAACGTGCAAACGTATCAGTTTGCCGTAAGTTCAGCAAGATAAATTAAAAGTAAAATAAAAAAGGATTACTTTTTCTTATTGGCTTTGGCAAGATAATTATCTATTGCCATGATAATAGATGGAGATTCAGGTGTAGGTGCTTTTACATCTATACGCAGGTGTTGTTCTTCCATTGCTTTTAATGTAGCACCACCCATACAACCAATGCGGAGGTCACCTTGCTCAAAATCAGGGAAATTTTGGAATAAACTTGCAACACCTGTTGGTGTAAACAACACAATCATATCATATCCGATTTTCCCTTTCATGTCGGTAAGGTCTGCAGCTACTGTTTCATACATCATAGCTTCAACAAAATCGGCATTATTATTTTTCAGGTATTCGGTGTAAACGTCTTTATGATTAACAGTGCAAGGAAAAATGAATTTTTCTGTCAGGTGCTTTTTCAGCAAATCAAATAACTCGGTTTCTTTACCTGCGCCGTAAAATACTTTGCGTTTGCGGTATTGAATGTACTTTTGAAGATAAACGGCTATGGCTTCGGTAACACAAAAATATTTGGTCATTTCCGGCATACGAATGCGGAGTTCTTCACAAATTCTAAAAAAATGGTCGATGGCATTTCGGCTGGTAAAAATAACAGCAGTGTAATCGAGGATATTGATACGCTGTTTTCTGAAATCTTTAGCCGCGAGACCCCTTACCTGAATAAACTGACGAAAGTCGATTTTGATTTTATATTTCTCTGCCAAATCCTGATACGGTGATTTAGGAATTTCGGGGGGCTTGGGCTGTGAAATTAAAATTGACTTTACTGGTTTTAATGCAGGTTGTTGGCTGTTATTCATCGGCAAATTTTTTTGCTTCACCTAAGCCCAATCAGTGAAAACCTTAATGGCTATCAACAAAGGAGCTATTTCGAGGGCGCAAATATACAGCAAAAAATACACGAAATGAAACCGACCGGAAAGCCGAAGTGAGGCAAAACCCTTAACAAGCCTTATCAATAAGGCAATTGCAATAAGGATAAGTGCTCCAAAAATGGCCCAATTGTTAACAGGCGGTTCGGCAAAAGCAGCCAAAATAACGAATGGCAGGAGACCTATTCCCAACAAATGGTAAATTACCAGGGCATTAAATCTGAAAAACTGTAATGGGGCTGAAAGCTTGAAAGCTGAGCCAATTATGCGATATAATAACCCTTTCAACAAATATAAAACCGATAAACCTCCAATACAGAGGCCGATATTATAAATTGCCAGTTTAAATGGCATTTCCAGTTCAAAATATTGGGTCAACAAATACACAAATACACCGGCACAAAAGGCAAAGTTGACAAAGGTTAACAATTTAAAAATATTGGCGGAAAACTCTCTATCCCTATAAATTTGCTGGCCCAGATTGCTGTTAAGTATTACTGTGAGGTTTTCGCCTAACTCCTTAGCAAATACGTATCGCAGCCAGGTTACATAAGCCAGCATAACGAGCAGCAAAATGGGTAAAATGAAATCGCGCACGGTAACGTGATGCACCTCAGGTTTTTGAATCATCACCGGCCCACTCTCTATGCTGAACAGACTGTCGTACCCTAATTTATCGAACTTCAACATTTCAAGAATAGCCTGTGTATCAACCGGGTAAATCTTTGCAGGCTTTGGTGGAGGAGGTGGTGGTGAAAATGGTACTGACTGGTTTTGTTGCACAGCAGCACCAGTATCAGATTGCGCAGACGCAAATGAAATACAGGTAACCAATAATAATATTAACAGTAGTTGTTGTTTCACCTAAAAATAGTTCACGTAACCAAAATGTATTTTGGTGTTTTTAAACTGCACAGGGTTGCCCTCACGGCTGCCTAGTGCATAAGTTAGACCAAAGATACCTGCTTTTGTTTCAAAATTTATACCTGCACCAAAACCGTAGGGCCAATCGGCAGTTAAAACAGCACCTGCTGCATTTTCAGTATATCCGCCATCGGCAAAAATGGAGGCATAGGCATTTTGTGATAATAAATAACGCAACTCAAATGTTCCGATATGATATTGAGAAACAACGATACTTTGTTCGTCAAATCCCCGCAATAAAGTTGTGCCGCCTATGCGATATAATTCATTTTGCAACAAATAATTATTGATGATAGCAGCACCTCTTGTTTGCAATAATAATGTAACGCGCGAAAACAATGGAATATACCATCCGAGTTGATAATGATATTTTACCGATAAACTTTTTAGGTCTATTGAATCATATAAGGTGCTAAAATCATATTCCGGATTTAATGGGTCTTGTAATTCAACAATTGAAGCATTTTCTTTTATTGTTTTATTACCGATTGTCGCCCCAATTGTAAATGCATAACCTTTATATGGATTAAAACGATAATTCAGTTTTTCATAATTCCACTCTAAACCATAAGCTCTTTCTACCATATCTAACGATGGAGGTAATTGTAAATTACTTAAGATATATCCAGTGTCAATTGCCAGCACTGCAGAATTATAAAAATTAGCCAATGCTTTGAAATAATTATTCCCGGTCATTTGAAATAACACGCCGGCTGATGTAGTGCGTTCTAAAAATGTTGAATCCTTCAAATACAGGCTAAATGCACCTTCCAGACCAATGGGTAATTTTGGTAAATAGGGATAAACTAATGAAGTTTGTAATTCTTTTGAGGTGCTTTCCAGTTTTGAAAAATGGAAATTAAATAATTCACCTGCATTAAAAACATTGTGTAATTGTAATCTACCCTCGCCTGTAATAATTAAACGACCTGTTATAGCTTCGTTGGGAATAACACCAATAAGGAAATCGAAAGTGCTGGATTGTTTTTCATCCAAATACATAATTATTTTGGCGCGATTGCCGGAAAATTCTATTTTAGTATTTTTTGATTTGGTAGCAAAAGGAATTTCTTTCAACCTATTTTCCAAGGTGTTGAGTAATTGCTGATTAAAAGGAGCGCCTGGTGTTATTCCGGTATACTGAATTAAATAATTGGCACTCACATTTAAATTGCCAACTACAAGGATTGTATCAAAAACGATATATTGATTTTTGCGATAAATTAAATCTGCACTAATCACTGAATCTCCCCATATTATACTATCCAGTTGAAGGGTTGCAAATGGATAACCAACAGATTCGGAATAGGTTAACATTTTTTGCATTAGGCCTACAACCTCTTGATGATTAAATACATTGCCTTCAATATCTTTTTTCCTGTATCCGACTCCGGCGAGTGCAAATTCATCCACATTTGTGGTATTTAAAGTAGCCCAATACACTTTTTTACCCGGTAATATGGTTGCATAAAGGGTATCAGCATCTTGTTTGTTAAAGTTCCAGGTTGCAGTTAAGTACCCTTCTTGCTGATAAGGCTCCAAATATTGTTGTAAATACTTTTCTACTTCAACTTTGGTTGCAAATGCAATAGGTGCATCAAATCCATCATCTTTTTTTGATAATAGAGGATGTTCAACAATGAGCCATGTAGTATCCTGTGCCAAAGCAACATGACCAAATGAAAACATCAGGAAGATAACGTGAATAGCCCTTTTCATCAGTTGATTGCAAATTTACAGATACATTTGCACCTGCAGTATGAAAATAAACGAAAATAAAGCCGGTATATATATACATATTCCTTTTTGCAGAAAGGCTTGTCATTACTGTAATTTTCACTTTTCTACTTCGCTGCAACAAAAAGCAGCTTTTTTGCAGGCATTGCACAAAGAGCTTGAGGAACAAAAATCTTATTTGAATAACAAAAGCATTCAATCCATTTATTTTGGTGGTGGCACACCATCTGTTTTGTCGCAGGAAGAATTAGCTGCTATTATGGAAATTGTTCATACAACATACCATGTTGATGCAAATGCGGAAATAACACTTGAAGCCAATCCTGATGATATTAATACAACCTATTTGCAGGAATTAAAATCGATAGGTGTTAATAGAATGAGTGTTGGTATTCAATCATTTTATGAAAGGGACTTATTGTGGATGAACCGCTCACATACTGCTGAGCAGGCTGAAAAATGTTTGCAATTAATTGCTGAAGCCGGGTTTGAAAAAATTACTGCAGATTTTATTTACGGCATTCCGATGTTATCACATTCGGAATGGATAGGTAATATTAATAAAGTAATCCAATTTGGCGTAAATCATATATCCTGTTATGCGTTAACGGTAGAGCCGAAAACAGCATTACAACATTTTATTGCATCAGGCAAAACAGCTGGCATTAGCGATCAACACAGTGCTGAACAATTTGCCATTTTAACCGAACAATTAAATGCGAATGGATTTGAACATTATGAAATATCCAATTTTGCCAAAAATGGTGCTTATGCTTTACACAATTCATCTTATTGGTTAGGCAATCATTATTTAGGTGTTGGCCCATCTGCACATTCTTATAATGGCATAGAAAGAAAATGGAATATTGCAAATAATGCTTTATATATCCAGGCTGTTGAAAATAAACTTCCTTATAGTGAAATAGAAATACTTACTGTAATTCAGCAAATGAACGAACTCATAATGACATCGCTGAGAACCATGTGGGGATTAGATTTGAACAGGTTTAAACAGCAATTTGGTGAACAGCATACGAGCACATTGTTGCATAACATTCAATCTGCAGAAAATAATAAATTATTAATAACCAACGAAAACATTTTAACAATTAGTCCGGAAGGAAAATTTCTTGCTGATGGAATTATCAGTGATTTATTTTTCGACGATTAGGGCTTTATTGAAGTTGCCGGCATTTGTTCCGCCAAAAATCCCATCATGGCTTTATAAAATTCCAATCGGTTTTCTTCCAGTTTAAATCCGTGACCTTCATTTTCCTTGAGCATATACACAACATGTTGGTCTCTGCTTCGCAATGCGTCCACCATTTGTTCAGATTCTTCTTTTCGTACTCGTGGGTCGTTACCACCTTGTGCAATAAATAAAGGTACTTTAATATTTTCGGTATGAAATACCGGAGAAGCATTATATAATAATACGCTATCAGCAACGGGATGACCAATCATTTCAAAAAGCATTTCTTTTTCAGGCTCCCAATAAGACGGTAAATTATTTAATAAAGTAAATAAATTAGACGGCCCAACATAAGCAATTCCGCATGCATAAACATCGGGCGTAAATGTAACACCTGCCAATGCCGAATATCCTCCGTAGGAAGAACCGAAAATGGCAATTTTATCTTTATCTGCTACACCTTGATCAACCAGCCATGTTGCACCATCGGTAATATCGTCCTGCATTTTTTTGCCCCATTGTTTAAATCCTGCGGTTGTAAAGTTTTTTCCATAACCCCAACTACCGCGAAAATTGACCTGCAAAACGGCATAACCGCGGCTTGCCAGCAATTGCACATCTGCTCTGTAACCCCAATAATCGCGACTGGTCGGGCCACCGTGAACAAGAATTACGGTAGGTAAATTTTTTCCTGAAGTGCCGGAAGGAACAGTTAAGTAACCCTGAATATTTAAACCGTCGCGCGATTTATATTCAATAGGAAACATGGCACTCATTTGTTCTTTTAGAATATTGGTATTTATTGTAGCGAGATGGGTAATATTATTTTCTTCAGCATGGTATAAATAAAAATCACCAGGTGTTTTATCGTTGTAAGTTCTTACAATAAAATGTTTTTCTTCATTGTCGAAACCATTAAAATAAATATCATCACCAGGGAATTTTAATGCCAGTTGCTCATATATTTTTTTCAAATCTTCATCGAAAAATACCAGGTGTTTTTTATCAGTAGCATAATAAGCAGATACCAGCTTATGTTTTTTGGGAGAACGTTCTGCATAGGTAATATCTACATCAGGATGTTCAAGAATAATTTCCGGGTTTTGTGGATTTGCAGGGTCAATTTTTACCAGTGCTGTTTTATCTCTGTTTAAATTTGATAATGCGTAAATGTATTTATTGTTTTCGTCGAAAAACAGCGGTTCCACCATATCTTTCCAATCGCTTACCAGTAACGACTTAAATGGCTGGTCTTCTGTTTCTCTGTATAACAAATGCGTTTTAGTACCTTTTTCAACACTCACAGCAAGGCGCAATTTTCCTTCGTTATCCGCTTTCCAAATGGTAATCGGATTCGACATATCCTTATTGACTGCAAGTTGCTTTTTTTCACCTGTTTTAATATTTAATCGATACGGCTCAAATAATGCCGGATTATTTTTATTCATTGCAATAATTACTTCATCCGGAAAATCGGTAAGCTCATCAATTACTTCAATTCTGACATTTTGTTCCGGAGTTAAATCACGTTTATTGGTGCCATCTCTATCGATAGCATACAATTTATAATTTTCATCACCTGCTGCATCTTTGATATATAATAATGTGGTATTATTTTTCCAGAAGTAGTAGGTAATATCTCTTTCAGTTCCTGAAGTTACGCGCACGGGTGCTGCTGTAATATCAGCCGGTTGCACATAAATATTTAATCGTGAATTATAAGGACCAAGGTAAGCAATATAATCACCATCAGGAGAAATAGTAAAAGCTGTTTTTTCGGGATTTTTAAAAAATGCCTCGACAGGAATTGTGCCTTTGTCGAGCGCAATTAATCGTTGTATTTCAATGGAGTCGACTTTGGCAGAATGTTCGGGATTAGCTTTTGAGCAGTTTGAAATACTCACCATAGTAATTCCTCCGGCTACTGCCAAGAGGATAGATACCATTAATCCAAACTTCCATTTTCTTCTCAATCCAAACATAATCTCAACAAATTTATTCTGCTTAACGACAAATAGATGTTATAAAATCCATAAAAGCATGAATCATTAACAGTGTTTAACACAAAACAGCGGGCACAAAAAAAGGAAACCTAATGGTCTCCTTCAAATATTTGGTAAGAAAACTGGTGATTACTTCGAAAGTTCCACCAATTTATCTTCAAGTTCATATTCATCTCCTTCAATATAACCGGTATGTTTATCGGTTATGAGGCCTGCCTTGTTTGTTACCACAGTAAATGGAACAGACTGCCCACCTAGTATACGTTGCAGGTCTTTGTTAGTATCTAACAACACGGTATAAGTCCAGCCCTGACCTTCTGCATATGCCTTCACATTAGCCTTAGTTTTAGCGTCATCTATAGATACAGCAATAAGTTCAACATTGTAGTCTTTTTGCCAATCTTCATAAATTTCGGCAATATTGTTAAGCTCCTCTTTGCAAGGAACACACCAGGTTGCCCAAAAGCTAAAAACCTGAATTTTATCGTCTTTTCCAAAGTCGGCTATGTTTACTTTATTACCATTAATATCATAAAGTGTCAAATCAGGCAATGCATCTTGTGCTTGCAGATTATTTAAACCAAAACAGGCAATAGCCAATAAGAGACCGATTTTTTTCATTTTTTGATGATTTAGCAGTTCAAAGATAGGTTTTGATTGTCAATATTTATGCCATAGTCACTACCCGATAGGTTCGTTTTTTCACAGTAGGGTTAGATTTTGACAAAAAAATGGCAATAATTACAGCTAACATATATAGCCTCATGCGTTTGCACTTCACCCAAAAATATAGTTGTCCTATAGTCCATTTTGAGGCTTTATTCAAATAAGAAGTGGCTTATCGATAAAGAACTGTTAAGAATATGGCAGCACATTTTTAACTTAGTGCCCGGAAATCCAACGATATGAGAAAAATTTTAAGCGTTTTATGTATAGTTTTCAGCACCGGTTTCGTGTATGGTCAGGGCAGTTTTTCAGGTGATTTACAGTTAAACACTGAGTTTTACCAAAGCGACTCCGCTATTGGAGCAACGGGCACAGCTCATTACGACAACCTATTAAGTGGAGCTTATGGATGGCTCAGTACCTACTACCGCAACGAACCTATAGGCCTTGAAATTGGTGTTCGATTAGATATGTTTAATAATGCCAACTTGCACAATCCCGGAATTCCATATACCGATGCAGGTATTGGGCGTTGGTATATTTCTAAAAAAATAGATGCTTTAACCATAACAGGCGGACATATTTATTCCCAATTCGGTAGCGGGATTGTTTACCGTTCGTACGAAGAAAGACCATTGGGAATAGACAATGCATTGTTTGGAATGGAAATCGATTATGCACTAAATGAAAACTGGACAGTTAAGGTACTTGGTGGGCAAATGAAAGATTTGTTCAGTCGCTTTGACCCAATTATTAAAGGCGCGACCATTGAAGGGATGATTCCTACAGAAAATCAACAAATTGTAATAGCTCCGGGCGCTACCTTTTTAAACAGGACAATGGACCAGGACAACATGGATATTATTGTTGGGCAAATAAACAGTTATGATTTAGAAGACAGGTTTGTACCTAAATATAATATGTATGCCGGTTCAATTTTTAATACGTTAACTGTTGAGGATGTGAGCTGGTATGTAGAATATGCGAAAAAAAGTAGCGAGGCCATAAATGATATTACCGGTCAGTTAGTGGATGAAGATGGTAGTGTTTTATATACCTCTCTCTCCTATTCCACCTCCAAAATCGGTAAAGGATTTGGCGTTACCGGTCAATTGCGTATGGTAGACAATTGGGTAATGCGAACTTCACCGAACGAAACTTTGTTAGATGGTATAATGGATTACCTGCCTTCGTTAACCAAACAAAATTCTTTGCGATTGACTGCTAGATATCAGGCAGTAGCTCAGGAATTAGGTGAACTTGCATATCAGGTGAATGCCACATTTACACCTAAAAAAGGATATACATTTAATGCGAATTATTCGAATGTTTCCAACGATAGTTTAGATTTATTTCAGGAGATTTTTGTTGATTTCGAAATGCGCAAAACGAAATATAAATTATTATTAGGCGGACAATTAATTAATTACAATCAGGAAGTTTACGAAAACGAACCTGATCGTCCGATGGTTCAAACAATAACACCATTTGCTGAATTAACTTATAAATTCGACAGAAAAAAATCAATGCGTGTAGAGTTACAATATCAACAATGTGAGCAAGATTATGGCAGCTGGGTGTATGGATTATTAGAATATAATATTGCGCCAAAATGGAGTTTTGCAGTAAGCGATATGTGGAATTATGAACCTTTACGCACAGAAGAAGCACTACATTATTATTCCATATTTACAGGATACACGCATAAATCGTCACGATTTACGTTAAACTATGTAAAACAAATTGCCGGTATAGTTTGCACAGGAGGTGTTTGCCGTTACGAGCCTGCATTCAGCGGACTAAAAGCCGGATTAGTAACAACATTTTAATTGATTAAAATATGTTTATGAAAAATATAACAAATAAATTTTTAACAACAGTTTCCATTGCTGCTATTATAGTGATATCGTTTAATGGATGTAAAGAAGTTGGACCAGAAATTAACCTCACTGAAACTGATTACATAACATATTTAGAAACACCGGAAGCTGCCTCACAAAAAATAATATTGTTAGAAGATTTTACCGGCGCAGCATGTCCGAATTGCCCTGATGGACATATTGCCATTGCAGATGTGATTGATGCAAATCCAGGCAAAGTAGTAGCAATAGCAGAATATAATTATTTTGGTGATCCATTATATGGTGATCAAATATTTGTAACAGATGAAGCATATAATCTCGATAAATATTTATTAGGACCTGTAACCGGATGGCCTGCCATTTTTATTGACAGAAAAGATTTTGGTGGTGACGACTATCTTGCTGAGTTACCTGAAAATGTGGCACCTTTTTCTGATGAACAATTAAGCTTAAGCAGCCCGGTTAATTTGTATGTTGAAAATACCTACGATGCTGCTACCAGATTATTAACTACTCATGTAACAATTAAATATACAGATGATGTTACGGCAACAAATAATTTAAGTATCGCTTTAACAGAGAGTGGTATTATTGCAGCACAAATAGATGATAATGTTGGCGGTGAAGTGCCTGATTACGAACATAATCACATGCTAAGGAAAATGTTAACCTATTACGCAGGAGATGCATTACCGGAAGAAAATATTGCCGGCAGAGTATATGAGTTTGAATATACATATACACTAAATGACGATTGGAATGCTGACAACATGCATGTTGTAGCATTTGTGCATAATGCAGAAACTGATAATAAAGAAGTATTACAAGTTGCGGAAGTTGAAGTTGTGGAATAATCGAATGTAAAGAAATATATAGTTTATAATAAAACTGCAATAAAAAAAGGGCTTCGTTTGAAGCCCTTTTTTATTTATTTAATTGTCAGCATTAAATCTTAAGTTGGAATTGCGCAACAAACATATTTGCTGAAGTTATTCCTCCGGGAGAAATAGCGCTAGCCCAATTTGTGTTGATTACGTTTAATTGCAATCTTGCGGTATTTTCAGGTAAAAATGTAAACCCGATATTACCTGTAATTGTAGTATAATCATTTTCGTCTTTAGAAGTATTAGGGTCAGTATTTTCGAATTTACCACCAAACTCTAAAGTTTTGCACCATGATTTATTGATATCTACTTTTAATAATGCCTGTGCAAAATAACCGGTCATATTAAAATCTTCTATTAATAATCCGTTTGTATCAGCAATAAATGAAGTGGAGTTTACACCTTGAATGTATTCACCTTCAACAATCAATTTTGATTTAGTGCCAATTTTTTGCTGCACACTTAAATCAACACCATAAGAAACCCCACTGGTATCTTTTACATAAATATTTTGTGCATTGGCACCAATTCTAATTGCTTTAACCGGACTAAATTCCAAACGACCAACAAGATTTTTTTGAGAGTTGTCATCATTTGTAACTGCACGGTTACTACCATTCGCAATTGCGAGGTAATAATTTAAAGGCATTTTTTCTTTCATAAATGTTCCGAATAACATGGCACCCGGTTGGTATGAAGACAAACTATTGGAAACAAATAAAGCACTTGTAGTTCCGCGATCAATCATACGTAAATCTTCGTGGCTGGTTAATTCATCTAATTCATAAGGCATTTTAAATTGACCTGCACGGAATTGAATATAATCGCTGCATTTATAATCCATATATGCTAACTCAATTACACGACCAGGGTTAGTTCCTTTTAACTCAGGTAACTGTACACGAACAACGCCGCTGAATTTATCATTTAATTTAATGTCGGTACGTATTTCGATACGACGTAATCTGAAGTTATTAGTTAATGGGTCAGCACTGAATTTATTTTGAACATCAACGCTATCGGTCAATGAAGCTTCAAATCGCGAATGCACTAAAGCTTTAACCTTAATGGTTGGTGTAAAAGTTTGTTCAGGTGTGGTAGTTTGACCAATTGCTGATGCGCTTAATAAAGCACATATAGCTAAGAGTCCAATTTGTTTAAGATGCATATTGTAAGATTTTGTGCCTCAAAGGTATTTATATGGTTTTGCAAGTATATTAAGCCAATGTTAAGTTTATTTTGTGTTTATGATAAGTTTGCAAATTGTTTATGCTGAATTAACATATCAGCTGTTTTTGACCGATTATAAGGTTTATGTTACTATAATTAGAACTTATAGTTAAGCTGTATTACCGCACAGTTAAATGTATAAATAATTGATATGTCACGTTTTCAGTGGATTTTTCATCAGTTTGCAATCAATAACAACTGTATAATTTATTTGTGAAAAACCATCACTTCACAACGCAAAGGATTAAAGTCAGTTGCCCTTTTAAAGTGAAAATCATCTGAAAACATAATGTGCAAAAACTTTGGGTTACAATTTGGCATATCACTGTCTAAGCCCTATTTTAGCCGCACATTTATGGGACCTTCATCATTATTGGTTTTGATAATGGCAGCGGTTGCCTTTTCGGCGGCCGGTATTCTGCTGTCAAAAGTTGTGTTAAAAGCCTCTAAATCAGAGGTAAAAGGCGAGCCATACGAATGTGGTGTGCCAACTACCGGCAATAGCTGGGTGCAATTTAATGTTGGGTATTACTTATTTGCCCTCATTTTTTTGGTTTTCGACGTAGAACTTATTTTTTTATACCCTTGGGCTGTTACCGTTCAAAAACTAGGCATGTTCGCCTTTTTTGAAGCGGTGATTTTCCTCTTTATATTATTTACGGGCTTTTTATATGCTCACAAAAAAGGTGCACTAAAATGGATGTAAACAATCAAATCCCAAAACAAGAAGCGTTTCCGGGAGATGTTCATCCCTCTGCAGACGGTGGAATTTTAGTTACAAAACTTGACGATGTAATTAACTGGGCACGTTCAAACTCTTTGTGGCCACTGGTTTTCGGGACTAGCTGTTGTGCTATTGAGATGATGAGTGCAGCCAGTGCAAAATACGACTGGAGCCGTTTTGGTTTTGAAGTTGCCAGAGCAACACCGAGACAGGCAGACGTAATAATTATTGCCGGAACCATTGTAAACAAGATGGCGCCTGTGCTTAAGCGTTTGTACGACCAAATGGCTGACCCTAAATATGTGATTGCTATGGGAGCCTGCGCTACAAGTGGAGGACCATTCTTTTATAATACCTATAGTGTAGTGAAAGGCGCCGACCATATTATACCGGTTGATGTATATGTAGCCGGCTGTCCTCCGCGCCCAGAAGCACTTATGCATGCGCTGATGATGTTGCAAACCAAGATAAAATCCGGTGGCAAGCGGGAAAAAATGGTAATTGAGAAATTTTACGATAAAGTAACTGAATGATGGAACGCGAAGCATTACAAGCCCAAATTACCGCAATTAATGCGAATGTTACCTTCGAAGAAGGTGGCGAAATGCTGAATGCCTTTGTGGACCCAAAAGAGTGTCGCGATTTACTGCAAACACTGCATAATATGGACGACTTGGCATTTGATTATATGTTTTGCCTGACTTGTGTGGACTGGAAAACACATCTTACTATGGTGTATCATCTGGAGTCGACAAAACACAGACATGTTGTAGTTATTAAATCAAAATTAGACAGAGAAAACCCTGAAATAGATACAATGAGTGACATTTGGCGCACAGCTGAATTGCTGGAACGCGAGGTGTACGAATTATTTGGTGTGCGGTTTATCAATCACCCTGACCTTAGAAAATTATTACTTTCTGACGAATGGGAAGGTTGGCCGCTGCGCAAGGATTACGAAGATCCTATCAATATGATTAAGTTGTAACACTATTTCAATTTTTAAATAAATAATACCCGGTTAGAACCAATGTTAGAAGAAATTGCAGTAAATGATACCGGTGATCTGATAATCAATGTCGGACCACAGCACCCTTCCACCCATGGTGTGTTGCATTTGATTATCACTTTAAATGGAGAAACCATTAAAAACATCGACCCAAATCTGGGTTATATCCATCGCTCCATCGAAAAAATGTGCGAAAGCCTGAGTTACAGACAGTTTATTTATGTAACATCCAGGATGGACTACTTGTCATCTCACATCAATAACCACGCATGTGCTTTGACAGTAGAAAAAGGTTTACAAATTGAAGTTCCTGAACGTGCGCAATATATCCGGGTAATTATGGATGAACTTACCCGTTTGGCTTCTCATCAATTGTGGTGGGGTGCTGCAGCAATGGATGTTGGTGCTTTAACGCCATTTTTTCATGCATTTCGCGAAAGAGAAATGATAAATGAAATTATGGAAGAAACTTGTGGTGCCCGCCTTACTATGAATTATAATGTTCCCGGCGGCGTTATGGCAGATATTCATCCGGATTTCCAGCGTAAAACAAAAGCATTTTTAGCCTTTTTTAAAGATAAGTTACCTGAATATGATGAATTGGTAACTGGCAATATCATTTTCCAGAACAGGATGAAAGATATCGGCATCATTTCAAAAGAAGATGCCATTTCTTACGGCTGTTCAGGTCCAACAGCGAGAGCAAGTGGTGTGAGTTGTGATATCAGAAAAACGCATCCTTACAGTATTTACGATAAAGTACAATTTGACGAAGTGCTGGAAACTACCGGCGACAGTTTCGGCAGATATTTAGTGAGGATGCAGGAAATGCGTCAATCCATTCATATTATTGAACAATTAATCGACAATATTCCGGAAGGAGATTTTCAAGCTAAAACAAAAGCAGTTTTAAAATTACCTAAAGGAGAATTTTATACACGTGTTGAAACAGCAAGAGGGGAATTAGGGGTGTATATAGTGAGTGAAGGAGGTTTAACACCATATAGAATTAAATTCCGTTCACCGGGTTTTTCAAATTTGAGCGCATTAAATCATATGGCCAAAGGTCAAAAAATAGGCGATATGGTGGCTATTATGGCTACGCTTGATTTGGTGATTCCGGATATTGACAGGTGAGGGGGATTGAGGATTGAACAAGATTTGTTGATTGAACAAGATTGAATGATTTGGAGATTGAACAAAATTTGGAGATTGAACAAAATTTGGGGATGGAGGATTGAACAAGATTTGTTGATTGAAAAAAATTGAGGATTGAAAAAGATTTTTTTGAATTGGATTGATTGAAATAAAATAAAATAGCATTCGCTTTGATAAGTTTCGAATATATCGCAGATAATATTGATAAGTGGTTAAATAATACTTTTAGCCCCTGGCTTGCATTAACTATTGAGTTTGTTATTGTTGGTGTTTTGTGTATTGGCTTATTTGCCGTTTTAGGTTTAGTATTAATTATGATGGAACGCAAAGTATCTGCGTATATGCAAGTACGGTTAGGACCAAATCGTGTTGGGCCAAAAGGGATGTTCCAAACGGTTGCTGATACGCTCAAATTATTAGTTAAAGAAGGACTTACTCCTGCAGGTTCTGATAAATTTTTATTTAACCTTGCACCATTTGTTGTGATGATTGCCGCTATGTTGGTTTTAGCACCAATTGCCTTCGCTAAAAACTTTCAAATTTGGGATATTAATATTGGTGTGCTATATGTAAGTGCCGTTTCATCTATTGGTGTGATTGGCATTTTAATGGCGGGTTGGGCAAGTAATAATAAGTATTCGTTATTAGGTGCCATGCGAAGCGGCGCACAAATTGTGAGTTATG
>Ga0209480_10000448_pt1 | contig 34830 bp, 29 predicted proteins | sample JI61114C2DNA_FD_187501 | JGI IMG/M metagenome (GOLD analysis project Ga0209480, IMG submission 187501) | Wastewater effluent complex algal communities from Wisconsin, to seasonally profile nutrient transformation and Carbon sequestration -... | ecosystem: Engineered > WWTP > Effluent > Algae... | reverse complement strand
GGGACACGGGCCCCGAAGCTAGCATGGCGCCGCGAAGGCGGGCCCGGAGGAGAGTGCGCGCGAGCGAGGCGGAGGAGAGTGCGCGCGAGGCGGAGGGAGGCCGCGCGGGAGCGAGGCGGAGGAGAGGGAGCGAGGCGGAGGAGGCCGCGCGGGAGCGAGGCGGAGGAGGCCGCGCGGGAGCGAGGCGGAGGAGGCCGCGCGCGAGGGACCAGGCGAGGGGCGGGCTTGTCGCGGAGGATGTGGCTGTGTCAAGGTGTCGGGATGAAGCAGCTCATCTGGTATCTCCTGTTCGCCGCGATGGTCTTCGTGAGCTACCAGGGCTACGTCAACTCGCGGGATGACCCGGAGACCGAGGCGCTGGCGCGCGAGGCGGTGTGTGCGGTCGACAAGGCTTGCGGCATTGCGCCGCAGGAGCTGGCGGTGGTGCGGGTGACGGACATCCTGTCGCGCAAGTACCAGTGGAACCTCAAGAGCGGCAGTCACGTGGCGACGTGCAAGCGCGAGTACATGTTCCTCGGGCACTGGAAGTGCGAGGCGCAGCCGGGCCAGATCGGCCGCTGAGTCGCCGAGCGCCGAGCTCGCGGCGATCGTCGATGGCGACGGTCGCGGCGAGCTCGAGCGAGCCGCTCAGTTGGCCTGGCTGTCGTCGCGCCGGGAGCTGAACTGGAAGCTCAGCTTGTCGTCGGGGCCGACGTCGACGGCGACGTTGCCGCCCTTCTCGAGGGCGCCGAACAGCAGCTCGTCGACGAGCTTGCCCTTGATCTCCTCGTCGATGAGGCGGGCCATCGGGCGGGCGCCGTAGAGCTTGTCGAAGCCCTTGCGGGCGATCCAGCCGCGGGCGGCGTCGCTGAAGGTGAAGTGGACGTCGCGCTCGCCGAGCTGGGCCTCGAGCTCGAGCAGCATCTTGCCGGCGACCTGCAGGATGATGTCGGGCGGCAGCGACTTGAACACGACGATGCGGTCGAGGCGGTTGCGAAACTCGGGGCTGAAGGTGCGGTCGAGGGCGGACTTGGGGTCGCCCACCTTCTCGCCCTCGTCGTCGAAGCCCATGCGCCGCTTGGTGAGCTCGTGGGCGCCGGCGTTGCTGGTCATGATGAGGATGACGTTGCGAAAGTCGGTCTTGCGGCCGGTGGTGTCGGTGAGGGTCGCGTGGTCCATCACCTGCAGCAGGATCGAGAACAGGTCGGGGTGGGCCTTCTCGATCTCGTCGAGGATGACGACCGAATGCGGTGACTTGGCGACGGCGTCGGTGAGCAGGCCGCCCTGGTCGAAGCCGACGTAGCCGGGCGGGGCGCCGATCAGGCGGCTGACGGAGTGCTTCTCCATGTACTCGCTCATGTCGAAGCGGATCAGCGGGACGGCGAGCATCTGGGCGAGGGCCTTGGCGAGCTCGGTTTTGCCGACGCCGGTCGGGCCGGCGAACAGGAACGAGCCGATCGGCTTGTCGGCGCGCGAGAGGCCGGCGCGGGCCCGCTTGATCGCGGCGGTGACGGTCGTGACGGCCTCATCCTGGCCGAAGACCAGGTGGGCGAGGCCCTCGCGCAGGTTCTGCAGGACGTCGCGGTCCGAGGTCGAGACCGACTTGGCCGGGATGCGGGCCATGCGGGCGATGACGGCCTCGACGGCGGCGGCGTCGACGGTGATGGGGGGCTGGCCGGCGTCGTCGTCGGCGTCGACCAGCGCGTCGGCGGGGGCTGGCGCCGGCGCGGGCGCGGCGAGGCGGGCGGCCGCGCCGGTCTCGTCGATGACGTCGATCGCCGAGTCGGGCAGGTGGCGGTCGCGCAGGTGCTTGTGCGCGAGCACGGCGGCGAGCTCGAGCGCCTCCGGGGTGTAGCGCACGCCGTGGTGGGTCTCGTAGGCGGGCTGGAGGCCGCGGAGGATCTCTACGGTCTCGGCGACGGAGGGCTCCAGGACCTCGATCTTCTGGAAGCGGCGGGCGAGCGCCTGGTCGCGCTCGAAGGACGACTTGAAGTCCTTGTAGGTGGTCGCGCCGATGCAGCGCAGCTCGCCGGACGCGAGGGCCGGCTTGAGCATGTTGCTGGCGTCCATGGTGCCGCCCGAGGTGGCGCCGGCGCCGACGATGGTGTGGATCTCGTCGATGAACAGGATCGCGTCGGGGTCGTCCTCGACGGCGGCGATCACGGCCTTGAGGCGCTCCTCGAACTGGCCGCGGAAGCGGGTGCCGGCGAGCAGGGCGCCCATGTCGAGGGCGAAGATGTGGGCGCTGGCGAGGGCGGCCGGGACCTCGCCCTTGTGGACGCGCAGGGCCAGGCCCTCGACGACGGCGGTCTTGCCGACGCCGGGCTCGCCGACCAGCACCGGGTTGTTCTTGCGGCGCCGACACAGGACCTGGATGACGCGCTGGATCTCCGGGTCGCGGCCGACGAGCAGCTCGATGCGGCCGGCGGCGGCCTTGGCGTTCAGGTCGACGGCGTAGGCCTCGAGCGGATCGTCGGCGACCTGCTCGTCGTCGTCCTCGTCGCCGACCGGGTTGTTGGCGGGGCGGCTGGTCGGGGCCCGCTCGGCGCCCTTGGGGATGCCGTGCGACATGAACATGGTCGCGTCGCGGCGGGTGACGCCGTGCTCGCGCAGGACGTGGGCCGCGAAGGACTCGCTCTCGGCGAAGATGGCGACCAGCAGGTTGGCGCCGGTGACCTCGCTGCGGCCGGAGCCCTGGACGTGGAGGATGGCGCGTTGCAGCACGCGACCGACGCCGATCGTCTGGTGGACGGTGCTGGTCTTGGGGGAGTCGGGTGGAGCGCCGGGTAGGGCGTCGGGTGGGGCGTCGGGGAGGCGCTCGATGTTGGCCTCGATGAAGGCCTCGAGCTCGAGGCGCAGCTTCTCCACGTCGCCCTGGCAGGCGAGGATCACCTTGCGCGCGCTGGGGTCGTCGAGCAGGGCGAGGAGCAGGTGCTCGAGGGTGATGTACTCGTGGCGGCGGCGCTGGGTGTCGGCGATCGCGGCGTTGATCGTGTGCTTGAGTTCAGTGCTCAGCATCGGGGTCCTCCTCGGGCTCCATTGAAGCGACGAGCGGGCAGTCTTGCTGGCGAGCCAGCATGTGTACCTGGGCGACCTTCGTCTCCGCGATCTCGTGCGTGTAGACTCCGGCGACCCCGAAGCCATGGTTGTGGATGTGCAGCATAATGGCGGTCGCGTCCGCCTCGTTGCGGTGGAACACCACCTCTAACAGGCGTACGACGAACTCCATCGGGGTGTAGTCGTCGTTGTGGATCAGCACGCGGAACATCCGCGGGCGGGCGGTCTTGCGCTCGCTGCGGGTCTTGAGGACGACGCTGCCCTGGGGGCTCTTCTTGTCGCGGCTGGCCATCGTGAGTGGAAGACGTACTATAGCGCACCCTGGTCATGCGCCCGGTCCCAGCGTAAACGTAGTCCGTGCCCGATCTGACCAGCCGCGTCGTGTCGTCGCTCGCCAGCGTGGACGCCGCACAGTGGAACAGCCTCGATCATGGGCCCTCCCCCTTCACGGAGTACGGGTTTCTGCGGGCGCTCGAACGCTCCGGCTCGGTGGGCGTTATGGCGGGCTGGGAGCCGTGCTACGTGCTTGTTGAGACCTCCACGCCCGCGCGGGTGCCGCGCGCCGACGGGGCGGATGGCGCGGATGAGCCCGGTGGGGCGGAGGCGGCCAGTGAGATCCCGCCGACGCGGCTCGTCGGCGCCGTCGCGGCCTATGTGAAGGCGCACAGCTACGGCGAGTACATCTTCGACTGGGCCTGGGCGCGGGCCGCCGAGCGCGCGGGCCTCCCGTACTACCCGAAGCTGGTGGTCGCCGTGCCGATGACGCCGGCGACCGGGCCGCGGCTGCTTGTCGCAAAGGACATGTCCCGAGGGCCAGTCGTCGCGCGCCTGGTCGCGGGGGTCAAGATGCTGGCCGACCGCCGCCGCTGCGGCTCGATCCACTGGCTGTTCACCACCGCGGCCGAGCAGGCCGAGCTGAGCGCGCACGGCTTCATGGCGCGGGCGAGCTTCCAGTACCACTGGCACAACGTCGGCTACGCGAGCTTCGACGAGTTCATGGCGCGGATGACCTCGCGTCGGCGCAAGCAGCTGCGCAAGGAGCGGGCGCGGGTGCAGGCGAGCGCGCCGGCGCTGGAGTGGGTGCCCGGGGCGGCGTTGAGCGGGGAGGACATCGCGGCGATCGACCGGTTCTATCGGACGACGACGCAGAACCACCACGGTCAGGATTACCTGAACCCGGGCTTCTTCGAGGCGGTGGTGGCCGAGATGCCGGAGCGGGTGCAGTGGGCGCGGGTGCGGCGCGAGGGGCGGACGATCGCGGGCGCGCTGTACTTCGAGACCGACGCGGCGCTGTACGGCCGCTACTGGGGCTGCGACGAGGAGATCGAGTTCTTGCACTTCGAGGCGGCCTACTACGCGGCGATCGAGCGCTGCATCGCCCGCAAGATCCCGCTGTTCGAGGCCGGGGCGCAGGGGGAGCACAAGCTGATCCGCGGCTTCGAGCCGACGCCGACCTACAGCAGCCACTGGATCCGCCACCCCGGCTTCGCGGCGGCGATCGAGCGCTTCCTCGTCGAGGAGGCCCACGCGGTCCAGCGCAATATGGCCGAGCTGGCGACGCTGCTGCCGTTTCGCGCCGCGGACGACGGCGCTGATTCTTGAGGTCGTCGCCGCGTGCCCGCCGTGCGCGGGCTCAGGTCTCGACCATGTCGTCCATTTGCCGCGTGAACGTGGTGGAGCGGATCGTCTGGTGCCGCCCGTCGATCGACACGTCGAGCTCGAGCATGAACGGCCCGGCGTATGTGTTGAAGTCGGGACCCACGAGCTTGTTCGCCCGCGAAAGGTCGAGCGCGCCGAGCTTGTAGCCGATCTGCAGGTCGGTCGCGGCGGGCACCCGCTCGTCCCATGGTATGTAGGCGCCGCTGTCGGCGCGCCACCGCGTCGGCGTACGCAGCGTCGACGACCCGGCGCTCCGCTGGCGGGCGCCGTCGAGGACGCGGACCGCCTCGATGCGAAACCGGCCGGATCGCTCGCTGCGCACCGCCAGCTGCACCGTCGATTGCGTGCACGGTTGGCCATACCCGGGCGACCTCGCCTGGGCCTCGCGCTTGCCCTCCATGCGCGCGTCTGCGTCGGCCTCGGCCTCCGGTGGGTCGGGACAATCATCGAAGAGCTGCACCGACGCGATCGCCACGCGGAGCTCGGCCCCGGGCGTGTCGAGCGGCGGCGGCACGGGCGTGTCGAGCGGCGGCGGCGGCTGGGCGTAGCGCGACGGCACGGGGGCCTCGACCGGCGGCGCGACGTAATTCGGCGGCGGGGCCTCCCACCCGGCGCAGGCGGCGATAAGAAGTACGACGAAAGCGGCGAGGCGAGGCGATGACATCGGGACCACTCCCAGTGGATGATGCCACCCCCGACGCCGGGCGTCGCCCTCGGCCTGCCGGTCCGCGCCGCGGTGTGGTTTCGCGCCCCGGCGCGGAGGACTCAGGGGGTGAGCTCGACGGCCTGGACGTCGCCGAAGCCCTTGCAGGCGACGACGCGGAGGCGGCGGGCGACGCCGAGCTCGGCGTCGCGGACGCAGGCGGGGAGGGTGAGGACGTGGCCTGGTGTGGCGGCGGACTCGAGGCGAGCGGCGAGGTTCACGGTCTCGCCGATGACGGTGTATTCGAGGCGGGCGCGCGAGCCCATGTTGCCCTGGACCAGCGAGCCGGCGGCCACGCCGACGCGGATCTGCAGGGGGCGGGCGCCGAGGGCGGCGAGCTGGGCGTTGCAGCGGGGGAGCACGCGCTGCATCTCCAGGCCGCAGCGCACGGCGGCGTTGCTGAGGGAGGCGAGCTCCTGGCGGCCGTCCGGGGAGATGAAGACGACCATCACGCCGTCGCCGATGCGCTTGTCGATGATGCCGCCGTGGTCGAGGATGACGCCGTCGATGTGCTCGAAGTAGATGTTGAGCTGGCGGACGACCTCGCCGGCGCCGACGCGGTTGCAGCGGCGGGTGAAGTCCTTGATGTCGGCGAAGAGCACGGCGCCCTCGGTCTGCCGGCCGCCGAGCACGACCTCCTCCTCGGGGTTGATGCGGATGGCGGCGAGCAGGTGCGGCGGCAGGTAGCTGGCGGTCTTGCGCTGGGCGAGCTCGGCCTCGCGGTGCTCGAGGTAGGCGTCGTCGATCTGGCGCAGCAGCGGCGGGATGCTGCTGCGCACGTACTCGCGGATGCGGTGGAGCTCGGCGTAGGGGTCGGCGACGACGGGGGCCTCGTCGTAGTGGATGTCGTAGCGGCAGTGGTCGACCTTCGGGTCCTGGTGGATGCAGTGGGTGTGCTCGACGCGGGCCGGCGGCAGGTTCCAGATGGTGGGGATCGCCTCGAAGAAGCCGCGGCGGTTCCAGCAGGCGCCGGGGCGGTCGACGACCTCGCCGGACATCACCGCGGTGATGCTCGAGAAGCCGGGGCGGTGCTCGGCGAGCCGCATGCGGGTGATGCGGTTGCCGCGGGTGTACATCTTCTCGATGTCGGCGAAGAAGCCGCCCGGGCCCTGCATCGCCCACAGCAGCAGCCACAGCGGGCCCATGCCCTGGCGCTTGAACATCGAGCCGGCGGCGTCGCGCCAGTGTTGCCACAGCGGGTGGTCGTAGCCGGGGGAGCCGGGCAGGCCATACAGGTGGCGCGCGGCGGCGTCGCAGAAGCGACGGTCGAACTCGACGGAGATCCAGCGCTCGGAGTCTTGCAGGTACTCGAGGCTGAGGCCGGCGTCCTCGACGATGCGGCCCGCGACCTCCTGGCCGAACAGCTCGCTGAAATAGGTCACCAGGCTCAGCGCGAAGCGGTTGCTGAGGTGCGCCTTGGTCAGAGCCGGGTCGTAGGTGCGCGCGCGCATGCGGACGGCCCGATCGAGGGTACACGCTCCGTCAGAAAAGGCCCAGCGCGGGTCGTGGGGGCGTGTGGCCTCGTGCGCTCATGTGCGCATGTCTGAATAGACATGTCCGAGTGGACATGTAAACGCGGGCCGGCTCAGGCCCGCGAGGCGTAGAGGACGGCCGCGCCGACGGCCAGGCGCAGCAGCTCGAGCGGCCAGGCCCAGGCCTTGCGCTCGAAGAGTCCGGCCCAGGTCACGGTGCTCAGGCCGACGAACATGACGCCGAGGAGCAGCAGGTCGAAGGCGAGGACCGTGCTCTGGATCAGGAGGTACATGGTCAGGGGGACGCCGAGCACCGCCTGTACGAGGATGTAGAGCCGCAGGCCACGAGGGGCGCGGACGTCGTAGGGGTGGGCGGCGCGCGCCTGCAGCTCGGCGGGCTCGAGCGGCGGGTAGTCGGGTCGGCCGGGTCGCCAGCCGGGGTGGGCGAACGCGGCGCGCAGGCGATCCTGCCAGCGGCTGGCGGTGGCCGCCACCGCGGCGATGTCGAAGAAGTAGTGGACGTTGGCCCACAGCGGGCTGAGGCTGCGCAGCGGCTTGGTGATGCCGTAGACGGGGCGCTCGCGCTCGACCTCGAAGCTGCCGAAGAGGCGGTCCCAGGTGATCAGGATGCCGGCGTAGTTGCGGTCGAGGTACTGGGGGTTTATCGCGTGGTGGACGCGGTGGTGCGAGGGCGTGTTGAGCACGCGCTCGAGCGGGCCGAGGCGGCCGATCAGCTCCGTGTGGATCCAGAACTGATACAGGGAGTTGAGGCCTCTGGAGGCGACGTAGACGACCGGCGGCACGCCGAGCAGCGCGAGCGGCAGGAGGAAGGGGACCATCGTGAGGCCGGTCAGCAGCGCCTGGCGCAGCGCGACCGCGAGGTTGTAGTCCTCGCTCTGGTGGTGCACGACGTGCGCTGCCCAGAGCACGTTGACCTCGTGGCTGGCGCGGTGCCACCAGTAGTACAAGAAGTCGACGCCGAGCATTGCGAGCAGCCAGGTCCAGCCCGAGCCGGGGTCGAGGTCCCAGCCGCGCCAGGCGTAGACCGCCGCGTAGGCGGCGACGCCGAGGCCGAAGGTCAGCAGGTTGAACAGCTGCGAGGTGATGCCGCAGGCGATGTCGCTGAGCGCGACGGGCAGGTGGTACACCGGCAGGCCGCGGCGCCGCGCGAGCCAGGCCTCGAGCAAGATGAAGACGATGAAGCCAGGGATCGACCAGGCGATGAGCTGCACACGACCCTCCCGCGCTGTAACAGCGTGAGGCAGTGCGGGGGGGCTGGCAAGCCTCGGGGCGCGGTCCTGGAGGCCCTCCGGGGGCTGCGGCGAATTTGCTGCACGAGGGGCCGGTGGCGGGGGTAAAACGGGATGAGGACGCGCAGTGCGCGGAGGAGAGACGACCATGCGATACGACCGCCCCAACACCGAAGGTTCGAAGCTCCAGTACAAGGCCCGCTATGGCAATTACATCAACGGTGAGTTCGTCGCGCCGGCGCGCGGGATGTACTTCGAGAACGTCTCGCCCGTGACGGGCCGCCCGTTCTGCGAGATCCCGCGCTCGACCGGCGAGGACATCGAGCGCGCCCTGGACGCGGCGCACGCGGCGAAGGTCGCGTGGGGCCGGACGCCGGCGGCGGAGCGGGCGAACATCCTCAACAAGATCGCCGATGTGATGGAGGCGAACCTCGAGCTGCTCGCGCTGTCGGAGAGCTGGGACAACGGCAAGCCGATCCGCGAGACGCTGGCGGCGGACCTGCCGCTGGCGGTCGACCACTTCCGCTACTTCGCCGGCTGCATCCGCGCGGAGGAGGGCTCGGCCTCGGAGCTCGACGCCGACACGCTGTCGCTGCTGATCAAGGAGCCGCTCGGGGTCGTCGGGCAGATCATCCCGTGGAACTTCCCGCTGTTGATGGCCGCGTGGAAGCTGGCGCCCGCGCTGGCCGCGGGTAATTGCGTGGTGCTCAAGCCGGCCGAGCAGACGCCGGTGACGATCCTCCTGTTCGCGGAGCTGGTCGGGCACCTGCTGCCGCCGGGCGTGCTCAACATCGTCAACGGCTTCGGGGTCGAGGCCGGCAAGCCGCTGGCCAGCAGCCCGCGGGTGGCCAAGGTCGCGTTCACCGGCGAGACCTCGACCGGGCGGCTGATCATGCAATACGCCTCGGAGAACATCATCCCGGTGACGCTCGAGCTCGGGGGCAAGTCGCCGAACGTGTTCTTCGGGGACGTCTGGGACCGCGACGACGACTTCCGTCAGAAGGCGCTCGAGGGCTTCGTGATGTTCCTGCTCAACCAGGGCGAGGTCTGCACCTGCCCGTCGCGGGCCCTGATCGACGCCAGGATCTACGACGAGTTCCTGGCGGCCGCGGTGGCGCGCACCTGCACCGTCGTGCCGGGCGACCCGCTCGACACCAGCACGCGGCTCGGGGCCCAGGCCTCGAACGACCAGCTGGAGAAGATCCTGGCGTACATCGACATCGGCAAGCAGGAGGGCGCGAAGCTGCTGTGCGGCGGCGAGCGGGTGCGGCTGCCGGGCGACCTCGAGGGCGGCTACTACGTCGCACCGACGATCTTCGAGGGCCACAACGCGATGCGCATCTTCCAGGAGGAGATCTTCGGGCCGGTGGTGTCGGTGACGAAGTTCGCCGACTTCGACGAGGCGATCCGCCTCGCCAGCGACACGCTCTACGGGCTCGGCGCGGGCGTGTGGTCGCGCGACATCCACACGGCGTTCCGCGCGGCGCGGGCGATCCCCGCGGGCCGGGTGTGGACCAACTGCTACCACCTGTACCCGGCGCACGCGTCGTTCGGCGGCTATAAGAACTCGGGCATCGGCCGCGAGAACCACCGCATGATGCTCGACCACTATCAGCAGACCAAGAACGTGCTGATCAGCCACAGCGAGAAGCCGATGGGCTTCTTCTAGGGGCGGAGGGCTTGTCATGGGCTTCCAGCAGGTCACCGCCACACCCGCAGCGATCGCGCTGATCCGCCGGCTCCTGGCGGTGCACGGGCCGCTGATGTTTCATCAGTCCGGCGGCTGCTGCGACGGCTCGGCGCCGATGTGTTACCCCCGCGGGGAGTTTCGCGTCGGCAGCCGCGACGTGCTGCTCGGCACGATCGAGGGCTGCGAGGTGTACATCGGCGGCGACCAGTATGAGCGCTGGAAGCACACGACCCTCACGATCGACGCGGTGCCCGGCCGCGGCGCGGGCTTCTCGCTCGAGGCGCCGGAGGGCATGCGGTTCTTGACCCGCTCGGCGCTGTGCAGCATCGACGAGCTCGCGGCGCTGGCGAAGGACCCGCCGCGCCGCGGGCCCGGAGCCTGACGGCGAGGGGCCGCGGTCAGCGGGGCCCCTGGAGCGTCGCCGCCGGGCCATTGGGGACATCTCCATCGGCCCGCGACATCGGTTCGTTGCGCGATTGTGACCGTTTCGACGCGCAAAAACGCTCGCGTCTGATACTCATGGCGCCATGAAGTGGTCCAATCCATCGCAGCGCCGCGGCCTGTCGGCGCGAGTTCTTTGTCTCACCAACCTCGGCGCCTTGACGGTCGCGCTGGCCGCTGGCGGATGCAACAACGACACCGCCGCCACGGAGGGCAGCAGCAGCACGTCGGCCTCGAGCACGGGCGAGGGTCCGGGCACGACGACCGAGGTCGATCCGACCGGAGGCCCCGGTAGCACCAGCGGGGGCAGCACCGGCGGCGGGAGCAGCACGGGCAGCACGGGCGAGGCGATCACGAGCAGCACGGGCAGCACGGGCAGCACGGGCGATGTCGGCAGCACGAGCAGCACCGGCGACGACGGCTCGAGCAGCAGCACCGGCGGCGACACGGAGCTCCCGGAGGAATTCATCAAGGTGCAGATCGTCGCGCTGAACGACTTTCACGGCAACCTCGAGCCGCCGAGCGGGAAGATCACGCTGCCGGACATGAGCAAGGTCGACGCGGGCGGAGCGGCGTTCCTGGCCACGCATATCGCGGCCCTGCGCGCGGACAATCCGAACACCGTGCTGGTCTCGGCGGGCGACGTCATCGGCGCGTCGCCGCTGGTCTCGGCGCTGTTCCATGACGAGCCGACGATCGAGGTGATGAACCAGCTCGGGCTCGCGTATAACGCCGTAGGAAACCACGAGTTCGACAAGGGCACGGCGGAGCTGCTGCGCATGCAGAGCGGCGGCTGCAGCCCGATCGACGGCTGCGCCGACGGCACGCCCTTCCCCGGGGCGAGCTTCCAGTTCCTGGCCGCCAATGTGCTGGTCGCGCAGGACCCGATCAAGACGTTATTCCCGAGCTATGCGGTGCACGAGGTCGGCGGGGTGAAGATCGGGTTCATCGGCATGACGCTGGAGGGCACCCCGGGCATCGTCACGCCGGCGGGGGTCGCCGGGCTCACCTTCGTCGACGAGGTCGAGCGGGCCAACGCGGTGGTCCCCGAGCTCACGGCGCAGGGCGTGGAGGCGATCGTCGTGCTGATCCACGAGGGCGGCTATCAGGCCGGCACCTTCGACGAGTGCGTGGGGATCTCCGGGGCGATCGTGGATATCGCCACCAACCTGTCGGACAAGGTCGACCTCGTGGTCAGCGGCCACACGCATCAGGCGTACAACTGCATCATCGGCGACAAGGTCGTCACCAGCGCGTCCTCGTTCGGGCGCGTGGTCTCGGACATCGACCTCGAGATCAGCACGCTGACCGGCGACGTGGCCTCGGTGACCGCGAAGAACATCGTCGTCACCCGCGACGAGGCCGACCCCGACATCGAGTCCTTCGTCAGCCAGTACAAGCTGCTGGCGGCGCCGCTGGCGAACAAGCAGATCGGGTCGATCACGGCGACCCTCGAGTTCCTGCCGGTCAAGGACGGCCCGGGCCACGCGACGATGGGCCTCGTGGTCGCGGACGCCCAGCTGGCCGCGACCGCGGACCCGAAGTTCGGCGGCGCCCAGATCGCGTTCATGAACCCGGGCGGCGTGCGGGCCGACCTGCTGTACCCCGCGGCGCCCGGCGAGGCCAAGGACGGCCTCGTCAGCTACGGGGAGGCGTTCACGGTCCAGCCCTTCGGCAACAGCCTGGTCGTCATGACCCTCACCGGCGCGCAGATCGAGAAGCTGCTCGAGCAGCAATTCACGATGGCCGGCAACAAGGTCCTGCAGGTCTCGAAGGGCTTCACCTTCGCGTGGAGCGCGAGCGCCCCGCTCGGGGCGAAGGTCGACCCCGCCAGCATCAAGCTCGACGGCGTCACGATCGACCCGATGAAGAATTATCGCGTGGTGGTCAACAGCTTCCTCGCCAGCGGCGGCGACAGCTTCGCGGTGCTCGTCGACGGCACCGATAGGCTCGGCGGGGCGACCGACCTGGAGGCGCTCCAGGCCTACTTCGCCGCGCACTCGCCGGTCGCTCCGCCGGCCCTCGATCGCGTCGCCCTGTTGCCCTGATTCGGTGACGCTCGGGCCCCCGCGTCGGGGGCCTCGCACTGTGAGGCGCTCGCGGGCCCGGGTCCCGTACGTGTGCGAGGGCCTGTGAGCCAGCGGCCGCGCCGCGCCGCGCCGTGGGCCCGGTTGACGGCGCGGCTCAGCGCTGAAAGCAGCCGTGTAGGCGCGGGTCGCGCTCGATCAGTGCGCGCAGCTCGGGCAGGCGATCGCGCGAGGAGAGCACTGTGTAATGATCCGGCTTCATGGTCGGGGCGGCTGCGATGGCAGCCAGCCACTCCTGCGCGTCGAAGGGGTCGGCGCGCACGCTCTCGAAGAAGCCGGCGGCGTCGAGCAGCGAGGCCACCCGCGGGTGCGTGGTGCCCTGGAGGCGGCTGACGAGGTACGCGGCGAGGCCGACTTGCAGGCCGTGGAGGCGCGGGCGGGTCGAGAGGCCGTCGAGCGCGTGAGAGACGAGGTGCTCGCTGCCGCTCGCGGGGCGCGAGGTGCCGGCCATCGCCATCGCCATGCAGCTCAACATCAGGCCGGTGGCGAGCAGGCGCAGGCCCTCGGCGTCGCGCGCCGGGTGGGCCGCGAAGGGCAGCACGGAGGTGTCGGCGAGGAGGGCGGCGTAGTCGTCGACGGGGGTGCCGCGGGCGTGAAAGGCGAGCTTCCAGTCGGCGACGGCGGTGACCTTGGAGGCGAGCTCGCCGACGCCGGAGTGCCACAGGGAGAGCGGCGCGCCGAGGCAGAGGTCCGGGTCGATGACGACGCCGAAGGGCACGCGGGCGGGGAGGGAGCGGCGTTTGGCGAGGAGGGTGAGGCTGGATTGCGGGCTGGCGAAGCCGTCGTTGGCTAGCGAGGTTGGGACGGCGAGGAAGGGGATCTGGGCGAGGTGGCTGACGTATTTTGCGGTGTCGAGGGCCTTGCCGCCGCCGTAGCCGATGACCGCCTGGCAGGCGGGTGGCAGCCCGGCGAGGAGGGCGCTGGCGGCCTCGAAGCTGGCCTCCGCGATGGAGACGCGCTGGAGGACCGAGATCGACGCGTCGCGCAGGCCCACCTCGAGCGGGGGGAGCAATGCGGCGGGCAGGCCCTCGCTCTGCATCAGGGCGACGCGCAGCAGGCCAGCGCGGCGCAGATAGAGGCCGGCGCGCCGGACCGCGCCGGGCTTGACGCGGACCAGCGAGGGGATGCTGACCTCGGCGCTCAGCGGCATCGTGGGACCTGGGGCATCGTTGGGGTTGTGTATACCAGCGATGCGTCGGGCTGTACCATCTCGTCGTGCCCGAGGAGTGAGCGCTGCGGGCTCGCGCGGCTCAGGCCTGCGGGCCCGAGTGCGTGCATTGTCTCAGCGGATGAAGCCGGCGTGGATGGCCTGGCCGGCGCGGGCCTGGGCCTCGGCTCGCGCCTCATCGAAGCGCATCATCGCTTCGTCGGTGTAGAGGTTTTGCTTGGCGATCTCGATCTTCTCTTGCTGTCGGAGCTCGTGGGTGCGGATATTCTCGCGGGTCGTGTTCTCGGTGATCTTGCGGATGCCCATCGCGTCGAAGACATTGTTCGGGTCGAGGCACTGAAGGGGGGTCTGCTCGAGGTAGGAGATCGCCACGTCATCGAGGGTGTAGCCGCTGAGGTCGCGGCCGATGACCTCGATCAGCTGGTCCTTGAATTCATCGCGCTTCCGGCAAACCTCCTCGAACTCGAGCTGCGCGCCGACCGACTTGAGCGCCTCGGTGAAGCGGGGGACGAACAGGTCGCGCAGCACCTCCGGGTCGGTGGCGCGCGCGCAGCCGACCGTATCGGCGACCTTGAGCACGTCCTCGGCCGTATGGTTGACGCGGATGTAATACGACACCTTGATGTCGGCGCGGATGTGGTCGCGACAGACGAGGCCCTCCTTGCCGCGGCAGTCGCCGCGACGAACCGTGGTGCCACGATTCGCCGGTACGGTCATCACGCGACCGGTCGCCACCGCGACGTCGGCGATCAGCCTCGTGTCGATATAGTCGAGCATCCACTCCTGCCTGCCCAGCCGCTTCTCCAGCCATCGGCGCATGAACCCGCGGACGGTCAGGCTGTATCCCGCGTACCGCGTACCGACCGAGCATCAGCTCGATCTCCTTCTCGTTGTTGCCCAGCAGCAGCCGCAGGGCAGCTCGTACGTCTTGCTTCTCGTCGCTCATCGGCGTTATCCTCCGCCGACCAGCCTCTACGGAGTTCGCCTCCCGTCACGACGGCTCAGGGCGAGCATGTACCGAGCTGTAGTTCGCCCATCCCTCACACGTGGCAGACCCGGCGGCGCAGGTCAAGCGTGGGGTGAGGGATGGGGCGCGGCGCGGCGGGGTTCGCCGCGCCGCCGCTCACTTGCGGTTTGCGGTGGTCGCGGGAGGGCGGGTCAGAGCGAGGCCCGGAGGTCAGGGCACCGGGCCCTCAAGGCAGAAGTGCGTAACTTCATCATCAGCTACGCCGATGCAGTAAGTGCCCTCCATGTGGCTTGCGTCACACGCGACTTCATCGCAGGGGACGACGCAACTTTTGATCCCGCCAACTTCTAGACATTTAAATTCTTGAAGGATGCAATCCGCGGCATCGGTGCAGCCTCCAGGGACGCAGTCTCCCGAAACGCACGTCCAATTGTCGGGGTAGGGACCGTTAGGGCATGCGCTACCCGGGTGGTCCAGATTCTCACAACAGTCCTCGGCATAGTCGCACGCCTTAGCTTCGCACACATCCTCATCAATTACGACGGGAGGGTCGGCGGTGGTGGGTGTCTCGGTGGTGGTGGGTGTGGTGGTGCTGGTCGTCGTCGTCGTCGTCGTCGTCGAACTCCCTGAAGACGAGCCCGCGGAGGTGGCGACTTCATCGTTCGCGCATGCGTTTGCGCCGAGGGCGAACAGTGCAAGCGTGATTGCCGAGTAAATGTATGTCATCCGTCGACCTCGCAGAAGCACTCTGGATCTCCGTTCGCATTCCCACAGACATCCCGATTCTGCACACCCAGCGCATCTAAGCGTTCATGAACAGCTGTCTCGGGGAGCAATTGGTTGAATCGAATAATTGCATTAGTAAGAGGTGTAACTCCCCCGTTCGCCGCGAGCGCATCGAGTAGATCGACGGACATCAGCGCCTCGTTACCTTCAATGCCGAGATCTCGAACCATGGTAAGCCCGCTGAAGCCAGAGAGATCGACTAGGGCTAGATGAGACGCGGTGCCCTTGATGCCTGAGCATTGTCCGATTTGCACCCACGTCGCGGTCTCGATCGAGTCGAGTTGGATCTCCTCAATGGCGGGATTCACTCTGACTACTAACCCCACAAGCTCGCGAATTTGGTTGAAGCCCGCCACCATACGAAGGTTCCTGTTGTTGGTGATCGAAACTACTTTAACGCTCCTCAGGTTCTCGAGCCCCTCAGTGGATTCCAGGAGCGAGTTCATGTCGATGACTAGTTTGTCATCGATTGTGTGTAGGCAGCTCAAGAAGGATAGATCGCGCTGGTCGCGCTCTCCCATGAAGATGGCCAGTTGTCCGGCCACTCGCCCGATGTCTGCCAGGGATGTGAGGTCTGTATCCTCAAGTACATAGAGGTCTCCCTCGTGAACCCGGCTGCATGGTTCGGGCGCGCCGGTCGAGCTACCGGTCGGGCTATCGGTCGGGCTATCGGTCGAACTCGCGTCATCGCCGGTCGTGGTACTGGCGCCATCCTCCGTCTGCGCGGTGTCGGGACCACATGCCGAATATGTCATGAGGCCGATGCTAAGGACCCAGAATGCTGTTCTAAGCTCCTGTATCATCATTGTATACCCCCATAACCTCGTTCGCTTCTTGAAAACGCGGCAGAAACTGAAAGAATCCGGGTGAATCGTCCATGATTAGTTCCAGCTGGGGCCAAACGTTCGTCCCGTTAATTGGCCAGAGCGCACTACCTGTTTCTTTCGCGTACGCAAAAAATTCTAGAACATCACTCAATGTGGGTTTGTTGTCGACGCCCTTGGTCAGAAAACGCCAGAAGAAGCGCAGCCAGTCGAGTTCGGTGCTGACCTCGTCCACAGCCCAGTCATCCGGGCACCGATTCTCTGTCCAGCGGTTTTCGCCACCCAGCGGGGATTCGAGGGCAGTGCCGCCCAAAAGTGAGATTCTGTATGATGCAGCCTTGAGATCTGCATACTCGGGAAACATTTCGGTGTCGATGGCTTTATAATAGCGAAACACTCCATCTCCATCTGGGATGTCGACTTCATTAAAGGTAGCAGCGGCGATGAAGTGGGCGAAGCCCTCTTTGGCCGCGGACGTGCTCCACTCAGCAGAACGAATGCCATGTTGGTTGGCGCTGGTGACAATTTCCTTACCATTCAGGTCGAACGCTTCCACCCCACCAAATCTGCATGGAGGGTTCGGGGGTGGATTGGGCGCATCTCCGTAGGAGTAATCCTTTGTTTCAGGAGGAAAGTTTCCGCCCCATTCGCACTTCAACCAATGACCCATCTCATGTGCAATGACGAATTTCTTGTTGTAGGAATCAGGTCCAAGGCCGATACCATCACAGGTGCCGTCAGCGCCCGCCTTATAGTCACGAAAAAGGACCTCCAAATTGGGCTTATGGTCGGGTGTCTGTGGTTCTAATGGTATCACGCCGAGATTGCCGAAGCGGACCATTATCAAGGTCGTTACGGCCATGATCGATGCGAGCGGGTCCGTCGCTTGGTCGACGATCGTATGTGTCATCACGTCATCCGCCGCGATGCCGTGCAAATCCACGATCCATGTTCTGGGCTCCGAGGCACCATTGTACACTTCTTGACGTACCGCTTTGATCCACTGGGGAGGGGTGCCGACACGCGCCTCGGAGTAGACCACAACCTTGTGGCCGAAAGCGAACTGCGTCTTAAAAGTCATGCAGCCGTTCTCGTCAAGAAACGTGCTCAGCGGCGGTTCGGGTGGCGGCCGGATGAGCGTGACCCGAGCTCCATAGGCGTGGCCAGGCACTGTATAGACATCACCAAATCCCTCGTCAATGAGCATCGGTTGCCATTTGAGGCAGAAAGTCCTGTCGTAGCAGGCGGACGCGGGCTGCTGGGCAGCGAAGGCGAGACCTGCGAGAACGATGGGGAGAGCTTTGCGAATGCACGCCATGGTAATCGATCCTCGGAAGAATATCAGTAGCCCGGGATTCCGAGCGAGCCATGGGCTTCGCTGCGGCCCATGAGCTTCGCGGCGCCGGAGTACGCGGGGGCGTTAGCTCGCCATCGGGCGAGGTCGCCGTGGTGATACGTGTCGTGCAGGGCACCCTCGCGGTAGAGAACCGCCGTGGTGATGGCCCCGGTCCCGAGGTGGCCGAAGATCGTGGGCGGGAAGCTGTAGCCAGCGTGCTCATCGTCGATGCTCAGCCGCGCGCGTGTGGTGATCGATGCGGCGGTCGGGAGAACCAGTAGCGCCGGGTTCACGTTGTTGGGGTTGATTCCGACCGGGATGAAGTCGTTGAGGTCGAGCGTGATCGTCTCGGTGGTCGCGGAGGCGACCGTCACGGGCTCGTGTTCGAGAAGTAGTTCCTCTCCGCGCACGCGAAGCGTGAACTCGAGCTCGACCTCGACCGTTTCTGCGCTGATGTTCGTCAGCGCCATGGAAATGAGCCCGGTCGTGCTGGTGATCACGGAGTCCGGCGTGGGGAGGGCGGTCCACGCGACGCTGACCATGGGACGCAGAAATGGTCCATCGTCGTAGGACCCGGCGACGCATGCGCTCGGGCCACGAGGGTCCTCGTCGATCAGCACGAAGGTCTCGATCGATACGAACGTGAGGCCGAGGGTCGCCAGCTCCGTGCTGGTGAGGTGGCTGCGGATCGTGTCGCTACCAGGCCCCCCGTCGACCACCTCGCCTTCCACCACTTTACAGTCGAGGTCGATGATGATGGTGTCGTCGCCGCTGCCGGCGATGATCATGTCGCGCCCGGGGCCGCCCTCGATGGTGTCATCTCCGGTGCCGCCGAAGAGCAGATCGTTGCCGTGGTCGCCGTGAACCTCGTCATTGCCGGCCCCGCCCCAGACGAGTCCGTTGCTCGGCGCCAGTCCGATCACCTCGTTCGTGGTTGTGCCGTACACCGCCGAGCTGCCCGAGTGACAGCCCAGGGTGTGATCGTCGAACACCGAGCAGCCGTAGGTGTCGCAGCTGATCTCGTTGTCGGTGGTGGTGATCCCGGACGAGCTGCCGTGGAAGAGGTGCCGGCCCGTGCCCACGCCCGATGTGCAGGCGTCGCCGGGCACGGCCACGAGGAGGTCGTCGTATGCATCGGTGTCGGCGCGCGCGGCGGCCACGCGCCATCCGAAGTAATCTGTGGACTGGGCCGTATCGAGCACACCGGTGACGTCTTGGTGGATGGTCTGACTGGCCGTGCCGGCCAGCCCCGTGGTCACACCCGCGAATCGATAGATGCTGCCGGCCTCGGTCTCGGTGCTCACCGTCGCGTACGGCGCCGCGATGACGAGGTCGTCGCAGTCGATGCCGAGCGCCTGGTCCCCGTCGAAGTTGCCGGCCGTCAGCGCGGCGCCATATTTGCCGCCGCTGCCGCTCAGCATGAGGTCGTCGACCGAGGTGAGGCCGCCCGAGCTCCCGTAGAGCACGGATACCACGCCGTCGGACTTGCGCGGGCTGCCGATGGCGAGGTCGTCGTAGCCGTCGCAGTTGAAGTCCCCCGCGGCCAGGGCGTCGCCGAAGTGGTCGGCGTCCTCTGCAGTTCCCTCGACGCCGGATGCGTCCAGGGTCCACAGCTGGTCCCCCGTCTCCGTCAGACCCGTCGTGGAGCCGTAGAGGATATGGACCGAACCGCTGGCCGTGGGCCGGGCGTCGTCTGCACCGGGCGCGGCGATCGCCAGGTCGTCGTACCCGTCGTCGTTGAAATCGCCCACCGCGAGTGATGCGCCGAACAGATAGTCACACCCGGCCGTGCCGAGGACGCCGGTGGTGTCGCGGCTCCACGTCGTGAGCGCCCCCGCGGCGGTGACGACGTAGACCGCGCCCTTGCCACAATCGGTCTCGGGCGAGGACACCACGGTCTCGAACGCGTCGTCGCCGTCGAAGTCCCCTGCCCGCACGACCCCCGAGACGTCGATGAACGAGGCGTCGGCGTCGGATATATAGGTGAATATCGCGAGCGAGCCCGCCGCAAACATGGATAGCTTTGTGTACCTCACCTTGACGCTCCTTCGAGTTCGGGTGCCACGGGCACCGCTTCTCCGAGCACATGGTCCAGTCTGGATTCGTGCAAGCGGTGCTTGGCTCGGCCTGATGCGGTGCCGTAGAGCTCGGCGCGCATCGACGTGAGCGCCGACTCGGCCCTGAACGCGTGCTTTACTATGGGTTGCTCCCCGGCCTCAATTGCCGCCAAAGCGGCGGTGAAGCGCCCCTCGAGGTGTTCCACCCGGTCCGCGCTCGCCAACTCGTCCCATCCCTTCGGGTAGTCGTCCGAAACTTGCGGAGGTAGTGGCGAAGGGTCGGGAAGTTTCACGGGCGGAGGGGCTCTTTCCGTGCTGTCCGTCGGGTTCGACGCGACGGTGGGCTGCACCACCCGTGGAAGGGCGCCGGCCGCTTCCTCTCCTTGAGGAGTGGCTTGCGGGCGCGAACTCTCGAGGTCCAAGCCTCTCCACGCCAGAAAAACCCCACCGAGCACGAGGCAGGCCGCCAGATAGCTATATAAATTGTTCAACTGCATCCGCCGAACTTCTCCACACGAAAACGTCATCATCTGAACAGACGGAGCGTCGTCCGTCAACCACGTGGGTCGTCAGGGGATGTGACTTTTGGTGGTGCGGGGCGTGAGTGCAGGTGCGAGAGGCAGCTTTGTTGGCGACATCGAGCTGAGGGTTCGGCTCGCGCGCGCGCGAGCTTCGCGTCTGGTTGGCCTGATCGGCTCGCAGCTCACGCTGCCGATCGTGCCGTAAAGGAAGTCCGCCATGGCGCGTGAAATGAAGGGTCCGATAGTCGGGGAGTCGGGGGAGCCGGCCTCGCTGAAGCCGAGGTAGCGACGAAGCGCGCGTCGGTTCGTCAGCTCGGATTGACCGCAAAGACGGACCTGATGGACGCCGGCTTCGTCACGACGATCGCCGACGCCGGCACACTCGGGATGGGCGGCGCGCTGTGGGCTTACGCCCGCGAATGCGCCGACGTCGAAAGGCGCCGGTGCCGATGGCCGGGCCGGGGACGGTCGGCGTGACGTGGCAGGGCCAGTTTTGAGGCTGGCGCCGCAAATTTACTGCCGTTGCATCTTCGCCTCGTGGCTGATGATCAGGTTGCGATATGGGGTGACGTGCTCCGCGAACAGCCGGGCGAGGCCCTCCGGGTCGCGGCGCCAGTCCTGCATCATCTCACCGACCACGGAGAACCAGGTGACCACCTGGGCGCCGGCGATGGCCATGCGCATCAACGCGACGCCGTGCGCCTCGTGGGTGAGGCTGGCCGAGGCGTCGGTGACGACGAACACCTGGAAGCCCTCTTTCAGGGCGGAGAGGACCGCGAGGGCGACGCAGACATCGGTGGTGATGCCGGCGACGATCAGCTGCCGGCGACCGGTCTGGCGGATGGCGCGGACGAAGTCCTGGTTGTCGAAGGCGTTGACCTCCCCCGGCTGCGGCACGTAGGCGGCGCCGCGGAGGCGCTGGCCGAGTTCGGGCATCAGCGGGCCGTTCGGGCCCTGCTCGAAGGACGTCGTCAGGACGACGGGCAGGCGAAACAGATTGGCGGCGTCGGCGAGCGCGAGGATGTTGTTGTGGAGATCCTCCGGCATGGCGCTGCGCGTGAGGGAGAAGAGGCCGGACTGATGGTCGATGAATGCGACGACGGCGTCGTTGAGGGAGAGGCGATCAGTGGGGATATTACGAGAGTCTTTCATGGTGATTGCTCCTGGAGGCCCCCGACAATGATCCGATTCGGCGGGGCCATGGAGTCACGTTGCAGCGAGCTTCCCGTTCGAAGGCCCGCGGACGATCGGCGCCCTCGGTCCGCGTATATGCGAGGATGCCGCGGGCTGAATCGCTCGCATGCGCGCATTGATATGGCCGAAAGAACAGGCCCGGACAGGCCGCCGCCGTCAGCCCCCGGGGCGCGGACGGACGCGTGCGTGGGGCGGCGGCGCGCGATGAGACGCGGGGCCCGGATGGGCCGTCTGGCGGCCCCGGGCGGCGACGCGGACGCGCTCGGCCCCCCCGCGGCACCATGAGGACGGAGAGGCGGCGAACTGCGCGAGCAGCTCGGGCGTGGCTCGCAGCACCGCGAGCGCCTCGCGCTGCGGCAGCGCCCAGCGCAGGACCTTGCGCTGCTCGGCGGCGCGCTGCTCCCATTGGGACCGCGAGATCGCGGGGCGGGGCGCGGGTGCCTCGACGCCCTGACCGAGCAGCATCATCATGAGGCCGCTGTAGCCGAAGGCCGGGTCGCCGACCGCGTAGGGGAGCCCCTCGGCGGCGAGCCAGGGGCCCTCGCGTCGATAACGATCGACGAGGTGCTCGAGGCCGGAGACGTCGACCTCGGCGCGGGCCCTCCGCCAAAATGGCGTGTCGAGGCGGCGATTGTATCGATAGTGGATGGCGAGGAACCAGCGCAGATAATCCCAGTGGCCGCCGACGGCGTCGCTGGCGAAGCGAGGGAAGTCCCGGTCGCCGTCGGGGTCCGCCAGCGCCTCGAGGCCGGCGAGGAGGTAGGCGATCTCGACGATGACCATGTGCAGGGCGGTCGACTCGAGCGGCTCGACGAAGCCATAAGCGTTGCCGATTGCGACGGTGTTCTTGTGCCAGAAATCCTCGTGGCGCCCGGAGCGGAAGCGAACGACCCAGGGCTCGCCCATGTCGGGGTTCTTGGCGCGCATCTCGGCGATGGCTTGGTCCTCGTCGAGGTCGGCGGAGGCGTGCACGTAGCCGCGATGATCCTCGCCCTCGACCGGGATGCGCCAGCACCAGCCCGCGTCCATCGTCTCGGCCGTGGTGTAGGGCTCGATCGGGCCGCGCTGCGGGACCGTGGCGACGATGGCCCGGTCGCAGAAGAGGCTCGACGCGTAGCTGTGAAACGGCGAGCCGAGGCGCTGTTCGAGCAGCAGGGAGCGAAAGCCGCTGGCGTCGACGTACAGGTCGAAGCGCAGCTCGCGGCCGTCGCGGGCCCGGAGCGCCGCGACGCCGGCCTCGTCCTGGACGACCTCGTCGATGGTCATGTCGACGTGCTCGATGCCCCGCTCACGCGCGGCCGCGGCGAGGAAGGCGACGAAGGGGGCGTTGTCGAGGTGATAGGCGAACTTGAGGCGAGGGAGCAAGGATATGTGCTGATCGTCGGGGCCGCGGAGGATCGGCGAGCGGTCCGCGGCGATCAGCCGCGAGGCGAGCGACTGGGACCGCAGGTGCCCGTCGAACGCGAAGGCGGCGAGCGGATCGGCCTCACCGAAGGGGTAGGTGAAGAAAGAGTCCCCGGGCTCGCCCCAGGCGAACTTGATCCCGAGCTTGAAGGTCGGCTTCACCGCCCGAAACAGCTCGACGATGTCGAGGCCGAGCTCGGCGTGCAGGAAGGGCGGCATGAGCGTGGTGGTCGCCTCACCGACCCCGAGGATCGGCACCGCGCTCGACTCCACGACGGTGACGGCGATCGCGGGGAAGCGGCGCTTCAGCGCGAGCGCGGCGAAATATCCGGCCGTACCGCCGCCGACGACGCCGATCGTGCGAGGCAGGGCCGGGGGGCGTTCGTCAGGCGTCATGAGGGTCCCGGGCGAGCTCCGGCGGTAATTCGCCGCGCCAGACCGGCACGCCGCGAGCGCTCAGGGCGTCGACCAGGGCGTGGGCCCGGGCGAGCTGCCACTCGTCGCTGGCGGTCGCGACATAGCGCGGGTCGTCGAACTGCGGGCGGGCGCCCTCGACCCCGCGCAGCACGTCGATGCTGACGGAGTCGACGCATTCGGCGAGGGCGTCGGCGTGGGCGTCGAGGGAGCCGGCGAGCAGCGGCTGGACGACGGCGAGGGTTTTGACGCCGAGCGCCCGGAAGCTGCGCAGGACGGTCAGGCGCTCGGCGATGGTGGCGGCGCGTGGTTCGAAGTGTCGCCGCACGTCCTCGTCGACGGTCGGCAGTGAGACGCCGACCCACGCGCGCGGCAGGCCGGCGATGCGCTCGCGATCGGCGAGGATCAGCGGCGAGCGGGTCAGCAGCAGGGTCGGCCAGTGGCGATCGGCGGCGGCGATGACGTCGAGGCAGCCGCGGGTGACGCCGGCGCTGCGCTCGATCGCCTGATAGGGGTCGCTGACGACCGGGCAGAACTTGATCGGTCGGAGCGGCCGCGTCGGCTCGGCGAGCTCGCGCGCGAGCACCTGCGGCGCGTTGCGGCGGATGTCGACGTAGGAGCCCCACGGGGCCTCGGCGCGGCCGAGCAGGCGGCGCAGGGGGCCGAGGCTCGACTGCGCGTAGCAGAACTTGCAGCCGATCACGCAGCCGACGTAGGGGCTCAGTGTATAGAATGACTCGCTCGCCGGCCCGGCCTGCTCGAGCAGGCTGTCGATCTCGACCTCGCGGATCCTTTGGTCGCTGCGCTCGGTGGGCGCGCGCAGGGCCGCGAGCACTCGCGCCTCGTTGGCGGCGCTGCGCCGGGCGATCGCGTCGCACAGACGCAGGCCGAGGCCGGGGTCGACCGGGTTGCGCCCGCCCTCGGTCCGGTAGCCGAACGCGAAGGCCTGGCTGCGGCTGGCGTGGCGGCGGGCGTCGGCCATCGGCGTGACGTCGACCCAGACGCGCTCGCCGTCGACGCGAAAGCGCAGGCGCAGGCCCAGCTCGGTCGACGCGTCCTCGAGCTGCACGCCGGGCAGCGGCCAGTCGCCGACCTGCCAGGGCGCGAGCAGCTCGAGCAGTCGGGCTCGCAGGTCAGGGAAGCGGTCCGGGAGCTGGACGCCCGGGCGGGGCCGTTCGGGGTCCAAGCGGGGACAGCTTCCCGGGGGCCGCCGGGGCTGTCAAGGCGAGCGTCGCACGACATCCTCGCGGTGTGGTCGACAGGCCCCGGTCCACGCCCGGCCTGGCTGTCATCTCGACCGCGGCCGTGGACCTGGGTTACGGTGCCGGCAATGCGCACATCTGCTCTGTTTATATGTCTGTGTTTCGGCGTTGTCGTGGGCTGCGGCCCGGACGCGAGCAAGGGGAGTCCCGTCGTCGAGAAGAAGGTCGCGGATGTGAAGGCCGCGGACGTGAAGGCCGCGGAAGTGAAGGTCGCGGACGTGAAGGCCGCGGACGCGAAGGCCGCGGACGCGACGAAGTCGGACGCGATCCACCTTGACATCACGCACGACAAGTCGGGCGTGCTCGCGCGGGCCGCGTCGACGCTCGAGACCTCGGAGAAGATCACGAACGCGGCGCTGAAGGAGCACCTCGCCGAGGTGTCGCACCACGCGGAGAAGGGGCCGAGCAACGAGGCCCTGTGCGCGCACATGACCGCGCTGATGGCCGACAAGGCGCCGGCGGACTTCGACTGCATCCACGCGATCGAGCACCAGCGCGTGCACGTCGGTCCGGAGATCTTCGCGGAGGTCGCCGCGTGTGTGACCGGGGCCAAGACCTACGACGCGCTGATGCTCTGCGAGGACGCGGAGAAGGAGGCCGAGCAGGCGCTGCACGCGAAGAAGCACGGCGACGGCGTCGGGGCCGAGACCTGCACCGAGCTGTTCTTGCACTTCGAGAAGCTCGCCATGGCCGACGCCGGCGACCAGGCCAAGGCGGTCGAGGAGGTCCTAGAGGAGGTCCGCGGCGATGTGCTCGAGGCCTGCGCCGAGCAGGGCACGCGCGCCGAGGTCGAGTGTGCGCTGGGCGCCAAGGACATGAAGGCGCTGGGCGCCTGCTCCTCCAGCATCCTGTGAGCGGGCGGGTCGCGGGTCCGGCGGCGTTCAGTCGGCGCCGGCGCGCAGCCAGGTGTTGAGCCAGGCGAGCACGGTGTCGTGCCACAGCAGGCTGTTGGCGGGCTTGAGGACCCAGTGGTTCTCGTCAGGGAAGACGAGCAGCTGGCTGGGGATCTGGCGGCGCTGGAGGGCGGTGAAGGTGGCGATGCCCTGGGTCTCGGGGATGCGATAGTCGAGGCTGCCGTGGATGACGAGCATCGGCAGGGTCCAGCTGGCGACGTGATTGACGGGGTTGTGCAGCTCGTGGCGGGGCTGCTGCTCGAAGTAGCTGCCCATGTGCTCCCACTCGGAGAACCACAGCTCCTCGGTGGCGTAGTACATCATGCGGTTGTCGAACACGCCGTCGTGGTTGACGAGGCACTTGAAGCCGTCCTGCCACTGGCTGGCGATCCAGTTGACCATGAAGCCGCCGTAGGAGGCCCCGAGCGCGCAGGCGCGGCTCTGGTCGAGCCAGGGGTGCTGGAGGACCGCGGCGGCGAGGCCGGCCTTGAGGTCGGTGAGCGGCTTGCCGCCCCAGTCGCCGCGGATCGCGTCGGTGAAGCTCTGGCCGTAGCCGGTCGAGCCGTGGAAGTCGATCATCACCACGCCGTAGCCGGCGCCGGCGTAGACCTGCGGGTTCCAGCGGAAGCTCCAGCGGTTGCCGAACGAGCCCTGCGGGCCGCCGTGGATCAGGAAGGCGATCGGGTACTTCTTGTTCGGGTCGAAGTCGACGGGCTTGACGACGAGGCCGCGCACGGTCTCGTCGTCCGCGCCGATGAACTCGATCCGCTCGACCTCGCCACGGCGCGCGCGCGCGAGCTTCGCGTCGTTGACCCCGGTGTGGCGGCGCAGGTCGCCGCCGCTGAGGTCGACGCTGGCCAGCTCGTCGGGGGCCGCGAGGCTGTTGTGCAGGAACACCACACGGTCGCCCGCGCGGCGCAGGTGGCTGACGGCGCCGTCGTCGACGACCGCGCTCGGCGGGCCGCCAGCGAGCTCGAGCGCGAAGAGCTTGGTCTGGCCGAGCTCCTGGGCGGTCAGGAAGATGCGCTCGCCGTCGGCGGAGAACAGCAGCTCGTCGGCGGAGCGGTCCCAGTCGGGGGCGAGCTCGCGGGCCTGGCCTTCGGGCCAGGTCTTGACCATGACGCCGAAGCGGTCGGCCTCGTAGCCGGGGCGCTTCATGGCGCGGTAAGCGAGGGTCCTGCCGTCGGGTGAGAAGACCGGGCCGGTGTCCCAGGCGGGGTTGTCGGGGGTGAGGTTATGGGGCGGCGCGGAGCCGTCGATCGGCGCGACGAAGAGGTCGAAGTTGGTCGACCAGGGCTCGCTGTTGCCGGCGACGCGGGCGGAGAAGACCAGCTGCTTGCCGTCGGGGGTGAAGGTGTATTCGTCGCTGTCGCCGAATGGTTTGCTGGGGACATCGGCGTCGAGGGCGTGGGTGATGTCGACGGGGTTGCGGCTGCCGTCGAGGGGCCAGACGAAGAGGTGGCTGCGGCGGCCGTCTTTCCAGGTGTCCCAGTGGCGGACGAACAGGCGGGTGTGCAGCTGGCCGGAGCTGGCGGTCTTGCGCTGCTCGAGGCGGGCGGCGGTGCAGGCGAGGATCTTCTGCGGCTCGCAGTCGGGGAAGACCTCGGCGGAGAAGGCGAGGTTCTTGCCGTCGGCGCTGACGGCAAAGCTGGTGACGTCGAGCGGGAACTGGGTGACGACGGTCGGCGGTGCGCCGTCGATCGCGGCGCGCCAGACCTTCTGCTTGCCGTCCTGCTTGGCGAGGAACAGCAGGTGATGGCTGTTGGGCAGCCAGCGCGGGCTGCTCTCGCTGTCCGGGTGCGAGGTGAGCTGGATCGAGGCCTTGCCGTCGAGGCCGACCATCCACAGGTCGCTGCGGCCGCGGTTGTCCGCGAGGTCGGTCTTGCGCAGGGTGTAGACGACGCGGCGGCCGTCCGGGCTGACCTGCGGGTCGCCGACGCGGTCGAGGGCGAGCAGGTCGCGGGCCGAGAACGGGTGCACGGCCTCGGGGGCGATCTGCTGCTCGCGGAAGGGCCTGGGGGCCTCGACCTCGGCGCTCGCGCCGGCGGGCCTCGCCGCGGGCGCGCCGCGCTCGATGTGCGCGCGGCGGCTGTCGCAGGCGAGGGTCAGGAGGGCGACGCAGCAGAGGTGCAGGGGCGCGAGGGGTCGACGCATCTTCCCCCAGGGTACCTGCGCGGGCGTCGCGGGGGCAATTTTCAGGCCGTGTGGGGCTGAGGGTCTGCGGACGCGGCGCCGTGCGGTGGCTTTCGGGGGCGATCTGCGGGGAGGGCGGGCCTGGCGGGAGTTTTGCGCCGAAGATTCGCGTTCAGGGCCGGGCCTGGGTAGCGTCCGGCCCGGCCCCGCGCGCGATGCTCTTCGCCAGCTTCGACTTCCTGCTCTTCATCATCCCGGTCCTCCTGCTGTCGTGGGCGCTGGCACATGTGCCGACGATGCGGATGCTGGTGCTGATCGCGGCCAGCTACTTCTTCTATATGGCGGGGGCGAAGGACCCGCTGCCGCCGCCCTGGTACTACGTCGGTCTGCTGCTGCTGTCGACGGTGCTCGACTACGTGTGCTCGCACCGGATCGCGGCCAACCGGGCGGCCTTCGAGGGCGAGGACGCGGCGGCGCGGGTCCGGGCCGGGCGGGCCCGCAACGCCTGGCTGGCGGTCAGCCTGATCGGCAACCTCGGGCTGCTCGCCTACTTCAAGTACACGAACTTCCTGCTCGGGGCCTTCGCGGACATCGCGGCGGCGCTGGGCGTGGAGGTCGTGGTGCCGCACCTGCAGCTGCTGCTGCCGATCGGGATCAGCTTCTACACGTTCCAGACGCTCAGCTACACGATCGACGTGTGGCGCCGCCGGCTGACGCCGGAGCCGTCGCTGCGCCGCTTCTCGCTGTTCGTGGTGTTCTTCCCGCAGCTGGTGGCGGGCCCGATCGTGCGCGCGCACGAGTTCCTGCCGCAGCTGCACCGCCCGCCGCAGCTGTCGGCGGCGAACATGAGCCAGGGGATGTATCGCATCCTCTGCGGGGTGATCAAGAAGGTGGTGCTCGGCGACTGGATCGCCGCGCAATTCACCGACGCGGTGTTCGCCGCGCCCGATACCTACACCTCGCTCGAGATCCTGCTCGCGCTCTACGCGTTCACGCTGCAGCTCTACGCCGACTTCAGCGGCTACTCCGACATAGCGATCGGGGTCGCCATGCTGCTCGGTTACAAGCTCCCGGAGAACTTCGACCGGCCCTACCAGGCGAAGAACCTCGGCGAGTTCTGGCGCCGCTGGCACATGACGCTGTCGACCTGGCTGCGCGACTACGTGTTCTTCCCGCTCGGGGGCAGCCGCGGCTCGTCGGGGCGGGCCTACTTCAATCTCTGGCTGACGATGTTCCTCGTCGGCATGTGGCACGGGGCCAGCTGGAACTTCGTCATCTACAGCAACGTGCACGCGCTGGCGATGCTGTTCAACCGCTGGAACCGCATGCGGCCGCGCGGGCCGGTCACGGTGGCCCGCAGCGCGCCCTGGGTGGTCGGGCTGCTGCTGCTGTCGGCGGCGGTGTTCGGGCTCGGCGTCCGGGTGCTGGAGCTGGACAGCGGCGCCTCGCTGGGCCTCGCGGGCTTCGCGGCGGCGATGTTCCTGCTGGTGGCCTGGCTGCCGGAGACCGGGACCCGGCTGAACGCGGCGCTGCACATCGCGCTGACCTTCCACTTCACGGTGCTGTCGCGGGTGTTCTTCCGCGCCGACGACCTCGACATCAGCCGCTCGATGATCGCCGGCCTGCTGCGCATGGACAGCCACGGGGTGCGGCCGGGGCTGCTGACGCCGTGGCTGTGGGCGGCGCTGGTCGGCGGCGTCCTGTATCACATGGCGACCCCGAAGCGCTGGGTCGAGGTCCAGGGGTACGCGCTGTTTCGCCGGCTGCCCGGGGTCGTGATCGGGCTGCTGTTCGCCGCCCTGGCGCTCGGGGTCCACATGCTGCTGGCCGACGGGCCGCGGCCCAACATCTACTTCAGCTTCTAGTCCGCAGGCCCGAGACGCGTGATGACCCAGTCCACCGACCCCCATGATGGCCACAACGACGGCCTCCTCGACGGCGAGGAGCGGCGCTATCGCGTCGACCTGCGCGGCGCGGTCGAGTCGGCCGGCGCTTACCCGCGCGGGACCTTCCGCCAGGTGGTCACGGCGATGGCGACGCTGATGATGGCGATCGGGGCGAGCTACGCGGTGCCGGCGCTGCACTGGATGCGGCCGTGGCCGCCGGGCTCGGACTATGTGCCGTTCTGGAACCTGATCGGTCGCGAGCTGCTGGGCGAGGGCGGGAAGGCCGAGGAGAAGCGCCTCGAGGTGGCGGCGGTGGAGGAGCAGGCGCGCGCCGAGGTCGAGGCCGAGGCCAAGGCGGAGCCCTTCGTCGACAAGCAGGTGCGGGAGCCGGTGGCGGAGGGCGAGCGGCTGCCGGCCTACGCGGGCCACGCGGAGGACGCCGATCGCGTGGAGCTGCGGCTCGAGAACGTCGAGACGCTGGACCCGTTTTATGCGTCGCTGGCGGCGAGCGAGCTCGGCTACGCGGGGGCGATCACGCGGGTGCTGCACTACGGAGATTCGGCGATCGGCAACGACGGGATCCCCGGGGCGATCCGGATGAAGATGCAGGCGCGCTTCGGCGACGCCGGCCACGGCTTTCACCTGCTCGGCCAGCCGAACGCGAGCTATCGCCACCAGGGGGTGCGCTTCGAGGAGAAGAGCCCCTGGAACCATTGCTTCATCATCTTCGGCTGCCGCGAGAAGGACGGGCGCTACGGGCTCGGCGGGACCACCTTCGAGTCGACCGGCGGCGCGGAGATCAAGCTCGGCACCGCCAGCAAGGGGGCGATGGGGCGCAAGGCCTCGCGCTTCGAGCTGTGGTACGCGGGCATGCCGAAGGGCGGGAACCTGCGGGTCAAGCTCGACGACCAGGAGCCGGTCGAGCTGGCGACCGCGGCGGAGCAGCTCGAGGACCGCTGGTACGAGCTGAAGGCCGATGACGGCGAGCACACGCTGTCCGTGCGGGCGGCCGGCGGGGGCAAGGTGCGCGCATACGGGGTGGTGCTCGAGCGCGAGGTGCCGGGGGTGGTCTGGGACGAGATGAGCCAGATCGGCGCGCTGACCCGGCGGATGCTCAACTTCGACGCGGCGCACCTGCACAGCCAGCTGCGCCGGCGCGACCCGAACCTCGTGGTGTTCATGTTCGGCGGCAACGACATGAACACGCAGGGTACGATGGCGAAGTACCGCGAGGAGTTCACGCAGGTGATCCGGCTGTTTCGCGGGGCGAAGGAGCCGATGGCCTGCCTGGTGATGGCGCCGCTCGATCACGGCGAGCGCGAGGGGGCTCGCATCGTCACCCGACCGATCGTCCAGAAGCTGGTCAACGCCCAGCGGGAGGTCGCGAAGGCCGAGGGCTGCGCCTTCTTCGACACCTACCAGGCGATGGGCGGCGAGGGCTCGATGGGCCGCTGGGTCCGCAGCAGCCCGGCGCTCGGCTCCGGCGACCTGGCGCACCTGACCCATCACGGACACAAGGTCGTCGGCGGGATGCTGTATCGGGCGCTCGTCGCCGGCTATGTCGAATACCGCCAGCGCGAGGTCGGTGCACCGGTGACCCTGCCGCGGGTCGCCGCGCCGTCCGCTGGGCCCGCCGCGACGGCGCCGGCGACGCCGGCCGCTCCGGGCGCCGCCGCGACGCCCGCGGGGGAGGATCGGGAGGGGGAGGATCGGGAGGACGCCGCGGCGGTGGGCGATCGAGCTGGTCCTTGAGACAGGTACGACGATCGGCGTTTACCGCGCAGTCGCTGGCGTGAATGGGCGTAGTCGTCCGGTGGGCCGGCTCTCGCCCGGGTGCGGCGCGGTCGTTTGCGCGCGGATCCGAGAGTGCACACGTTGGCGTCTGACTCGAGGAGACCGCCATGACCGATGACCAGCGCCACGAAGTGCTCACCCTGCTCGAAGACGCCGTCGCAGCCCGCCGCGCGCTGGTGATCGAGCTTCGCGACGGACGCCATTTTTGCGACGGGGTGTGCGACGTCCGCCGGGTCTACGGCGAGGACTTCGTGGTGTTCCACGCGCACAACCGGATGATGGTCCGCGACATCATCCGGGCGGCGCCGACCAGCAGCCACGAGCGCGAGGACGTCGAATGCGTCGAGGACGGGTCGGGCGGCTGGTGTGCGCTGTAGCGAGGCGCCGGGCCTCACTTGGACTCGACGTATTTGGCCTCGGTGCAGATCGCCGGGCCCGAGCTCGGGGGCGGGCAGTAGAAGATCTTGCTCTTGAACATCTTCTTGGTGGTGTACCAGGCGTCGCCGTTGACGGTGGTCATGGTCGGCAGCGACGACACGACGCTGCTGCAGCCGGTGACGGCGACGATGGCGAGCAGGAGCGCGGAGGGGAGGCGGGGGGGGCGGTTATTCATTGCTGGCTTCTCCGGCGGGCGTGGTGGACGGGGTCGCGGACGCGGACGCGGGCGCGTCACCCGCGGGGACCGAGACCGGGCCGTTGGCGACGTTTTTCACCTGGTAGCAGGTGGGCGTGCCGGTGGTCGCGTCACAGTTCCACAGCGAGGACTTTCCGACGAACATGCCATGCTTCTTGACGACGTAGGCGCGCCCGGCCACAGAGGGCGTGACGGCGACATACGTACATCCAGAAGCCGTGACGCCCGCGAGGAGCATGGCCAACAGGATCTTCTTCGTGCCTGACATGGCGCGGACCATAGCAGCGAGCATAGGCCCGGCCACGCCGACGGTCCGGCCCGCGGATCGAGGCGCGGGCTGCGAGCGGTCAGCGTCGAGACAACATTGTTCGATGCGCCGATCTCGGGGTTTTCGTGGTGGTGCGAGGACGGCGTGATGTGCCGCAGTCGTGATATGCGCAGAGGACGCCAGCGCCGATCGGACGGCGATTGGCGCCGGCGCGCGCGGGCTCTCAGCCGGGGATCACCGGCGGCATGTCGTCAGGGATGATGCAGGAGCTGAGCTCGAAGAGCATGAAGATGAGGGCCTTCTCCTGGGGGGACAGCTCGTCGGTGGTGCAGCCGGCGGGGAAGGCCTGGCCGGCGCTGTCGCCGGAGGACACGTGGATGTCGGTGTCGACGACGCGGCCGCACTGGGCCTCCTCGGCGGCGCCGATGGGGGCGTTGAAGGTGAAGTATTGCACCGAGGTCGGGTTCTCGCCGTAGATCCACCGGGTCGAGACGTCGGGGTTGACCGCCTCCACGGTGTTCTGACCGGCCTTGATGACGATCTCGCCGAGCTTCGCCGAGCCGCCGACGTTGACCAGCCACTCGGCGAGGGCCATGCCCTTGGGGAAGTTGGTCTCGAGCTTGGCGGTGAAGGGGCTCTTCAGGTCGTCCTGGTGGTTGAAATCGGCGGCGCTCGGGAACGGCGCCGGGCCGTCCTCGATCCAGATGTTCTGCCAGTGCGAGAGGAACAGCCGGCCGCCGACGCCGGCGTAATCGACGATGTTCTGGCGGGCCTCCGCCGACTTGTTGCCGCCGTCGGTGCCGCCCTCGCAGTTCATCATCACCAGGTCGTAATTCTTGAGCCTGGCCAGGTCGTTCCACAGGGTCTTGGCGGCGGGGAAGGGCGTGCCGTTGTTCTGCGCGGGGACATACTTGTTGCCGCCGTCCTTGCCGGCGAACAGGTTGATGCGTCCGGGGCCGGCCTCCGGGGTGAACTCGGCGTCGTCGAGGCCGACCTTGCGCAGCAGGCACTCGAGCGCGTCTGCGCCGCCGGTGACCATGGCGATCCGCGGGATGTGACCCTCGCTCTGATTGCGCGGGAGACGGGACAGGGCCGGGTCGACGAGGTTCTCGGCGCAGGGCTCGACCTGCGGGATGACGACGGTCCGCCGCCACTTGCCGATGGTGAGCACCAGCGGGACGTTCTGACCGGCGGGGACGTCGGTGAGCACGAACTCGCCCTCGGTGTCGGAGAGGGTCGCGGCGATCGGCTTGCCCGAGAGGCCGGTCTGGCAGGTGTCGCAGGTGACACCGTCGGGGATCGGGTCGAGCTCGGCGTTCGGTACGTAGACCACCACGTTGTAGAGCGGCAGGGTGCCCTCCGGCGCGAAGACCGTGCCGCGCAGCGTGGTCGTGCCGTTGTTCGCACACTGCGGGACCTGGCACTCGAGGCCGACGCAGGGCTCACCCGTGGTCGCGTCCGCGGTGGTGCCGGGCTCGCCGGTCGTCATGACGGCGTCGGTCGTGCTCGCGTCCGTGCCGCTCGCGCTGGTCGCGGTCTGGGTCTGGGCGCCGGTGGTCGGCGCCTCGCTGGTGGCGCTCGATGCGTCGCTGCTGCTGGCGAGGGTCGGGTCGCCGAGCGTGCCGGTCGGCGGCAGGGTCGAGGCGCCGCTGGTCTCGCGGCCGCCGCTGTCGTTGCACGCGGTCGAGAGGGCGCTGAGCAGGAGGAGGGTACGACGGGGCATGCGGCGAGCTTAGCCAAAACTGCGCGAGTCCGCGCCGGGTCAATGCGAGGTTGTGATAGGCTCGGAGTGTGTTGCGCTCGGCCGGGCCAGGACAATCGCGGTGCGCTGCGGCCTGCGTGGCGGCGTGCGTGGCGGTGTTCTCGGTCGCGCCGCTCGGCTGTGCGGGGCGCAGCGAGCCGGGGGTGGTGCTGCCGACGGCTCGACGGGCGCCCCCGGCGGGCGACCGCTCGCGCGGCGGTCAGGAGCGTGGCGACGTGGAGATCGCGCTGGGGGCGGTGACGACCGGGGTGGCGGCGACGCTGGTGGTGCTCGGAGCGTTCAGCTTCTATCGCGGGGAGGAGCTGCAGCGCTACTGCAAGGAGACGCTGCTGACGAGCTTCGGCGACCCCGGTCAGCGCTCGGGCTGTTCCGACGTGCTGGGCTTCGACCCCGTGCGAGGGGCCAGGATCTCCGGCGGTCTGGCCCTCGCCCTGGCGGTGCCGATCGCGGTCGGCGGCGGCCTGCTGCTGCGCAAGGGGATCCGGATCCGCCGCGACTGGCAGCGTCAGCGGCGGGGGCCGAGCGGCCTGTCTCTTCGGCCATGGCTCATGGGACAGCAGGCCGCCGGCCTGGACCTCGGCTTTCGATTCTGAGGGGCCCGAGGTGGGGGCATGATCTAGCGAGCCCGCGGGCCGACGATAAGTCACGACCACGAATTTAATGATCGAAGGACCTGGCTTTGCCGAGATTGTTTGTGCTGATGGCTCGCTATCGGGCGGTGACGAGCGGTGACGAGCGGTGATGAGCGGTGATGAGCGCGGACGGGCGCGAGCGCCCCGTCGGACCGCGGGCTTCTACTTGATCCCGGGGGAAAACTCCGGGTACATTGCCCCCCACGACAGGCTTCGCCCCGCCGATGGGGGGACCTAATGTTTGGTATAGGGGAGGAGATGAAATGCGCATCATGAATCTGGGTGGATGGCTAATCGCTGGTAGCGTCTCGTTCGTCGGCGCCTGTGGCGATTCGAGCACCACGACGATGGGCGAGTCGCAGGGTTCGTCGGGGGGCACCGGCTCGACGAGCAGGGTGACCGAGGGCGGGACCGACACGACGGTGGGCGGCAGCGAAAGCGCCACTGAGGCGACCGCCGGGTCGATCTCGGAGTCGGCGACCATGAGCCCGCCGACCACGACCGACCCGACGGTCGACCCGACGGGCGACCCGACGGGCGACCCGACGGGCGACCCG
>Ga0209480_10000447_pt1 | contig 34879 bp, 22 predicted proteins | sample JI61114C2DNA_FD_187501 | JGI IMG/M metagenome (GOLD analysis project Ga0209480, IMG submission 187501) | Wastewater effluent complex algal communities from Wisconsin, to seasonally profile nutrient transformation and Carbon sequestration -... | ecosystem: Engineered > WWTP > Effluent > Algae... | reverse complement strand
ATCCAAAGCACCTAAGCCGGTGGAGGAGCCACTGACCCCGGTATTATTGGCATCCACATTCTGGGAAAAACCATCATTGTCGGTCTCTGTATAATTATCGATCCGGCCATCTCCATCGGCATCCACCCCAAAACTTTCGACCGTATCCGGAATACCGTCATTATCACTGTCCAGGTCCAGGTGATTGGGAATACCATCGAGATCCTTATCCATGCCATCATTCACGCCGTCTGCATTACTATCTGTATACCCGGAAAAATCGGTATCATAAAAATTCGGAATACCATCATTATCCGAATCGGCACTTGGATCAAAATTGTCATTAAAGTTATCGGCATTATTATCCGTAAACCCCGGATAGCCGGCATCATTCCAGTTTGGAATTCCATCAGTGTCGTGATCCTGCAGTGCCACCGGGTTATTTAACTCGAGGTAATCGGGCAGACCATCATTATCATCGTCAATATCCGGGCAAGCCGTTATATAAATATTCAGACTGATCGTATCATCACAGGAACCAGGGCCATCATACCAGGCATAGATCACCCGGGTCAGGGTAACCGGTACAGACGGATCATAGGCATTTGCCCCGGTAAAAGGGAAAGCGGTAAAGAAACGATAACCGCCGTAGCGGGCTACCGGGATAGTCACTGTGGTTACCGGACAGTTATTGGTGAGAATCGTATCACCCAACGGCATACAGGTACCTGTAATGGTATCCAATACCGGTCCGTGAATTTCACAACCACCAACAGAAACCCCGCTGGAATCGTACAAGGCAATGCCGGACAGTTTCCCCAGGTAATCGATCCTTGCACTGTTGCTGAGTACATTATTACAGGCGTATGTGGCACAGGAGGAAGCTGTATACACATCAAACGTGATATAGCCTGTTGCCCCGGTAGCCAGTTCGCCACCTGAAGATCCGTTGGCACCAGTTCCCAGCCGAAAGAGTACCCGGTTATTGGTCACATCATATTCCGCCTGATCGTCGGTAGTGGCATCTGTTTTGGTCATACCGTTAATCACCAGGCTGCCGGGGAGGTAAGTGGTACCTGCCGGTATATTATCATAGATGATGGTGTTGGTGCTGGCGTCATTGCCGTGATTCTCATAATCCACCCGGTAACGAAGCACATCACCCGGCAAGAGCACTCCGCCGTTTAAGTCGGTTGAGCTTTTAAGCATAGAGAAACTGGGCGTATACTGGGAGATCGCCGTAGTGGCCACCTGCAACATATAATTTTCAGAAGGAGAACTGAACCGGATACTGGCTGAACTCTGGCTGTTTCCCAAAACTGCGTTCAGGACATTGGGAACAGTTAAAATATCCGCATCATAGCCCAATGTATTCTGGTGTGCCGGATTGCGGGTGGTTACCACCGTACCGTATCTGGATATGGTACTGTTCCACATATCATTCAGATTGGCAGTGGCATTGGGTGTTAAACTGGTATATGAGCCCACCAGCGGATTTGAATTCTGCTTGAAGGAGTATTCGTCCGTTGATACACGGTCTCCGTCAAACACCACGGCTCCCAGTTCGCAACTTACCGGTCCTGCGGGTGGCGTTAAAAAACCTGAAATAGGTATATTCAGAGAAGGGTCGCCTCCGTTCATAATGGCAGAACCGTCAAAGACCGTCAGGTTTCGGATGATGGTTGCCGGATCTGAATAAGCAATCACAATGGTCCAGCCACCTGCCGCGTTAACGATGCCGGCCGGACTGCACACGTTGGCGATGGTGTATGTACCATTCGGACTGGCCGCATTCACTAAGGAAGTAATATCAATAAAACAACGGTAACCAGTATGCGGAAGTCCGGGGACCAGTGTTCCGTTATGGTAATCTGTCTGGGTGGAGCTAAGATCAGTAAAAACAGCTGATCCCGGCAGTTTCAGTTTGACCGCTGTTTCCCCGGTAATCCAGGCCGTATTGGCACCATCCGTTCCCTGCGTGGCTCCCCAGTACAGACCGGCAAACAATACCTGCGAACAGGAAGGAAGGGCAAGATCTGCAGAGGAGGAGTTAAAGATCAGCGGATCCACACCGGTCAGTTCGAGGTTAAAGGAAAGGTCAGAACTGCTGGCATTCGCCTGGTGCATTTCCACCGCTATGTCATTATTTCCCGCACTGAAAAAAGTATTGGCAATCGTAAAACTGATCACGGCATCCTCAATGGCTGATGAAGCGGTCGTGCCATAGACCGGTACACCGGCCGGCATATTGTTTCGCCCGACTTCCACACCATTTACATACACTACAAACCCATCATCTCTTTCTACATTAAAGCGGAATGCCCCGTAAACAGTGGGATCGGCGATACTGATTGTTTTCCGGAAATAGCTGGTTATATACTTGTTGCCGGTTGGCACACATAAAGTGCCTCCGCCCCCGGAAGGTATACAGGTAGCTTCGTCTCCGTCTCCATAACCCAGTTCCCCATTACCCGATGACCAGGCCGCGTCATTATATCCCAGGTTTTTCCAACTACCTGCAGGAGCGGCACCGGTGGAATAAAATTTCCAGGAGGCCCCATAAGGAACCAGGGTCGTTCCGGATATATCAATATTCGCCCCGGAATTGCCGTTATTTACCGCTGTGCCTCCGGGAGGCGCTTCACTGGTATTTACACCAGACGAGGTAATAATGTTATTGGCCACAAATGTGATATTACCTTTCACAGATGCATTATAATATCTCGGCGTAAAAGCGCGGAGTACCTGGGCGGTTACCCGGGTACTGACAGCAATTATCAGCAGAAATAATATAAAAATGATCCGTTTCATTTATTCACTTAGTGAACCATCATTTTTTGTTGTACCGCTTCACCCCGGCTGTTGCGTAACTCACAGATATATACACCCGGAACCATTGCGTATTCTTTCCGGGTGGTTCCTTTTTGCAGTTGCAGCTCCTCACTTCTGAGCTTCGCACCAGTAACCGCATACAGGGTCAGACTGAACTGATCATCCTTTTCTGTATGGCAGTCCACGATCATCTTTCCGGCGATTCCCGTTTTCATTTTTATATCGAACCCGGTATAGGAATCCCCTGTTACTTTTTTAATACCGAAATAAGCCGGATTAGTTCCTGCTGCAGCCAATGAAAGCCGGTAAAAGGAAGTACCCGGCAAGGGTTGCTGATCCAGGTAACTAAAAGATTGTTCGCCGGCAGCAGGGGCCACATCAATGGTACCCAGTCTGGCGAAATCTCTTCCATTGGCAGATCGCTCTATAATAAACTGTTCAGCCGCATGATCCACCAGTACGGTCCAGTTTAAGGCAACACCCCTATCGGTCCGTTTGGCTTCAAATAACATCAACTTCACGGGTAGTGTGCTGGAGGTAGTAATACTGAACTGATCGGTGATACAGCCAAACTCATCCGATACGCTATAATTGGTAATTGCATTGACCGGAGGGGTTACACTTATTGAACGGGTGCTGGCCGTTGTACTCCAGCTGTAATTACCAGGCCAGGAGGCAGTCAGGGTTCTGGATGAACCATTTGATATTGTATAATTGCTGGTCTTATTGACATCTTTAATAATCGTAAACTGATCAAAGATGGTTCCATTGCGACGGAGCATCTTTGCGTCCAGGCGGTTATCCTCTACTTCAAAATAAAATACACCTCCGTCATTCAGTGCATAAGGCATGGGACCGGTACCAAAACCGGCATTCATGGTACCACTGGCTCCTGCCGAACCGGACACCACATACACGGTACCGTGATTCGCGGGACTGGAGTTATACACATAGGGACAGGTAGCCCCGCTGGTATAGGTGGCACTGGATGTACTCAATGCATGGGTGCCGGCATTGAAGGAAGCCCAGTTCCCGGTATAATTTTTAATCAGGTATCCTCTTTCATAATTATGACTGTGTCCGCAAACGATCATATCCACCCCTCTTGTTTCAAGGAAACTGATAAAGTTTTGCCGGATACTCACGAGATCGCTCTCTGCGTCTGAATTATGACTTCCTTTTGTGTAAGGAGGGTGATGCCAGTAAGCGATCGTCCATTTCTTTGTATTGGCAGCCAGGTCATTGGTCAGCCAGGTTTTCAGGGCTGTACCCCCGGCAGTCTCCATACTCGTACCATCACTTTCTATGCCATAGGAATCAAGAGAGAGAAAGTGAATATTGCCGATATCATAGGAGTAAAAATTTTGTTTATTGGAAGCTACACCGCCGGCCTCCCCGGTTTGTGGTACGGTAAAACTGTTATGATAGGCCATATTGCGAAAAGTCTTATTGGCCGCACTGTTTCCATAATCATGATTACCCGGTGAAGGATAGAGTTTATGGTTACGCAACATGTTCGTGCCGTAGATATCAAAAAAGTTGGCGGTGAATTCTGCGTCGGTTCCGGAGTTGTATGCATTATCACCGAGCAACAACCAGGCATCCGCCGCATCAATACTGTTAGCGGACAAATAGCTCAGGTAACTGGCCAGACTTTCGTCCTGATAAGCAATATTACCACGACCGCAGTCGCCGAAAGCAATCACCCTGATTTTGCGAGTAGTATTGGAAGCCGGCAAAGTGGTAAAGAACTGACCGGCCTCGGGTAATTGAGTGGCGGTCGAATTTCCAATGCGGTAATAGTATTTGGTATCGGTGGATAAACCATTTACCCGGATAATATGTTCGGTAACGGCACTGGCATCATTGACCACAATGGGATAACTGCCGTAAATGGTCCCGAGTTCCACTTTAGAATTTTCGGCAGCCGAAGTTCTCCAACGGATGGTGATCCCATCCTGGCTCCCTGCCTGCAGGTAAGGTCCGCGGCTCAGGCCGGCTGAAAAAGCATCATTGCCCAACAACTGCAGGTTAAAAGAAATATCACTGCTGGTAGACACGGGTGGTGATCCGGACACAGTCGCCTGGTGCATTTCCACGGCAATGGTATTGTTGCCGGATACAAAAGCTGATGTGGCCACGGTAAAATTCACAATACCATCTTCTACAGCACTGGATGCCGCTGTACCATATGTTACCGCACCTGCGGCCAGATTATTTCTTACTACCTCCACTCCATTTATATACACCACAAAACCGTCATCCCGGTCAATATTGAAACTGAAGTTTGTATACACGGTGGGATCCGGAATATTAATCACTTTACGGAAATAATAGGTGGGCCATTTGTTACCGGACGGAACACAGAGCGAACCGGCTACCGGACTGGCTGCCGGAATACAGGTAGCTTCGTCTCCGTCACCATAACCTAATTCGCCGGCACCGGAAGGCCATGCGGCATCATTGTAGGATGTGGTTTCCCAATTGGAAGGATAGTTAGCCAGGCTGTTAGCCCAGTACTTCCAGGAGCTGCCATAAGGGATAATGGTTACCTGTGCTTTAAGTGTTGTGGCAAATAAAAATAACAGGCAGGCAGAAAGGCTACGTGTAAATAAGGATATTGTTTTCATTAGTTGCGGATAGGGCTTTTGCAACTATAAAATTCGCTCAATATACCCGCATAAGCAATCGGTATTAATACTGTTTCTTCGTAAGCATATTGCTTAAACCGACTACACAATAACCCTTAGGCAGATTTTTTTCCAGAAAGGTTAACTGCCGGAGCATTTACTATTTCCTCCCGGATCCTTGCTGACATCCGCTATAATCTGACAAGACCAGGCTGAATGATTTCAATCCTTTTAAAAATCGTACTTTTATCGGATAAGTACAGATAAACATGAATACCAATAAACCAGTAATCGGCATTTCCTGCGGCGATATAAACGGCATCGGCATTGAACTGATTATTAAGACTTTTTCTGATAACCGGATCCTGGAACATTGCACCCCCGTGATTTTTGCTTCCAATAAAGTGATCAACTTTTACCGGAAGACCCTGCCGGAACTGAACCTGAGCTTCAGCAGTATTAAAGATTTCTCCCGGATCAATCATAAACAGGTTAACCTGTTTAGCTGCTGGGAAGAAGATATTCAGGTTACCCCCGGTCAACTGACTGACGAAGGCGGTAAATACGCCGTGCTCTCCCTTCAAACTGCGGTGGCCGCCCTGAAACAAAAACAAATTGACGGGCTGGTAACCGCCCCGATCCATAAAAAGAATATTCAATCCGCTGATTTCAATTTTACCGGGCATACCCCCTATCTCAAACAGATGTTTGGCGTGAATGATGTAGTGATGATGCTTTGTGCCGGCGATTTCAGGGTGGCACTCGTTACCGAACATGTGCCGGTAGGCGATGTGGCCAAACATATCACGAAAGAAAAAATACTCAGCAAACTCCACCTGATCAATCAAAGCCTGCAAAAAGACTTCGGGATTGAAAAACCAAAAATTGCCGTATTGGGACTGAATCCCCATGCCGGTGACGAAGGCCTGATCGGTAATGAAGAAGAAACGATTATCAAGCCAGCCATCAAAGAAGCCAAAAACAATAATATGCTGGTGGTGGGACCTTATAGTGCCGATGCCTTTTTTGCCCGCCGGAGTTTTGAGCGGTTTGATGCCGTACTGGCCATGTATCACGACCAGGGACTGATTCCGTTTAAAACACTGGCTTCGGGTGATGGGGTTAATTTTACCGCAGGACTGCCGGCGGTGCGCACTTCACCGGATCATGGAGTGGCTTTTGATATCGCAGGGAAAGACAAGGCAGATAACTCTTCCTTCCTCACCGCCATCTTCGAGTGTATTGATATTTTTAACCGGAGAAACGGTTTTTTGGAAAGCCGGAGGAACCCCTTACGTAAAATGACTCCGTCCATACTGGCCAATGCCAAGGACGAGATTATTGAAGAGTAGATCAGTTGAAAACAGTATCAGCTACCCCTTTATTGATTTCATAAGAAGCATAGGCAATTTCCACTTTGCCTTTCTGGTTCTTAGCGTCCCGGGCTGGCGCTTTACCGGTACCATTGTCATAATCAATGGTTACTCCTTTGGGTAATTTATAATCGCGGGTATTAAAACTCAGTTCCACATTATCCGGCAGTCCCCATTCGGCATACTTCTTATAAGTCATCAGTAATTCATAAGTGCCGTTTTCACGGGTGCTGATCACCGATTTAATCATGAGCAAACGGGCTTCATCAATATAGAGGGTAGCCCGGGTGATATTTTCCTCATCACTGAGCGGAAATATTTTGATCACTTTACAGGTGATTCCGGCAATCTTTTCTGTTCCGGATTCCACCGCTTCAAAATTGGAAAGCCCCAGCACATTGTTCATGTTCACATTCGCCGAGCCTTTCGGAATAAACGACACCCCGCTTTCGTTTTTAATCTTCAGTTTATCCGGCTTTTTATAATATACTTTAATGTTGGCCACCGGGGCTTTAATAAAAATAACATTGGTCTTCATCTTTCCGGTAGCGGTATAATCATTGACCTTATCGTATTTGGTCTTTACTTTTTGCAGCAGATCCTTAGCAGTTTGTGCCTGGACTAATACCGTGATCAAACAAACCGGGAGGAGCAGGAAAAGTCGTTGTTTCATAAAAGGGGATTAACTGAGAATATCTTTTTTATTAAAGCCGCGTATACTGATCGCCAGGAAAAGTACAATATAACCCAGCAGGATCAGTCCGCTTCTTACCAGGGCCATCGGGTTTTCCACAGAACCTGAAACCGTGGCACCTTCCACATTTTTATCTACATAGAAAAAACCTTTCCAGCCCAGCATATGGGTGGTAAAGGACCAGGGATTGATGGTTTCTTCAAAAACGGGTACTCTCAGCTGCTGCACAATGGTAAATACAATCACCACACATACGGTTGCCACGATGGGTCCCAGTGAGTTTTCTGAAAACACGGAAAACATGAGCGCCATCGCGGCGATGGTCGTCAATGCCAGGGCCGCAAATATGAAGGCGGCAAAAAACCGCCAGACCACATCGCCGGATTTCATAATATGCATATCCGTTTCTTTGAACACCACCAGGTCTTCTGTACCAAAGATCAATATGCTGCCCAGCAGGGCAAACAAGGCCATACAGGCCAGTAATAAAATCACATATACGGTACTGGCCCAGAACTTGGCCATGATCAGTTGCGTACGGGTTACCGGTTTACCCGCCAGGAGACGGAGTGTTCCCAGGTTGGCTTCTCCGGAAATCATATCCCCGGCAATCAGTGCCACGAGCAGGGGTACATGGATCAGGATCATGTGCAGGACCGCCACACAGACGAAGTAGCCATTCAGGATTTTTTCATAAGGTATATCAAAGGTATCGGCCTGGCTGTCGGTGTAAAACTGAACAAAATCTTTTCCGTTTACCTTCAGGGCAAACTGTACCAGTAATATAATAACCGCAATCGCCCCGAAGGCGATAAACGTGCGGGGTCGTTTGAAGATCTTGTACAATTCTATTTTCAGCAGCTCTGTAAACATCTACACTTTGGTTAATGATAAGAAATAATCCTCGAGTGAATTCAGGGGACGGAGACTCTGTACCGGGATTCCTTGTTCCACCAGCAGTTTGTTGAGCGAGGGAATCTCTTTCCGGTTAAACTCCAGCCGGATCGTGCCTTTTACCGGTTCTTTCAGCGCTGATTGCCAGGAAGAGTCCTTCAGTACCGACAGGGCAATATCAATATCCGGGGTAATCAGTTCCACCACCGTTTTCTCCGGATCGAGCAGTTCACTGACCTTCCCTTCCACTACTTTTTCTCCTTTATGTATGATCAGCATATTATCCGCCACCATTTCCATTTCACTCAATAAGTGCGAGGAGACCAATAAGGTTTTTCCCAGATCACGGCTCAGGTGAAGAATGAGTTGCCGCATATCAGCTATCCCCTGCGGATCCAATCCATTACTGGGCTCATCGAGGATGATCAGTCCGGGATTATGGATCAGGGCACAGGCCAGACCGAGACGTTGCTTCATACCCTGCGAGTAGGTTTTAACCTTGCTCCCGGCTCTGTCGGCCAACCCGACCAGGGCCAGCTGATCCATGATTTGTTTATCCGTGGATTTAACCCCGCTCAGTCTTGAAAAGATGCGGATATTTTCTTTGGCAGTAAGGTATTTGTATAAATCCGGTTTTTCGATGATGGCTCCGGTCTGCCGGAGAATTTCTTTGCGGTGTTTGCGGAGATTCATCCCGAAAATCTCGATCTCTCCGGCAGTAGGTTCAATCAGGGTCATCAGCATCCGGATGGTGGTGGATTTTCCGGCCCCGTTTTGTCCCAGGAAACCATACACCTGCCCTTCTCCCACGCTGAACGATAAGTTGCTGACCGCTTTAAGGTCGCCAAAATGTTTACTTAGGTCTTTGACCCGGATAACCTGGTTCATTCCTGCTGATTAACGGACAAATGTATTAAAGGTTCGTCCCTGTTAATGAAGTATTTACCTTTTATCTTAAAAAATTATCGAAAAATACTTGCATTTATTACGCACAAGGATTAGGTTTGTTTGCGATTCGGAAAACCACATTTAACCACGTAAAACTACGATATTCGTCCGTACCCGGTTTACCATCCACTTCTATACCGGGAAGACTGTTTAAAGCAGGGCTACCGTTAAATTCCCCGAAGCATCCAATATTTCTGTGGGCTAACAAATGAATTAAAAAGCCTGAGAAATGTCAATTAAAATTTTATCCGTTTTTGCCCTTTTCCTGCAGCTGACCACCTCAGCACAGGATCATAGTTTGCCTGCCAACCCTTTTACAAGCACCACCATCATCATTACTGCTGTTCCGAATATAGTGGATTTAAAAGCAGTAGTGACCCATCAGAAGATTCAGCTGAACTGGAAGACAGAAGAAAACCAATCTGTGAACCTGTTTGAAGTGGAAAGAAGCACTGATGGCAAAAATTTTTCGCTGGCGGCCCTGGTATTCGCCACCGATAAAGCATCGGCTGAAGAGTACCTGTTTTTTGAAAAAAATACAGGAAAAAAAATCATGTACCGGGTAAAGATGATCAGCAAGGATAAGCAGGTGTATTATTCATCGCCTGTGCTGGCCGGCTAACCGAATCAACCATTAACTGCAAATCATGAAGCAAAAACTAAATAAAACATTAAAGGAGCAGGCCGACCGTTTAAAGAAAGCGGTGGATCGTCTGCTGAATATTCCGCCAAAAAAATCTCCGGAGTTTGCCCTGCAACCGATCCGGAATCAGCACCGGTTTCCCGGCAGATAAATTTTTCATACACTTAGAGTATCCAAAAGAGATGAGGCCCTTTTTCTAAAGGGCCTTCTCATTTGAGGGGGTTCAAAGGAGAAAGCCAGAAATAGCTCGGGAAAAAACTTTTGATAGAAGGAGTAATGAGTAATCAATAATGAGTAGCTCGGGTAAAGTCGCTACAGTTTAGAGACAGTTTCAAATCTGTAAAGATTTTTCCACTCTTACTCATTACTGATTACTCATTACTCCTTGCTCATTGCTTCCCCAAATACCCCTGCAAACAAGCCACATACTCTTCAAACGCCTTGATCCCCTGCGGAGTGATATGACAGGAGGTCTGCGGGTAATTATCACGGAATTGTTTGACCACTTCAATATAACCCGCTTCTTTCAGTTTCTGGATCTGCACGCTCAGGTTACCGGCTGTGGCATTGGTCTTCTCCCTGATAAAAGTAAACTCGGCTTCCTTTACACTGATCAGCAGTGACATGACGGCCAGCCGGAGCTGCGAATGAAGTATGGGATTAAGGTCTTTAAACATGAGATGCCCCCAGCTCTTTTTTAGCCTTGCGGTAATCTTTTTCAAGGATCAATCCTGGAATAAACCAGGCGAACAAAGCGGATATGGCTGTCAGTAAGAGATCCGTTTTTACCGGTGTATATAAAGCGGTCAGGCAACTGACCCAGCAGATTATACCGCCCCAGAGCATGGGCCTGAATTTCATACTGGCACCCGTGATAAAGGTGGGCAGCCCGTACAACATCAGGAAGAAAGAGGCCATGTACTCATAGGTCATACCCACCAGGTTGGTACCCGTAGCCAGTTCCACACTTTCCTTTAATGGCCGGAGGTTGGCAAACAGGACATTCATGATAAAGGAAAGCAGGAAGATACTGATCCCGAAAGCCAGCCAGGTGTAATCGATAAACCGGTCTTTGTAACCGGTAACCCGGCTTTGCTTTTTTTCTTTGATCGAAAAATAGATCGTAGGTGCAATGGCCAGCACCGTGAGCAGGTAGATATCAAAGGGCAGTCTGAAATCATAATGGATCTCCGCCAACCGCACCAGTGAACATGTAGTGATGACCAGTCCCCACATGATAGACGTGAGGCCGGTACTGTGATTGACATCCTTGGCCCGGTTGATCATCGTGGTGATCAGGGCCAGGCTTTCCTGTTCGGTCATGGGCTTTTCTGCTTCTTTCATTTCCTGCTGATTTTCCTGTTAATTTATTTACAATCTGCCGCTTCCTTTTCACAAACGACCTTGCCCCAGGAAGGATGAAGTTCACTGGCGGGTTTAAAAGCCGCGAATAATTCCAGTCCTTTATCGAGGATAGGTTTGGCCGTACTGCAACCACCTCCAAACTCTGCGGGTGTATTCTTTAATGAGACCCCGCTGAAATAATAGGGACGTGGATTGGCCGGATCCTGGCTCATGGCGTCCTGGGTATATTCCTGAATTTTTTGTCCGTACTGCATCCAGCGCTGCATGGGGTTGACCAGCATACGCAGGGAAGTATTCATGGCTTTCAGCAGACTGAGTTCACTGTTTTTCTTTTCAAGGGCATCCGCTTTGGCGATCAGCTGGTCCACTTTATCGGCTACGATATCGTTATTCGCCACGTCATTCTTAATGAACGCCACCGTCACCTGGCAATACGCCGCATAATAATAGGGCAACCATTGGTTTTTTTCCGCCTCACCAATCCGCTCAAAGGCAGCTGCGATATCATTGAGCCGCGCCACTTCATTCCGGATGAGCGCACTGTCTATTTCCGCAATATTTTTTTTCATAGCCCCGATAAATTTTTCACTCTGTGAAAAAACAGGCTGAAGGAATAAGGCAGTCAATGCCAGCAGGATGATCTTTTTCATATTGATTACTGTTTAGGTTTGTTATTTATAATTAAAGTCCGTTGTCAATTACTTCATTGCTGCGGTCAATACCAAAACTGATAAAAGCGCCAATAAAAACAAACATCCGGGAAGTGGGGACGATGGGTTCTTTGCGGGCCCCGTTGAACGAGTATTGATAACCATAGGTCTGCCTGATGTTAAAAATATTACTAACCTGAAAAACATATACCGCAAAGGATTTGGCGTCTTTCTTTCCAATGGAGGGCAGGTAGTTCAGCGCAAAGCTCACATTGTGAAAATCCGGAATGGTGCCGCGGTCGGTGAACTTATAGTCCGTTCCATCATAGCGGATATTATAGTAAGGGCGACCGCTGCTGTAAGTATAAGACAGGTTGAAATTTGTTTTGATCTTTTGCACAAACTTTTTTGTCACGATGGACCCATTGTGTTTCGCCGCGAAATTGGGGGTAATCGCAAAGGGGAAATTCAGAAAATCACGTTTGGTATCCAGGTAAGAATAGGTAATCCAGTAATCGAAATTCTTAATGGTCTTCTTATCGCGCCAGAAGAATTCGATGCCTTTTGCATCCCCGAAACCAGCCGTACTAACCGCCGCCTCTGTGAAACCCACGAAATCCGTCTTCACCAGGTTGTGGTATTTTTTATAAAACACTTCCGCACGGAAGGATTGCTGATTGAGCACTTTCTGGTATTGCAGGATATAATGCGCCGCTTTCATAAAGGACAGTTCATTGGGGGAAGGCAGGTATCTTCTTTCCGGGTTCTGGTAGAAGATCCCGTATGCAAAAGAGGCCTGACTGCCTTTGCCCAGTTTATAAGCCAGGGAGAAACGGGGAGCCAGGTTGAGTTTATTCAGATATTGGGAGTGTTCCATACGAAGTCCGCCTTTCAACGCCAGGTCATTGGTGGCATACACATCAGTTTCGGCAAATAAGGCACTGATGGTCTCTTTAAATGAACCGGGAAAAAGCTGACCATTAAAGGCTGTATAATCGGTTTGGTCTTTACTGAAATTGTACTCCGTACCGAACCGAATTCCGCTGAGTCCTTTGAATTTTTTCTCCAGCACCAGTTTGGCATTGAAGTAATTTCCATTCATAGCGAGGTTGAATGTTTTGGCCTCCAGCCCGGTCAACTGTACTTCATTGCCGGTGTTGTTTTGCATAGCACTCCGGATATCGTCCTTGTTATTGGTATAGGACAGGCCGGCATTGACTCTCCATTTTTTAGGCAGGTTTTCCCGCCAGGAAAGATTATGAAAATGATTCGTGTTACTCAGGGCAAACTTGTCGAGGTAGCCCACCGAATCAATACTATTAACGGTAAAGGCCAGTTTATTACTGCTGAAGTACCCATAGTACTTCAGGATGCCGGTCTTTGAAGTCTTGATCCGGAAGTTCGCATCGGCATTATGATAATTCGGCACTATGGAATAATCCTGACGTTGCTTAATGATCGCAAAAGCCGGAGCCAGGTTGGTATAGGAATAACTGCCACCGAAAGATGATTTATTATTTTTTGAAAGATGCTGGTAGCCCAAACTGCCACTCAGGACACTCAGCCCCAGGTTGGCCGAGGTTTGTTCAGGCAGGTCGATCGACTCCAGGATGAGTGCGGAAGAAAGCGCCTGCCCGTATAAGGCGGAATAGCCACCGGTACTGAAAACGGTGCCTTTGAAAATAAAAGGGGAAAAGCGGCCAAACTGCGCAATATTGGGCACACTGCTGAAGAAGAAATTATTGACCAGCGTGCCATCGATAAAGGTTTTTGTTTCGGCGGCTGTTCCACCCCTGACAAAGAGACCTTCACTCTCTCCAACTTGTTGGGCACCGGGCAGTGTTTTCAATGCCTGGGTAATATCCCCATTGGCACTGGCGGTGGTCACGATATCAATCGGATCCAATACGGCAGCTGCTCTTTTCCGGTCACTGGCTTCGAAAGTACCTGCTGACAGGACCACGGCGGTAAGTTCACTGATTTCCTGGCGGATCACCACATCAATGGTGAGGGTGCTGCCCTCCAGTTTTATGGTTTGCTCTGATGATTTATATCCGATGCTGGTTACCAACAACAGCTGCTGTCCCTTTTCGTAAGTTTTAAAGGAATAATGTCCGGTGGAATCCGAAGTGGTACCATCATAACTGTCCTTGATCGTGATACTGGCTCCCGAAACCGGGGTGTTTTTATTATCCTTCACCACTCCTTTTATGGTTACCTGGGCGATGGCCCCGGGTAGTATACCTGTCAGGAGGATCAACAGGAATAGTTGGTAAAGGATGCCGCGTCTCATATTCAGAATTTGAAGACAAACGTAAAGTAGTTTATATTATAAACCAAATATTTTTTACAAAAAAGAACCGTCCCGCTTTAGGCAGGACGGTCGGAACCCCTATGAAAAATATTGTATATTAATGCTTTACGATCTTCTGTTGGGCAGTTTTGCCATCGCAGGTCACCCGTACGATATAGAAGCCCGGAGCCAGGTTACTGGTGTTGATGGTCTCAGTCTGGTTGCATCCACTGGCTGACTTACGGCTGGACACCTGACCGTTGGCGTTGAACATTTCAAATACAGCCGGCTTATTCTGCCAGTTATTCGGTACGGTAATGCGCAGTTCATTCATCACCGGATTCGGGAAGGTCAGGATACTGATGCTGTTGGCATCTGTTTTTCCAAGGCGGATAATCCGTGTTTCAGAAAGTTCAGATTTACCATCAATATCCACTGAACGAAGACGGTAGTATACCACCGGCACCTGGAAAGAAGCTACGTTATCAGAATAAGTATAGTTGGCTTTTGTATCTGCAGCACCATAAGAGAAAACCAGGGCTGTTTTGCTGAAGTTCACCCCATCTGTGCTACGCTCGAGTTCAAAATGACTGACATTGATTTCTGAAGCGGTTTCCCATTTCAGGTTTACTTTTTCTTTAACCAGTGAGGCGGTGAAAGCGGTTAACTTAACCGGCAGGGTGCTGATCGGAGCTATATAAGCGAAATTCTTGAACCAAACAGAATACATGCGGTTGGCATTACTGGCTGAACCGGTAGTAGTGGCACCCAGGCGAATGATCAGTGAACTGGTATTGGTATATTTTACCGTAGTCATTATTTCAGTAGCCGACGTATCAATATTATTACGATCCGTCACTGAACCCATAAACTGCTTACCATTCATGAGCGGGAGATTCAGTGTACCCACCATATTTGATACTGTCAGCTGTGAATTGTTTTCGAGTGTATAAGAAGATCCGCCATAGAAAGCATCCCACTCACGCAGACGGCTGCCGTTACCATCGATATCCAGGCCGGTCACATGAAACTCGGTCATCTGTGCAGGCATCCTGGTATCCTTGTTTACAAACTGAATCTGAAATTCAATCCACCAGGTGGAAGCGGAAGACACACTACCATTGTTAAACTTAATCTGCGGCTGAAAGGCCTTCTTAAACCCACTACCTGTAAGATCCAGGGCATTGATCACTACCTGAGAAGAAGATCTTCCGGAAATAGTCATGATCGCATCCATCTGGCTGTTTACATCAGAAAAGCGATATTCAGCACCATTGGCAGTACCAGCCACAGAACCGGGTTCCAGTGCCGGATTCTCAAATGACATCTCACCGGTAGGTTGTGCATTCGCCAAAATAACTGACAAAGAGAAAATGACCAGCATCAGGAACTGACGGAAAGTACTTGTAGTGTGTAAAAATGTTTTCATTGCTCAGGGTTACAGATTAAATAGTAGGGTGTAGATCGAACTATCTTCAGATTGCAATGAAACCCGTAAAATGTAAGTTGAAACGTACCGGGAGTATTATCCCGTTTTGAGTGAAGTAGTTTCAGGGTCGGATTTCGATTGTTTTCTTAGGATTTGTTCGATTCTGACACAAACATAATACGCAGTTTTTTTACTTGCAAGTATTTCACGCATTTTTTCGTAAAAAATACCGTATTTACTGTAGTAATATTACTAATCAAAAATGCATCTTATTAATATTAAACACTTTATACAAATATTGGAAAGAAAAAAATATTGACCATTAAACAGAATTTAGTCGTCAATATCTTCCCTTTTGAAAAATGAGCCGGAAAAATACCAGATCTTTTTGAAAATATACGTTCGCATTCCTGTTCTGACACGGCTCTGTTTTGCCCTACAGACACCAATCAATACCAGTAACACCGGCCAGGAAGCCGGCTCCCAGTAATTGATAATGATCCATAAAAAAAGGCGGTACTGCTGGTACCGCCTTTCAATTAACTATTCTTCTTCTATTTAATCAGTTCAATCATCCGGGTTTCTGTATTTCCCGGGTTAGCCCCTGAAATTCTAAGCAGGTACTGCCCTTTGCTTAAACCGGTGAGATTGATCTGTTCAGTTTGACCGGCCTGGGGAGCATATTGCTGTTTTACCAGCTGTCCGTTCATACTATATATACCTAAGGTCACGGGCTTTCCAGCAAATTTCTCTGAAAGACTGATGTAAAGCAGCCCGTTTTCAACCGGGTTGGGATATACCATCACTGATCCACCCTTGACAAAACTTACCCGGCGTATGATACTGTATTTAAAGCTGGCATCTGCATCAATGCTCCTGATCCGGTAAAAATTAATACCGGTTCGTGGTTGCAGGTGCTGAAATGAGTAAGAGGTACTTCCAATTGCCTGCACACTACCGATTGATGTCCAACTGAAGCCATCCTGGCTATATTCAACTTCATACCTGTCTACATTTTGTTCAACTGACACGATCCAGTTCAGCAGCACTTTTATACCAGCAGGTACGGCGGTAAACTGCTGAATGTATACCGGCAAAGTAATCGCATTAAGTAATCCTGCATCAAAGGTGAGATTAGTAGTGGTGGTATTGACTACAATACCTGTGATTGATACACCACTTACATCACTGTCGGCGTTGTCATCCCCACCCGCATTCGGGGTGGTAAATGTAACTCCCGACGGAAGATTGCTAAAACTGAGACTATAAGTACCTGGTGCCACATTGGGGAACTGGTATCCGCCCTGAGCATCCGTTACGGCTGATGCCACCGGATTTCCAAGACTGTTCAATAAGGTGATCAGTACACCTGCAAATCCGCGTTCACCCGGATCCTGTATTCCGTCATTATTTGCATCGGCCCATACATAGTTACCAATCACAGCCCTTGGTTTAAATAAACCTGCATCGGTGGTCAGGTTTACAGTACCTGCTGACAACGATATGACTGGAGTCAGTCCTGTAGCTGTAGCCGCGTCACTATCAAGTGCATCATCACCTCCGGCATCAGCAGTGGTAAAAACAAGACCTGCAGGGAGGGTACTGAATAAAAGCTGATAATCTCCGGGCAACAGGTTGCTGAACAGGTATTGCCCGTTCTGATCCGTTATCATACTGGCTACGGGCAGCGCATCGTCTGCATTACCGGCAATACCATCCGGACCAAACCCGGGGCGGAACACAGTTACAGTAACACCGGCCACACCTGGTTCTGAACCATCATTATCCTGAACTCCATCGCCATCCGTATCCAGCCATACAAAATTTCCAATCACTGCCCGGTTGCTGACCAGGCCTGCATCAAGTGTACGATCATTCCGGTTACCTGCATTCAGAATAACCGTTGTCGTTCTTCCGGTAGCCCGGTTTGCATCGCTGCCGGTTGCATCATTGATGGCAGAAGGCAGGCTAAAGTCAAAGCCAGCCGGAAGGTTGGCGAATCCAACACTATATGTTCCATCTGCTAATCCGGCAAACAGGTATTCACCGGCTGCATTGGTGGTGGTGGTGGCGATCGCCGAACCTCCACTGTTATATAAAGTAACCAGTACGCCGGCCACACCTTGTTCTCCGGCCTGTAATCCATCGTTATTGGTATCAAACCAAACAAAATTCCCCATGGAGTTCGTATTGGCTGGTGGTACCAGTCCGAGATCAATGGTCATATTATCTTCCCCGGCTGCCAGGTTATAGAGGGCCGTTCTGGATGCCCCGGCCGGCGCACCGGCTGTTCCAATAGCCGCACCATCGCTGTCCAGTGCATCATTAGTTCCGGCATTCTGCGTAGCCGCACTATACCCTGCGGGCAACGTACTGTATTGAACGATATAATTTCCACCCGGCAGATCGGTAAAAATATATTCACCCAAAGAATTGGTCATGGTAGTCCTGGTCAATCCATCATCCCCGTTGCCCTGCACTCCATCCAGTCCGGCATCCAGCAGGCTCACCGTTATACCTGCCACACCCAGTTCACCAGCTTCCTGGACCCCACTGGTTCCACCGGCCAGATCATACCATACTTTGCTACCGATGGTGCCCAGCCCCGCTGCATTACCAGTATATAATCCGGCATCCAGGTCCGTTTCCGTTTCACCGGCACTCAACGTGAAGAGCCCGGTACGTCCGGTACCCGGATTAACATCACTGTTCAACGCATTTGCATCATTGGAAGTCCATATAGCTGTAAAACTATACCCAGTCGGCAGATTAGTAAATCCGATACTGTAATCACCGGCAGCAAGATTTACAAACCGGTAATTACCATTGTTATCTGATGTGGTAACTGCAATGGCAGTACCTGCATTATTATATAACGTTACGGTTACTCCGGCCAGACCGGTTTCACCGGCATCCTGGCTGCCATCCCCGTCTGCATCAAACCATACTTTATCGCCAACCTGCGCGGAGCCTGCAGGACTGTTTTGAATCAGCCCGGCATCAATGGATAGGTTTCGCTGACCCGGGAGAAGGGTATAAACACCTGTGCGACCAGTGCCGGTAGCCGGATCACTGTCCAGTGAAGCATCACTTCCCTGAAGGGCGGGCGTGAAAGTAAATCCGCCTGGCAGTACAAACTCCAGTTGATAGCGGGTACCGGTACTGACAGCAGCGGTCAGATTATTGAAAATATACCGGCCGAATACATCCGTTACGGTAGTGCTGAAAGGTGTAGTGGCTTCTGCCCCATTGATAACTCCGTCACCGTTTGCATCACGGTAAAGATTAACCGTAATTCCCGGTACACCTGGCTCCCCGCTTTCCTGTACCCCCGTGGTACCGGCGGCCAGATCCAGCCATACGAAGTCGCCAATACTGACAGCCGCAGCGGCTGGAGTCACCAGCCCGGCATCTACCCCGGTAACCACGTTGCCGGCAGCTCCCGTATTAATCAATCCGGATTTTCCGGTAACGGGACTTAAGTCGTTGTTGACAGTTGTATTTCCTGAGGTGGATCCTGAACTCGAAGAAAGAATCATACCTGCCGGGTAGGTAATACCCACAATGTAGTTGGTACTGGCCGGAAGACCAGTAAAGCTATAGTTACCATTTGCATCGGAAACAGTGGAAGCCACTACTGTAACTCCATCGGCTGCATATAAGGTAACTGTAATACCGCTTAATCCGGGTTCCGTACCATTCTGTGTACCATCACCATCACTATCCAGCCAGATACGATCCCCTATACTGTTCGTTAATGAAGAGGTATAAATCAGACCCGCATCAATATTTTGTTGTTTTTCTCCTGCTGACAGAATTACGCCTGTTGTTTTTCCCGTACTGCTGCTGACATCACTGTTTTGTGCATCGGCTTCATCGGTGCCCGTACTTCCCGTAAACTGATAATTCACTGGCAGGCTTATGCCAATAATATATGTACCGGCCGCCAGGTTATCGAAGAAGTATGCTCCATAGGCATCCGTTTGCGTGGTACCCAATACGGTGGTACCATCACTGGCATACAGGGTGATGGTTATACCAGCTATGCCGGGCTCCCCGGAATCCTGGGAACCATCCTGGTCATCATCCCTCCACACCTTATCCCCTATCCAGGTGAGTTGGGTAAATCCAAAATCAAGATCATGGGTATTCTGACCTGCTGATGCAATAGTCAGCGAAATCATGGGAACATTATTACTACTCATTGCCGCATCATTGTCACTCAGATCAGCGGCTCCGGCACATAGTTTATCCGTTTTTGATAGCCGGTAGCCACTTAGATCACCGGTTCCTGCCCCTGCCGACCAGTCTGTACTACCTACTTGTATGTTATAAGCAATGCCTGGTTGTGGACCAGCCTGATTACCTGCCGTTCCCGGATCACCATCGGTTACATTCCCGGTATTAAAATACCATTCTCCAGAGCCATTTGTAGTTGTACTCCCCAATAACACATCGTCCAGTGTTCCGGGAATATTATCCACGCCATTGGCATACAACTCAAGGGTTATATTCGCCAGTCCGCTTTCGCCGGCATTCTGAATGCCATCACCATTCGCATCATTCCATAGGCGGTTCCCCAGCTCCGTTGGAGCCAACGCATTCAGCAATTCAATATCTCCAAGACCATTTGCCTTACCCACGGCACCAACCGCCGGTGCGGGAAAGGTACCTGCGCCAGCCCCGGCAAACATTTCATAATCTCTTCCATTATCACCCCCGGTACTGCCAAACCAGCTGACACCGGAAGACCAGGCCCGTTGCGGATCCATGGTAGTAACAACGACACTGTCTGTGCCCTTGATCAGGGCGAGTGCTCCGCTGACTGTGTTGAGGTGAAAATTACCCACCAGGGAGCTGGTGTTCCCATTGTATACTTCATCGCGGTAATAAAACTCACCGTTGTTAGTGGTATAGTTGCTGGGGCCATCTCCGTTATTGATACCGGCTGTGGCCACTTTGGCACTGGACGGACCTTCTTTTGCATTTTGTTCCAGTTCAAAAACACAACTGGTCCTGTTATAATACGCCCGGTACATATCACCCATCGCCTGACCGGCAAAACGAACCGCTCCATTTAAACCACTTTGATCATAACCCGACTGATCGCCGAAACGGTCCCGGAATCCGAGGACCATGGTACCGTCGCTATCAAACTCGATATCGCTGAACATGGGTTGCTGATACTGCGAGAAACCCGGGGCTGTTCCTGTCCATGGACTGGGTAAAGTATTGGTCCAGGGCCTCCAGGTTTCAGAAAGACCATCGCCATTAGTACCCCTGTTGAAGTTGAGCGGAAACTGCAATACAGGGGTGGACGTAAACGTACCTGTGGCGGGATTCAGCTCCCACACATAGGCCCATAAATCAGTATACTCGGGATTACCGGTATTGTTGTCCTGCGTGGATACGGCTCCGGAACCTTCACCGGTTGTCACCGATCCGATATAGAGTTTTCCTCTGGAATATTTAAGTGCAAACGGACGCTGAAGTCCCCTCGCTCCATCATAAAAATTAGTTCCATTATTGGCACCTGTATAAGTAGCCGCCGCAGAAGGAATTCCGGAAGTGGAACGAAGCGGAGGATTGGGAAGATCCCAACTGTTCACTACCGTAGCGGAGGTTGGACTTTTTACATTATTCAGTTGCAGCTGGTAGATTTTACGGTCATAAAAGTTCGTCACAAAAAGAAACTGACCATCATCACTGATCTCCATGTCACCCAGGCTGACCTTCCCGATCTGTCCGAAAGCAGCCGGGTCATTGCTGCGGGTGGTACTGTCATTGGGTAAGCCCCTGTTGACATTTGTTCCGATCACACCCAGTCCGTTGGCCGGGTAAGAAACAGAAGCCCCGTAACCGGTACCCGTCAGTGTATACGAAGTACCTGCCCCGTAAGCCGGTGAACCTGTTGAATTATGAGTGGAAAAGCCCAGTTGGTCAAGACTGGTGAAATAGGAAGAGGCGCCAGTACCCCCAGTAAGATTAGGATTAATTATGTAAATAGATCCGGGGGCATTATTAAATGTGCCGTTTGCCGGACCAAAGCCATTATGTCTTTTCATGAAAGCAGAAGTGAAAACGCGGTCGGCCTGTTTACTATACGCAATACCATAACAGGTACCGATCTGCGCATTGGTGGCCAGTAAACCGGAAGCAGGTAAAGTAGTCTGCCCTTTGGAGGTATAACTCATTTTATAAAAAACACCTCCGGCTGCTGATGTACCGGCACCGGTGGCATTCCCTGAGTGATAGCGGTTGGTAAAAAGAAAAGCACCGGTAAAGGGTGCTGCGGTTGCGAGGTAATCATTCGGATCATTGATCGCAAAGTTGATATTGACTGCTCCGGCTCCGGCCGACAGAAAACGAACCGCTGTACCATGTGTGGCACCGGCTCCTGATGCAAAATCAAAGGCTGAATTAACGGAACAGGATCCGGATGAAGGCAGTGTAAACTCCAGCCTGATGGCAGTTCCTGAAGGAATCTGTAGCGCGGTAAATGCATACGCACCGCTACTATTGGTGGTGGTGGTGGCCAGAAGTATTTCAGCAGCATTATAAGCAGAAACCACCACGCCTTGTGCTAATGGCTCTGTATAACCGGCCCCGTTCTGACGGGTACCATTACCATTATAATCTCGGAAAACGATACCCGAAACCTGTGCCTTAACTGTATTGAAAAGACATAACATTACCAGAATGGTAAGCAATAGTTTGGTTTTTGTCATAAGTAGAAGACTTGATTTTAAAGAGTATGCACTTACTATCAGATAAGTGTAAAAATAGATTAAATCTTAAAAACCATGACAAATCATACATTTTAAATTAAAAAATGTATTCAAACGATCGTTAGTAAATATATTTTACTGCCTGACCCAGGAACCGGATGAGGCATCGAAGAGAAATTTATAGGTGGTTTCCCTTTTCTCCCGCTGGGGGATCAAATTATAATTAAACTCCATACCCATGATAATCAGATTGCCGAGGTTATCGGTACGGATACGTCTGACTTTATCGTCACCACCAGGGCCCAGTCCGGCAATGCTCAGTTCCTTTTCCGGAGACCCGGAAAATCGACCCTTGCTATCCAGGGTTACCGCATAAATATCACTGCTGCGCCCTGTACCAAAATACAGTTTGCGTAAACCGGTGATATACGAAATACCCATGCCCATTGCATCGGTACCCGTAATCTGGTCGATGATCTTACCCGTAGCCAGATCGATGGCATAAATAGCCCCACGCTCATGGTAACGGTCACTCCCGGCGAGGGTGGACACAAACAATGTTCCTGTTTCGCACAACAGAACCATCCCGATAATCCCGAACGGATTGTCTTCCGAAAGTGAATCCCGTAAAGGAAGCTCCAGGAACTTGTCCATGATCCCGGTAACGGCATCCACTTTCCAGATGGTATTCTGTCCTTTTGCCGGATTATGGAGAACATTAATAAAAGGGGCAGGCGCGGTATAAATATTTCCCTGACGATCCAGCTGAATCGGCGCCAGCCATCCTGCTTTTGTCCAGGTAGGATGCTGATGTGATTTCACAACAGCGGTACCCGGGTTACCTCCCGGAGCTGTCTGCAGTAAGACAAGTCCCATTACCCTTATTTCAGAGGTACTGAAATAAGCATACCGCGGGTCAAATCCCAACTGTCCGATAAAGGCGGGATTAGTGGCACATACATTATTGGAAAACGGCACTTCCTTCTCCTTACAGGAAAAACAGGTTCCTCCCAGGAGCAGCATCAGCACTGAATAAATTAATAATTTACTTTTTGGCATCAGGAATCAGTTTTTAACCGGAACAAACATCGGACCCGCAAAGCAAGGATAGGACTTGGTACGCCACACCCCATCCTCCAGTACATTCTCCGCCCAGCAATATTCATTTCCTTTACGATCATCATTTCGCATCTGCGCCACATACCATACCACCAGGGATGACTGCTTTATATTTTCAGGCTGGGGTTCTATAAACTTATCAGGACCCTGGTGATAGTCCGTATTGCAACATGGGCCGATGGTGACAAGATCATTCTCACCTTCATCCCTGCCGGTCTGATGCCTGGTGACATAAAGCCAGGAGAAATCACCCCGGCCTCCATCGCCAAACTGACCACGACCGGGTTCTATAAAATACCCATTAGCTCCGGCTCCGATTTTATACTGATATCCTTCCGGGGTATAACTGGTCAGACTACCCTGTTGCTGCCACTGCTCCTGTTGCCATTGCAGCCAGTTGTTTTCCTTATACTCATAAAAACTGTTCTTTTCTCCGGAAAATGCAATCCGGAAAACCGGACGGTAAGTACCCGTATTGCCGCAACCTCTTCCGATGCTGGCACAGGCTACGCGAAAACGTCCATCATTATAAAACTCATACCGCTGCCGGTAATTATAATTACAGGGCGTTGGCCAGCCTTCGCTGCGGTAGGTCTGCTCCAGTACAAAACCAATTACGCGTTGCTGATCATCCCTGAGTTCCGCTACTTTGGGAATTTCCCAGGCTACTACCGCCGCCTGGCTGAAATACGGGCAACCCACCGCATCACTATACCCAAAGCCATCCGTACCACTATAACTCACATGCCAATCCACCAGTTTGGCACTGCGTAAAACCGGTTGTCCGTTAAACTGCACGTCGCTTATCCGCAGACCATCACTGCTGGTGAGCATGTACTTCATCTCCCAACCGTTCTTCTTCAGTGGCTGCTCCACTTCACAATAGCAGGAAGTAATCTTATCATCCTGTAATTTTTTTTCGGTTAACAAGGGAACGGCTGTTCCGGGTTCACCAACCGTAGTCCAGCGAATACCCACCAGCCGGTGATCGGTCAGATCAATAATCGCCCACAGTGCTTTATCCCCTTTTACAAAAGTGGGTGCCACACAAAGATGCCGGCTACGTTCACAGCGGCTCCGGTTAAGGGCGGTCTTGGTACTGCTCATCAGGGCCTCTTTTTCGGATGGTTTAATGCCAAGCGCCTCTTGAACTTCCGGAGCATCCACGGCAATCTTTACCGCCAGCTCTTTCAGGTAACCGGAGATATCCGGCTGAACATCTTCTATCAAATAACTGGTCAGTACCTGCTGCCGGTCCACGTCTACCATGGCCACGGAAGTCATATTCAGCGCATAATTATACATCTCTACCCGATACGTTGATTGTAAAGTGTAAGGCAACTTTGCGGTAACCAAATCACTTTGTCTGGCAGGGTATACTCCAAATATCTCATTACGGTATGGATTGCCCGAAACCGGATCTCTGAGCTGACGGGTAAAGACCGTATCACGCAAGGCCAGCAACTGGGCCATTTGTTGGGGACCACTCAGGCTGTCTTTACATAACATTACGGGAATGGGACCTGTAAGGGCTTGGCGGATTTCGGCTACCCGTTGCTGTATCAAAGGGGTATTCGTAAAACTGTCCAATGGCAGGAGTACCGCATTGCGCGCCTGCTCATCATAGGATGGCCATTTCTTTTCGGCATTACCTGTTTCCTGGCAGGCATATAAAAAAACGGACAGGACCAATATCCATGGCCCGGTAGTCCGCAGCCTGGAGAAAATCCTGTATTTACCTGTACGGGTTTGCATAGTTCTTATTATTAATTAACGCAGAATCTGAAAGACTGTATAAAAATGAAATCAGGTCCCTGCGCTCTGTATCGGTCAATGAAAATCCGCTCACTAAATCACTCTTAAAAGGATTTGTTCGTCCATCCCCTGCAAAAGGTCCGCTCTTCAGGATTCTTCCTCCCTGCTCATACCCCCGGATCACTTCTTCAATCGTTAGTGCACTGCCATCATGATAATACGGTGCCGTAAATACAAGATTGCGCAAAACCGGTACCCGGTATTTTCCTTCATCCGCTTTTCTCCCGGTCAGGGCACTCAGCCCCCGGTCATAAGAGGGATAACCACCTTTCCCGTCAATATTATACAATCCTGTATTAAAATAAAAATCCGGTTGTCCTTGCTGATTGGATTTTAAAGGCGTTGAAAAATCATTACCGCCATGACATTGGTAACATTTCAGTTTGCTGGAAAAAAATAACTGCCTTCCCCGGACGGCAGGAGCAGGTAAGGGATATAGAACACTATCCCGCCGATAGCGGTCATACGGCGCATCGTTCGAAATAATGGTCTTAATGAAAGTGGCAATTGCCAGCTTACTGTTTTTCCAGTTAACCGGATCCTTTTCCGCCGGATAGGCATTTGCATACAAGGCAATGTAAATGTTATCGTTTTTCAACCGGTCCATTATCTGTTGCTCATGTCCCCTGGCGCCCATTTCCGGCGGGTGTTCATTAAACAAGGGCCCGTCCATTTGTGTTTCCGGAAAGTGAATCGTTGAATCGGCCGCGGTCAGGTACCGGTTATACACCAGGTTGATCAGTGGCCGGCTGTTGCGCTGGTGCAGATCACCCATGGCACCCGACGAACGGGTATAGTTATCCGTAAAAGAGAATGCCTGCGCATGGCAACTGGAGCAGGACCGGGTATTGTTTACTGATAACCGGTTATCATAAAAAAGATACCGGCCCAGTTCCCTTTTTTTATCTGAATAAGGATTGGAAGGATCCAGGTACACAAGATCGGAAACTTTTTCAGGCAACCATTTTGCCAATTCACCCGCACCAGCATCAGGGCCCGCACAGCGGTTCAAAAAGAAAATAACCCATATGCATAATAACAGAATCCCTGACTCACGCCAGAATCCCTTCAGCCCTCTTCCTGAAAAAAACCGGTTATTCATATTCAGTTTCACCTACTAAAAAAAGGGGCTTTACCTTCCGGCAAGCCCCTTCTATAAACAGATCAGCATTTGTTTATTTATACTGAGGAATCAGTCCATTGGCCAGTTCGACCATCTTCTTGATGCCTTCTTCCGGTAAATTACCTTTTTTGAATTCAGCCAGCACATCCGGCAATTTGTTTTCCATTTCCATCAGGAAATGTTCTTCAAATTCCTTCACACGCTTCACTGCTACAGCTTTGAGCAGTCCGTTAGTACCCAGGTAAATGATTGCTACCTGTTTTTCAACGGAGAACGGTGAGTATTGGGGCTGTTTCAGTACTTCCACGTTACGGGCACCTTTATCGATTACGTTCTTGGTAGCCGCATCGAGGTCACCACCGAATTTGGAGAAGGCTTCCAGCTCACGGTAGAGGGCCTGGTCCAGTTTCAGGGTACCCGCTACTTTCTTCATGGATTTGATCTGCGCATTACCACCCACACGACTTACTGAGATACCCACGTTGATCGCCGGACGGATACCGGAGAGGAACAGGTTCGTCTCGAGGAAGATCTGACCGTCAGTAATCGAGATTACGTTGGTCGGGATATAGGCAGATACGTCACCTGCCTGTGTTTCGATAATCGGCAGGGCGGTCAGGGAACCACCACCTTTGATCAGGTGACGGATACTGTCCGGAACGTCATTCATGTTTTTGGCTACATTATCATCACTGATCACTTTCGCCGCTCTTTCCAGCAGACGACTGTGCAGGTAGAATACGTCACCAGGGTAAGCTTCACGACCTGGAGGACGACGAAGCAGCAGGGATACCTCACGATAAGCCACGGCCTGCTTGGACAGGTCATCATAGATGATCAGGGCCGGACGACCGGTATCGCGGAAGAACTCACCGATCGCCGCACCGGCAAAGGGCGCATAGAACTGTAAAGGAGCGGGGTCAGAAGCAGAGGCCGCTACGATTACGGTGTAATCCATCGCGCCATTGTCCTGCAGGGTCTTCATCACCCCGGCAATAGTGGAGGCTTTCTGTCCGATCGCTACATAAATACAATATACAGGCTTTCCTGCTTTGTAGAATTCTTTCTGATTGATGATGGTATCGATACAGATGGCAGTTTTACCAGTCTGACGGTCACCGATTACCAGCTCACGTTGTCCGCGGCCGATGGGGATCATCGCGTCGATCGCTTTGATACCTGTTTGCAGCGGCTCTTTTACCGGCTCACGGAAGATAACACCGGGAGCTTTACGCTCCAGGGGCATTTCATAACGCTCACCAGTGATGGGACCTTTACCGTCGATCGGATGTCCGAGGGTATTTACCACACGGCCAACCATGCCTTCTCCTACTTTGATAGAAGCGATCTGTCCGGTACGTTTTACTTTAGATCCTTCCTGGATACCACCGGTTTCTCCCATCAGTACCACACCCACATTATCTTCTTCCAGGTTCAGGGCGATAGCACGTACCCCTGTTTCAAACTCCACCAGTTCACCATAACGCACATTACCCAAACCGTATACACGGGCAATACCGTCTCCAATTTGTAATACCGTACCAACTTCTTCCAGGTCGGCGTTGGCGTTAAAGTTGCTCAGCTGCTGGCGCAGAATGGCACTTATTTCATCTGGTTTAATTTCTGGCATATCTGTCTCTTTTTATTCTTTAAAAATTAGCGGATCTTATAAATAAAATCGTTGTTCTCAAATTGTTTGGCAATGGCTTTCAGGTCATAGGCCACACTGGCATCCACCAGCTGATCGCCTACCTGCAGTACAAAACCACCGATCAGTTCCGGATTTACCTTTTCCTCGAGTTCCACTTTCTCAAACCCAACTGATTTTTTTACCTGGTCCACAATGGCATTGCGCATGGTTTCTGTTACGGGTGTAGCCGTAGTCAGCTGAATGGTCCGGATCTTATGGTGTGCTTTATAAGCGGTGATAAAGGCATTCACGATCTCGGGCAGGAAACGCTCCCGGTTCTTTGTCACCAGCAGTCGGTTAAACCCGGCGGTCATTTCGCTGATATTCCCGGTAACAGTAACCGCTTCAATGATCTTACGCTTCACGTCATTTTTAATGATCGGGCTGCGCAGCATATTCACAAAATCACGGTTGCTTTTGCAGACCGCTTGTAACCATTGCATATCCGCATATACCTTCTCCAGCTCACCTCTTTCGATGGCAAGATCCAGGATTGATTTCGCGTATCTTGATGCTAAACGGGGATTCTGCATATTGTTCGGTTGAGGGTTGAGAGTTGAGAGTTGAGGGTTCGTCCTAAAGGGCTCGTAGCTCGTACCTCGTAACTCGTACCTTTTCTTAATTCAATTTTACTCCATCTACCAGTCCCTTGATATGGGCTTCCTGGGCTTCTTTGTTGGCCAGTTCTTTTCTCAGTACTTTCTCACTTACCTCGATCACCAGTTTACCAACCTGATTCTTCACTTCAGTCAGGGCCGCCATTTTCTGGGCGTTGATCGCAGCCTGGGCTTCTGCCACTACTTTGTTGGCTTCGGTCTTGGCCTGCTCTTTGGCTTCGCTGATGATTTTATCCTTGGTCTCCCGGGCTTCTTTCAGCAACTGGGCTCTTTCCTCACGGGCTTTGGCCAGCAGGGCTTCGTTCTCACTTTTCATCAGGGCCATTTCCTCTTTCACTTTCTGGGCCGTGGCCAGAGATTCAGTGATACTGTTCTCACGGTCACGCAGTCCTTTAATGATGGCGGGCCAGGCCATTTTCTTCAGCAGGAAGAAAACGATCAGGAAGGCCAGAAGGGTCCAGGCTAACAAACCTAATTTGGGAAGTAATAACTCCATAAAACGTCTGATTTCAAATGATTGATCCGTTGCCGGATGTCCTCATTTTTTATTGGTTATTTATTATTTGTCATTTAAATACTGCATCCTCCGCCCTGTGCTTTGGATGCAGTAATTTTTTTTCGGCAATGATATTATAATACCATTGCGAGGAAGCCCACGATGATCGCGAACAGGGCAGCTCCCTCAACGAGGGCTGCAGTCAGGATCATGTTACCGCGGATGTCGTTAGACGCTTCCGGCTGACGGGCAATGGCTTCAACGGCACCTTTACCAATCTGACCGATACCGATACCGGCACCGATAGCTGCTAAACCTGCGCCGATTGCACCACCCGCGTTAGCGGTTGCTTCCAGCAGAATTACATTCAGTAAATCCATGTTTGTTATTATTGATTGTTAAAAAATAAGCCGCTCTAAATCTCCCCGAAGGGGAGACTTCGAAGACTCAGACCTGCTGAACCTTCTTTTTAAAATCGAAATGTCAAATAACGCCACTGTTCTTATCACACTTACCTGCCAACTCGTTCTTAATGATGCGCTGCATGCGCGTCGTCATGATGCTCTCCTTCAAATGCCTGTCCCACGAATACTGCCGTCAGCATCGTAAAGATGAAGGCTTGCAGAAAGGCCACCAGTACCTCGATCAGGTAAATAAACACGGTAAAGCCAATCGAGAGCGGTGAAGCACCCCATCCGGCAACCGGGTTCAGCTGGCCAAAAATGAATATCAGGGAGATCAGACAAATAATGATAATGTGACCGGCCACCATGTTCGCGAAAAGACGAATGATGAGGGCGAAGGGCTTGATGAACACACTCAGGAACTCCACCGGCACCAGGATAAACTTCACACCCAGGGGTACACCCGGCGGGTTGAAAATATGGCCCCAGTAATGACTGTTGGAACTGAAGAGTATCACCACAAAGGAGATCAGACCAAGTACTGCGGTGAAGGCAATATTACCCGTTACGTTTGCTGAACCGGGAATCAGTCCGAAAATGTTATTGATCAGGATAAAGAAGAATACCGTCAGCAGATAAGGCAGGTATTTCTCATACTTGTGTCCCAGGTTGGGCTTGGCCACTTCATCCCGTACAAAAGTAATAACCGGCTCAATCAGGCTTTGTGAACCTTTAGGAGCAGAAGTCACTCCTACCCCGCTTTTATAGCGTTTGGCGATACGCAGCATGATCACCACAAAAAGGGTCAGCGCCAGAATCATCTGCACCACGTTACGGGTCAGTGAGAAATCGAAAACGCTCACACTGGTATCAGGCTTTCCATCAGCTCCAACGGCATAAATATCCTCGTTCTTGAATTTCTTCGGATCCAGCCCCATTGCTTCAATATTGTGTTTGGTCAGGATCATATAGCCTTCGTGCGGATGTTCACCGTGGTGAAAAGCGGAAGACATAAAGGCTTTGAAGCCTTTTTCTTTTGAGTAAACCAGAACAGGCAGGGGAATAGAAACACCAAAGAAGTGAAATTCATGGCCATCCAGAACGTGTTCGAAGATGACTTCGCCTACATTCAGTTTTTCTTTCTTCTCCCCATGGGCAGCTTCCTTGTTTTCTGTGGGTTCACCCGCATGTTGTCCTTCCTGCGCCATCAAAGACCCGGAAAAAAGGACAAAAAATACGCTGAAAACCGCTACAGTAAAGGATTTGAAACGATGGATGTACATACCTGTTCCGAAATTTGGCGCAAAGATAAGGGGGGGAGCATGAAAAACCTTGAATTAAACAAAAAATGAAAGACGGTTACATCCCCCATTTTGGCGGATACTTAGATATGTAATTATTATTTGATTTTTAAAAAATTTAGCCATGAAAAACACATTTTTTGTTGCCGTTTTAGGCGCCAGTCTTTTCTTCACCTCCTGCGAAAAATCCACTATCTCTGCCAATGCCGATGACAACAGCGGAACTGTGACCGGTCGCCGCGGTGCCGATGATCCGACACCCGTGCCTCCTTCCAACCTGCCGGCCGCTGTACAAGCCGCATTTACAGCCCGTTATCCTACTGCCACCCGTATGGAATGGCAGGCCGAAGACGGAAACACCTGGAAAGTGAAATTCTTCATCGGTTCGGTTCGCTGGAAAGCGTTCTTCCGGGCAGACGGAACCTTTATTTCAGCCACTCTTGCCTGATTAAATTAAAAAAGCGGGCTCCCTGTAACAGGGAGCCCGCTTTTTCTTATTAAGCTATTGATTTTTAATCTTCTATGACTTCAAATTGCATCTCATGCAGTTTTGCATAATGACCCTTTAGCCGCATCAGCTCCTCATGGGTGCCCATTTCCTTCACTTCCCCCTTGTCCAGCACCAGGATTTTATGTGCTTTCCTGATGGTAGACAGCCGGTGGGCGATCACGATCGAGGTCCGGCCTTTGATCAACGTATCAATCGCATGCTGGATCAGCTGCTCACTTTCGGTATCCACCGAAGAAGTGGCTTCATCCAGGATCAGGATGGAAGGATTGTACAGCATGGCGCGGATAAACGACAATAACTGCCGCTGCCCCAGGGATAAAGTGGCCCCCCGCTCCATCACATTGTAGTCGTAGCCTTCCGGGAGTCGCATGATAAAGTCATGCATTTCTATCAATTTGGCTGCTTCAATTACTTTCTCCCGGCTGATTTCCGGATTCCGCAGGGTGATATTGTCCATCACCGATCCGGAGAAAAGAAACACATCCTGTAAGACCACTCCCACATTTTTCCGTAAGGCATCCAGGTCAAACTGTTCAATATCCACCCCGTCTATTTTAATCGAACCACCCTGTATATGATAAAGACGGTTGAGCAAACTGATGATCGTAGTCTTGCCACTGCCGGTCCGTCCCACAATGGCAATCGTTTCCCCGGGATTAACAGTAAAAGATACTTCTTTCAGCACCGGTACGCCGGGCGTATATTCAAACAGCACCTTATCGAATTCAATTTTGCCCTTTACGGTATCCGGTTTGAAGGCATCAGCCGGACTCTCCGGGGTAAAGTCGGGATTGTCCAGCACTTTGAATACCCGTTCACTGGCAATAATGCCCATCTGGAGCACATTGAATTTATCCGCGATCATCCGCAGCGGACGGAATAATAAGTTCAGGCAAAGAATAAAGGAGATCACCGTTCCCTGCTGGCTTTCCTGCAGGTTCAGGGCTTCTTTAGAAGTCCACCAGACCACTAACCCGATGGACAGCGCCAACACGATCTCCACCAGCGGAAAGAACACCGAGTAAGCGAAAATGGCTTTAATATTGGCATCCCGGTGATCGCGGTTGATCTTTTTGAATTTGTCCATCTCCCGTTCTTCCGATGCAAATGCCTGTACCACGGCCATACCGGTGAGGTGTTCCTGCACAAAGGCATTGAGTGCCGCCACGGCATTGCGTACTTTATGAAAAGACCGGTTAATACTTTCTTTAAAATAATAGGTCCCGATGATCATGATCGGGAATGGGATCAGGGCAATCAGGGTGAGCTGCCAGTCGCTGATAAACATGTACGTCAGCACACAGGCAATAGACAATAAATCTGCAATGATGGGCACTAAACCATCTGAGAAAATATCGTTGATGGATTCAATATCATTGATGGTCCGGGTAGTGAGGGTGCCGATCGGGGTTTTATCAAACTGCGACAGGTTGAGGTGCATGATCTTCTTATAGGTGGCGATCCGCATGTCTTTAACTACGGATTGTCCCAATAAGGCCGTGGTATAGGAGAAAAGAAAACGCATGACGGTTTCCATCAGGATCAGGCCGATCTGGAATATCGTGATCCGGATCAGCATATCGGCCAGCTGGTTATTGATATACTCATTGACCGTAATCTTGATCAGCAGGGGTCTGACCGGGGTGATCAGGGCCAGCACGATAGCCAGCACCACCGACAGGTAAAACTTCTGTTTATAGGGGGCTGCATAACGGAATACCCGTTTCAGCAAAGCAAAGTCGAAGAATGTTTTCTTTGGTTCAGCCAAAATAATGTGTTGTAAACCGCAAATTTAACCAGAAGCAGACAGAACCCGTTACCGTTTATTGAATGATGGCTTCCGGCCCCATGGCTTTTGTATAGGCTTTGATAAACAAAGCACCCAGATTTTTGTGCGGGGGTACATAATCCTCGAAGATTTTATCGGTTACTATTTTATCCAGTTCTTCCCAGAAGGGGATCCATTTGATATCGCTGCCGGTACGGAGTTTTTCCATGATCAGCCGGAGGAAAGGATTATTCACCGGAGCATCTGCGATCTGTTTGGTGCCGATGATATGGGCATCCGGAGCTTTTTGAAGGATATCATGAATCATCCGGTAACCGCCACAGGAACCCATGAATACGATCTTGGAAGCCGTGGACATCTGGTCAATCGTATAGGGCGCATTATAACTATGACCGCGGTTAATGGTGACCGTTGGTATCAGGTGTTTATCATCCAGGAATTTGCAAAGTGCTTCCTGTGCCTGGGCATCTTCATTGGTCTCTTCCGGCAATGGACGGTTCATGTATAAGGAAACCGGTTTGCCTTTAGCTGAGGAAACCGTGACCCATTGTTTATTGCTCTGGTCAATCTTCCAGTTGGGGTTATTGAACATGCTGATCAGTCCGGGAAACACCCCCATCCCGTCTTTATCGCCATAAATAAATAATTGAACGATCACCCGGTTGCTGTCGCCACTAAGGGTGGTAAAGGGTACTTCATAAACGGGGGGAATACCCAATTCTTTGGTGAGATCGATATTCTTGGTGGAATCCGCACTCAGGAATAATTTACCAAGAATATTATAGATAGCGATACCCTTGGGGTTCCCGTTGGCCAGGTTACGGTCATAATTATCCTGGATATTGAGCAGCATCCGTTCGGCCACCGGCTTGAGTGTTTCAGAAATACTGGCATAGGAGTCGGCCACATCCACCCCGTCTTCCAGTCCCTCGGATTGTTCCAGCCGGTTTACAAAAGCCCGCATCAGCGTATTGGCCGGATCTTCTGTTCCTTCAATGGTGGCTTTTGGGAAAGAAGCGAGAAATTGATCCAGGGTATTGAAACCGGCCGACATCTTTATAAACTTCCGGTATTTATCAAAGTTCACCAGCATCAGCAGCGAATCCCCGCGGTTATTGATTTTTTTCATCATCAGGGGAAAAACGCCTTTTACAAAACTGGAGGTATAGATCGATCCATCGGAAGAAACGGCCAGGTAGTAGAGTTCCTGCGCATTCATCAGCTGGATGCTTTTGAAACGGATATCCATATTCCGCTCATTGTGTAGCCCGTTGATTACATTGACAAAATCAGCTTTTGCTTTGTCTTCCAGGCGGCGGGACAAGGCTCTGAATTCAAAAGCCGTGTCTTTATTGATGGCCCGGGCGATATAGTCCTGTTGGGTTTTGACGAGTAAGCGGTAATAGAGCAGGGAATCATCCTTGGCGGCATCGATTTCACGAAGCGTCATCCGTCCGCTGACAATATTATCGAGAAAGGGGAAGTATTGCTGACCACTGCGGCTCTGGGCCATAGTGGCAATGGTTTTGATAAAAATATCATCCTGGATATTGCGG
>Ga0209480_10000446_pt1 | contig 34928 bp, 27 predicted proteins | sample JI61114C2DNA_FD_187501 | JGI IMG/M metagenome (GOLD analysis project Ga0209480, IMG submission 187501) | Wastewater effluent complex algal communities from Wisconsin, to seasonally profile nutrient transformation and Carbon sequestration -... | ecosystem: Engineered > WWTP > Effluent > Algae... | reverse complement strand
AGCGGTGCGTTCGGATTTTGCACCCGCGCGGCGGCGATACGCAATGTCTCGGCCGCGACCTGCACCGCGCTGCTCTGTCCGCGCACTCGCCCACCAAGACGGTCTTGCAAGGTCAGCAGCGAGCCGATCGTGTCGCTCTGCATCTTGCCGACGGGGATGCCCGTCCAGGTCGCCACCACCCGCGCTACCGCGTCGCCGTCGACCTCCGCGTGGATCAATCGATCGTCCGTGGCGATGGCCGCGAATCGCTCGTCGGCTGCGCGCTTGGCCAACCGCCCCGCCTCGCCGCCCGTCCCCTCGCGCAACGCCTTACGCGCGTGCTCCACCTCCACTAGCGCCTCTCGTTCGCGCTGCCACCGTGCCTGCAGCGTCGTCAACGCATCCTTAGCGGCCCCCAGGCGACCCTGCACGTCGGCGAGGCGGGCGACATCGGGATCGCCGCCCTCGGCCTGTTCGCGCGCGAGCAGTTGCAGTTCACGCTCGAGCGCCATCACCTGCTGCTCGTTCAGCACCAGCGCCTCCGGCTTGGCCTCGTGCTCGATCCGCACGCGTGTCGACGCGGTGTCAAGCAGATCGACCGCCTTGTCCGGGAGCTGGCGACCCGCGATGTAGCGGTGCGACAGCGAGACCGCGGCTATCAACGCCTCGTCCCGAATCGTCACCCCGTGGGCCGCCTCATAGGTCGCGCGCAGCCCGCGAAGCATCACCAGCGCCTGCGCCTCGGACGGTTCCTCCACCTTGACCAGCTGGAACCGACGCGCGAATGCGGCGTCCTTCTCAAAGTACTTCTTGTACTCCGACCAGGTCGTCGCGGCGATCGTGCGCAGCTCGCCACGGGCGAGCGCTGGCTTCAGGAGGTTGGCCGCATCGGCCTCCTTACCGACGATTGTGTGCGCCTCGTCGATAAACAACACGATCGGGCGCGGCGAGGCCTTGACCTCGTCGATCACCGTCTTCAGGCGCTTCTCAAATTCACCGCGCACGCCAGCTCCGGCCTGTAGCAGGCCCATGTCGAGCTCCAGCAGTTCGACCTCGCGCAGGAGCTTCGGCACGTCGCCCTCGACGATCGCCCGGGCCAGGCCCTCGACCAGCGCGGTCTTTCCGACCCCTGCCTCGCCGACGATGATCGGGTTGTTCTTACGCCTCCGCGCAAGGATCTCGACCAACTGCCGGATCTCCGCGTGGCGTCCGAAGATCGGGTCGATCTTTCCGGAGCGGGCCTTCTCGGTGTACGAAGTCGTGAATCGCCGCAGCGCGGAGTCGGAAGCCGTCGCGGCGGTCTGCGCAGGTGCGCCGGATTCGGTGCCGTTCGCGGCCCGCACCGCCTCCTTCGTGCCGGCCGTGATGGTCTCGAGCTCGCGGCGCAGCGCCTCGACAGGCAGCGCGTTGAGCTCGGGGAAGCTCTCCGCGCAGTAGCGATGGCCCCGGCTGGCGAACAAGAGCAGCAAGTGGCCACTCCGGATCTCCGTCGCGCCGTACTGCAGGGACGCGAACACCCACGCATCCTCGAGCCACTGAAACAGGCTCTCCGCAAAGACGGGGCGCCCGGGGTTGCCCGTGCGCAGCAGGTCGGTCGTCCGTTGCACGCGTTGGCGCAGGCGGGCCGCATCTGTTTCGACGTGTAAGAACAGCGCCCGCACGTCGGTGTTGTCCTCGCCGAGCAACGCCAGCAACAGGAGTTCCGGCCCGATCTCGTAGAAACGACCCCCTGCGGCATGGGCGACCGCGGCTTCGAGCATCGCGGTGCAAGTGGTGTTCAGCCGGCGGACGATCGTCTTCGGTTCGACGCGCATACAAACCTCAATGCTCAAGGCTCGGATCAAAGGAAGGCCGGGTCGCGTCCGGGAGGGACGCGCTCCGGCCCGTGCCCTCAGCCGTCGGACCTTTTCCAGTCGTCGACGTATTCGGCGCCCGACGGCTCATAGACCCATCGGATCTTGCCATAGACGAAGCGCACGGTCTCCAGCGGCGGCGCCTTCGAGGCCGCCGGGTCGATCGCGTTGGGCGAATGACGCTCGATCGCGTCGATGCGCGCATCGAAGATATCGACCGAGAAGAATTGCTCCGTCGTGCCGTCGCCGTTCGGACTCGGGCGAAAAAACTTGAAAGTACCCTCGACCTTCTCGTTCTGGCACAGCGCCTTCGCCAGCAGCGGCGAGCTCGAGTCGATGCGCTTGAGGATCTCGATCGGCTCGTGGACTCGACGACCCACAGCTGCGCGGCTGCCAAGCTCCCGGGCCGTGCGGACGCTGTCACGAAACACCAGGCACTCGATCGTCTTGTCGCGACCCCGATCGTGCTGGGTGCTCTCGCCTTGGATGATGTTGCCGTTCGCTTTCAGAACCAGATGTACTGTTTCAGCCATGATCGCCAAGATACACACAGCACCACCCCCGTGCCAGCGATTTTTAGTGTATACTTAAATGGCATCTACCCCAATGCTGCTTGCAGGCATATGCAAGGACTCATCAACGAGCGCAGTCATCTGCCACTGTGGCTGGCGCCATGCAACTGCAGTTGCATGGCGCTTCGCGTCGGTTTACCGTGGACGACCTCGCGCCCGGCCGCTAGTATCCCGGACCATGGCAAATGATAGAGAAGGTTCGGTCGCCCCCAAGGAGCGCGTCAATATCCGCTACAAATCGGCCCTGGACGGCCAGCAGGAGGACGTCGAGCTGCCCCTGCGCATCTTGATGCTCGGGGACTTCAGCGGCCAGCAAGACGAGACGCCCCTGGAGGATCGCCAGCCGATCGACATCAACAAGGAGAACTTCAGCGAGGTTATGGCCGCGCAGAAGCTCTCCGCCGAGATCCAGGTCCCCAACCATATCGCGTCGGACAACCCCGACAGCGAGCTCAACCTCGATCTGAAGTTCAAATCCCTCGCCGACTTTCGCCCGGAGGGCATCGTCGAGCAGGTCGAGCAGCTCAAGCAGCTCAAGGAACTGCGTGACGCCCTGCGCTACCTCAAAGGCACCACCGCCAACGTCCCCAGCTTCATCCGCCGCATCCAGGACCTGATGAAGGACCCCAGCAAGCGTGAGCGGCTGATGCGTGAGCTCGGCATCGACGAGAAGACCGTCTAAACCCCCCCCTCCACGACCAAGGCCTACCATGACTGACCTCGACAACCTGACCCAGGCCGCGCCGAAGCCCGACACCGCCGGTAACCCGAGCGCCGCGGGCGAGGATTCGCTGCTGGCCTCGCTCCTGGATGACGCCAAACTCGACAGCGGAGCAGACGCCAACAAGCGCGGCATCACCAGCTTTTTGACCGAGCTGCTGCGCACCAACGAGGCGACCCAGCGGGTCGCCAAGGACCGCATCGATGTGCTGATCGCCGACATCGACCGCCGACTCACCGCACAGGTCAACGCGATCCTGCACACACCTGAGGTCAAGGCGCTCGAATCGGCCTGGCGCGGCGTCAAGTACCTGGTCGACGAGATCGACTTCCGCGAGAACGTCCGCCTCGAATTCGTCAACGCCAAGAAGGAGGAGTTCCTCTCCGATTTCCGCGAAGCCCCGGAGATCATGCACTCGGCGCTCTACACGACCGTCTACAAGGGGGCGATCGGCGTGTACGGCGGCCGGCCCTACGGCCTGATCTGCTCGACCTACGACTTCGGCCCCAGCACAGAGGACGTCGAGGTCCTGCGCCACTTCGCCTCGGTCAGCGCGATGGCCCATGTGCCTTTCCTCGGCAACACCAACCCGGGCATGTTCGGCCGTAAGTCCTTCGCGGAGATCCCCCAGCTCAAGGATCTCCAGGCGATGTTCGAGGAGCCCCGCTACCAGCGCTGGAACGCCTTCCGCGACTCGGAGGACGCGCGCTACGTCGGCATGTGTATGCCTCGCTTCATGCTCCGCGCACCCTATGGCTCCCGCGAGAGCGAGCTCCGCGTCCGCGAGTTCGACTTCAGCGAGGACGTGATCGACAAGCACGACAACTACCTGTGGGGCGCGGCCTCGCTGGCGATGGCGGCGAAGATCGCCGATTCCTTCGCCAAGTACCGATGGTGCCCCAACATCATCGGGCCGCTCGGCGGCGGCGCCGTGTTCAACCTGCCGCTCCACCAGTACCAGCAGGGCGGCGAGCTCAAGACCAAGAATCCGTGCGAGACATCCATCGAGGACCGTAAAGAGTTCGAGTTCGCCGAGCAAGGCTTCATCAGCCTGATCCCCAAGAAGGACAGCAACAACGCGGCGTTCTTCTCGGCCAACTCGGTCCAGCGCCCCAGGGTGTTTCAGCGCACCGAAGAGGGCCAGGCCGCGCAGCGTAACTTCATGCTCGGCACCCGCCTGCCGTACATGTTCGTCACCACTCGCCTCGCGCACTACCTCAAGGTCCTCCAGCGCGAGCAGATCGGTACCTGGAAGAGTCAGACCGACCTCGAGCGCGAGCTCAACACGTGGGTCCGCCAGTTCGTGTCCAACATGCCCGACCCGCCCCCGGAGGTCCGCTCGCGCAAGCCCCTCCGTGAAGCTCGCATCCTCGTCGAGGAGGTCCCTGGCCAGATCGGCTGGTACCGCTGCAATCTTCGCGTCGTCCCCCACCTCAAGTACGAGGGCGCGTCCTTCGAACTGTCCCTCGTCGGCAAGCTCGACAAGGAGTGAACTGCCATGACCGCTGCCCAGCGCGCACCCCGGGAAGGTGCTCTCGTCGACCGCTATCGGCTCATCAGCGCCCTGGGCACTGGTCCCTCCGCAAAGGTCTTCCGCGCCCTCGACGAGACCTCCAAGGTCGAGGTCGCCGTCAAGCTGTTCGACCCCTATCGCTGCTCTAGCCGCGGCATCCGACGCTATTCGGAGATCGCCACCGCTGCCGCTGCGGTGCCGCAGGGGGCGGCTGTCCGCCTGCTCGAGGTCCTCCCCGACGGACCCAGCCCTCTCGCAGCGCTGGAACTCGTGCCCGGCCACAATCTGGCGCGAATGCTCCAGCAGCACAAGCTAATCGCATGGACGACGGCGCGCATGATCGCCGCCCGCGTGGCCGCCAGCCTCGACGCTGTCCATCAAGTCGGCCTCGTTCATGCCGCGCTCAAACCTGGCAATATCCACGTTCTGCAGGGCCCAGGCGAGCGCCTGAGCGTCCGTCTCCTCGATTTCGGTTCCGGCACATTGCTCGAACCCGAGGAGGCCGGCATGACGCGGGCCAACGATAACCCCGCTGTCGACTACCTTGCTCCCGAGCAGTTGCAGGGTGAGCCCGAGCGCGCCGCCACCGACCTCTACGCCCTCGGTGTGATCCTGTACGAGCTCGTCACCGGGCGTCGTCCCTTCGAAGGCCGCCTCCCTGACATTGTCCGCCAGCACCTGCGAACCCCGCCACCTGCGCCGCGCAGCCTGGTGCCGGGGCTCCCCGTCGAGGCCGACGCGCTGATTCTGGCGTTGCTCGAGAAGTCACCACACCAGCGCCCGACCATGGCCGAGCTACGGCGACAACTGGCTCCTCCGGTACGGACATCCCCCGTCCTACCCCCTCTCGAGGAGCCGGCCACGGCGATCTGGGTGCGCTCATCGCCTCCTGAGACGCAAGCATTGGAGACCGGCCCGATCACGTCCAACGTGCGCACCCCGGTGCCCGGGATCGACCGCACGGAGATCCTTCGTACCCCAACGGTCCCGCGGGGTCAGCCGGGCGAAGTCACCCTCATTACTCCCGGAATGGGCGGTGACTTCCTACTACCTTCAGGGGACAGCCGCGAGGACACCTCGGTGATGCACAACTCGAGCGCCACGGTGTTCGCGGACATGATCCCGCGGAGACCGACGCCACCACCGCTGGTGACTCGGGCGCCTCCGCCGCCGTGGCGTCGATGGCTCGCTGCGCCGTGGACCTTCGAGAAGAAGTTACTGACGATCAACTTCGTACTTGTTCTGGTGATCCTGATCGGACTCGTCATGCAGTTCGCCTCGTGAAACCATGGCGAACTGGGGTGACAATTTTCGCCGTGGGAGCGTGTCCCTACGGATCATCGGACCGACCGGGGCCCTAAAGGTCTTTTCGCTTGAGGGCGGCGGTCTGAAGATCGGCAGCGCCCGCGATGCGGAGCTCATCCTCGACGACCCACACGTCGCGCCGCAGCACTGTCGGATCGTCCGCCGCAACGACGCCTGGATCCTCATCGATCATGGCGCGCCGACCGGGACCACCATCAACCTCCGGCGCTGTATCGAGCCGACCCCGCTCGCCGAGGGCGACCGGATCGGTGTCGGCAGCCACATTATCGAGGTGGCACCGGCCCGCCTGCAGATCGACCCCCAACACGTCGCCGACAAAGTCCGCCACGGCGCCGGGCCATGGACCGTCAGCAGCGAGGAGAGCGACGCCGAGCAACGCGAGCGCCTGGCCCAATATGCCCGCGCCTGGGACGCCCAGCGCCGCCCGCGACGCCTGTTGCCGGACGCGGAACGACTCCAACGAGCCATCTTGCTCGACGCTCACACCCCATTGGCATCGCTCACCCGGGCCTGGGTGCTCGTCGCTGTCGCAGGGCGCCGCCGCCGGCAGGGCGCATCTTGGCTCGCCGCAGGTGGCCTGATCGGAATCCTGGCAGCACGCGGGATCCTCGGCTCCGGGATGCCATCGGTGAGCCTACCCAGCGCAGAGGCCGAAGCGTCACAGCCCGAGATCCCGGGACCCGCGCCCCCCAAGACCACGACCCCACGACCCTCCCCGGGGGCCCTGCGGACGATCCAGCACGAGGTGATCCCCGGCGAGACGCTCGATCAGATCGCGGCGACGTATGCGGTGCTGCGCAGCTGGATCGAGGACTGGAATCCGACCCTCCAACCGGGCCAGCCGCTCCGACCGGGCACCATCCTGCGCATCATCACCGACCAGACCAACGCGGTCCGACGCGAACGTCATTGCGTCACCCTCCCAGCCGCGGAGTCGTGGGACAGCCTCGCTAGAAGGCTCAACACGGACGTCACCAGCCTCCGTGGCCATAACCCCCAGTTGTCCGACCGGCTGCGCCCGGGTGACGTGGTGACGACCTTCGTCCGCAAGCAGGCCGCGGAGCAAGTGCCCGTCGAGCGCGCAGCCCCACAGGTCGCCGATGAGGCGTCGTCACGTGGAAAACCAACATCGGGTGCGGTTGTGGATCAAGGGCTCGCGCCGCTGCCATTTTCCCCGTACTACGACCTGCGTTGTCCTTACAACGCCTTCGCGTCGAGCCACGCGATCACGCACCTGCTCGCTGGCATTACCAACCTGCGGAGCGGCTACGACGGACAGATCATCATCGGAGATCTCAGTCGTGAGGAGGGTGGTCCTCTCGGGCCCCACGCGTCTCACCAAACGGGACGCGACGTGGACATCTGGTTACCGGTCCTCGGCGGTTGCTATCGCGCGCTGCCAACGTGCAAAGGCTGCAGCACCCTCTGGTGCCGGCCGGAGCCCGACGAAATCGACTGGGCCGCGACCTGGGAGCTGATCGCCGCGCTGCAAGCTACGGGGACCATCCAGAACATCTTCCTCGATCGCTCGCTGCATGACGAGCTCCGCGCAGGCGCCCGTGCCGCAGGTGTCCCCGTCAAAGTAGCCGCCGTGACGATCCGCAGCGAGCCCGGCGTCCCCGCGCTCGTCACGCATAGCAACTTTCACACCCAACACATTCATGTGCGCTTCCGCTGCGGTCCGCTCGAACCGGGCTGCATCGACTAACAGGCCATTTCAGCGCCGTGACGGGCACAGCGGCTCGGCGGGTAGGGTGACGCCCACGGGCAACTCGTCGGGGCGAAGGTTGCGGCCAGCGGACGAACACACGAGGTGCTGCAGCGCCGAGACCTCGAGCGGCCACACCCGCAGGGTCTGGTCACTGCCGACCGTGACCACCGCACGGCCGACGACGTCCGCCTGGAGCCCCATGATGGCGCCGCGGTGACCCTCCAGCGATATGCGCCGCTCGCCCTTGGCCTCCAATTGCCATAACACTGCGCCATCTTCGGCGACACTCACGAGCAGCCCCGGCGCCGCACCAAAGGCGAGGCCCGAGATCTTCCCGTTGTGCTTCGGCAGCTTGCGTGGCGAGCCACGCTCATCCGGGCTCGACACCATGAGTTCCCCGTCATGCGCGCCCGAGGCCAGCATCACGCGCTGGTCCGGCATCTCCTTGAAGGCCAGCGCGCTCACCGACTGCCCATGGCTATACGACGTCAGCTCGTGAAAGCGCTCCTCGCGGAGCACGCCGATCTTCACGCCGCCATCTGCGCTGCCCGAGGCCAGGTGCTTGCCCGCGGCGTCGAAGATCAGTGTCTGAACCGAGCGTGTATGGTCCCATACCGGCCGCTCATCGCCCACCCCCTTCTCCTCTCCCAGCCGCCAGACGAACACGCCTCCACGTACACCAACACTTTCAGCGGTGCCGACGGCCACATGCTCGCCCGACACCGCCAGGGCCAGGACCTTCGGCGGGCGCTCGTCGACCTGCCTGGCAGCCAGCTCCGGGCCCGCCGCGGTAATCAGCCAGGTACGCACCGTGCCCTTGAGATCGGCCGACACCAGCCACTCGCCGCCGACGCTAAACGCGAGGTGCGTGACGAACTCCGGGTGCTCGGCCAGCTCCACGGGCACATCGTGGCTCTCGGGTTTTTTGAGGTCCCACACGTAAATCAAATTGCCGGCAGCGCCCGCGACCCAGCGACCATCGGCGCTCACGGCGAGGGTTTGGACCGGACGCTTCACGGGGATCAGCGCGAGCGACGAGGGCACTGCGTCTCCGTCGAGGTTCCACACCTGCACGTTCTTTCCCTGCTCGTTGCTCGCTAGCGTGTCGCCCTCGCGGCTCAACGCGATCGTCGGGGCGCCACCACGATGCTCGGTCAAAGTATGCGCCCCCGCGCTACCGCCCTCCAGCATCATGTCCCACACACGCAGGCTCCCATCCACCTCGCCCGTGACGACCACGGATTGGCGTGAGGTCGCCGCCAGGACCGACACCGGCCGCTCTGCGAATCGCACCAGTGGCTGTTTCTGCCGCGTCTCCAGATTCCAAAGCTCCGCCACCCCGCTCTCATCGATGGTGAGCGCTCGACGCCCAGAAGGATCTGCGACCAGGTGCTGCGGCTTGGCCAACAGTGGCCCCAGCGGGTAGAATGGCGGCTGCGCGGTCTTGCGGCGTGACGCCGCGAAGTCGACGAGCGACAGCGTGCGGTCGCTGGCCACTGAGAGGAAGGCCTTGCGTCCGGGCAGCAGGGTAAGGGCCACGATCGCGCCGCCCTGCGTGGTCCCAGCGCTGCTCTTCCATGCACCGCCGCGGTGCTGCCAGACGAGCACGAGCCCCTCGGCGTCGCCGGTCACGATCTCTGCACCGTCAAGGCTTACCGCCATCGTCACGATGCGTCCATCGGACGGTAATATGGCCGCCTTTCCAAGACGATTGGCCACACCCGCGGGGGCGATCGGCCAGACCCGGACCTTGCCATCGCTGAGCCCGAATAGCCGCAAGGCGCTGGCGTTGAACAGCAACTGCGTGGTCGGACCCGTCAGCCCCGTGTGCCGGCCCAAGTCATCACCGCGCGCATCTCCGCCCATATCCCACAGGCGAAGCTCCCCAACGTCGGCGCTCGCCAGCATACCCCCCTCGGGGCTGAACGCGAGCGCACCGATCGGCTTCTGGTGCTTACTCAGCCGGCGCTTCATCACTGCCTGCGCGGGGTCGCGGACGTCCCAGATCATGACCTCGCCCGCAGCAGTGCCCGTCGCCAACCAACGATCGTCGCCGCTCCATGCCAGCTCCTGTGCCTGTGCCTGCAGGCCACCCTCGTCGAGCGGAGCCGCATCTTGCTTGCCCGCCACGTCCCAAATCGTGACCCGACCGCTGGCGTCCGCCGCGGCGACATAGCGACCGTCCTGCCGCGTCACAACGGCCCGGATCCGCCCCTCGCGCCGATCGAGCAGACGGCTGTGGCGCTTCGTGAGCAGCTCGCGCAGCGTCGGCTCCGCAGTTGCGACGTTGCGACACCCGCCGAGCTCCGCCTGCTGCAGCGCATGGCTCGTCAACAACAATGCGACCGTGTCATCGGCCTGCTGCGCGCCCGCAGCAACCAGCGCGTTCGCCCGTTCCAACGATTCGGCACGACACTCGGGCTTTCCACTCCGCTCGGACCGCACCAACGCGGGCGACAGCAACTCGGGCAACAGCGCCTGGGCGACCGCCGAGCCCCCTAACACCGTCGCCAGCGTCACACTTGCAGCGACGCCCACACGCCGCAGTAGCGACCGCCGCGCACGCACACTCGCCTCGACAAACAGACGAACCAACCCGCCGGCCTCTCCGAAGTCGGGCCCGCCGCGCAGCCACGAGCGCCCCCGCTGGAGCAGCGGACCGGACAGCAACAGCGGCAACGGCCGCCCGCGCAGGTCCCAGTGCCGCGCACGCTCGACGAGGATCGACATGTCTTCACCGATGGGTGGAAACTCGGCCGCCGCGGGGCGCTCGACCGCCGTGGCCACCTGCTGGTTAGGTACCGGAGTGGAAACGGACGCGGGCTTCGATGAACGCGCATCCCTCGCGTCCGGAGCCCCACGAGATACCATCGGCCAGGCCGGCGACATGCCGGGAGCCGCCGTGACAGCCGCCGTCTCACGCGGCGCCGCAGGGACCGCCTCGCCCATCCGCACGACGCAGTGACCGAATCGCACCGCGTCGCCGGGCTGGAGACGGGTCATGCCCTGGGCTTTGCGTCCGTTGACATAGGTCGGGCTGCGCTCGCTCAAACCCTCGACGAAGAGCTCTCCGCCGGCGCTGGAGAACCGACATTGCCGGCGCGACACGTCGGGATATGGGAGCAGCCAATCGAGGAGGGCGGCATCGTCGGCCTCACCGCCGCGGCCGGCGACGACCACCGACTGCGCAAAGACCAGCAGCGACGCAGGTTGTTCGGGGCGCTCGAGGACGACTCGGATCATCTTCCCGGCTCCTTCTTGTCTGGCCTTGCGTCGGCGCGGGCCTGTTCCACAGTGTCTCCTGCCCCCTGGAAGGAGGCAGTCGGGTGGTATTCCCGCCCGTCGCAGTACAAGGGGACGACCAGGACCACACGGTTGATCGCGGCGTTCACCCATTGCCAGTCCGAGCTGGGCAGCCTGGCGAGGTCGGTCTGCAGCACCGAACGGAGGCGAGCCACCGTCGTCTCATCCCAGGCAACAACGGCGGCGCCCATGCTGGCCTTGAAGCGCTCTTGCGCGAGGGTATCATTATTGGCGAGCGCCCAAACATGGACGGGCGGCGCGGTGGGCCCGAGGTCTTCGCGCAGCAGTTCGGCGACCACCGCCGTACGCCGCTCGGACAGTGCTCGGTTCATCTCGGCCGACCCCTCGACACTCGCGCGGCCGAGCACAAAGATCGCCCGGGCGTCCATCAGCGCCGCGTGGTGCTGCTCGAGCTGTTGCGAGTAGTAGCTCCGGATCTCCGACGTCAGCCACGCTCCGCGCGGGCCCGGCTCGCCCAGCGGGAAGTGCACCGAGAACTTGCGCGGCAACGCCTCAATGTACCCCTCGAAGTTCGGATCCTGGCTGCTCAGGCCCTCCCAGGTCTCGGCCGTACAAGCTGTCAATGGCGCATCGGTCTGGCCCAGCATCGTCGCGCAGCGTGAGCGCAGGTAGTCGAGCGCCATGCGCGTCGGGCCCGCGCGACATGCCTCGGGGGCCACGGGCAGCCGCTCCGGGGCGACGCAGAGCCCGTCAAAGCACTCGAGCCCAACCGCACACAGGTCCTCGGCACAGGCCTCCCCCTCACGCCGACGCGCCGCCAGACGCAAGGATCGGCAGGTGCCCGCAACGCAGTGGAGGTCGTCCGGGCACGAAGTGTCCAGCCGGGTAGCGTCACACGGCGTTGGCGCGAGCACGCTGGGGCCCGCCAGTCGCTCCGCCTGCGGCCGCTCCATCAGGAGGCGCATCAGCACACTCGCCGCGATCGGGAGCAGCAGGCCCGCCGCCAACAGCGACCACCGCGTCACTGGCGAGAGGTCCAACCGGATCATCGCTCTCCCTGGCAGTGCGGTTGCGAAATGCAGTCCACGAGGATCCGAAGCGATGCCTCGGTCAGCCACGCACCAAAGGGCGCGACTTGCGGCGACTCGCCGGCAACGATCACGAACCCACCCGGCGCCACAATCAGCCCGTAACGGCGGGCCGCGTCGGCGTGCGCTGCCAGGCGTGCATCGACCTCGGGGTCGGCCTGCACGCAGCGCCGCAGCGCCGCAGCGTCGACCCCGAGCCGCGTCATCGCGGCGAGCAGCTCGGCTCCCGGTTGCCACTGCAGGTCGAAGGCAAGGCCCGCTGCACGGATCCCGGTGCCGGGGATCTGCCTCTCGACGCACTCGACCGCTCGAGCGGCCTGACAGCCTGCCGCGCTCGCCCCATCGCCACACCCCGCGACCGGCGCGTGCAAAAGTTGCAGCTGCATCCGTCGCTCGTTCGATGCGATCGCCCGGGTTACGCGCTGAAATACCTGGCGACTCGCCGCGGAGCTGAGATCGACGAACAGCGCGACGGTCACCGTCGGCGCCGTCGCCCCGAAGCGGATCGCCTTCGGGAGCACTGGCCCAGCTGGCCCAGCACACGCTTCCGGCGACTCCCGGCAGCGTGAGCCTTCCTTTTCACGGGTAATCATTCGCACAACCAGAAGCAGCGCCAGTAGTGTCAACAGCGCGCCCGTGGTCACCAGCAGCGGGATTTTCCCCATCGTTCGTTCAGTGGGCGCGCTCGAACCATCGCTCCGCAACACCCGTCGTCGATACACCACGCAGCGATCCATCCGCCAGCTCCATCGCGCCTTGGCATCCCCCAAAAAAAATTGGTGCGTTACCTACTGCACATATGGACCGGCGCGACCTGCAAACATTGTTCCGTTCGAACTAATCTCACCATGCGAGCTCTCGGGAAGTGAGATAAAGGAAAATACCGTATTTTCCAACACGAAACTTTCATCAGAACCCAACGCTAGTTGTGAGGCAGACCGAACACAACAGTCCTGGACAATCGCGGGCGGGCCGTGCAGCATCATCGTGGGGGCTGAGGTGGCTATCGTCGCTGGTATTGCCAAAACGATCCACTGTATCTGCCCCTACGGCGTCCACACCAGGTGAACGAGGCCATGACACAATATACGCCCCGTGATGAAGTTGTTCGCGTCTCCTTTCCCTTAATCCGCGACGGCGGGCAGGTCGGCTACATGAGCCCGGAGCCGCTCGATGAGCTCACGTCGCTGAGCCCGGGTCTGCACGCCGCCTGCCGGGGTATTGGCCGGCTATCCCTACGCATCTCTTCAGGGCACCTGCCTTCCGAGCACCTTGGCTTCGAGTTCTCGGACTGGCGCGCAAAGCGGGTACTGCGAGGCGGTCGAAGCGCCGTCAATGACATCGTGCTGGTGCAGGACGAGCGGGTCCTTGCGTCGCACTTCGAGCTGTTTCTGACGGAGGACCGAATTCTCCTACGGGACCTCTACGACCTGCACGCGCGGCCCACGGACGATGCGAGCGGCGTGCTACTGGGAGGAACCCGGGTTCGCGAGGCATGGATCGGCCCTGGCGCGGAGTTCCGGGTCGGCGATACGTCCGTCGAGGTCCTCGCGCTCGACCTGGTTGACATGGCCCTGCCGCTGACCGACCACTTCGGTGAGCTTTGCGGGCGTAGCACGGCGATGCGCGGCCTGTTCGGCACGCTCACGCATCTGACGGAGCGTGGCGATCACTTCCACGTGCTGATTCACGGCGAGCCTGGCACTGGCCGACAGTTGGTCGCGCGGATGCTGCACGCCGGCTCGGCGCGGAGCCACCGCCCCTTCGTCGCGTTGGACTGCGCCAGCGTGGCGCCGGAGCTGCTGGCAAGCCATCTGTTCGGCCGCGGCTGCTCCGACGCACCGGCCCGCTTCAACGCCTGCGGCGGCCTCGAGGCCGCGCACGGCGGGACCCTGCTGCTCAAGGGCGTCGACCGCATGTCGCTGGCGCTGCAGGGCCAACTCGTGAACGCCATGCAGCATGGAGTCCTCACCCGTGAGGGCGAGCAGCACGCCCGCAAATTCAATACCCGCCTGATCTGCGCGACCGAGCGTGACCTGCAACGGCTGGTCGCCGAGGGCAAATTCAGCCACGAACTCTATCACCGCGTCTCGAGCGCGCAGATCGATCTCCCGACGCTGCGTGAGCGTGATGACGATGCGGCCTTCCTCGCATCGGAGATCTTTCTGAAGCGGCTATGCGAGGGGACCCAGCGGACGCGGCGGTTCGCACCCGAGACCCTCGATATCATGCGGGCGCACCCATGGCCGCAGAACCTGTCCGAACTCCGCTGCGCGGTCGAACGCGGCTTCTATGCCCGCGACGACGAGTGGATCCGCCCGGCCGACCTCGGTCTCGGTCTCGGTCTCGGCTTCCACGACGGGCTGCTGCGAAAGCTGGTGGAGATCGAGGCGCTGTTCGCCAGCAACCACGTGACGGCGGTAGCCGGCTTCGAACGCCTGTACTTCTCCCACTTGCTGCGGAGCCACTCGAGCAAGGCCAAGGCGACGCGCTTCGCCGAAATGACGAACGAGGGCTTCCGGCTCGCGCTCAAGCGCCTCAAGTTCGGAGCGCAGTGCGCGGGCTGAACGTGCGACATGCCCCCACGACCCCCATTCACAGGAGTGTCTTCGATGTCACGCAAGATGGAGTGGGCCCAGCGAGTGCAGGTGGAGATCGTCGCATGCACGCTTCTTTGCATGCTGAGCATCCCAGGCGCGCTACTCAGCGTGTTCCTGACGATCGTGAAGTTTCGCTCGGACTATCGCTGCGATCACGCGATGCTGTCGGCGTGCTCGATCGGCGACTGGTTCGACTGTAACCGGGTCCTGGACAGCCAAGCTTCGACCCTGCTTCAGCTGCCGATCTCGGCGTATTCGACCGGCTACTACCTGGTGGTGCTCGTGCTCGCTGGCGCCGCCCTGTGGCGCCCACGGCTGCTCTCGGTGCTCCGCCCGGTGCTACTGTTGCTAGGCTGCCTTGGTCTGCTCGCGGTCGTAGGGCTCGCGGCCTACGCGACCTTCCTCGCCCGTGGTCTATGCAGCTACTGCGTCGTGATCTACGGCCTGACGACGGCGATCTTCCTGGCCACGGCGCTGCTGTACCCACAGGGCCTCCGCTCAGGCCTCCGCTCGCTGTTCGTCCCGTGGCGTCAACGCCAGGGCGGCGTCCTCCTGCTGACAGGGCTCGCCTTCCTGGCATCGGTTTCGATGCAGATGGTGCAGTACCGCCGCAACGCCTCGCAGCTGCACTTCGACGCCAAGTGCGTGCTGAGCGACGGCGACTTGCCCGAGACCAGCCTTCGTGCCGGGTCTGACCGCCCCAAAGCTCAGATCGCGCTGTTCATCGACCTCGCGTGTCAGCACTGCCGCCGGGAGTTCGAGTTCTGGAGCGCTTTCGTGGCTACCCACCCCGAGGACCACGTGCTGGCAATCTATCACTATGCGCGCGAGGGTGACTGCCTACCGCCCGATGCCCGCGGATTTAGCAACGTTGCGACCCAGAACTACTCGTGCCTGGCGGCAGAGGCGGCAGAATGCGCCGAGCTGCTCCGACCCGATACCGGCGCCGGCCTGGCCATGATCGCCGCCCTCTTCGCGTTCCAGGATCGAGGGACGCCGTACTTCACTGAACTTACAATTCTCGACGCGGCCCGCTCGATCGGGTTCACGGATGTCCCGGAGGACAGCCACGAGCACCCCTTCAACCGCTGCGTCCGCAACCACGAGACCATCCCGCAGATCGCCGAGCACGCGCGCTTCGCTCTCGATCAGGGGTTGGTAACGACTCCGGTGACATACCTGACCTTCTATCAGCCCAACGGCGAGCGCCTACCCCAGGTCATCCGCATCAAGGGCGCCAAGCAGTATGGCAGCGCTGAGCGCACCCTCGCCCTGGCGCGCACGGTGGCGATGGGCGACGCGACTGGACCCGTGGACTTGACTCTGGAGTAATGACGCATGACACCTTCCTCTCGTGAACCGTCCACGCTCCCCGGGCGCAGCGCCGCAGCCACGGGGGCACGCGCGGAACCAACACCGAGCGCTCAAGAGACGCGGGCCGCCCGGCTGATGATCGGCGTGATGCTGGCCTCGGCCGGCGCACTTGCGTTCACGGGCGCCGTGTTCCTGCAGCTCGTGATAGCCTCGATCAGCCAGGCCACACCGACCGTCGCTGGCCCCGCGCCCGAGTGCCGTGAGGGTGACTCGATGGGCTGCCTGGCTGGCCACACCTGCCAGGACGGCAATTGCATCCCGGTCGCCAAGATCGATACCTGCCAGGTCGGCGACTCCTGCGACGTGGATGGCGCGAGCTGCAACTGCGTCGGACCGCTGCACTGCGAGGCCCAGGTGTGTCGCGCTGACAAGAAGCCGGCGAGCTGCGAAGACCCGGCGGTACAGCGGGTGCTTCGCGGGGTGTTCGAGACCTGCAAGGGCTCGTGGGACAGCTGCCCCGACGACAAGCTCGAGGACTTCGCCCTCGCGTCGGAGGACTTCGAGGGCGTGCTGGCCGCGTTTCCAGACACGCTGACGGTGCACTTCCCGGGCGGCCTGCCGCCGATCGACAGTGACAAGGCGCCGTGGCCAGACACCGAGGTGCGCGAGCACTATCAGACACAGCTAGCCCGGCCTGCGGTGGCCAAGGCGCTGCGCGAGGCCCAGGTGCTGCTGCTTATCGGCCGATCGAGCCAGGGCGGCCACGAGCCGGATAACCGCCGTTACTCGCGTAAACGGGTCGACCTGGTGGTCGACTGGATCCTCAAATCGGCCGCGTCGGGGCCGGCCGAGAGCACCGAGCTGCGTGGCAAGCTGAAGCGCCTGCTGCTCGGCAGCCGCAAGGTACTCGCGCCGGATTTCTTCCTCAAGCACTACGCGAATCGCATCGTCGCCTGGGACACAGAGGCGGAGAACAACCTGCGTAGCAAGATCGCCGACCTGCCGCGCCTTCGTTTCAAGGACCGCCGTTCCACCCTCAATACCATGAATCAGGTCGTCTTCATCGTGCCGATCCCGTGTCAGCTGCCCGGGGAGCCCGGGAAGTAAGGAGATGGACCTTGGCACCCCAGGACGACCCGCTGGCTGACGCCAACCCCACGACTCAACCCGAAGTTCAGATCGAGGTGGTCGACAGCTTGACCGACCCTATCGCCTCGGTGCAGGTGACGGGCGAACGGATCACCCAAGTCGCCGAGCCGGCACAACGACCGGCGGCGCCGGGTACGGAATTCGTGCACCAGGTCGCCTCGGGATCTCTCGATATGGCCGAGCTCGACGCGCTGCCGGAGCTACCTTCGACGCCGCTGACGCGGGACACCGCCCGCACCCCCCATGAGCGAAGGATCCGGCGCCTGACCTACGGGCTCGTCACCGCAGGGCTGCTCTCCATCATCGGCGTGTCAATCTATGAGATCGAGCGGCTCAGCACGCCGGAGGAGGCGGGCACAGATGTGGATACGGATACGACACGCCTTCCCGAGCGCGAGTCATCCGCCGCACCCGCGATCACGCGAGCCGAGAGACCCGCATCGCTCCCCGACGAGCTGCCCGACCGCGGCAAGAAGGCACCCCGTGTCCTAACCGTCGAGGTCGAGCAGGTGTTCGCCGACGAGCACACCGAGTCCTTCAAGCTCGGCGATGAGCTCGTCGCCACCGGCGCGGTCACGGTCGTCAACCTGTGGGCCACCTGGTGCGAGCCGTGCAAGCGCGAGTTACCTGGCTTTCGGGACATGTTCGCGGTGGCTGGTTGGGAGGACGAGGTCCGCTTCGTACCCATCCTCCTCGACACCAAGGACCCGGTCTGGGCATTCCACAACTATTCGGCGAGCATGCCGAAGGACGCGCCCTTCCTCGTCGACCCGCTACAGAGCGCCGTGGTCGCCGCCCTACGCGGGCCCGAGTTGTTGCAGAACGACAGTGGCTTACCGGTCACCGCGGTTTTCGACTGCCGACGACAGATCCGCCTGCTGCACGTCAGCGAACTTCGCGCCGCCGACTTTGAGACGCTGAAGACACTGCTTCAACAGCTGCGAGGCGAGCTCGGTACGGAATTTTGCAAGGAACGGCGACGCGTGCGCAGGCCCGCGATCATCACCCCGCCAGCAAAGGCCGCGACGGCGCGCTGCGGTAACCTCCGCTGCGAAGCCGGAGAGAGCGCCAAGAATTGCTGCGACTGCCTGGAATGTACGCCACACCAGCGCTGCGAGAGCCCACGCTCCTCGCCGATCTGCGTCGATAAAGTCGACGTCCTCAAGGATTGAGACGATGCGCGCGGGGCACTGGCTATGGACAAGAGGGTGGCTGCTCACCGCCACAATGGCCCCCGCGATAGCCTGGGCGCAGGAGCCTGACGTGTGCGAGCGACTCGGCGCGGCGGAGGCCGAGCGCAGCCGCTGTGCCCGTGAGCACTACGGCGCGCGTGAGTACGTCACTGCAGCCCGGATCTTCGAGGAACTCTGGCGCAACACGGGCGCCGCAAAGTACTTGTACAATGCCGCGGCCGCGCGCGAGGCCGCGGGCAGCGACGCACGAGCGCTGGCCCACTGGCTGCGCTATGCCGCGATATCGGAGCCATCGAGCACGGAGCAGGCGGAGGCCGAAGGGCGGATGAGCAAGCTGCGTGCGCGACTCATCACAACGACGATCGAAGTGACGCCAGCCGCGGCCCTCGGACCCGAGGCAGCGCTGTCGTTCGAGCGTGACCTGGGCGGCGAAGTCGAGACCTTCGACTATCCCGTCGGGCTGCTGTCAGGCGCGCAGCCAGGCGTGTTCACGGTGCACCTCGAGCCCGGGACGTGGCGTCTGCGCGTCGTCCCGGACTCGCCGGTGCCGGCATACAACGTCGAGCATGCCTCACACAGCGCGGCGCTCGTGGTCGGCGCGGTTGCCACGACCCTGCATGTTGCGCTTGTGCCGGAACATGCAGACCTGGTACTTCGTTTCAGTCCACCCGACGTGCTCGGACGCGGCATTGATGTGACCCTGCGCGACCCGCTCGGGACCGAGGCGCCACTGGAACGGCGCGCGCGGACGGGCGAGCTGCGCCTATCCTTGCGAACAGGCCCCTGGACCTACTCCGTGAAGCCGCGGCGGCACTGGGCCCTCGCCCAGACCGGTGAGCTCGCGGTCGAGCCCGGCGCCGCGCTCGACCTGCGCTGGGACCTCGAGGATGTCGATGTGGCGGCGCTACCACGCGAGGAGCGCCGACGTGTCCGCCTGCTCACGCTGGGCCTCGGCCTCGCTGGCGGAGCCACGGTATCACTGGGTATCGGCCTGCTCGCCGCGGGCGCCGGCGGCCTGGACGAGCACAGCGTCCCAGGCTCCGACCTCCTGTATTATCGACAGGATGACGCATCACGGTCGCTGACCTTGACCGCGTGGGGGGCCGGCAACACTGGCGCGGCCGTCGGCCTGGTTGTCTCGGCGGGGCTCGAGGCGCTCGGCCCGACCCGAAGGCGCCACTATGTCCAACTCGGAGTCGGCAGCGGGACCGCGCTCGTCGGTCTGCTCTTGCACGTCATCGGCTACACCACCTCCAAGGCCGACTACGACGGAAAGCAACCGCAGAGCTGCCCGAACCCCGGCGACGAGCTGTGCGTCAGCGCCCCCTGGGTCGACGACAGGCGCATCTCCATGGCGCTATCCGCGAGCCTCCTCGGAGTTGGCGTTGGCCTCCTGGCCGGCGTCGCCAGCAGCTACCTCGTGCGCGCCAAGAAGTCCTCCGGCCGCAAACGTCCACATGTCGGCGCCCTCCTCCGCCCCCAAGCCCTTGGCTTTACGCTCCACGGAAGTTTCTAAATCTATGATCACAGCAAACCCATCATTCAGGATCCTCTCGTGCATCGCGCTCAGCCAGGGCTGCTATGGCAATATCGTGTCTGGGTCGGGCAGCGGAGCGGTCGGCGAAACGGCGACGAACCCGGGCGCGTCGACCGCCGTCGGGGGCGGCTCGACCACCACTACCGGCACGAGTTCGTTCGGGCCAGCAGATCCGTCTACGAGTTCGGAGTTGGAGTCGAGTGCAGGGACTAATCCGGGGACCACGACAGATAACGAGCCTATGAGCATGGGGTGTTCAGATCCCATACACGATGCTCGACGGACTGTATTCGTCACAGCAGGAATCTTCAAAGGAGATCTTCGCTCTCCATACTGGGAGTGGGGATTCAATGAAAATGGAGCAAGGAGAGGCGATATTATTTGTCAATGTGCCGCAGCCCAGGCCGGCCTCCCCGGCAAATTCGTTGCCTGGCTAAGCAACGCGGATGTAGACGTAGATTGGGATGGATTTGGGGATGGGGATGTTCGGGACTTTATCGAGGACAACAATAACGACGAAGGATCTTGGAGTTTTGTTGATACAAAAAACTATTGCATTGCTGAATCATGGACGAACTTCATCGACGGTTCGCACGAGAGGCCGGTTCAACGAGACGAACATGGAAACTTAATACCTGACATGTCAACCAGGTATGCCTGGACAGGCAGCACCGCGTCAGGCGAGGCCACCATATCGACTTGCAACAGTTGGTCCGATGCGTCTCCCTTTTCTTTCGGCACCATTGGTGAGTGGCGTCTGTCTAGCTCACAATGGAGTGCTTCGGCGGCGTGCGATTTTTCGGACCCAACGCCATGCGCCTGCGACAGGTCCCGTCACCTGTATTGCATTCAGACCAGCGAGAACACAGTACCGGCAACGGAGCTTCACCAGGGCTGCCTACCAGGTAACGGGGGCTGAGTAAACCATGCACATCGCAGACTTCACAGGCACCACGCTGCGCGGTCGCTACCGTCTTCTCCGCCGGATCGGCTACGGCGGGATGGCCACCGTCTACGAGACGGTCGACCTGCAGATCGACAAGCGCGTCGCGGTCAAGGTTCTAAACCCGCAATTTTCGCACATCGAGGATTACATCGCTCGCTTCCGGCAGGAGGCCCTGAGCGCCGCACGTATCCGCCACCCGCAGTTGGTGGACGTGACCGACTTCGGCAGCGACGAGGGCCTGGTGTATTTCGTCATGGAGCTGCTCGAGGGTGAATCCCTCGGCGAGCGGATCCACCGCGAGGCCGTGCCGATCCCCTGGCAGGAGACGGCCGCGATTGTCACTCAGGTCTGCGAGGCTCTGGCCTGCGCGCATGAGCATGGCGTCATCCACCGCGACGTGAAGCCAGGCAATGTATTCCTTGTGGCCCAGCCCGGCCGCGCGGGCATCGCGGCCGTCAAACTGCTCGACCTCGGCGTCGCCAAGGTCCTGCGCGACGCGCTCGACCTGCGCGACGCCGCCGCGCCAGAGACCCGGATGTCGCAAGGCACGCCCGGCACGCCCGAGTATATGGCTCCGGAACAGGCGACCGGCCAGGAGATCGACCACCGCATCGATGTGTATGCGCTCGGGGTCATGATGTATCGCATGCTCACGGGGAATCTGCCGTTCTACTCCCCGACGTCGACCTTCGAGGTACTGCGCATGCACGTCGACCTCATGCCGGTGGCACCGCGACAGCTGTGCCCGGTGGCGCAGATCCCCGAACCGATCGAGGCGATCGTGCTCAAGGCGCTCGCCAAGAACCCCGATGACCGCTTCGACAGCGTGCGCGCGCTGTCCGACGCCTTGCAGGCCGTGCGGCCGTCGGGAGAGCTCACCCGGGGCCTCGCGTTCGCGGGCCCGGGCGAGGACCGGACGACGCAATTTCGCCGCGCAGCACCGGAGCATCGCGGCCTCGGACAACGACTGCTGGTGCCGTCCACGCTGATCGTCGGGTTCATCACCTCGGGGGTCTGCTTCATGCTCCTGATGCTGTTCGAGATCCCCGGCCTGAAGGCCCTGGCCGCGGGACGCCCCCCCGTCGACCCACCGGTGAAACCGCGCGCAGACGATGTCGTCGATATCGGGAAGAACGACCCGGAACTCGCTAGCCCGAAATCCACGCCCGGAGCGCCCCCAATCGTGGTCGTGGCCATCCCTCCCGAACTCGTTCCCCCACAACCCCCAATCATGGAACCTGACCCGGTGCCAGGCACGCCTCCCCTGCCCGAGAAGCGAGATGTTCCCACAGACCCCCCCCCAGGTAAGCGCCCAAGTGCTCCGCCTGCCGGGGAGACCGGACACACAAACGGAAAACCCACGCAGCGTCCCGGAGAGACGACTCCCCCAAAGGACCCTGGAAGTCAGGCGCGCGCGACGGTCGCTACAGCCGCGGCGAAGATCGGCAAACTGTGCAAGGCGACGCGCCCGGACGTGGTGGAGGTCAAGGTGACCGCCGACCTCACGGCTAACACGCTGTCGGCCCAGCTCATGGGTCGCCAGAACACTTCCGCGTTCTGCGTGAAGCAGAAACTCGAGGCGATCAAGCCGCTCAAGAAACCGGCGCAGGGGACCACCTCGTTCACCATCAAGGTGTCGGTATGACCGCTGCGCGACTGCGCTGATCGTGAGACGCTTATGCTATCCATATTCTTCCTGATTCTCGCTGCCGCGCCCGCCTCTGGCCCCTACTCGCGTGAACAGCTCGACGCCGTCAACCGGGTTGGCCTGGACGAGTTCGACCGTATGGAGGACCGGTGTCTGCCGACCGCGATCGGCACGCCTGCTTTCGCATCGCCCGACATCGAGGCCGAGTTGGCGTTCTTTCGCATGGCCGAGCTGATCCGCCTCGTCATCCTCAACTACCCCTACGCGCCTGGACGCGCCGACCAGAGCCAGCACAGTGACGACGTGTCCCAGGCGGTGCAGGGCTTCGAGCGCGCGTACCTTTGTCATCCGGGCTGGGAGCAGCGGCACTACTTGAACAGCGCGATGACGCTGCTTGAGGCGCGAATCCGGCAGATCCGGGACGTAGAGCGGCGGGCGCTCACCGAGTCGGAGGAGGTGATCCTGCAGCAGGCGCTGCTTCGTTTGCGGGCGCTGCGGGGCCAGCTGCGGGCACCGGCAGCCTGCGGAGAACCGAGTTCGTGCCCGCCCATGGTCGCCCCACCGACCCCGGTGGCCTCGCCGACGACGGGTTACCGCGCAAAATACATGGACCTGCTCTCGCTACGCTTCGAATTCGGGGGTGGACTCGGTACGAAGGTAGACGACAGCGGGGGCACAAAGCCAAGGTCCGGCGTGTTCCTGTTCAGTGTGGCACCAGGCGTACGCTTCCTGGCTGGCAAGCGACGCCGACACGTACTCGGCCTCGGATTCCGGTGGAGCGTGACGTCCTTCAAGGACGCCGACGAAAATGACTTTGTGCATCAAACGGTGACCCGCTTCGAGTACGGCATCCGGGCCCACCCGAAGTGGTTCTCGCTCCATGCAGCGTTCGAGCCTGGCCTCCAGGCCCGCCCGGCAAACGACAACCTCGTCAACCCCCAGGTCGGCTTCGGCAACATCCAAGTCGGCGGCTCCGGGGCGCTCTGCACCTGGAATGAGGCGTTCTGCGTGCGCTTCGGAGGTTACTTCGCCCTCGCCAAGGGCGACGCGGACTATATCGACGGCCGGTTCCTCGGCGCGGGCTTCGATCTGCTTCGAGTGGCGGACAATATCCTGCGCCGAGAGGATGAATAGGCTGTGATTCACTGCAATCTCCCGTTTCTTCGCTGCATCCTCACCATGGCGCTCGTGAGCCCGGCAACGGTTGCGCAGGCCCAGGAGCCCGCCGGCGCGGCCCTGGGGACCCAGGAGCCAGCCGTGACGACAGGGAGCACGCCGTCCGCCAAAGAACTCTATGCACTGCGGCGCTACGTCGAGGCTGCACATGCGTTTGAGGCGATGGATACAACGAACGCCCTCTATAACGCCGGGATGGCCCGGGCGGGCGCGGGGCATCTCGCTCACGCCCTCCTGCGCTGGGCTCGTTACCGGGAGCTGAAAGTCGACTTGACAGAGCCCGAGAGAGCAGCCATCGTCCGTTTGATGGGAGAGGCCCGCCAGCGGACGGTCCCAGTGCACTTCGTCACAGCGATGGCGCCCGAACCTCGAACCCTTGTCGTCCAGCCGCCACAGGGCTTGGTGGTGGATGCGTTGCTCGTTCCGTGGCCGGCCGGCCAAACGAGCGTCACCGTGTATCTCGACGTGGGGACGTGGTCGGCAGCGCTGCGTACCGAACGCGGGACCTCACCAGCGCGGCCCCTGATGGTACGCGAGGGGGAAGCGGCACTCGAGGTCAACTTCACGTCCGTGCCCCGCACCTCACCAGTCCGCCTGCGCATCGGCCCGACGAGAGCCCTCAAGCGCGGTATAAACGTGGCTTGGGTCGGCCCCGGCAAGACCGAGGAACGACGCTTTGTGGGGGCAGACACGCGATGGGAGCTCCCTCCCGGAGCCTGGCGGCTCGGCGCCCGGGCTCGCGGCTACGAATCTGTCGAGCGTTCGGTCGCGGTGACCGATAGACCCGTCGATGTCGAGTTGACGCTGCGACGGGACCGTCTCGAACAGGCCCGCGTGGGCCTCGGTGTCAGCCTTGGGTTCGCGGGCATGGGGTTGATGGCGAGCGGCGGGGTGCTCTTCGTCCTCGGACGAGTCGACAAGTCGGCTGCGAACGCGCTGGACGGGGTGCTCAATCCCTTCAGCGCGGCCAAGTTGCATGTGGTCAGAAGCGACCTGCAGCGACACAGCGGCGGGGTCGCACTGGTCTCCGCTGGCGCTGGCACCACCATCGTAGCGCTCACAGCCGGGCTCGGCGGCGCCGAGCGAGCGCTCGGAGCCGAGGCGGCCATTGGCGCGGCGTTCTTGGCAGTGGGCATTCCATGGCTCGTAAGCGCCCAGAAATGTCCTTACGGCTTACCCGGAGCCGACAGCATAACGTATGAGCCTACTTATGATGCGCTACGCACCTGCGCAATCAAAGAGGTGCCCAGTGCTCTTCTATTCGGCACCGGCGCTGGCCTGCTGGGCGGGGCCCTCGTGGCGCTGGCCACACGGGGGGCGCTGCGGCGTAAGGCCTCGCGTCTCCGGGCTTCCACGACTCTGTCGACGAACCATTGGGCAGTATCCGTTCAGGGGAATTTCTGAATATGCGCGTCATCTTCCATCGAAACATCTCCAAGCTTGAGACCCCGATTCGCCCCCGCGCCATGTTCGCGCTCTACGCCGCGGCAGCTGGACTCTGGCTGGGACTGAGCGTCAACTGCGGAGGGGACGGCCCCCTGGGCTCCTGCGGCAATGAAGTGGTGGACGACGACGGAGAGCAATGCGACGAAGGCGTGAATAATAAGGCCGATGATGCGGCCAAAGCAGGTGATTGCACCCGATCCTGTGTCGTCAAGCTCGCAGTCTGCGGTGATAGCATTCAAGAGGGCGAAGAGCCTTGCGACGAGGGTCCGGGAGGAGGAAAGGGGTGCACCGCCGATTGCGAGCTGAACCCCGGGTGCGGGAACGGACAGAAAGAGGAGCCCGAGGGATGCGACGACGCCACGCTGAATACACCGTCGAAGGACGCTGTTGCAGGGCAGTGCACTGATCAGTGCAAACTCGCATCGTGCGGCGACGACGAGATTAATAGAGATGAGTCCTGCGACAACGGGCTGGGCAATGTCGCTCTCTCCATCGCACAACCCGGCGATTGCCTCGAGGGGCTGTGCTACGAAGCCGTGTGCGCCGACGTCATCGGACCGAAATGCACTGGCTGTGCCCCGGATGGCGTGTGTGACCAGAATGAGAGCGTGGCCAACTGCAGCGAGGATTGCAAGTGCGGGAACAAACTAATCGACGCAGGCGAGGAGTGCGACGACGGGGCCGACAACAACGCCTCCAACAAATGCACCCTCGACTGCAATGACGCTGTTTGCGGTGACACATTCATCTGGGTCGGCATGGAGGAATGCGACGACGGCCCGGGGAACAACGATACAGGCAAGGCGTGCAATGCCGATTGCATTATCAACATATGCGGCGATGGTGATCTGGCCCCAGACGAAGTTTGCGATGATGGGAACACAATTTCCGGTGATGGCTGCGACGACATATGCCAGTGCTTTTCAGAGTGCGGAGACGGCATAGTTAAGTGCGATGAAGAATGCGACGACAACAACCAGGTTGAGCACGACACGTGCAGCAACGACTGTAGGCTCCCGAGGTGGGTATTCGTCACGAACGACACATTTAGGGGCAACCTAGGAGGGACTGCGGGGGCGGACATGAAATGCCAGACGGCCGCGATGGGCAAACTCGAAGGTACGTTCATGGCTTGGCTCGCTGATGGTACGGCGCCCGCCCCGGATGAACGCTTCAACAGCAAGAGCTTTACGGGCTGGTATCTTCTACCGGACATGACGCCTGTGGCTAAAGGCTGGGCCGACCTGACGAGCCTAAATGTGGACGAAAAAAGCTACTTGACGAATGCGATCTCCATCACCGAGACGAAATCCCCGGTGGGCAACGGAATTGCGTGGACCAACACCAACCCAGACGGAACTCTCCAGACAAAGGATACAAACTGCAGCAATTGGAGTAATATGACTGAGGCTGATACGGGGATGGCTGGGCAAGCAGAAGTAGACGTCGTTGATAAGTTATGGACGTTAGACGGAGCTTATCAGTGCAAGTCCAGCAACCGGCTGTACTGCTTTCAGGTCACCGATTAAATCCAAACTTGCATTTTGAGCATTCCAAGTCCGCTTCTTACCGGCAGGTTCGCGGCGCTTCCGACTTCCTGTCATGACCACGGTGACCCTCCTCGACTCTCGCTACGAGCTCGGCATACGCATTGGGCGTGGAGGCATGGCGGAGGTCTTTCAGGCGTGGGACCGTCGGTTGTCGCGGGAAGTGGCGGTCAAGGTGCTCAACACCGAGTGCTCACGGGACGCCGGGATGCTCGAGCGTTTTCGCCAGGAGAGCCACGCGCTCGCACAGCTCAATCATCCCAACATCGTGACCCTATTCGACACCGGGGAGACCGCGGGCCGATTCTACTTGGTCATGGAGCGGCTGCAAGGACAGCCCTTCGACGGGTTGCTGCGTGAGCTACGCGAGCACGGTGACGTGCTCGGCTGGCGCCAGCTGGTGGCGTTCCTTCGACCCGTTTGTGCCGCGCTCCAAGCCGCGCATGGGCGGCAGATCGTGCACCGGGACATCAAGCCGAGCAATCTCTTCCTGCATCGCCCTGGCGGCGACGTGGCCGACACCGACGCGGGCTTGGTCAAGATCCTCGACTTCGGCATTGCTAAGATGCTGGCCGGGGCCGAGCGGCGGCCTGGCGCAGATCTGCAGACGCTCACGAGCCGCGGGCTGTTCATCGGCACCCCCCACTACAGCGCACCCGAGGCGATCGAGCCGCAGATCTTCGGCCCGATCGGCGTGGGCGCGGATATCTATGCACTGGGCGTCGTGATGTATCACTGCCTCACCGGCGTGTTGCCCTTCGAGGGCGAACCGCGGGCCAGCGTGATATACAAGACCGCGTTTGAGGATCCACCCGCGCTGCGCAAGCGCGCACCTGAGCGCTCGATCGCCCCCGCAGTCGAGTCAGTCGTGCTGCGAGCGCTGGCTCGTCGGCCCGAGGACCGGTACTTGTCCGTGCGCACATTGCTCGAGGCGATCAATTCGGTCCCCGAGGAGCCCACGGCGCCACGAGCCATGGTGGCTGCCCGGACGGTCGCTGGACAGATTGACTCCACCACTCAGGTCCGGCCATCTCGAGAGCGCTCCGCAGCAGCGCCTGCCTTGGCAGGGAAGGGACCGGCCCGCCCGTTGCGGCGCTCGGCGCCGGAATTTCGACCAAGCGCCCTGCACACGCTCGCCGAGCCCGCCCAGGAGACGAGGAAGCCAACGGCCGGCGGCACTGCCCTCCCTGGGTCGAATGCAACGGCCGGAGTAGCCGCACCGCCGACCTCGGTAGTCGGTGAGATCCCCGAGGCTGAACCGCGTGCAGCGACAGCAGTCGCACCACCACTCCCACCGACGGCCTGGGATGCACCGCCCTGGTTACGGGCGAGTGCATCGGCTGCTACCCCGACGTTCGTGATGGATGCACCCGACGAGAACTCACCAGTGGTGCTCGCCACCCGGGCCCAGGAGACCAGGCCACGAGTGGAGACGCAGCCAGAACTTCGGCCTCTCCCCGAGAAGAACCTGAGCACCCGAGCCACCATTGGCATCCGGCCACCGCTGGACATCGCCGAGACGCCGTTGCCGGGTGGAACCTTCGAGAGCGCAGAGCCGAACGCGCCGGCGCCCAGCCGGGTGATGCTCTTCGTCGGGCTCATACTGCTCGCCGTGATCGGCGCCGCGTGGTGGTTCATGCCCGAAGCGGCTTCGCTGGCGGAGAGCCGACGTGAATCGCCGACGCGACCCGCACCGCGCCGCCCACGTAATCCGCAACCAAGTCGATCGACCCGTAAACGTCGCCGAAGTCGACAACAACAGAGCCTTCATGGAGGCCCCTTGGCCTGCCCATCGATCCGAACGACTGTAGATTCCTACATTTCCGCCGAGTGTGCAACTACGGTTGGGCTTGTGGGCCCGGGAACCGGCAGATAGTATCGCTGGGCAGCGATCGTGGCTCAAACAAGTGAGTGACCGAGCATGCTCCGCATTGTCGTCTCGACAGCCACGCTACGTTGCCGCCATGGTTCAGCCCCTGCTCCGCTATTTTGCACGGGGTTTCAACAGGTCGAGGTTTCATTTCAGGCGGCAGCCTCGATTGAAGACCACATCCCGGGTATTAATATATTTCCGTTCGGCACCTGCAGCATCACAAAGCAGCCGTGTGTGCCAATTACGGTGGACCCATGGACCTCCGAGAGCGGCCTGTCCCTGTTCGGCGCATCGGCGCTTCACGAAGAAGCAAAATTGCGGTGCACGATAGGAGGCGTGATCTTTATCGAGGAGCCCGGTCAACATCGCGTCGATTTTGCCCAGATGCAGCGGCTGTTTCTCCATGGGCTTTCGGTACTGATCCAGCATACTCCGCCGCAACTTCTGGACGACCTGTTGCAGAACCTAGCGCTGGCCGGTGTATCCGTGGTCCCCACCAAGGCCATCGCGGCCGCAAATGCCGAGATCGCGGCTCTGCTCGCCAAAAAGACGCTGTCAAAAGCCGCCACGGATGAGCTCAGGCTCACAGCGCGCCTGATGAAGGGTCTCGCAGGCGCGAATTGGGCCGTCGGTAACGTACTCGACCTCGTAGAAATGGCCCGCGCCCTACGCGAGGGAAATGTCGAGAAGGCGACCGAGAAGGCCTCAGGTATCGCTGCTGGAACTGCTGCTGCGATTGCGTGCGAGTCTGCCGCGGCTGGCCCGGCAGCTCTGGGCGGACCTATCGGGGAGGCGGCGGCGGCGCTCGGGTGTGCAGGGGGCGGGGTCCTTGTCGGGCTCGGGGCGGAGAAGCTCGTCGGCAAGGTTCTGGATATTTTCTGAGCCCGGCGCAACCTTATACGCGTGATCTCGAGTAGCGATCCGAGCGGGCGTGGCTCGTCGGCCCGGTGGCCGGCGGCCCCAAGGCTTGGCCCGGAGAGGCACCGGGCACGACGCCGGGCACGCGATGCGCGGCGGTGCGATCTCCCCGTCGTCTCGAAATTTCGTCTCGATCTTGTCTCGATTTTTCGATTTTCGAGACAAGCCCACGAATTCCGGCCCGCAGAGGGGTCCAGCTACCGCTGTGCACCACATCACGAACGTGAACGATGATGGCACGATTCCTGTGAGTCCGATCCCGAACTACAAGGCGTACAACAGCTTCCGCTCCGGCGACCTGGCGCCGCCGGACGGCACGAAGGTGCCCGACCTGACGCTCGAGGTGCCCGAGCTTTGCACGCTCGAGTGCGTCGACAGCAAGCTGATCTTGTGGGTCCACGTCGGCAACGAGGGCGCCTCGCCGCTGACCGCGGGCGGGACCGTCGAAGTTCACGGCGCCGTCCTCGGCGTGGACACGATGCTCGGTACCACCGAGCTGGTCGACATCATCAACGCCGGCTCGTACATCAATGCCGTTGCCTACGAGCTCGACCCGACCGACCTCGAGTCGATCACCATCACGGTGTCCGCCAAGGAGCAGGAGTGCAACCTCGGCAACAACGAGGTGGTGCTCCAGGGCCCGTTCTGTCAGTAGACGCGCGGCTGCCCAATCCAGCGGGCACCCTTCATGCGGTGCCCGACGGAAGGCGCAGGCTGACCCGGACGCGCTGCGCCGCCACGGCCGCCTCCCCGACGCCCGCTGGGCCGAGCTCTGGGACGCCCGCCTACGCCTCACCACCCGGCGCATCACAGCCCTGCTGGCCGGTGAGGCCGAGCGGTCCGTCGCGGCCGATCACACCCACGCTCTCCCGCAAAAGCTCGTCGCGTAGCCGGGTCACGGCCAGTCGGGCACGCCCACACTCTCGCACGCGAGGCGCCAGAAGCGTGCGGCCAGCGCTGGGTCACGCGAGTCGTCGCTCGAGGGCAGCTCCGCGAGGTCCGTAAAGTACTTGCCGCCGACGCCCGCGAGGGCCGGGTCGGTGGCCATCCACGCCAGCGAGGTCGCGGCCTGCTCGACCGAGCGTGCGAAGGGCATGTGGGCCAACACGTGACGCATGAACCAGCGCATCGGCCCGCGCACGCTCTCGGCCGCGGTGGCCGGCACGAAGCCCGGGCACACGGCGTTGACAGTGATCGGCCGCGGCGGCAGACGCCGCTGGAGCTCGTAGGTCCACCACAGCAGCGCCAGCTTGCTGTTCTTGTAGGCGCGGTCGGGGTGGTAGCCGCGCTGCAGCTGCGGGTCGGCGAAGTCAAAACGCACCGGCTCGCCGCGCGAGCCCGGCATGTGCAACATCGATGCGACGCAGACCACCCGGGCCGCCGGCGCCAGCGCCGGCAGCAGCTCGTGGGTCAGCAAGAACGGCGCCAGCGTGTTGACCGCGAGCGTCTCCTCGAAGCCGTCGACGGTGACACGGCGCTCGCGGCTCTGCTGCATGACGCCGGCGTTGTGCAGCAGCACGTCGACACCCCTGCCCTCGGCCACCCACGCGGCCGCGAAGGCGCGGACCGACGCCAACGCCGCCAGATCGAGGGTGCGGACCTCGACCTGGCAAGCAGGCGCGGCGCGGCGGATCTCCGCTGCCGCGTGCTCACCACGGGCCCGGTCACGCACCGCGAGCACGATCTGGTGCCCAGCCCGCGCCAGCTTCATGGAGGTGGCGAGGCCGAGGCCACGGCCAGCCCCCGTTACGATGATCGTCTTTGCCGCGCTCACGGCCGCAGCATACGCCGAAGCAGCGCGTGAGATCCGGCTCGCCGGCGACCGTCGCCACCGCTATCGTGCCCTGCGCCTCAGCGCGACTTCAAGCCGGAGTCCAGCCGGTTTTCCCTCCAAACCCCCTCAAGCCGCGAAACGCCGCGGATCTCCAGCCTGGAGGGGGTAGGAGGGAAAATCGGCTACCCCGGGTTGCCTCTCCTCGCCCCGGGTTGACCCGGTTCGTGGCCACCGCTTGGCCACCACCGCGCGCGCGTCGTCGACTTCGGCGCCGTCGCCTCAGCCTGGTGTGCGTCCGGGCCTGCAGTTGGTCCGCTGCTCACCGCTGCCGTTCCGCTGGCTCGACCGGCTCGGGCGCGTCGTAGAAGTCTTGGGGCTGATGGGCCGCAAGGCCAAAGCGCTTCGCCAACGCCAGTTGGCCATCGTCCATGCTGACAAAGATGCACCCCGGCACCCGGAGAGCACATGAGACGATGAGTGCATCGTACTTGATGTGCGCGAGCCCGCGTTCGGAGCCTTGACGCCATTTCTTGAGTTCTGAGCTCGGCATCCGTACGCCGAGCTCAGTCGCAGCGAGCTCGTCGAAGGCGACCACGACGATTCCCTGGACGCGCGGCAAAGGCTTGCCCTGGTGACGGGTCGCTTCCGCGATCGTCAACGCGCCGACCAATACCGGGCGGCCGGCATGGGCCATCCGAGCACAGAAGTCGATGCATGCCGGCGCATCCACCTCGTCGTCGGCGGGCGTAGCGATCTCGGCGACTTGGTGACCGGCGGCGAGCGGCCGCGTGGATGCACAGGCGGGCGAGATGCCCGGGTGCGCGAGGCCGTTCGGCTACGTGCCGCGTCAGACCCACGAGTGCGACGCGGCGGTGCTGGTGCGTCGCCACCTCGCGGAGTTCCTCGAGCGCTGCGAGGAGCGGGCGGGGCCGCTGCCGGCGTTCGTGAAGGCGGAGCTCGAGGGCTTCGCGGGCCGCGGGGACTTCGAGCTCGGCTTCGTGCGGACCTGCTGCCGCAGCTGCGGCGACGAGCTGCGGGTGCCCTTTTCCTGCAAATCGCGCGGCTGCTGCGTACGCCCGCCGGGGATCGCGAAGATCAACGCGAAGCGATCCTCGAGGTCCTCCGCGAGCCAATACTTGTCGCGCGCATAGCTCTGTAGATCGGCCCAGGTGCGCATGCGCCACTGTAGGGGCCATGACCCGCCGGGCTCACCACGCCGCCCCATGGGTACCCTCGCCGCGGGCTTGAATGGTAGCGCCGACTCCTGCCCGTCCGCGCCAAGATTTCGCGCAGCCCATGCTCGAGGATCCGGTACGCATTGTGGATGCGATCAGGTCCACTCGCGCTCACGCTTCTGCTCGCCGCTTGTGGCGCTCCGGGCAAGCCGCCCGCAGACCCGCCGCCAGGCGTCGTCCAGTGTCCGCCCGCCGTCGCCGCGGGGGCGAGGGTCGGGACCGCAGAGACGGCTCCACAGGAGTCGCTCCCCGTCGACCGCTTCATCTACATCGATCACGCGACGACCGTGGCGAGCAGGTGCGTCCAGGGGGAGTGCCCGCCGGGCCCGATGATCAGCTCGACGCCGCCGAGCGACCTGACGGTCGACGATGCCCTGAAGGTCGTGTACGCCGACGGCTTCGGGACCTCGGGTCCCGCTGGCACGGGCGGCGGAGGCTGGTTGTTCGCCGTGAGCGCGCTGCCCTACACCCGCGAGGACGTGACGATCGACACGATCTCGGCCGACGGCAGGGCCTCGCTCCACTTCCGCGGGGTCCCGATCGAGCTGGCCGCGAAGCAACGCTGGGAGTGCCAGACCGTCGCCGTCGATCAGCGCGAGGGCCACGCACTCGAGCTCACGACCAAGATCTGGTTCGTGAACCACGGTGCGCTCGACAAGCAGGCGATCTCGTGCGCACAGCCGGGCCGAGATTGCCAGATCGTGGTCCCCTGATCCCCGGCACTCCGACGGATCTCCATCCTCCCGAGAAAGCACGCCATGAACATCCGCAGCATCATCCTCCTCTCGTTTGCCATCCTCGTCACCGGCGTCCGGCCGGCGCACGCGGACGTCGCTCCGCCCGTGGGTTACGAAGAGAAGTGCAAGGTCGAGCTCAAGGAGCAGGACGGCACCACCTGCGAGGAGTGCAAGAACGGTCCCGGAGACGGCGGCGATCCCGAGCGCTGTGAGAAGCAATTTTCCGGCACCGAGTTTAGCTACGTATGCCAGACCTACGGGGCGAGCTTCTGGACGGAGGTCTGGTGTGATGGTCCCCCGCGCGAGGCTGAGGGCTGCTCCTGCAGCTCGCCCGGCGCGGGCACGACGGGGAACGTCGCGCTCACCGCGTTGGTGGTGATGGCGCTCGGCCTGCGGAGGCGCCGCGTCGCCGCCGCCCGCGGGGCTCGGCACGAGGGCCTCCGCTGAGCAGCGACGGTCCTAGTCCCTGGCCCTGCGACGATCGGACACCTCGACCTCGCGCACGACAGGCTCGGTGGGCTCGGCCAGGTACAGCCGCCGGAGCAGCTGGTTGATCGCCTCGCGCTGGTCGGGCGGCGTCGGGTTCATGACACCCTCGGCCTGGAGCAGGGCCACGAGCATCTCGGGGACGACCCCGGGTTGGCCGACGATCGCCACGTGCCCGGCCTTGACCTCGACCTCGCGGACGTTGGCGTCGAGCGTCTTGCGGTTGAGCTGCTCATCGAGGCTAAACACGAAGTCATCCTTGGCGCAGCTCCCGTCGGCGCGCTCGACCCGGCACGTGCCACGCTCGTCGGTCCGGACCTGGATGTAGTTCGCTACCTCGGGGCCGAGCTCACCAGGGGCGCGGACCGGCCTGGCGGTCCGATGGATCTCCGTCCAGTTGCGACCTGCGACGCCGCGGCAGATCGCGGCCGTGATGCCCAGCGAGATCACGTGCAGCCAGTCGTGGCTGCAGTGGCGCGCGGCGTGGATGCCCGCGAACGGTGAGGAGATGGTCACGAGCTCGTAGTCGGACGCGAGCGTGGGTGCGCCGTCGAGGGCCTCGCTCAGCGCCTGCCGGGCGACGAGCCCGCCCTGGCTGTGCCCGATGATGGTGATGGGCTGGTCGGGCGCGTGCCGCTCGAGTTCGGCGAGCGCGCGGACCAGGCGATGGGCACCCGCCGCGATCGTGTCGCGCGACTCGTAGGTGAAGCAGATCGCCTGCTGACCATGGGCATCGAACACCTCCGCGAGCGTCGTGAAGCGCCCCGCCGAGTCGCCGCAACCATGGACCAGCACGATGATCGGCGCGCTGGCGTCGAGCTCACCCGGCTCCATGCTGTCGAGGGTGCAGGGTGTCAACCCATCGATCTTGACGGCCCTGGCGTCGGCGAACACCGGAACCGTCTGGATCTCGCTGCCGCGGATGCACCCGAGCACCGCGAGCGAGGCGAGTGCCAGCAGCAGGTAAGGTCGTCCGCTCCGCATGCGCGAGGAGTCTACACACTGCGACGCAAAGGCGCACCGCTCGATGAACCCCGCGAGGTGCCGACGCACCAGCACCGCCGCGTCGCGCTCGTGCGTCTGACGCGGCACGTCACCGCCGCCGGTGCCCGATCAATTGCCCTCCGCTGCTTGAGCTTTCGCGGCGGCGCCCCCCGGCCGGCGGCCGATCCATCGCCACGACGGCCGCCGCTCATATGCCATGTCCCTCTGCTCGCGCACTGTCATCCTCCCCGCCACGCGGCTCGGCCTGGCCATCGCGGCCGCGCCCATCACCGCGCAGGCGGCTCCGGGCCTCGGCGCCGTCACGGCGCTCGCGGTGT
>Ga0209480_10000445_pt1 | contig 34970 bp, 26 predicted proteins | sample JI61114C2DNA_FD_187501 | JGI IMG/M metagenome (GOLD analysis project Ga0209480, IMG submission 187501) | Wastewater effluent complex algal communities from Wisconsin, to seasonally profile nutrient transformation and Carbon sequestration -... | ecosystem: Engineered > WWTP > Effluent > Algae... | reverse complement strand
TTAATTGAACTTCTAAATTAAATTGTATGGTTTCCTTTGTGGTCTGGAAAGCATTTTATTTGCTTCCTCGTCATTGTTAAACTTTTCTTTTGTAGGATCCCAATAGACTTTCCGATCCAACTTCATAGCTATATGATGTACGAGACAAGTAGAGCAGGAGCGATGCGCTTCTTCCACTGGCGCAATGTTTGGCGTTTTATCCCGAATGCTTTCAAGCCAATTCAAATGATGTTCTTTACTCACCATAAAATGGAATTCATTTGGTCCAATTATTGATTTGATAATTTTAGGATCGCTGGCATCCAACGGTTTTGTTCCATCTCCATTAGGTACAGGATCACTTGCGGTTGCTTGATAATTGCCACGCGTAACAAATATCCAGCCCTCGCTTCCTTCAAATTTTATTCCGTTGGGGAGTTCATTGCTTACAACCATCTTCACTCCATTGCCATAAAGTGCTTCGGTTTTAAAAATTCCATGAACATTCCACAAGCCGCTCTTTGGAAAATCGGCATGACCCCATACTTCAACCGGACCCGAGCGTTCCATACCCATACCCCAATGGGCTGAATCAATATGATGCGAGCCCCAACCTGTAATCATCCCGGCTCCAAACTGTTCGCACCGTAACCAACCCGGTCTATCATACCCAACTTGAGGATGAACTCTTTTTTCGGTGTAGTACACTTCTGGTGTTGAACCTAACCACATATCGTAGTTAAGATTTTTTGGAATAGGCATTTCTTTTTCTTCATCACCGGAAGGATCGCCTGGCAAGCCTACATAAACATTTTTCAATTGACCGATGCGACCGTTGCGAACCAACTCAGCGGCATACCGAAATTGGTCAGTCGATCGCTGTTGACTACCAATTTGAAACACAACACCACTTTTTTGAACCACATCGCTTACGAATCTTCCTTCGGCAATGGTAAGGGAGGCTGGCTTTTGCATGTAGATATGTTTTCCTGCCCGAGCCGCAGCAACAGCAATCATAGCGTGCGTATGATCAGGTGTGCTGATCACTACCGCATCGATGTCTTTATTTTTTATTAGTTCTTTATAATCGTGATACTCTTTCACTCCATCAAAGGGCTTTCCGTTTTTCTTTGAGTAATAATCGTTCACAAGTTTTTTACCATCTGCAGCTCGTTTGGTATCCAGATCACACACGGCAGTTACCTGCGCAAAATCGGCTCTCATCACGCCAGGCAAGTCGTGATCTCTTGAAATACGACCGGTACCAATGGTACCAATATTAATGCGTGAGCTAGGTGCATTTTTACCAAATACCGAAGCTGGTAAAATGGTTGGAAATCCGGTGATAGCAAATGAGGTTGCTACTGTTCCTTTTACTGCAGAGCTAATGAATGACCTTCTCGTTAATTTAGTTTTTGATTTCATATCTTTTATAATTTAACGTGTGACTAAATATTATTTAATGGCTTCATCTCTGGTTATAGCATAAGCCTTTGGATACTCTTTTGATTTAACCTGGCTAGCAACAAATTTTATTCCCTGAAAAATGTGATTTACGTATGTTGGGTCTTCGTAATCTTTTTTGTCATGGCCTAGAGCGGTTATCCAAACATAACCTCCATCAAAAGTCTGATACCAGGCAGCAGGATAGAGTTTTGAAAATGGACTTGCCGATAATTTTATTTTTTCCTGATCATCTTCTTTCAGTGAACTGATATCATGCGCTAAGATGGTCTTGATACCCGGATACATTTCTTTCTGAAAGTAACACTCATCTTCCTTTTCCCACACCGCAGGTAATCCTGATGCCGATGGATGTTCTTTATCAATTACGGTAAGTTGATATTTTTGAAATTTTGGGTGCCAGACAAATGTTCCGCCTAACATCATTTTAAACCAATCCCAATTCCGTTCGGTACCCACTACGGAGTGGATTCCCACGAAGCCGCCACCCGCTTCCATAAACTGCCTGAAGGCTAATCGCTGATCATCGGTATCAAATACATCGTTGTTAGTACTCGTGAATACCAGCAATGAATATTGATTTAAATTTTCTTTTGTGAATGAAGCAGGGTTATCAGATACTTCTGTTTTAAAACCGTACTGTTGCCCAAGTTTTTGAATACAGGCAACGGCTGCGGGAATATTATCATGAACATATCCTTTGCCATTCTTTGTGTAGATAAGAACGTTTACTTTTTTCCAGTTAATATTGCTGTTTTTATTCTGACCATTAGCTGATAGATTAAAAAAGCAAATCAGAAAAATGGAAACAATTGATCTCATAGTTAAGATGAGTTAGTTAACTTTATTATATAGAAAGAATCTTACCCAGATTCTTTTAATTTTTCACTCGATCAAAAGCCCATATAGTTTTTCGCATTATGGTAACAGATGTCTTGTACCATTTTGCCAATAAACTCCATATCGTCAGGCAACTCTCCATGCTCTATATCGGTGCCAATTAAATTGCAGAGTATTCTTCTAAAATATTCGTGTCGCGGGAATGAAAGAAAACTTCTTGAGTCGGTGATCATACCAATGAATCGCGAAAGCAAACCCATATTTGATAATGTGTTGATTTGTTTTTCCATCCCATCTTTTTGATCGAGGAACCACCAGCCGCTGCCCCATTGAATTTTTCCTGGAGCAGAGCCATCATTAAAATTGCCGATCATGGTTGCAAACAACTCGTTATCGGCCGGATTCAAATTATAAATGACAGTCTTGGTAAGTTGATTATCACTATCCAGCCTGTCAAAAAACTTTGACATTGTATAGGCATGGGAGAAATCTCCAATAGAATCAAAACCAGTATCCGCGCCAAGTGTGCGTTTCATACGCGAACTGTTATTGCGCAAGGCACCCACATGAAATTGTTGTGCCCACCCTTGGGCATGATATTGTCGGCAAAGATGTGTTAGTACGAAAGACCGAAGACCAAGAACTTCATTGGCATCAAGCGTTGTTCCTTTTAAGACTTTTGCAAACAACGATGTTGCATAGGATTGTGATAAGTTGCTAAACGGAATGAACTCTAATCCATGATCGCAAGCGCGGCAGCCGTTCTTTGTAAAGAAGGCAATTCGGTTATCGAGTGCTTTTAATAAATCGGCCAACGAGCCAATATCTACAGAAGATGCTTCTGATAATTTTTTAAGATAAGCATTGTATGAAGTAGGGTCCTCAAATGCGTATGCTTTGTCTGGTCTGAATGTTGGAAACATTTTAATGCCACCTGCATGAGCATGCTGAGTGTGATAAGCCAAATCATCACACGGATCATCCGTAGTACAAACTACTTCAACCTTCATCATCTTCAATAAAGGCTGAACTCTAAACTCATCTGTTCTAAGTTGTGCAGAGCAATCTTCATAAATGCTTTTAGCTGTTGTAGCATCAAGCACTTTGGTTACCCCGAAATAATTTTTTAACTCAAGATGCGTCCAATGGTATAACGGATTGCGCATGGTGTAAGGAACAGTCTCCGCCCATTTCATAAACTTTTCTTCGGGGCTTGCGTCTCCGGTGCAATACTTTTCATTTACTCCATTGCTGCGCATGGCTCGCCATTTATAGTGGTCTCCTTCCAGCCAGATTTCTGTCAGGTTGGTGAACTGCCTGTTCTCAGCAATGTCTTTTGGTGATAAATGATTGTGATAATCTACAATGGGTTGATTGGCTGCGTGATTATGATATAGCTTAACAGCAGGTTCAGATTGAAGTAGGAAATCTTTTCCCAGAAATTTAGTCTTAGTCACTTTATTCTCTTTAATAAAATTAAAAAATTTAAACCCCGCAGAATGCGTTGAAGCCACCATCAACAGGCACATCGACACCTGAAACAAATTTGGAAGCATCTGAACAAAGCCATAACAAGGTTCCAATTAGTTCTTCGGGTTCACCAAATCTACCGAAAGGTGTATTTTGTACAACGGATGCTCCACGTGCAGTCAACGATCCATCAGTATTAGTTAATAGTGCGCGATTTTGTTCTGTGATAAAAAAACCAGGAGAGATCGCGTTGACACGAATGCCAGCTCCGTACTTTTTGGCCATCTCAATGGCCAACCATCCTGTAAAATTACTAACGGCTGCCTTTGCGGCTGAATAGCCAACCACTCGCGTGATAGGACGAAAAGCTGACATGGAAGAGATATTAATAATCACACCTGTTTTTTTTGCTGCCATAACTTCTCCAAATATTTGAGAGGGCAATACGGTACCCAATAAATTTAAATCAACAACTTGTTGAAATGCTTTTGGGTCAAGATCGAAAAAAGTTTTATCGGGCGCGATGGTTGCACCAGGCATATTTCCACCCGCAGCATTGATTAAAATATCAATAGTGCCATAAGTTGAAATAATTTTTTCTTTTGCTGTGTTAAGATCTTCTTGTTTAAGTACATCGGCTTGAACCGCGATGGCTTTGCCACCTGCTTTTATAATTTCTTCAGCGACCGCTTCGCCAGCCTCTTTCCTTCTGCCAATAATAGCAACATTAGCACCAGCCTTTGCCAAAGCCTTTGCCATGGATGTGCCCAACACACCAGTGCCACCGGTTATAACTGCAGTTTTATTTTGTAAAGAGAAAAGATCTTGAATGAATGAACTCATGCTACTATTATTTATTAAAATCCATGGATTGCTTGTTCATATCATCATCACTGATGAAACTTCCTGAACTTAACAAGATGCGATGCTTAAATGTCATTGACTGACCAGGTTCAAGTGTTGTCTTCATTTCATCATCCGTTGGTACGTATGATTTTGCCGCGAGATTATTTACAGCAAATAATCCATAGGTGCGCGCATGCCAATGCGCAGGATAACCAATATTTTTCTTGTTATCGATCATGGCGATAGTAATCGGTTCGCCTGCTTTCGTTGCGGAAAGAGAAACCCAATCAGCACGCTTGCCCCACACATCCCCCTTTTCAAAACCTTCGCTGTTTTTATAAACACCATTCACACCATCATTATTTAGGGCGGCTACCGTAGTTGGCCTTCCGCTGGCATCGGTAAATACTTCTGGTTTTGTAGAAGGTTCTTCAAAGGCGCGGTCAAGCCGGATGCCCATCATGCCTTCCTTACTTTCCTCAAAAACAACTTTTTGTTTTTGAGCAGTAAGCTTCGTGGTTCGGTCAATAGTTCTAAGGTTATCTGTTCCACTAAATATGAAGGTTGTTTCCTCAACCAGCAGCACATTGTTTTTTGAATCAACCCAATTGGTTGTTACCGACAATGTTCCTTTGTTCTTTCCATCTTCGGCCTTTACAATTTTTTGGTGACGGATGCTGCCGTACTCTGATTTTTTATCGGCAGGTATAGCATACGAGTTGTTCCAAAAATCAAGATCATTCACATCTCCATAGTTAAACCAAAGCCCAACATGATGGGGATGATCTACACGCTCACCGGATCTTGGATCTCTTGGAAATCCGCGAGTGATCACTGTTCCTTTGGCCGTATAGATTGGATATAATACGGGCTTGTCTAAATCAGCAGGGTAGATGTATGAGGTAAATAGCTTACCATCAATGATCACATCTACTTTTTTATTTTTTTCATCTTTAACAAACTTGACTGCTTTTTGCGCCATCACCGAACTACACGTAAATAAAAAGAGGGACAATACGATTGCCCCTTTTTTTAGTGAGAAATTAAACTTACTCATATTAATATTTAAAAACTTTACCACCAGCCATCACTTCTTGTGTGGCTTCATTAAAGGTTGCCTTCATGCCGGTATGAACTGCAGCGTTAGCCATGATAACAGCAATAGCATGTGAATACCCGGCTTCAACAGGCGCGTTAGGTTGCTTGCGGTCGCGCACGCTTTCCATCCAATTGCGCATGTGGCTTGATGTTAATGGATCATTACCTGTGTTGGCTGAAGCAATAATTTTTTCATCTACTACATTCAGGTTAGCTTCCTTCAATAAGTTAGCGCTCATACCCATCGGCTTTGCATGACGCTCCGACAAACCACCGGTTGGCGTTACCATGTTTGTGTTGAGATTCATTTCACCGCCATTTGAATAATAAATCTCGGCAGGATTATCATCACCATTATGCATGCGCGAAGTAAATGTTACTTGAAAACCTTTTGAAAGATCATCCGCTGGTCCATAGTCAAATGCAACAGCCATCGTATCCCAGTTTTTGCGGCCATCTTTCCATTGATAAATTCCTCCATTGGCAGTAGCACTTCTTGGATTTTTCAAACTGCTGAACCAATGAACTGTGTCAATTTGGTGACTCATCCACTGACCCGGAAGACCAGAAGAATAAGGCCAGAACAAGCGGAACTCTAAATATTTTCTAGGATCCCACGCTTCGGTAGGGCGATTCATTTGATAACGTTTCCAATCCGTATCACTTTCTTTTATTTGATCAACCAAAGCTTGTCTTCTCCAGCGGCCTGGTTGGTTTACATTCCACGTAAGTTCTACCATAGTGATAGGTCCAAATTTTCCTGACTGCACAAAATCCGCAGCAGCGTGATAGTTTCTTCCACTTCTGCGCTGCGAACCAATCTGAACAATTTTACCGGTCTCTTTTACAGCTTTCATTGCAGCACGCGCATCTTCCATTGTTTCAGCAAAAGGTTTTTCAGTGTAGGTATCGCAACCTGCCCGAACCGCTTCCACGGTATGCAAGGCATGTTGAAAATCGGCCGTACTAATAATAACAGCATCAACTTCTTTTGAACTATAAAGAGCTTCATTGTTTACGAAGGTCTTTATATCATGACCCATTTTTTCTTTGAGTATGGCTTGGCCTTCTTCACGTCTTCTTTTCCAGATATCAGAAACCGCAACCATATCAAAGTTCAGTTCTTTATGATGACCAGCAAATGCGGGTAACAACGAAGAGCGAAAACGATCGGAGAAACCAACCACACCTACGCGCACGCGGTCGTTGGCGCCAATAATATTCCCATAACTCTTAGCTCCAAAGCCCATGGCACCTATGTAGGTACCTGCCGTAGCCAGAGCAGATTTTTTAATGAAGTCCCTTCTTGAATTTTTCATATCTACGTTACGTGTTAATTGAAATTTATTTTAATTCTTTAATTTTTATACTTCTAAATGAAACGTTATCGCCATGATCTTGAAGAAGAATTCTTCCTTTATCAGCCATACCAAAGTCTGGATACTTAGCATATTTACTACGTGCAACTAACGCATTGTAAATGGGTGAGCCGCGTTTATACTCAACAACTTTATAACCATTGAGCCAATGCTCAACCCGGTTATCCGGATAAACAATAATCCGGCCGTTATTCCATTCGCCAATTTTATGTTGGCCACGTTTTTCTTTTATGGAAGGAATTAAATCATAGAGCGATGCTTGTGTTCTGTTTCCAACAACACCTTGCTTCGCATCAGGGTGTGTGGCGTCATCAAGAACCTGATATTCAAGCCCGATCGCTGAGCCTTTATTTCCTTCTGTTTCAGTCACAAAATATTTCACGCCACTATTCGCTCCTTCTGTAAGTTTAAATTCAAATTGAAGATCGAACGCTCCATATTCTTTGTCAGTAACAATATCACCTCCATGTGCCGATTCGGCTCCGCCTGATTTTAAAACGCTAATCGTTCCGTCCTTAATCTCCCAACCTACTGTTGGAAAAATTTCTTTATAGGCACCGTGCCACCCGGTTGAGGTTTTTCCATCCCACAATAAATTATAACCATTTTCTTTTTCTGTGACAGATAAATCATTGGGAATAAAATTCATAACAAACACATCAGCAGGTGGCGATGGTTTTAGATTTTTTGTTTGGATGCGAATGTTGCGCCACCGAATTTGTCGGCCTGGCCCTTCGTCCCCATAAAGAGCATGCACCTGAAGTGCGATAAAGCCTTTCATGGTTGCATCATCAACTACATGGGTGGCAGGAATACCATTAACAAAAGTTCGTAGTGAAGTGCCTATGCACTCGAGTCGGATTTTATTCCATTCGTCTTGTTTGAATGCATTTTTTGCGGCCGGGTTATATTCCATTGTATATAACCAGTCTCTGCGGGCTTCATCATAAATTCCACCTGTCCAACCACGGGGTGAAGGATCTACTTCAAATTGATATCCATGCACCCGACCATTCATGTATTCAGGCGTGCTTAAACTGCGAAATTGAATTCCTGAATTCATTCCTTGCGGAACTTTGTATTCTAATTCAAGAATGAAATCGCCATATTCTTTTTCAGTTGCCATAAACGAGTTGGGTTCGTTGGCAACTGTGGTTCCTACTATTTCTCCATTTTGGATTTCGTATTTGGCTTTGCCGTTCAGCTGTTTCCAACCTTTAAAGTCCTTGCCATTAAAGAGCGGTTCCCAATTTTGTCCACTAGCAAAGGCCAGTGGGATGAATAAGATAAACAAACTCGCAAAGTGCTTTTTCATTTTCAGGTAACTAAATAGGTTCTTTGGCATTCTTCAAACGAAGTGCCTCTCTATATTTATGACGGTTAAATTGCCATTTATCTTTACAAATTCTCACTTTTATTTTATATTAGAAAGGTATTTTATTTAGCCGGAAGAAATCAGGTTATGCCATTCTTGTTTGGGTTATTGAGTAGGGGCAAATAGTCAGATTTTCGTCTAAAAAGTATATTCTCTACTTGTTTTTACTAATCTGCACTATGTTACCTCTTAAGAAAACTAATCGAAGAATTTTTGTCAAAGATCTGGCTCTGCTTTCAAGTACTTTGCTTTTGCCCGGGTTAGCCTTTGCAAAAGAAAAAGCCTCGAAAATGAAGTTGGGTTTAGTTACTTACCAATGGGGTAAGGATTGGGACATACCAACCTTAATAAAAAATTGTACAGCATCTAAAATTTACGGAGTAGAACTACGCACTGAACATGCGCATGGGGTAGGCCCATCAATCTCTCAAGCTAGACGCAAAGAGGTAAAAAAAATGTTTGCCGATAGTCAGGTTAAGATTGTAGGCATGGGTACCAATCAACAATATGATTTTGTTGATCAGGATAAACTCAAAAAATCAATTGAAGAGACTAAAGAATGGGTTAAGCTTTCTAAAGACGTGGGCGGAACTGGCGTGAAAGTTAAACCCAATGCTTTCCATACAGAAGTGACGCATGAGAAAACCATTGAACAGATTGGTAAGGCACTTAATGAAGTAGGCAAATTTGCAGCTGACCACGGACAAAAGATAAGGCTTGAGGTGCATGGTGAAGAAACTCAAGAACTACCAAACATTAAGGCTATTATGAATGTAGCAAACAATAAAAATGTTTATACTTGTTGGAATTGCAATGACCAAGACTTGATTGGCGGTGGCCTCGAATACAATTTTAATCTGGTGAAAGACCGCCAAGGAGATACGGTTCACGTTCGCGAATTAAATATTGGTGAATATCCTTATCAACAACTGATGAATTTGTTTGTGAAAATGAATTACGATGGTTGGATTTTACTGGAATGCAGAACTGACCCGGCTGATAAAGTGAAAGCATTGATTGAGCAACATGAAGTGTTTGATCGGATGATTAAAGAATCTAAAAATAAATAGAAAATATTTTTATCAACTAACCTGTTCAACATGAAAAATGAAAATGATCTTAATAGGAGAGACTTCATAAAGAAGACTACTACGGCTGCTATTGTGTTGGGCTTCCCGACCATAATACCAGCAAGTGCTTTTGGTGCCAACGACAAAGTACAGGTGGCTGTGTTGGGATTAAATGGCCGTGGTAAAGATCATGTCAAAGGTTTTCAAAGTCAGGGCCATGCTGAGGTAGCATGTCTATGCGATCCTGATAAAGTGGTTTTGCAAACTCGTGCGGATGAATTTGAAAAAGAATACGGAAGGAAAGTAAAAATGCAGCAAGACTTGCGGCATGTGTTTGACGATAAAAGCATTGATGCGGTGAGTATTGCTACTCCAAATCATTGGCACACACTGGCGGCAATTTGGGCCATGCAAGCAGGTAAAGATGTTTATGTTGAAAAGCCAGGTACACACAACCTATATGAAGGCAAGAAATTAATTGAAGCTGCGAAAAAATATAAGCGTGTTGTTCAACATGGTGTGCAATTACGAAGCTCTGTTGCTATGCAAGAGGCCGTTAAACATTTGCGTGATGGATTAATTGGCAATGTATATATGGCGCGTGGCCTTGTGTTTAAGTGGCGGCCTGATATTGGCGATAAAGGAGTTTCAAAAGTTCCAGATGGTTTGAATTATGATCTTTGGACAGGACCAGCTGAGAAGCGTGAGTTCTCAGAAAATTATGTTCACTATAACTGGCATTGGTTCTGGAACTATGGCAATGGCGATGTTGGCAATCAGGGTATCCATGAGACAGACTTGTGTATGTGGGGTCTTGACGTAGGCTTTCCAGAAAAAATAACTTCTATGGGTGGAAAATTTTTGTGGGAGGATTGCAAAGAAACCCCGGAGGTCTTGTCATCGATCTATCACTACCCTAAGGAAAAGAAAATTATTCAGTTTGAAGTAAGGCCCTGGATGACTAACATGGAAGATGGCGTTGGTATAGGAAATATTTTTTATGGCAGCGAAGGCTACATGGTTGTGAAAGGCTATGATAAGTACGAAACGTTTCTTGGCAGGGATAAAACGGTAGGGCCGACTCGTCAGGAAGGCGGAGACCATTACAAGAATTTTATTGATGCAGTTGTCGCTAAAAACCCTGCATTATGCAATGCTCCTGTTGAGACTGCACATTTGTCTTCTGGGTTAGCGCACTTAGGCAATATTGCTTATCGAACAGGAAGGGAATTAACGTTTGACCCTAAAGCTGAAAAATTTGTGGGCGATAATGAAGCCAATGCAATGCTCGGTAGAAAATACAGAGCTCCTTATGTAGTGCCCGATAAAGTATAACATACATTGAAATTCATTAAAGGCGAAGTTCGGTGGGGCATCATTGGTTGTGGCGATGTATGTGAAGTAAAAAGCGGACCTGCGTTTTCAAAAGTCAGCAACTCGAAGTTAGTTGCTGTAATGAGGCGCGATGAAAAGAAGGTAAAGGATTATGCGCAGCGGCATAACGTTGCGAAATATTACACCGATGCACAACAGTTGATTGATGACCCTGAGGTCAATGCGATTTACATTGCAACTCCACCAGCGCAACATGAGGAGTTTGCGATTAAATCTATGGTGGCCGGTAAGCCTGTTTACATTGAAAAACCATTAGCACTTAACTCAGATTCATGTATTCGAATTAAAGATGCTGCCAACTCCATGATGGTTCCGGCATCGGGTGCCTACTATAGACGAGCCTTGCCATTGTTTAATAAAGTGAAAGCACTAATTTCTGAAAATAGAATTGGTAATGTAAAACTCGTTCTAGTTCATACCCTTCAATCTCCGGTTAAAAACATAATTACAAAGACAGATGATAACTGGCGTTTGAATCCCACCCTGTCGGGTGGTGGATTGTTTCATGATCTTGCTCCGCATCAGCTTGATTTAATGTATTGGTTTTTTGGTAAGCCAACTGAAATGAAAGGCCGGTCTTTAAATCAGGATAGGATGAATAACGCACCTGATGTTACAAGTTTTGAAGCCTTGTTCAACGATGTTTTCCTTCGTGGTATTTGGGCTTTTAATGTTCATGAAAGTGCAGTAACAGATTCATGCGAGATAATTGGGGATAAAGGAATGTTGAAGTTTCCCTTTTTTAGCGGAGCAACCCTTGAAATAAAAACTGAAAGTGGGACTGAGCTAATTGATTTTACCAATCCGCCACACATTCAGCAACCTATGATTGAAAAGGTAGTTCGGTATTTTCGGGGTGAAGGTGAAAATCCATGTTCTATGGATGAGGCTCTGGTTTCTATGAGAATGCTTGATAGTACACTTTCTGATTAATCAAATTTAGCTTCTACAAGCCAAGTTTCTCCTTAGAAAATTCTCAAAACCAAGGGGTTAGTCCATCGGCCATGGAAACGCTCAAAAAAAATTTCTTGGTTTTAGCCTCGCTTAGCCTCTTCTGGATATTTTTTAAAAAAATCATTTTGTTTTCCGCAAACGATTTCTACATTTGGTCAACCAAGTAACTGGTCAACCAATTTTTATGAAAGTTGATTTTTTAAAGAATTTCAAGGAAATCGAAATTGAGACTCCGGCTGATAAGATTATCCGCCAGATCCGAGATCTAATTTCATCTGGCCAACTCAAGGCTGGTGATCGCCTGCCATCTGAAAGACAGATGAGCGAAAAATTTGGAGTAGGAAGAACCTCCGTGCGTGATGCAATCAGAAAGCTTGAGTTTTACGGAATACTAAGAACTCTTCCCCAAAGTGGAACAGAGGTTTCAGGGCTTGGCATAACCGCCTTAGAAGGTTTGATAACCGATGTATTGAAATTAGAGCAACATGACTTTAAAGCGCTCATTGAAACACGTGTTTTGTTAGAACGAAATTCAGCTTTTAATGCAGCTCAAAGGAGATCGGAGAAGGATTTGGAGGGCATGCGTAAAGCATTGACTTCCTATGAAACTGCAGTGCTTGACGGTCGGTCTTCGGTTGAAGAAGACTTAATGTTTCATCTTAAAATAGTGGAGGCCGCGAAAAATTCAGTGCTGATGTCACTCATGATGATTGTGACTCCTGACATCCTAACTTATTTCACCGAGAACAGAATTTGTTCAGGAGATAGACCCCTGACAGCCTTACGAGAACACCATACGATATTAAAACATATAGAAGATCAAAATCCTGAAATGGCAGAAGCAGCTATGAGGGATCACCTACAAGAACTTCTAGACTTTTCAACAAACCCCAAACTTGAAGCCAATGGAAGAATGGATTGAAAGACAATAAAAAAATGGATTAGCTAAGAGCTAATCCATTGGCAGGATTGACGATTCGGTTCCTCGCAAAAAGCTCCGAATAGTGTCATTGGTCACATGCTATCCTCAAAGATAGTGGATTTAAGAAAAAATCCATAGGTCACTCCTACTTACCTGCCCAAAGGAGTTTCTAAAAAAAATATTAACACATTAAAACGAAATATGAATAATAATACTACCCAACAAAGGCGTTTAGTAGCTGCATTTTGGCAAATTGTTCTGGTCGCATTCATAACAATAAATGTGCAGGCTCAGAGTAAAGTAAAGGTGGAAGGAAAGATTTCAATGGCTGATAATACAAACCTTCCAGGAGTTTCGATTATCATTAAAGGTACAGCAGTGGGAACTGTTTCAGATGCCGATGGCCATTATACAATTGAAGCCAACGCAAACGATTTTCTGGTTTTTTCATTTATTGGAATGGAAACCACCGAAGTGGCAATCAATGGAAGATCAACTATTGATCTTTTAATGAAAGAAGATGTGCAAACCCTATCCGAGGTTGTTGTTATTGGGTATGGTACCGTTAAAAAGTCACACATGACAGGTGCAGTTGCACAGGTTGCTGGGGCTGACGTTGCTGCTATGCAAACAAATCGTGTTGATGACGCCCTGGCAGGAAAATTATCAGGTGTTATGATTCAAAATCAAAACGGAGAGCCAGGTGCAGATCCAAAGATCCAAATTAGAGCAGCCGCATCTGTTTCAGGTGCCTCGAATCCTCTAATCGTTGTAGATGGGTATCCGATTTCTGGGAACTTAGCGACTGTCAACCCAAACGACATTGAAAGTTTAGAGGTACTAAAGGACGCTGCTTCAGCTGCTATCTATGGTTCAAGGGGAGCCAATGGAGTTATTTTGATTACTACAAAAAAGGGTAAGCCGGGTACTGCCAAAATTAGTTACAATGGATACACAAGCTTCTCAAGTAAGTATGTAAAGGATCTTCCAATGCTAAAGACAGCAGGAGAATGGGGAAATGAATTAGAAACAGGCATTGCCAATGGCAGTTATGACGTTTCTGAGATTGACCCACGCCTGGTGGATTATCGGATAAATGCTTATAAAAATTCACCTGATGTACTGAGTACAGAAGATTGGCTTTTCCGCACTGGTAAAAGTACAAGCCATGATATAAGCATGAGTGGAGGCTCTAAAGATGTGAGTGTCTACGGCTCACTTGGTTATTTAAAAACCGATGGTGTTGTAATCACTCAAGGTTATGAAAGATATAACGGTCGCTTGAATGTTGACGCTAATTTGGGCAAGAAAATGAAGGCAGGATTAAATATAAATGGATCTGTGGGTAAGAGAGATATTGTAGGTTGGGATATGAGAGATCTCTTGAGAGCCTATAGCATTAGTCCGATTTATCATACTGATGCTTCTATTGCTTTTGTTCAACAGTTGGATGCTCAGCGAGCGCAATTAGCTGCTGCCGGAGTACCGGGTTTAACTAGAACATTTGATCAGGGTTATAGAGCAGGCAGTGCGCCTTTTAATAATAGTATCTATACGTTAAAGCCTGGTATGAGAGTAGAAGATTGGCATTATGGAAGAGAGGGTAATGGTATAGGAGGAACTGGTGATGCAGGCCCTGCAACGAAGCTTGACAACACAAAACTTTGGCAAAAAACGTATTTTACTAACTTTAGTTCATACCTACAATACAGCATCATAGAAGGGTTGAATGTAAAAACAGTTCTGGGTGGAGAAATCTATGATACCCAAGACTATTATTATCGCGGACTGGAGTCGGATTCTCAGGCACGCGGTACTGAAACTAACCTGGATCAAGCAGATACAAAAAGATCCTCATGGTTAAGTGAAACAACCCTTAATTATGCAAAAGTTATCGGAAAGCATGATATATCTGGTGTGGCCGGAATAGAATTTCAAAATCTCTATACCAAAGGGACTTCTATAAGTGCTATAAACGTACCATTTGGTGATATTCTAAATTATAACTTAATACTTCCTGCGAATATTACCGTAACGGAGAGGGATGAGACGATCTCGAGAAGAAGCATTTTTGGAAGAATCAACTATGCGTATGATAATCGTTATATGTTTTCGGCATCGCTTAGAAGAGACGGTGATTCCCGATTCGGGGCGAATAATCGATATCAAACATTCCCATCGGTTTCTGTAGGATGGAATGTGCATAACGAATCCTTTTTCAACTCAGACCTTATTAGTAATTTAAAAATACGTTTAAGCACGGGGTCTTTAGGTACAACATCTTTTCTAGGGGCGTACAGTTCAATGAGTCTTTTGAACCCCCGTACAACTGGATTAGGAAGTGGATACGTTATCCCTACCACTGTAGCGAACCCTGATTTAACCTGGCAATCTACCACTTCGAACAACTACGGTGTGAATTTGGGTTTCCTGAAAAATCGTTTCACTTTGGGTGTTGATTACTATACATCCGATGTCAAAGACATGCTGATTAATCAAAGTGTTTCGGAAGTAGTAGGTGTACCTTCCGTTATACTTAATCGCGGTAATGTGAGAAGTTCCGGAATGGAGTTTGAACTAGGTACAGTACTGATGGAAAAGAAAGGTGTCACTTGGAATATGAGTGCCAATCTCTCAACAGTCCATACAGAGATTACTAGCCTGGGTGATCTTGATGAACTACCTCGAGTAATTTACGGCCAAAGCGGTAGAGGTCCCTACTTTAGAAATTACGTGGGTGGACAAATTGGAGAGATGTGGGCATTACAAACATTAGGGGCAGTTGAAACCAAATATATGGTAGATCCAACCAAAGCTATCGGCATCACTAGCTCAGAATATTATGTCAAAGATCAGCAATCACCTGGTGAGCCCGGATATGGAGTAATTGATGGGACAAAAACAGTTGCAGAGGGTGGCGATTTAGTAAAAGTAGGACAAAATACGCCAGATTTTTACTGGGGTTTGAATACTTCTGTTTCATACAAGGGTTTTGATCTGTCACTCCAATTGCAAGGAGCCCATGGCGGAGAAGTCTTCAACATTGACCCGATTTATTATGGATCAGAATTTGGTGGAAGATTACGGAATAGCTTTGATGCTGATAAAGATGGCTTTGCTGATCACAATGGAATGCCTTATAAAACATCACAATTTCAGTTAGATGCGCAGATACAAGATGCGTCATACTTAGCATTTAGAAACGTAACGATAGGGTATACGATTAAACCTGAATGGGCGAATAAGGCAGGTATTAGTTCTGCAAGGATATATACTGCAGCCACTAATTTGTTGTATTTGATGGGTAGTAATTACACCTCTTTTAATCCTGAAGGAATTGAAACTACTAATCCTGGTTATGCAGGACCAACCACCTACGGGGTACAAGTAGGTGCAAGCCCGATTGTAAGGAGCTTTACCCTAGGCGTAAATCTTAACTTTTAATTATGAAACTGATGAAAAAGATAAATATTATTCTTGGATTACTATTGCTGATTACAGCATGTGATAATAATTTGGAACAATTTCCTCCAATCATTGCCAGCTCAAGCTCTTTGAAAGATTTTAGCGGGGTTTTGAACGGTGCATATTATTACCAGCTCGCAGCGGTTACTCCAATGGCTGTAATGGGTGACTTCAGGGCTGACAATGCGCATATGATCGAATCTCCTTATACTGAATTTGATCAGTTCACTCCCAACTTAAAGGCAATGGATAATCAATTTTTCCGCCCCTTCTATTCGGCTTTATATAAGTCAATATTAAGTGCCAATAATGTAATTGAAAATTCAAAAGACGCTATTCAAGTAGGTGAGGCTAAGTTTGTAAGGGCTTTGTCATACTTCAAATTAGTGCTGGTTTTTGGTGATGTGCCTGTGAATTTATCTGCATCGCCAAGCCCTTCAGATCCATCTATTTTCGAAAGGAAATCGGCTTCTTCTGTCTATAATGATGTGATTATTCCTGACTTGAATGCCGCCATAGCTGCTTTGGGCACTGCAAGAGTGACAGGACGTGCGTCTAAATATGCAGCGCAAGGATTGTTAGGTAAGGTGTATATGCACATGGGTAATTTTGCTTTGGCCGAAACAAATCTTGCTGCAGTTGTAAATGGAGCTACCGCAGCAGGGATTATCTTGAAACCCAGTTTTACTACCATTTTTGGCGTGGCAAATGAAGCAAATAATACAGAAGTTATATTTGCAACCAAAATACTAGCTTCTGTTACGGATGAATATGGGTTTACTGATTTTTGGGGTTGGTACGGTGGACTAGATACAAAATCTCTGGCGCCACTGGATGCAGATTTGGTTGCTGCTTTCGATGCAATGGATACAGATGATAGTGGTGGTAAAACAGATTTAAGAAGAGCGGTTACGATTAATGCCGGAAAAACAGCGTCTCCTAAGTTTCCTCAAACGGGTGGTAGTGATCACGACTGGATAGAACTGAGACTGGCGGATGTAATACTTTTATATGCGGAAGCATTGAATGAGAATGGCAATTCAACCGAAGCTCTTGTTCAATTGAATAAAGTACATACTCGCGCTGGATTAACTACTCTGACTAATGTGGTGTTAAATACTAAGCCTTTAGTAAGACAAGCCATTTATAACGAGAGAAGGTTAGAGTTGGCTTTTGAAGGCCATAGATGGTTTGATTTAGTAAGAACAGGAACCGTAAACGCTGAAATGGGACAAACGATAGATAGTAAATATCATTTGTTTCCTATTCCGCTTTCAGAAATACTCGCGACTAACGGAGTAATTACTCAAAATGATGGCTATTAATAATTGGTGAAATTAATACCGTAGTGGAATGAGTTGACCTATAAAGGATTTCATCCGGGTCGAAGACCCGTGTGAAATCCTTTTTTAATGAATTGCTTCTACCTGAGGTTCTATAAAATCTTCATTTAGATAAGCGAAGGTCATGTGAAAATTGGAGTGAATGATCTAAAACAATCGTGTATAACGATTTGAATGACCAGAAAATGCAATTCGAAAACTATTTCGAGGTTGGTATTTATCTACAATCCTCGGAGCTGAAAGCCCATTGCACTGTCAAATTTATAGTCTAAAAGTAACACACGAATAAGGATGAGATGCACACAAAATAGACGTATTGTAATGATCAATCAGAAACATTCTTTTAATAGAAGTCTTTATGCAATTCTTGCACTGATAATCTTCGCGTTCTCATGTGGCCAGCAGGGTGGTTCATTAGTAAAAAACTTAGATGAACTCAATGCTGCAGTAGCTGCAGCTCAACCCGGCACTACCATAACCATGGCCAATGGCGTTTGGGAAAATGTGGAAATCGTTTTTATAGGGAAAGGAACAAAGGAATCTCCCATTACACTTACAGCGGAAACACCAGGTGAAGTAATCATTTCAGGACAATCAAACCTTCAGTTTTCCGGTGAATACCTCGTAGTTTCAAATTTGGTATTCAAGAATGGTTACACCCCTACAAGTGATGTCATAAATTTCCGTACTGGTAACAACCTCGCTAATAATAGCCGTCTGACTAATTGCGTAATCGACAATTTTAGTAATCCAGAACGATTCGATTCAGATACATGGGTGATGGTGCATGGTAAAAACAATGTAGTCGATCACAACTCATTTGTGGGAAAAGGAAATCAAGGCGTGACGTTGGCGATCCGAATGGATACCTTGGCTAGTCAGGAAAATGGACATATCATAGAGTATAATTACTTCGGGCCACGCCAAGTGTTGGGATCAAACGGAGGTGAGACAGTGCGTATTGGTACGAGCCATTATTCCAGGTCTTATTCGAATAGTATCGTGCGAAGCAATTACTTCGATCGGGCAAATGGTGAACACGAAATCATCTCGAACAAGTCATGCGGTAATCAATTTATTGGCAATGTATTCTTCGAATGTCAGGGTACACTCACCATGCGGCACGGACATCATACGCTAGTCGAAAATAATTATTTCATTGGCAACGGTAAGCAGAGTACCGGAGGCATACGCATCATCAACGAATATCAGACGGTTCGTAAAAATTATCTTTTCGGGTTGACGGGTCATCGATTCCGTGGTGCGTTAGTGATCATGAACGGAGTACCTAATTCTCCAATTAATAGATACAATCAGGTTGTGGATTCTGAAATGAATAACAACCTAGTGATCGATAGTGATTACATTCAATTTTGTGCAGGAAGTGATAAGGAGCGTTCGGCAGTACCGGTAGGATCAGCTTTCAAAAACAATGCTATTCTTACGAAAACTAACCTCGATCCATTTACTGTATATGATGACATTTCAGGGATCACCATGGAAGGTAATTTGGTGAGTGATAATGCTAAGGTTCCTATTGCAACTGGATTTGAGAAGGTCGCGTATGATGTAACTAAAAATGCAGAAGGTCTTTGGGTTCCAAATGACAAGTTGCTTGAGAAAATCGGCTTTGGAAAAGTAGCGCTACCTGTGGCAAAAAATCAGACGGGAGCGAGTTATTACTCTAAAGATGATTTGGTAAAACCATTCGGATCAGGTGTGGAGATTAAAGTAGCAAGCGGTACGAATACATTATTAAAAGCACTGAATGCAAGTAAGCCAGGCGATGTGCTGATGTTGGAAAATGGCGGAAAGTATTTGATGACGAAGTATGCCATGATCAAACATCCAATTACTATCAAGACTAATGACGGAGCAAAGGCGATGATTCAATCAGAGAAACAAAATTTCTTTCAAATTGAAAATGGTGGAGCGTTGCAATTACAAAACATACTGATCGATGGAGCGGAGTCACCTGACCAAGCTGGAAATAGCGTGATCAGCACAAGCAAATACTCCATGAACAAGAATTATGCACTGGTAGTGGAAAATTGTGAGGTGCGGGATTTAGACAAGAATTATGCGTTTGATTTCCTCAAGTCTTACAAGCATACATTTGCTGATTCTATCAACATCATCAATACCACGATGACCAACATCACTGGATCAATAATGAACTTAGATCAGGAGATGGAAGATTTGGGAATTTACAATGTAGAAAATGTAAATATTAAAGGATCAACATTCACAGATGTGCAAGGCGCGATAACTAATGTGTATCGTGGCGGAACGGACGAAAGCACGTTCGGGCCGATTATGACTATTTCTGATGTTGTAATTAATAATTCAGGAAAAGGAAGTAGAAACAAAATTGGCGCAGTGCTAAGATTCCATGGCGTGCAAAAACTGGATGTTTCAAATGTGAAAATCAACGGCAGCGCTGGAATTGACCTGTACCAAACGAATGGAGATCCCATTTCAGTGCTTAAAAATATAGAGTTGAAAGATTCTGGAAAGATTATTTCCAATAGCAATACCTACTCACAAGAAAACATTTCAATAATAAAGTAATGATAAGGAGATTAACCATATCGATACTAATTACACTATCAACGAGCGTAGCGTATTCACAGCACCCCTGTTTACTATTGACAAAGGCAAGTGTTGTTGAGTTACGACAAGGAGTTGAAAAATTTCCATTGTTAAAAACTTCTTATCTGGAAGCCAAAGCGGAGGTAGACGCAGCGATAAGTCGACCAATTTCTGTTCCAACCCCCAAAGATTTGGCGGGTGGCTTTACGCACGAGCAACACAAAAATAATTTTTTGGTACTCCAAAAAGCAGGCGTTGTTTTTCAAGTAAGCAAAGATGAAAAATATGCGAAATGGATTAAAGATGTTTTATTGGCATATGCTGCCTTATACCCAACATTTGATAAGCATCCAGCAACCCGATCCTATTCTCCAGGAAAATTTTTCTGGCAAACTTTAAACGATGCGAACTGGATGGTCTATGTTAGTCAGGCATATGATTGCATCTATGATTGGTTGGATAAGAATACCGTTAACAAGCTGAACAAGGAGTTGTTCAGACCTTATGCGGAATACATTTCTTTAGAGAATCCACAGTTCTTCAATCGCATTCACAACCACAGTACGTGGGGCAATGCAGCAGTAGGAATGATCGGCTTGGTCATGGATGATAAGGAATTAATAGATTGGGCGCTGAACGGATTGGATATAGAAGTGCCTGCTGATTTTGTAAAAGACAATGACGGTGGCGCGATACAATTAAAGGGACAATCGGAGGCGGGATTTTTCGCACAACTTAATCACTCATTTTCTCCTGATGGCTATTATACCGAAGGGCCCTATTATCAGCGATATGCCATGTATCCATTTTTGATTTTCGCAGAGAGTCTGGCCAATAAAAAACCTGAGCTAGGTATTTTGGAATATCGAAATGGTTTGCTCATCAAAGCTGTATTTGCACTAGTAGATCAGACAAATGCTGCGGGTGAGTTTTTCCCAATCAATGATTCGCAAAAGGGTATGTCATTAGCGTCTAGAGAATTAGTGAACGCACTGAGTATGGCTTATTATTATGGTGGTAAGAAGCCTCAATTATTATCCTTGATCAAGGAGCAAGGACGTGTTCCATTGACCACTTCAGGCCTATATGCTGCAAAAGACATTGCTGCTGGCCTAGCTAAACCATATGTTTTCAGCAGTATGGAATTGACAGATGGAGCTAATGGAGACGAAGGAGCAATCGGCATTATACGAAGTAAGAATTTAACTTTAATGATGAAGTATGCCAAGCATGGCATGGGACATGGTCATTTCGATCGATTAGGTTTCTTACTTTATAATGGTGCTGACGAAGTAATACAGGATTACGGAGCTGCCCGATGGGTAAATATTGATCATAAAGACGGTGGAGGATATTTAAAAGAAAATACTACGTGGGCGAAACAAACGGTAGCGCACAATACGCTAGTCGTGAATAAGACTTCACAGTTTAAAGGCAAGACAGATGATGCGGATAAAACATCAGGCACGGCCTATTATTTCAATGCAAAAGACGCTAATGTTCAAATAGTCAGTGCCAAAGAAACCAATGCCTATGAAGGGGTTGATATGCAACGGACTATGGCTGTCTTGAATATAAATGGAATTGAGAATCCACTCATTCTCGACTTGCTTACTGTACAGTCAGATAAGGAAGCAAGCTATGACCTTCCGCTCTATTACATGGGTGAATTGATGTCAACAAATCAGAAATACACTACCAATAATACACTTCAGCCGATGGGAGAGAACTCCGGATATCAGCATCTATGGACAGAGGCTCAGGGTAGTATGACAGGCAATCTTATGCAAATGACTTGGTTCAATAAGGGCAAGTTTTATACAATGACTTCTGCGGTGAAAGAAGGCGATGAAATGCTGCTAACACGGATTGGCGCGAACGATCCTAATTACGATTTGCGCAGAGATCCAGGTTACATACATAGAAGAAATGCTGGCAATACACTTTTTGCAAGTATCTACGAGAGCCATGGTTTCTATAGTCGATCGGATGAAATTCCAATGAATTCATTTACATCAATAAAAGACCTTACCGTACTACATGAATCTGTTGACTATGCTGTAGTTCAATTTGAATTGAAGACTGGGGGCAAGTACCAGTTTGCTTTTTCAATGAATGATAAAGATGAAAAGACGAAACACAAAGTGCAGGCAGGGAATGAGATAATTGAATGGACTGGAGTATCCCAATTTTTAAAAAAATAAAAAAAAGAGTAATGAAAAGATTCAGCGAGAAATACATTGTAGAAAAAGACATGGAGTGGGAAGAGCTTGGTGGTGGTGTGTCAAGAAAAATGTTGGGGTATGACAACCAGATCATGATGGTGCTGGTGAAGTTTGAAAAGGGAGCGAAAGGAGCTCCACACCAACATTTTCATACACAGGCTACATTCTGTGCATCAGGTAGTTTCGAATTTGAAATCGATGGTGTGAAGCAAATAGTGAATGCCTTAGATGGAGTTTACATTCAGCCTAATCTTTTGCACAGTGCCGTATGCCTTGAAGCCGGAATGTTGATTGACACGTTCAGTCCGGTGCGAGAAGATTTTTTGGATGGATCAGGCGTATCTTATTTCGGAAAGAAGTAAATGAATTACAACTCAAACCTTAATCATGAAAATTAAAGGACTAAGATGGTGGGTAATTGGGTTAATAGCCTTGGCGACTATCATAAACTATATAGATAGACAATCGATTAATGTTCTTTGGCCTCAGATTTCAGAGCAATTATATCCCGATAAATCCGCTGATGAACGAAAAGAAATCTATTCATACATTTCAATCATTTTTGTTTTCTCCTACGCATTCGGTCAGGCAATTTTTGGAAAAATCTTCGACAAGATAGGAACACGACTAGGATTCGCTTTGTCGATCGGTGTTTGGTCAGTCGCTACGGCTATGCATGCGATCGCAAAATCATTCTCGACCTTTGCCATCTTCCGCTCCATACTTGGGGTCGCTGAAGCAGGAAACTGGCCTGGAGCTGCAAAAGGAAACGCTGAGTGGTTCCCAACTAATGAACGTGCCTTTGCGCAAGGGTTGTTTAATTCAGGCGCTGCCATTGGAGGTATCATTTCTATTCCACTGATCGCCTTCCTTACAGTATACTTTCACTGGCAAATGATTTTTATCCTTATAGGAGTGGCCGGTTTTCTTTGGCTACTGCCGTGGATGTATTTAGTAAAATCTCCACCTAAGCAACATCCTTGGATCACGGATGAAGAACGGAAATACATCTTATCAGGTCAAGAAAATCAAAGTAAGTCTGATGATGATAAAGACGAGAGCTATAATCCCACAACAGGGAAATTGCTTTCACACAAACAAAGCTGGGGGGTAATTATTGCTTCAGCTGCAATCGATCCAATTTGGTGGCTGTTTGTTTTTTGGATTCCAATTTACTTGTCTGAAGTATACGGAATGGATGTTAAAGCAATTGGTATTTATGGTTGGGTACCCTATGTAGGTGCGATGTTCGGTGCATGGTTTGGTGGATTGTTCGCCCAAAACCGTTTGAAAAAAGGATGGAATGTTGACAAGACAAGAAAGACAATAATAACCATCGGGTGCCTCATTATGCTTCCGGCACTTTTTGCAATGGCTAATCCAGGCGCACCAATAAATGCTGTGTTAATTATGGCCGTCATTTTATTTGGTTTTCAAACAGCCATAGGAAATGTACAGACATTGCCCAGTGATTTATTCAATGGAAAAACTGTAGGTACACTTTCAGGTTTTTCTGGCATGGCTGCAAAGCTTACTGCAGCAGGGTTAACCTATTTGGTGCCGTGGTTGACTATGGGAGGAAACTATACACCAGCATTCATAATAGGAGCAGGACTAGCAATAATTGCATTGGCCAGTGTTTGGATTTTATGTCCAAAAATTGAGTTAGTACAACCAAAAAATTAATTAGAGACAATACATTTTTAATACTTAAACAAAGCAGAAATGAGTTCAAAAGGAAAAGTAGCCGTAATAACAGGTGCAACTGGAGGTATAGGTTTTGAAGTTGCAAAAAGATTAGGTAAGGATGGATACACCGTTGTTTTAAATGGTATCGAAGACGAAGCAGGAGCACAGCGAGTAGCAGAGCTTGCCAAGGAAGGAATTACTGCCGAGTACTATGGTTTTGATGTAACAAACGATGAGGCTGTAACTTCGAATATTAAAGCAATAGGAGAAAAATACGGTAGAATTGATGTGCTGGTAAATAATGCTGGCGGATTAGGTGGCCGATCAAGGTTTGAAGAAATGACAACTGAGTTTTACAGAAAGGTAATGGCCCTCAACCTGGATTCAGTGTTCTTTGCTTCACGAGCAGCAATACCTTACCTCAAGAAAGGAGAAAACGCTTCAATCATAAATTATACTTCAAATGCAGGATGGAATGCAGGAGGACCTGGAGCTGGAATCTATGGTACTTCTAAAGCAGGAGTTCATGCTATTACAAGAGCATTGGCAAAGGATTTAGCTGAATACGGAATCAGAGTAAATGCAGTATCTCCTGGAACTATTGACACTCCATTTCATGCTCAGATAAAGGCAACAAAACCGGAAGTATTTGCTTCATGGAAGGATAACATTATGTTAGGAAGATTAGGACAGCCTGAAGAAGTGGCTTCTGTTGTTGCATTCTTAGCGGGGAAGGATTCAGCCTTTATAACTGCTGAGACTATCCAAGTAGGTGGAGGACAGGCCTTAGGGATTTAATCGAAATTCGAAGGTCAACTAAGAATAAAATTGAGGATAGAGAACTTAACTAAAACAGGAAATGAAGCTCAAAGGAAAAGTAGCCGTTGTAACGGGTGGTGCCAGAGATATAGGACGAGCAGTCTCTCTAAAACTGGCCAAGGAAGGAGCTAAAGTAGTTGTTAATTATTTTGATAGTGAAGCTGATAGTGAAGCTACCTTGGCTGCCATTAAGAAAGTTGGAGGCGAGGCCATTGCTGTTTTTGGTGACGTTACAAAGCAATCAGATATTGATAATTTGGTTTCCAAAACGAAGGAAGCATTCGGTAATCATGTTGACATTTTAGTTAATGTGGCTGGTGGATTGTTTGCCAGAAAAACCGTTGAGGAAATGGATGAAGCATTTTATGAATTGGTCATGAATGTTAATTTCAAAGGAACCGTGTTTGTAACAAAAGCATTCAAACCATTAATGTCAGAAGGGGGAGCAATCGTAAACTTTGCTTCTCAAGCAGGCCGAGATGGTGGAGGAGCGGGTTCAGCCTTGTATGCTTCATCAAAGGGCGCTGTAATGACGTTGACCAGGAACTGGGCAAAAGAATTTGGGCCACAAGGCATCAGGATCAATGCTGTATGTCCCGGAATGATAGCTACGAAATTTCATGATGATTTCACAAAAGATCAGGTAAGACAAAATGTTGCCAATGCAACTCCTCTTAGAAGAGAAGGACGAGCAGAAGAAGTAGCTGATCTGGTGGTTTATTTAGCAGGACCTGAGTCATCTTTTATGACTGGAAATTGTGTTGATATCAATGGAGGCCTAGCATTTTCATAATGATCAATTGAATTTAGATTGACTTCTGCCATGAGTGAACATATACCTTTTAAGTCGGTTGCAATAATTTGTGGTGGTGGTCCTGCGCCAGGAATTAACGCTGTCATCAGCTCGGTAGCTAAAATATTTTTGAAAGCCGGCTATCGTGTTATTGGTGTGCATGAAGGATACAAGGGAATATTTTCGGAAGATCCGCAGATAAAAGAATTCAACTTTGATCATGCCGATCGGATTTTTAGCAGAGGAGGATCTACTCTGATTATGGGGCGGTTTAAACCGAAAGATGCCGAATTCAATATCAAGTTTTTTGTTGATTACAATGTAAAACTTCTGGTAACCATTGGCGGAGACGATACAGCCAGCACAGCCAATCGTATCTCTAAATTTTTGAAGAGTAATAATCTGGACGTGCGAAACATTCATGTTCCTAAAACGATTGACAACGATCTTCCCTTGCCAGATCGTAACCCTACGTTTGGTTTTCATAGCGCAAAGGACGAGGGTGTAAGAATTGGGAACACCGTGTATGAGGATGCACGCACCAGTCAGAATTGGTTCGTCATGTCCACCATGGGTAGGTCGGCTGGTCATTTAGCGTTTGGTATTGCGTCAGCATGCCATTTCCCGATGATGATCATTCCCGAAATGTTTTCGAAGACCAAACCAACGCTCGATAAAATTATTAATCTGATCATCTCATCCATGATCAAACGAAAGTTATTGGGGATTAACTATGGTGTTGCATTAGTGAGTGAAGGTGTATTTCATATTCTCGATGAGGCTGAATTGAAAGAAAGTGGTATCCTTTTTACATATGATGATCACGGACATCCCGAACTTGGTAACGTAAGCAAGTCAACCATTTTCAATGTGTTGGTTCAGGAAAGGCTAAAAAGTTTGAACATAAATATTAAAAGCAGACCTGTAGAGCTTGGGTATGAACTTCGGTGTTGTCGGCCTATCGGATTTGACCTTACGCTATGTACGTTGTTAGGAGTTGGAGTGAAAAAACTTTTTGATGCGGGGATGACGGGTTGTATTGTAACCACGAATTCAAATGGAGACATTTCGCCTCTTTATCTTTCTGACATTGAAGATGAGCATGGTAAAATTAAGCCACGTTTAGTGGACATGGAAGCAGAAATTTCAAAGCTCTGTTTTCAAAATCTCCATTTTCTTACTGTAGAAGATTATAGTAACGCAGCGTCCATGCTACCGACACCGGAAGCATACGATTTTGATAAAATATTAGGATGGAAAGTGTAAAAACAAAAAAGATAGTAACCTTTGGCGAGGTGATGATGCGCTTGTCGCCACCGGGCAATGCAACCTATTCGCAAGCCACAAGTTTAGATTTTCTTTTTGGAGGCGGAGAAGCAAACGTAGCTATATCATTGGCTTACTTTGGGGTAAAGGCCTGTCATGTAACACAATTTCCAGACACCAATTTAGGCAGAGGCGCTACTCAATTTTTAAGACACCATTGGATTGATACTTCTCATGTTTTTTATGGAGAAGGTGACATGGGATTGTATTTTTTGGAAAAAGGAGCTGTTCACCGTCCAAGTGAAATCATCTATCAGCGTTCTCATTCTGCTTTTACAAAAATTGATGCAAACACGATCGATTGGAAAAATATATTAGAGGGCGCAACCTGGTTTCATTGGACAGGCATTACTCCCGCTATTTCGCAAGGATCTGCGGATGCGTGTGCTGCTGCTATTAAAGCTGCAAACGAATTGGGTGTTATAGTTTCAGGTGATATTCATTCGCGTAGCAGTTTGTGGAAGTATGGTAAATCACAGAAAGAAATTATGCCGAAGCTTATTGAAGGGTGTGATATTGTGATTGCCAGTAGATATGATGTTGATAAGAATTGTGACCTCAAGATCAATGAGAAGGATGATAATGAGTTTAGAGAGGCAGCCTCTCGCCTGATGAATCAGTTTCCACGAATTAAAAAAGTAATAGACAAAGATAGAGTGTCCTTAAGTGCATCGCACAACCGCATTAAAGGAAAACTTTGGAATGGAGAATCAATTGTTGAGAGCCAGGAATATGATATTACGCATATAGTAGATCGTATCGGAACGGGTGATGCCTTTGCGGCAGGATTGATTTATGGCTTAATGAATTTTAAAGACGATTCAGAAGCATTGAACTTTGCAACTGCAGCTTGTGCTTTAAAGCACTCCATCGAAGGCGATGCAAATCTGGGTTCAGCCGATCGCGTATTGAATTTGATGCGTGGCGATACCTCTGGAAGAATTCAACGATAAAATTGTTTATAAAAAAATGGCAAAGCATAGCAGAATTGAGGTGATTAACAAAATGTGGAAGACAGGACTTGTGCCGTTGTTCTACCATCCTGACATAGCGATTATGAAGCGTGTTGTGAAGGCTTGTTATGATGGCGGGGCACAAGTATTTGAATTCACAAGTAGGGGAGATTTTGCAGATGAAGTCTTTTTGGCTTTGAATAAGTATGTGTTGGCTGAATTGCCAGGCATGGCACTAGGGGTTGGTTCCGTTTCAGATGCAGGTGCTGCATCGCGTTATATTCAGATGGGGGCAAATTTTATTATCACACCCGTGTTTCGGGAAGACGTTGCTATCACATGCAATCGTAGTAAAATTCTTTGGTCGCCTGGGTGTGGATCACTTTCTGAGATCGCGAAAGCAGAAGAGCTAGGATGTGAAATGGTTAAGCTGTTTCCAGCCGATATATATGGTTCAGGCTTTATCAAAGCAATTAAAGGGCCTCAACCGTGGACAGAAATTATGCCAACCGGTGGGGTTTCACCAACTGAAGAAAGTTTGACAGAATGGTTTCAAGCCGGAGCGAGATGCGTGGGTATTGGCTCGCAACTAATCACGAAAGAAATAATAAAGACTGAGAATTATAAATCATTGGAAGAAAGAACTCGGTTTGCTTTGGATGTAATAAAAAAATTAAAAGATAAGGTTAGTTGATTGTTAAATAGGCGCATTGGGTTGTGCCTATTTTTTTATTTCTAAAGCTGACCAAAACAATTATTACCAATAACTCCAACCCAATGAGTCAGCCAAAATCTATTTCATCTTCATTACTCAAGAAAATTTTAGCAGTTATATTGGGCTTTGGTCCAGGAATATTTGCTATTGGATATACAATCGGTACAGGTAGTGTTACCTCCATGATTGTAGCGGGAAGTACCTATGGAATGCAACTACTTTGGGTGCTGCTGCTGAGTTGTCTCTTCTCAGGTTTGTTGATGCATGCTTATGGAAAATTTGCACTAGTCTCTGGCGAGACAGGATTGTTTGCGATAAGGAAACATTTAAAAGCAGGTAAATTAATAGCCATCTGTATTATTATCGGAATTTCCGTTGGGCAATGGAATTCATTAATGGGTATCACTGGAATTTCTTCCAACATTATCTTTGAAATTCTTTCAATTTATTTCCCTTCTCTGGCGCACTCAAAATATCAAGTGGTTCTCATCATCGCTATAGTTGTTATTGGTTTTATGTATGGGTTCTTACTAATCGGCAAGTATAGTTTCTTTGAGAAGGTGCTGGTGATTTTTGTCACACTGATGGGAGGCTCATTTTTATTCTCATTATTTTTTGTTCACCCCTTGCCAATGGATGTACTAAAAGGGTTGGTGCCAACGGTTCCGCAAGTACCTGGCGGTAAGATGATGATTGCTGCATTTGTTGGAACGACTATGGCAGCAGCAACCTTTCTCTCAAGACCCTTATTCATAAAGGGAAAAGGCTGGGGGATTAATGATTTAGGAATTCAAAAGAAGGATGCTATTGTCGCTGCTATACTGGTATTTATAATCAGTGCCGCTATTATGGCCGTTGCAAAAGCTGCACTTTTCGATCAGGGTAAAGTGGTGAACACAGTTTTGGATATGGCTGGCTCGTTGGAACCGGTTGCAGGAAAATTTGCCGTTACATTATTTTTCTTTGGAACATTGAGTGCCGGACTTTCATCGGTGTTTCCATGCATGATGATAGCACCCTTGTTGCTTGCTGATTACCAATCGGGAGAATTAGATTCTACCTCAAAACAGTTTCGTATTATCACTGGCATCGCCAGTTTAGTTGCGCTTACGGTACCTATCCTGGGAGCCAACCCAATTCAGGTACAAATCTTTTCACAGGTATTCAATGTTTTTGTCTTGCCGTTGGTGATTTTGAGTATCATTCTATTATTAAATAAGAAAGAATTGATGAAAGGATTTTCAACGAGCATCTTGATTAATGTCGGTTTGTTCCTTGCGCTCTTATTTTCATGCGTAATATCTTACAACGGGATAGTCGCCTTACTTGAAAATTTTTAAATCGAAAATGTTTCGATTAATTCTTGATGCTTACCGATACTAACCGATAAATTTTTCCATCCGGTTTTGTTGTCAGATAAAGCTCACCGTGAGTATCTCTTGCCAATTAAAAGTCGATTGGTGGTTTTGGGGAGTCTACAGACTGAATTATTTGCGTTTACAATTCTTTCAAACTATCAACAATTCCTTTTTGATCTATTTGATATAAGTAATATGCTGTTCGTTCTATCAAGTTTGTTTCTGTACTTAAGTTATGGCTCCACCATCCTTGTTGACCAAATATTTTTTGGCAAATTATTTTCATGTCAGATTGGGTTCCTTTCCCTTCCTTCCAAAGTTGACTGCAAAATTCAATTACTTCCTTGCGATCATTAAGAGGGATTTCTTTTCCAGATCGGGCACCCCGATAGAAATAGAATAATGCGGCAAATGAATAGGCCAGCCTGTCTGGCACAATCCCGTTTTTCTCAACTTGGGATAATAGGGAAGGTAATACCCGCACATTAAATTTAGAAAAACTCGCTAACGCGATCGACAATAACTGATGGTCGATGGCCGGGTTGCGAAAACGATTTGTTACTTCATCTGCAAAGTTTTCTAAATCAAGCAAATCACCTGGGATATTTGGAACTATATCATCGAAAATCAAGCGCTTAATAAATGTTCCGATTATCGGATGTTCGATGGTTTCGCGAACGTTGTTTAGGCCTGCCAAATACCCAATGCAGGCCATGCAAGAATGAGCGCCATTAAGAATGCGAACTTTACGAAGGCGATACGGTGTAAGATCGTGGGTGTAAATCACGTTTAGCCCAGCCTTTTTTAAGGGTAAAACTTCCTCAATCCAACGGGGGCCTTCAATAACCCAAAGGTGAAACCATTCCGCTTCCACAGCAAGTTCATCGATGTATCCCAACTCAGCATAAACAATTTCTTTTGCTCGTTTTGGAAATCCAGACACAATCCGATCGACAAGCGTATTACAAAAAGTTATGCGCACGTTCAGCCAGGCATTAAATTCAGCGGGCAATGACCAATGTGTAGCATATTTCTGAATGCAGGATTTGAGTACGATTCCATTTTGCTCAATTAGCTCAGTTGGCAGTATCAGAATACTACTATTCAGTTTGTTTTTAAACCGATGATAGAGTAGTTGGGTTAATTTACCAGGGAATGAATTAGCTAAGGTATCAAGGGCATTATCTTTCGGTTGGAAAACAATACCAGCTTCTGTTGTGTTGGAAATAATGAATTGCAGATCTGGATTTAAGGCCTCATTAAGAAATGCCTCGAAATCTTTAGCCGGGTTTACGACCCGCTGAATTATATCTATTTTATATTGCTTGCTTACAAATTCCTCATCTTTGAAACCCTTCAAAATTACTGTGTAAAGGCCTTCTTGAGAAGCTAACAAATTATCTGTAGAAATACTTTGCACTGCAGAAACTCCTGCATTTAAACCAGTCTTATCATTCATCTCTTGAAAAATCCAGTCTGCAAAACCACGCAAAAAATTACCGATTCCAAATTGAAGAATTTTTACAGGATACCGTTTTCTTTCAAGTTCCTGAATAGGCTTAATTAAAGAGCGAACTTCTTCCATGGCTGCAAACTAACTAATTAAAATTAAGACTCTATAGGAGCAGATTAACCCTTACAATTATTAGAAGACCGTTTTTATTTTTCGTGATCAAAGTATGGTATTTGTCGAACGTTGTGATTTGCTTTTTCTGTACGTATTAATATTTAAAACCAGGTGACCTTTCAGCTAAATTGTTGCGTATTTGGAAACTCTCAAACATAAAGATGAACCTGATCGGGATCATTCTATAAGGCTAGCCATTTTACTTATTGTTTATTAGAAGTACGCGCAATTGTATCGAAGATCCGCAGAAACCAAAATTTAAAAGGATTCTAAGTAGATTTACATTATTAGCAACAAGAAGCTGCCAATGTTATCTGTTATGCTGGGTTCTAATACTTCCGAGAAAAATTTTAATTGGTCAGAAGATAAACTAACTATTCGTTGATATGCATTTAATGGAACAAACAATGCGCTGGTTCGGCCCGAAAGATCCGGTAAGTCTTGCAGATATTCGTCAAGCGGGTTGCACAGGAGTAGTAACAGCCCTGCATCATATTCCGGTTGGGGAAATTTGGACGGCAGAAGAAATCACAATTCGGAAAAATGAAATAGAAGCAGCCGGATTAACCTGGACAGTTATTGAAAGCTTGCCTGTGCACGAGGATGTTAAGAAACAATCCGGAAGTTATAACCAATGGATTGAGAATTATAAAATTAGTTTAAAGAATGTAGCTGGGTGCGGGCTCAAAGTAGTAACCTACAACTTCATGCCCATCTTAGATTGGATGCGCACCGACCCACGTTATACCATGCCCGATGGAAGCAAAGCATTGCGTTTCGAGAAAGCGGCCTTCATTGCGTTTGATCTGTTTATTTTGAAACGGCCCGATGCCGAGAAAGACTATACACCCGATGAGATCAGCAAAGCAAAAGATCGCTTTGAGAAAATGACACCTGCCGAAAAAGAAACTCTATATAATAATGCACTACTTGGTTTGCCCGGAAGTGAAGAGCGTTTCACAGAAGAACAAATATTAGCAGCATTAAAAACGTATGAGAATATTGATGCTAAAAAATTGAAGGAACATCTTTTCTACTTTCTTCAACAGATTGTGCCCACTGCCGAATCATTAGGATTAAAACTCGCCATCCATCCGGATGATCCGCCATTTCCAATCTTGGGTTTACCACGGATAGTAAGTACAGAGAAAGATGCGCAAGAACTTATCAATGCAGCGCCTTCGCCTGCCAATGGCTTATGTTTTTGCACGGGCTCGTATGGTGTTAGGCCAGACAATGAATTAGCCGGTATGGTTAGGCGGTTAGGAAATCATATTCATTTTCTTCATTTGCGAAACACAAAAAGAGACGCGGAAGGAAACTTTCATGAGGCGGATCATTTAGGGGGCGATACCGATATGCCAGCCGTTGTGCGTGAAATTGTTTTGCTTATGGAACGCAGAGGCGAATCAATCCCAATGCGGCCCGATCACGGGCACCAAATGCTAGATGACCTTACTAAGAAAACGTTGCCCGGCTATACAGCCATAGGCAGGTTGCGCGGCTTGGCCGAATTACGTGGTTTGGAATTGGGCATAGCTCGGTATTTGGACTAGGGTAATCAGATATTGGGGCCATAAGTGACTTTTGGTGGAATAAACCCGCTAAAAGTTCGTATCTTTGAAGATCGATTAATTGAATCTTTCTGAGAATAAGCTACTTAGGGTTATTTCTCATTTTGATTCTCTCAATTTAGAAATAGGGTAGCCACTTGCTTTATAAAAATTTGATAGCACCTGACAATACCCGGAATAAGAGAACTGGTTTTATAAACTAAACAAGCATAACTCAATTCGTATGGTAACCACAAAGAATCCAAAGACAATAACCTTTGCACCTACGCAACGCGAATTTTCTAAAACACTCAATAAGCGAGTTGGTGACTACTTTAAAACCAATGGTTTAAACAGACACGCTGATGCAGAGATGGTATTCAAGACCATCATCATGTTTAGCATGTACTTTATTCCGTATGGGCTAATTCTGGCTGGCGTAGTTACGGGCACGGGCTGGTTACTTTTCTCAGTTTTTATTATCGGCCTTGGCCTTGCAGGCATTGGGTTGTCAGTTATGCACGATGCTGTGCACGGAGCTTACTCCAACAAGAAATGGGTGAATACCCTGGTAGGTTATTCCATGAATTTGATTGGCGCAAATGCTTTCAACTGGAAAATTCAACATAATGTACTCCATCACACATACACCAATGTGCATGAAGAGGATGAAGACATAAGCCCGCGGGGTGTTTTGCGTTTGTCCCCACATTCCGATTGGAAATGGTTTCATAAATACCAATTTCTTTATGCCTGGTTCTTGTATGGATTAATGACAATTGCCTGGATGACCTTCAAGGACTTTACTCGCATGAATAAGTATGACAAAACGGGTCTTACCAAAATGAATAATGGTAATGTTGCTAGGGAGTGGTTCATCTTGATTCTATCAAAGATTGCTTACGTCAGCTATATTTTCGTGATCCCGGTTTTATTTACGCCTTTACTGTGGTGGCAGGTGTTGATTGGCATCTTTATGATGCAATACATTGCCGGATTTATATTGGCTATTATTTTTCAACCGGCTCACGTTATCGAAGGAACTGAATTTCCGCTGCCTGATGAGGATAATAAATTAGAAAACAATTGGGCTATCCACCAGCTACTTACTACTACAAATTTTGGAAACAAAAGCAGATGGTTTTCATGGTATGTAGGCGGGTTAAACTTTCAGATAGAACATCATTTATTCCCCAACATTTGCCATGTTCATTACCGAAAAATTTCTGGTATTGTGCAGGAAACGGCCAGCGAATTTGGGTTACCCTATAAAAGCGCCCGAACGTTTGCCGATGCCTTGTCGGGTCACGTCAAATTACTGAAACAGTTGGGTGTACGACCTGTTTAATTTTTCACTATTCTTGGACTTCGCTTTTAGGAACTAACATTTATCAATCTATATGAGGCAGTTAAAAATCAGCAAGCAGATTACGAATCGTGAAAGTCAGTCGCTCGATAAATATTTACAGGAAATAGGAAAAGTAGATTTGATTACGGCTGAGATGGAAGTGGAGTTGGCTAAGAGAATCAGGGCTGGTGACCAAATTGCACTTGAAAAACTTACGAAGGCCAATTTGCGATTTGTAGTGTCTGTAGCTAAACAATATCAAAATAACGGACTTACACTGGGTGATTTGATAAATGAAGGAAATGTGGGGTTGATTAAAGCTGCTATGCGATTTGATGAAACTCGCGGGTTTAAATTTATCTCGTATGCCGT
>Ga0209480_10000443_pt1 | contig 35094 bp, 26 predicted proteins | sample JI61114C2DNA_FD_187501 | JGI IMG/M metagenome (GOLD analysis project Ga0209480, IMG submission 187501) | Wastewater effluent complex algal communities from Wisconsin, to seasonally profile nutrient transformation and Carbon sequestration -... | ecosystem: Engineered > WWTP > Effluent > Algae... | reverse complement strand
GAGATATTTGCAAAGCAAGCCAGGATCTCGGTTTTGGGCAAGTCTTCCCTGTAAATCCTCGAAATTCCGGTGCTGCAGATATTTCATTTGTTGCAGATGATGTAGAAATGGCTATTGATGGAATGGGTCTTTCAGGTACTGGAGGTCACACGATCGAGGAAACTGCCAACATAAAATTTCTACCAATAGAGGCAAAAAGAAGTGCAGTATTGTTGTATCGTTTGTCTAAATTAAATTTATAATTTTATATTACTGGTTATTACTCATCTTCTTATTACTAAATTCCTTATTTTTATATTATAAATGCATGGGATATGAAAAGAGTAGATGAAGTAGAAAAATTAATGCCAGAGGAGATGCTCGAGATTAAACTCATTAATCCAATTGAAAAAGCTGTGGGAATGCCGGCTGTTATCAGTTCAATAAAGCATGTTCTCGCTGAAATGCCTGCTAGTCGTGGTTTTAAAGCATTAAATTACCTTAATCAGTTTGATGGTGTTGACTGCCCGGGTTGTGCATGGCCTGATCCTGATGACGAACGATCAGCTCTTGGCGAATATTGCGAAAATGGTGCTAAAGCAATTGCTGAAGAAGCAACAACCAAATTAGTGACGCCAGATTTTTTTGCTCAACATTCCATCGAAGAAATGTTGAATTGGACTGATTACGAACTCGGTAAATCCGGTCGTATTACCCATCCGATGTATTTGCCTCAAGGTGGCACACATTATCAGCCGATCAAATGGGATGAAGCCTTCAATCTTATAGCTCGAAATCTAAATCAACTCAATTCACCCCATGAAGCAATATTTTATACTTCTGGAAGAACAAGCAACGAAGCTGCATTTCTTTATCAATTATTTGTAAGATCTTTTGGCACTAACAATCTACCTGACTGCAGTAATATGTGCCACGAATCGAGTGGGGTAGCGCTTGGAGAGACTATTGGTATAGGAAAGGGTACAGTTAAACTAGAAGACTTTTATCATACAGATCTCATTATAATCGCAGGACAAAATCCGGGCACAAATCATCCTCGAATGCTTTCAGCCTTGAAAAAAGCAAAAAGAAATGGTGCCAAAATTATAGCTATTAATCCTATGCGCGAAGCTGGATTGATATCTTATGCTGATCCACAGACGGCTTCAGGACTTCTGGGACAATATGCACCCCTTGCAGACCTTTATCTTCAGGTTAAGATCAACGCTGATCTCTCTTTATTTAAAGCTATTGCAAAGATCATTCAAAAAAGACAAAAGACAGACGGCAATATTTTTGATCTTTCCTTCATCAAGGATCACACCCATGGTTATGAGGAATATATTAAATGTTTAGATGAGTATTCCATTGAGGAGCTGATCAGTCACACAGGTCTAGATAGTAAAGATGTATATGAAGCTGCAGACCTTATTGCCTTGAAACCAAATATCATCCTATGCTGGGCAATGGGTTGGACTCAACACAAAAATGCAGTTGAAACGATTCAGGAAGGAGTTAATTTATTGCTTTTAAAAGGCAGTATAGGGAAACCTTTTGCTGGAGCCTGCCCTGTGCGGGGTCATTCAAATGTGCAGGGCGATCGAACTATGGGTATATATGAAAAGCCACCCAAGGCTTTTTTGGATCGATTAGATGAAGTTTTTGATACAAAGTTTCCAAGAGAAAATGGATTTGATACTGTTGATGCAATTCTGGCAATGAAAGAAGGCAAAGGAAAAGTATTCATCGCAATGGGTGGAAACTATCTTTCAGCAACACCGGATACGGTATTGACAGCCAATGCATTAAGAAATACAAACCTGACCGTTCAAATTTCTACAAAACTTAATCGGAGCCATGTGGTCCATGGGTCAGAAGCATTGATCCTACCTTGTTTTGGCAGGACAGATCTTGATATTAAAAATGAAGTGAAGCAATTCGTGACGGTGGAAGACTCAATGGGAGTTGTTCATCAAAGCAATGGCAATCTGAATCCAACGAGCGATCAGATGTTGTCTGAAGTTGAGATCGTTGTTCGAATTGCAAAAGCTACATTAAAGAAGAATGTTAAAATAAATTGGGATGATTACCTAAATCATTACGACCATATCCGCAATGATATTGAAAAATCAATCCCTGGATTTAATGATTATAATAAAAGGGTCCGTCAAAAAGGAGGTTTCTACCTGCCAAATGCTGCCAGATACAATGAATATAATACAGGAACAGGTAAAGCAAATTTTACGGTAACTACCCCAGAACCATTCAACTTAAATAAAGGGGAAATGATCATGATGACCGTAAGGAGCCACGATCAGTTCAATACAACTATTTATGGTCTTAATGATAGATATCGTGGCATTACAAATGAACGTAGAGTCATTTTTGTCAATGAAATGGAAATGAAAAAACGTGGTTTAGGCAAACTTGAAAAAGTAAATCTTGTATCAACTTATGGTGGAATAAGGCGAATCGTTCATAACTTTCTTGTGATTCCTTATAACCTGCCAAATGAATGTTGCGCTTCTTACTTCCCTGAGACTAATCCATTAGTGCCTATCACTGAAACAGCGAAAAAGAGCAATACCCCGATATCCAAATCTGTCATAATCACTATTGAAAAACAAAGCTGATATTGGAAAGAAGTACTTGGAATCAAGATAAGGCAGAACACATCATTCAGAAACTTATGTTGAGCAATGACGCATTTAGCCAATGGATGGGCATAGAAGTTGTTGAGATTTCACCGATATCGGTAATATTATCAATGGTAATTACAGAAGAGATGACGAATGGATTTGGTATAGCCCATGGTGGCATAATTTATAGTGTTTGTGACAGCGCTTTGGCCTTTGCATCCAATGCATATGGAAGACAAGCCGTATCAATCGAAACATCTATATCTCATCTCAAACCTTTGAAAATAGGCAATAGAGTGACAGTTACTTCTTACACCAAAAGAATATCAGGAACACTTGGACATTTTGAGGTGCTTGCTCATGATCAAACTAATGCGCTTGTTGGGATTTTTAAAGGAACTGTATTTTACAATGGAAAAGAATGGAATTCTTACGTAAAAAATGATAGTCAGTATAATAGTTAACCAGTTGACTAGTATTATAGTTAACCAGTTCGTTAGTATAACTTAAACTCTAATACTCTAATACTATTATACTTTTAAACATGTAATTTTTCCTTTCGTCCGAGAAGAATCTCATTGCTTTCTCTACGATCAGGATCAGGGACGCAGCAATCCACAGGGCAAACTGCAGCGCATTGAGGTTCTTCGTGAAAACCAACACATTCAGTGCATTTATCCGGTACGATAAAATAGTAATCATCAGATACAGGGGGCTGTAATGCATCATATTTAACAATAGTGCCATCCTCAAGTTGATATTCACCAACTACGCCGGTACCGTCCTTAATGGCCCACTCTATGCCACCTTCATAGATCGCATTATTGGGACACTCCGGCTCGCAGGCACCACAATTAATACATTCATCGGTGATAATAATAGCCATGATTTATAATTTTTTGCAAATATAGGAAACATCAATGAATCCCAAAATGTTCATTTGTCGTTCTTTAAAGTAAAGTAAACGGCCGTTGTATAAAAATTTCTAATGAATGGAATATCTTTCAATCCAGCAATTACCTTTTTTACTTTAAGTTTAAATTTATATTGATATATTGGATTTATAAAAAACATGGTCCTATCTTCAATTGAGAAGTATTTACTAGCTATTTTGTCAAACCTTTCTATGCTAATGCCAGTATCATCCAATTCCATCAATTCTTTTACGGTGGATTCTGGTTCACCAAAAGATTTCAAAATGCTTTTGTATAAAAATCTTGGTAATAAATGAATCCAGGGCAACTTGGACAATACTTTACTTTTAACGATCTGTTGATGACCACCAAAAGGCATATACCAGGGAGGAAAGGCAAAAAATAATATTCCTCCGGGTTTAGATAGCTTCTTTAACTCTGGAATAATCTTTTCCTGGTCTGGGATGTGTTCTATGACATCCTTTAGTATAATGAGGTCAAATGACTTTAATTTATCTTTCATTGGATCAATGTCATAAATATTCCTGACAATGAATTCAATCTGGCCCGCTTCTACTTCTTTTTCAAAAAAACTAAGTGCAGTATCAACTCTTTTTTGTTCCAACTCGATCCCTGTGCAATGATGTCCTAATTCCAAAAAAGCTTTCAATACTCCTGCTTCACCACATCCTACTTCTAAAACTCTAAGCGGCGGTGTCATATCCATCTTCCCTTTAAGATATGGAATAATATGATCCCTTGAAGTTAGGTATTGAATTTTAAAATAAGTCTCTATATCAGAATGAAATTCAAGCATTTAACGTAGTTTAAGTAAAGGAAACTCTAGTACCTCAGTACTTGTTTTTGTCTCAAAATCTATATGGTATATCATTGCCATTATACCATTGGATATGAGCAACCAAGGCGCAAAAATAACATTATTATAGAAAGCGACCTGATCCATTGTTTTCTGAGTAAGTTTGACTGAAGGAGCCTTCGTTTCTATGATCATCTGTGGCTCACCATTGTTATTGAAAATTATCAGATCAGTCCGTTTTTTCAATCCGTTCTTTTTAATCTCATACTCTGTTCTCATGAGTCCTATAGGGATATTATAATCTCTTATGAGTTTAGCTATAAGACTCTGTCTTACACCTTCTTCAGGGGTTACTGACAGATAAACTTTACGCGTCAAATCAAGATAGCAAGGACCTTTTTCTCGATTTGTAATTTTAAGCTCTTGCGCAAATGGCAAGAGGTCGAAATGTATTGGCATTTATTCATTTGTTCCTGAAAGAAAATCAGGATTTTGAAGAAGCTTTCGCCGGAGCGCTAGCATGGTACTTGTTTTTTATTAAGTCAGCATATTTATCCAGAAGTTCTAAAACCTTTTTTTCACTCTTTGATTTCACTATGACTCCAATATGATTATCTAGATGAAGTTTCCAAACAACTTCAGGATCATCAAATTCCTCATATCCGGCTCTAAGATTCTTGCATAAAGAGATTATGATTCCGGAATAGTTTTTCATTTTTTTTGGTGTCACATAACTAGAACCATTAGCTGCATGATCTTCAACCTTGGCCCATTCCTTCCATAGCTGGACTCCGCTGGCAAAGTAAACCATTTCAGCGAGATTAGCTCCTCCAACTCGACTGGCTGTTTCCAAAAAGTAAAACTGACCATCCTCATGGCATTTGATAAATTCTGTATGAGATGCGCTGTAGTTCATACCAAAAGCTTTCATTACGTCTTCATTCATTTTTTGAAGAGCCTTATCATCTTCACTGCCATGTGCTACTGTAGCTGATCGAAAAATTCCCCCACCATGAGCTACTTCAAACGGAGTGCTCAAATATTTGCTTACCTGGCAAAAAACCACTTTTCTATTATCATTTATTGCGTCAACATGATAAACGTCTCCCGGCCGAAATTGCTCGATGAGATAATTATGTCTTTTTTGACCTAGAGCATCTATGATATTCCAAACTTGCTCTGATGTATGACATTTCTCTATTCCTGTAGCAGAAGCCTCTGATCGGGGTTTAATTAACCAAGGTGCCTTAACTGTTTTGAGATAATTGTCTACTTCCGCATCATTAAATAGTCCTATAAAGGCTGGCACATTTATCCCAGCTTCAGCAGCCTTAACCCGCATAGCAAGTTTATCTCTGAAATGACGTCCCGTCGTCTGTCCCATACCTGGTAATCTGAAGGTTTCTCTCACTAATGCCGCCTTTTCTACATCAAAGTCATCTAAAGCTACAACGCGATCGATCTTTCTGGAACGCATGAGATATGCAGTACCTCCTATCAGATCGTCCAAATTCCAATCATCATTTGGTTTTTCCTGGATGTAAAATATTTCATCGATATGTGAAGTTGGCCAAGGTTTTCCTTCAAGACCTCTTGAGGTCACAAGAAACACCGTATTACCAGCTTCCTTGCAAGCAATTAGGAAGTCTGCACCTTTGAAAAAACTTGAAATACATAAAAAAGTAGCCATATACTTAATTTATCTAAATTTTAATTTAATGATGCCAAGGCCTAAACCCCGATTGTTGTTCCATTTTCAATAACTGCATTTTTCTTCACAACTACAATTCCATCCACAATGCAATAACTTTCTGCCTCCATATTCTCAAGTGCCACACTTCCCACTATGCGAACGTTGGAACCTATGCGCGCGTTTTTGTCTACTATAGCGTTTTCAATATAACTATCATTTCCTATGCCCATTGCGATGCCCCCTTTATTATCAACTATATCTTCTATAGATTCAAAATAGTCGTTACCCATCAATATTGCACTCTTTATAACCGTATTATTACCGATTCTTGACCGAATTCCAATTACTGCTCTTTCAATACTTTTAGCATGTATTATCGCTCCTTCAGAAATGATCGAATAATTGATTATTGAACCAAACACCTTAGATGGAGGCAACATTCTACCTCGGGTATATACTACTTTCTGGTTATCAAATAAATTGAATTGTGGTACATTATCTGTCAATTCGAGATTTGCATCAAAAAATGACCTGATATTCCCTATATCTGTCCAATATCCTTCATATTGGTAACTAACTACCTTTCTGTTATCTTGGATTGCCACCGGTATGATTTCTTTACCAAAATCATCTGCATCAGGATTTTGCTCAAATAACTCCTCTAATGCCTTTCTATTGAAAATATAAATTCCCATAGAAGCAAGATAGTTTTTTCCTGAATTCATGTTTTTATCAGAAACAACTGAAGTCCAATCATCTAAAATATCAGCATTAGGCTTTTCTATGAATCTTGGGATACAGCTATTTTCATCGACTTTCATTATCCCAAAACTTGTTGCATCAAATGCATTCACAGGAATAGTGGCGATCGTCAATTCAGCTTCTGAATCAATATGAAATTGAGCCATAGCCTCGAAATCCATTTGATAAAGTTGGTCTCCGGAAAGGATAAGGATGTAATCATGATCATGATTCTTCAAGTGATGCATTGATTGCCTTACAGCGTCCGCTGTGCCTTGAAACCACCTGTCATTGCCGGCTGTCTGCTCTGCAGCAAGGATATCTACAAATCCATGTGAGAAAATATCAAAATGGAAAGTGTTTTTAATGTGCTTATTTAAAGAAGCCGAGTTGTACTGGGTTAAAACGAACATCCGTTTGACACCTGAGTTCAAACAGTTGGATATCGGGATGTCAATCAATCTATACTTACCACCAATGGATACTGCAGGCTTTGATCTACTTTTTGTTAAGGGATATAATCTGCTTCCGGCTCCTCCGCCAAGAATGAGGCTTATCATTTTTATCATTTCAATATAAATTTCTGGTTATCTAAATATTTGGATAAATAGGAATAGTTTAAATTCTAGACTCAAACTAATTCTTCATATAAGTTTTTATAGTTCACAGCTGAGCTGTCCCATGAAAAATCTAATTTCATATCGTGAGACTGTAGTCTAGTAAATTCTTTTTGATCATGAAAAACGGCTATTGCCCTGTCTATAGCGACTAAGGCATCATCCACTGAGAACTGTTGAAACCGGAAGCCACGACCTTCCCAATCTCCATGATCCCAAACGGTATCTCTTAATCCCCCAATGGATCTTACAATTGGCACAGTGCCATATCTCATTGCATACATCTGGTTCAATCCGCATGGTTCCACCCGTGATGGCATGAGAATGAAATCTGCACCTGCATATAATTGATGTGCCAAGGTCTCATTATATTCAAGGGAGCAATCGAAGATGCCGCTCAAATGCCATTGTAAATGCAAAAAGCTTTGATGAAGATTTCTTTCACCTGTACCTAAAACAACAAAAGATACACGTCTGCCACTTTGTGCACATTTCAAGATCAAATCAGGCAACAAGTCTGCCCCCTTTTCTCCTACTAAACGTCCTATAAAAGTAATCATTGGCAATCTCGGATCTACTCTGAACCTTTCACAAACTGCCATTTTATTATTTAACTTAAACTTTTTCACATCGTTAGTCAGATGGTATTGGATCCTTGGGTCATTTGTCGGGTCCCACGTCTCAGTGTCGATCCCATTGAGTATGCCTTTACATTTATGCCATTCTGATTGAATAAGTGGTTCTAAGCCATTACTACTGACTGACAACTCTTCCATATATGAATAAGAAACTGTTGTTACCCTCCACGCACATTTAATTCCTGTGGCAAGACTATTGATCATACCGTTCCAATCAAGCACCGGCGCAGCGTAAGTCCTGAAGTATGGTAGTAAATCTTTGTTATTCCAAGAAAAAATTCCCTGATAGACACCATTGTGAATGGTCAGAACTGTCGGTATATAAGAAAGAGATTCATACTCGGGACAATAATTCATCATGAAAGGAATTAACGCCGTATGGTGATCATGGCAATGAATCACATGAGGTTTTTCGCTAGAAGCTATTATCCACTGAAGCACGGCTTGTTGAAAAACCATATACCTTTCTAATTCATCACTATAGCCATAACCAGTATTTGGATCAGCATAGACACCCGGTCTGTCAAACATACCGGGAATGTGCACAGCAAATAGCGTAAATCCTAATGTATCATTGACTTCCTGCTCAATAACATATGGAATATATGATTGATTGAGCCTTACTGTTCCTCTATGTACTGCCTTAAATGGATGCTCCCAAAGCCACTTTGTGCCATATTTAGGTATAATAACCCCAGCCTGAACCCCAATTCTGTTCAAATATTTTGGCAGTGCCCCAACCACATCACCAAGACCTCCTGCCTTCGCAGCTGGGTAACATTCGGCGGCAACATGTAATACTCTCATCTTATGATCTTTTATTCTGAATTCTTTAGTTCTAAAAGTATATATATTTATTGAATTCCAAAAAATAAAAATTAAATAAATGCTTATGTATTAAATACACAAACAAAAACAATATTAGGCAATTTAATTAACTCATTATTAATCAAGTTATTTTAAATAAATAATACTTACAATTTCTAATGATATTTAAAAATAAAAATGTGAGGCAGCCTCAAATATTATATCTTTGTTTTTAATAATACGTTCACATCTTGAAAAATAACTTGTTGGATTCTGAATCAGAAAACCTGAATACTGATGATAAGATCATAGAAAAAACCCTTCGACCCGGTTATTTGGATGATTTCAAAGGCCAACGAAAAATAGTCGACAACCTGGAAGTTTTCATAAAAGCGGCCAAGCAAAGAGGTGAAGCGCTTGATCATGTGCTACTTCATGGGCCTCCAGGCCTTGGAAAGACTACATTAAGCAATATTATTGCAAACGAATTGGGTTCAAACCTTAAAGTTACCTCCGGTCCGGTTCTTGACAAACCCGGTGACTTAGCTGGCCTGCTTACTAATCTTGAACCAAATGATGTCCTTTTTATTGACGAGATCCACAGACTTAACACTGTCGTAGAAGAGTATCTTTATTCAGCAATGGAAGATTATAAGATAGACATCATGATTGATTCAGGACCGAATGCGAGAAGTGTTCAATTGGCACTGAATCCTTTCACACTTATAGGAGCTACTACAAGACAAGGATTGCTTACAGCACCTATGCGGGCCAGATTTGGTATATCATTTCTACTTGACTATTATGATATTCCTACCCTTGAAGGCATTATCAAAAGGGCTGCCGGAATTTTATATGTTAAAACAGAAGATCAGGGAGTTCATGAAATAGCCAGAAGAAGTCGAGGCACACCACGTATTGCTTATGCTCTATTGAGGAGAATGAGGGATTTTGCACAAATAAAGGGTAAAGGCATCATAACTTTGGAAATAGCCAGAATGGGGTTAAATGCGCTTAACGTAGATGAAAGCGGTCTAGATGAAATGGATAATAAAATACTCAGAAATATTATTGAGAAGTTTAATGGTGGTCCAGTTGGAATCAGCACCATAAGCACTGCAGTGGGAGAGGAGAGCGGAACATTGGAAGAAGTCTATGAACCATTCCTTATCATGTCCGGATTTATCCAACGAACACCAAGAGGTAGAATTGTAACACCTAAGGCTTATAAGCATTTAGGATTTACACCACCAAGCTTGCAGGATTCTTTATTTGATTTAAGTTAGCAGGTGAGAAGGTGAGAAGGTGAGCAGGTGGTTCAAACAATCAGTGAAAATAAGCAATATCGCATTACTTTAACTTGCATTGTTCTATAAAATGATCTGGATAATTTCGTAACCACTCATTGATTTAACCATTATTACTGACCAGTGATTCACTGTACTACTATCATACTCTAATACTATCATACTGGTTAACTCTAATACTCTATACTCGCATAATCTCCTACGCTTGCGCCTTCGGAGTGCTGAAATTCATCGGAGGAATTGGTGGCATTTCCAGATCCTGAATATTACCATATGCTTGTTCAAATTTACCAATGTTTTCTCTGAGAGCATTCATCAGCCTTTTAGCATGTTGTGGTGTCATAATAATACGTGATTGAACCTTAGCTTTAGGCACATTAGGCATTACTCTTATAAAGTCAACAACAAATTCACTGTGGGAGTGGGTTATAATGGCAAGGTTAGCATATATGCCTTCAGCAACTTCCTCGTTCAGCTCTATATTTAGTTGGTTTTGATTCTCATTAACTTCAGCCATCTTCCTGTGTATTTTGTTGATTATTGAAAGGTAAAGGTAGTAAAAATCAGTCTTACCCAAAAATATTCTTGTATTTGAAATTTTAAGGACTTTAAAAGAATATAAAGTCTAATTTTGATTACTAATCTATTAATTAATATGAAAAAAGGTTTCCTGCTGGCATTTATTATTTCAGTTCTCATAAGCAATGCTAATGGGCAAATGTACTTAAAAGTAAAAGTTGCTCCCCAGTTCTACACAGCTTTTTTTGACACGCTGCATGTTCCTTCGGCTTTAAATAATTGGGACCCAAGTTTTAATTACGAAATGATCTCTGAAAATTTATTCAAAATTCCTGCCTTTCAGGGAAATACTGAATATAAGATCACAAGAGGTAACTGGAATACAGTAGAAGCAGCTATAAATGGAAATGATATAGCTAATAGAACCATAACATATCAAAAAGATGATACTATTGTAATCGAAGTAAAACAATGGAAAGATCTATACACTTCATCAGCCCATACTGCCAGTCCTCAAATACATCTGTTAAAGTCAGACTTTAAAATGCCGCAATTGAGCAGTACAAGGAGAGTGTGGATATATCTGCCTGCCGATTATTACACCAGTGGGGATGATTATCCGGTGCTTTACATGCATGATGGCCAGAACTTATTTGACAAGCCATATTCCTTTGTTGGAGAATGGAAAGTTGATGAAGCTCTTGACCAGTTTGAAAGTTCTGGAGAAAGATCCTGCATCGTCATAGGTATTGATAATGGGGGAGGAGAAAGGATCAATGAATATACTCCCTACAAACATCCAACTTATGGAGGAGGGCAAGGTGAAACCTACACGACATTTTTAGTTCAAACACTTAAGCCATTTATAGATAGTCATTTCAGGACACTTCCCGGACCTAAAAATACAGGAATCGCAGGAAGTTCATTAGGTGGTCTCATCAGTTATTATGCTGCAATCAAGCATCCTGAAATCTTTGGTAAAGTAGGGGTCTTTTCACCAAGTTTCTGGTACTCAGATAGTTTGTTTGCTGATGTAACAACATACGAACCATTTGATAATCAAAAATTTTATATCGTGGCAGGTCAAAATGAAGATGAAGACATGGTTCCAGACATTGATAATTATATCGATAAAATGAAGATCAGAGGTATCAATGATGAACAATTATTGAGACTTATTCAACCTGATGGACAGCATAGCGAATGGTTCTGGGCTAGAGAATTTCCGGCAGCTTATAAGTGGCTGGATCTTTGGGATAAAGGATTGGTAAAGACAGAGGAATCAATTGACAGTCAAATATTTATGAGCATCAACGAAAGCCCTTCTTTAAATCCAAGATTTATAATATCCTCTGAACTTACCACTCCAGCCAAAGTAGTTATTATTGATGAAAAAGGAAATCAATTCCAAACTTTTCTTCCAACGAATCATGCGACGATATCAATGGATTCTACAGCAAAAGCAGGAGTTTATTTCGCACACTTCTCCTCAGGAAAACATAATCAGACAATTAAATTCATCAAAATGTAGTTATTTCTTGGGCTATAATAAAACAATAACTCCCAGAAAAATTTGAACGGTATAAAATATAATTATGTATAATCTTTTGGTATTTATATTATTACTGACTTTTCCAGTTACAAATAGCTCATCAATTAGTACTGTGGATCATAAAGCTCCAATAGAAGAATTATCAGCATATCTTTTTCTATCAGAAACATGCCCCATTTGTATTAGTCTGACACCAGAGATTAAAAAAATTGAAGCAGAATTCTTAAACAAAGGTTTAGTCTTGCACCTCGTCTTCCCTAATGTCAAAGATTCTAATCCAGAAAAAATAGGCAAGTTTGTCAGAAAATATCACCTAAAATCTCAAGCATTTATTGATAATGAACAATCATTGACCAATAAATATGGAGCTTCCACCACACCTGAAGTTTTTCTAGTGGAAAAAAAGACGGATAGAATCATTTACAGTGGTAAAGTTAATGATGAATTTATCGCCCTGGGTAAAAGAAAACGCACTAACATCAATCATTTTCTATATGATGCTATTCGGAAATACCTTGAAGGAGATAAATCTACCGTTATTTCTACTAAGGCTGTTGGATGTTTCATAATCAAGGAAATAGACTGATAAACATCTTTGATAATGTCATTGCTGTTTAAAAAAAATTATATTTGTAACTCATAAGAGGTCATATTGACTTATTAGCATAATCTTGAATAGAGTATTATTAAATTTTTTCTCAAATGAAGTATTTACTAGCCTTCCTATTTGCCGCTCTTTTAAACGTTACATTTACAACTGCCCAAGATGTAACATTCTCCAAAGACATCGCTCCAATCGTTTTCAAGCATTGTACTTCTTGTCACAGGGAAGGAGAAATAGCACCTTTCCCTCTTACTTCATATGATGAAATTAAGTCCAGAGGCCCTTTCATTCAATATGTCACCACCAGTAAATATATGCCACCCTGGAAACCACAACAGGGAATTCAGCATTATCAAAAAGAAAATTACCTTTCAGATGATGAGATTGGTCTTATCACGCAATGGGTAGATGCAGGTATGCCAAGAGGCAATGCAGCTGAAGAACCAGAACTTCCAGTGTTTCCGGAAGGTTCGCAAGTTGGAACTCCAGACCTTGTTGTATCTTTCTCTCAATCATATTTGCACAAAGGCACTGGGATCGATGAATACAGATATTTTGTAATTCCAACTAATCTTACAGAAGCCAAATACCTTACAGCACTTGAAGTGCGACCCGGAAATAAAAAAGTAGTACACCATACATTAGTTTGGGCAGACTCAACGGATGCATCAAAACAAGCAGACGCGGCGACTCCTGAATACGGCTATGAAGGAAGTGGAGGAAGTGCAGCAGGCAGCCTAGACAATCAATTGCCCGGTTATGTACCCGGTCAAAAACCTATAGTTTATAAGGATGGCCTTGCTATTAGGATCCCTAAACAATCTGATCTTTTACTTCAAATGCATTATGCCCCGTCTTTCACAGATGAAGTGGACAGCACCACTATCAACTTATTTTTTTCAAAAGTACCGCCAAAAAGAATTGTGAAAACATATGTGGTTCTGCCCCTGCCACAGATTATAAGTGAAGCTTTTATAATTCAGGCTAACAAAGTCAAAGAGTTTCATGGAAAAATTCCGATTTCGACAAAAACTACATTATTGGGTCTTGGGCCACACTGTCATCTTTTAGGTCAAAATTGGCACGTATTTGCAATAAGGCCCGGTAAAGATACTGTTGAACTTATCAAGATCAATGAATGGGATTTCAATTGGCAAGGATCATATAACTTCGTAAAACCAATTATTCTGCCGGCTGGTTCAGTGATTCATGCTCTAGCTACGTATGACAACACCGCTGACAATATCAATAATCCGAATAATCCTCCAAAATTAATTTCTTGGGGTGAAAAAACCTCAGATGAAATGTATTATTTGCCTTTGATCTTCATGGACTATAAAGCAGGAGATGAAGATTTAAACTTTCTTGATGAAACATTAGCTGTTGATTATCAAAAAGATGACAACTCTGGTACAGTTTTATATCCAGTTTATCCAAATCCGGCTGGAAATGAAACTAACATTTATTTTACTTTGGATAACATTGAAAAAATGACTCTTACTATCATGAATGAGCAAGGAGTTATCATGGATAGCCCATTCAAATCGAAGCTTTATGCATCAGGTCAACATATAACGAAATTAAATACCCAGGACTACAAAAGCGGATTTTATTTCGTTATTCTAGATAACGGAATCAAAAAAATGACTCAGAAATTTGTAATCACACGATAATTTTCAAAATAAAAAGCATTAAATGAAATTTTTCTATACTCTATTATCTATTGTTTTTGCTGGCAATATCTTCGGCCAAACAATTAATTCAACATCTCTTCCTAAAGTCAATTCTGAGAATAGTTACTATTCATCTTTAAACACAGACTTGAATGAGATATCTAAAATTGGAAATGGCCAAACGTGGGATATATCTGGCGTATCAGGTGGAATAACTACTCAAACTAAATATGAATTACCTGTCAAAGGAAATTACGGTTATTTGTATCCGCAAGCTACTTATTTTATTAATGAGGGTGGAGATGGCGAAGTTTATTATAAATCCGACGATACTGGTTTAAAATTATTAGGTGCACCTAGTCCATCATTTATTAATCCTGGCATAATTGAAAAGGGAGAAATCAGACCACCAATTTTTGAGATCAAAACACCTATGAATGTAGGAGATCAATTAAATCAAACAGCTTATTTGGTCATCGATATACCTGTGTCGATTATTCCAGACAGTTTATTAAATACACTACCAATAAAGCCGGATTCCCTTAGGTTGAAAATAACAACTAAGTATAATTACGAATGCACCGGTAGTGGAATTCTAAAATGTCCAGGAAAAGATTTTAGTGTATTACAGCAAATAGCAAATATCACCACAATAAGTAATGCAGAGGCAAAGGTTCCTTTTTTGGGTTGGATTGATGTATCTAATTTTGTAGATTTTGGTCTGGGAGAGGAAGATTTAATTACGAATATTACTTTCTGGTCTCCGGATCATGTAGGATATGTAGCTCAATTCCAGGTAAGACCTGATATCAAGGATATAGTTGTCGCTAAATATACTACTGAAGGAACATTGTTGAAATCAAATGATGATCAATATACGAGTTCAACAATTGAAATTTTTCCAAATCCTATTTCAACAGAACTTAGAATAAAAAATGTTGAGGGACATGTTGCTGATTTTGTAAAAATAAATTCCATCGATGGAACTTCGTTGATTGAAAAGCAGATCAATAATAATGAAGTTATAAATGTATCGCGGCTCAATCCGGGGCTCTACATTGTTAATTTATACCAAAATGGCCAGGTCATAGCTATTAAAAAAGTTATCAAGCTTTAGTTTGCCTTTAGAATATAAACTATAAAAATAAGAAGATCTTATGATCTTAGACTTGGCATATTTTGATTGGGACTGGAAAGAATTTTTTGCAGTTTTTGTTACACTGTTTGCAGTAATCGACATTTTGGGATCAATACCCATCTTAATTTCGCTTAAGGAAAAAATGGGTCACATACGATCTTTCTATGTGGTGGTATTATCAGGAATATTAATGATAATGTTCTTCTTTCTTGGAAGGCCATTTTTGGACCTTTTCGGATTGAGTGAAAATTCATTTGCAGTAGGTGGCAGCATCGTTATTTTTTTATTAGCGCTGGAGATGGTACTTGGAAAAGAAATATTCCACAATGATGGTAATCCAAAAGCCGGAACACTTGTGCCGATTGCCTTTCCTCTGATAGCGGGGGCAGGCACACTAACTACGATCATGTCCTTAAAAGCCACTTATGAAAATAGTGGTAAAAACGAGATAGTTATCCTTGTTGCTATTATTGTCAATCTCATCGTTGTATATGCGGTTCTTAAATCACTTAAATGGATTCAAAAGGTAATTGGAGTGTCAGGACTGATTGCAGTTCGAAAATTTTTTGGCGTAATTCTGCTTGCGATTTCTATTCAGATTTTTGTCAAAAATATTGGTAAAATCGGTTTTTAAAAATTGATCTTTGAAAATCGTTTGCAGTTAAAAGAATTTGCAAATGATTTTTAATGTTTAGTTTTGCGCGCTTAAGTATTGCTTTATGTCTATAGAAGTATCAGGATTAACGAAAATATATGGATCTCAGAAGGCTCTGGATGATATTTCCTTTTCTGTCAAAAAAGGAGATATTTTAGGATTCCTGGGCCCTAATGGTGCCGGGAAATCCACTACCATGAAAATCCTTTCCTGCTTTATACCACAATCATCCGGTGAAGCAAAAGTATGTGGCATGGATGTTAGAACAGATTCATTAAAGATCAGAAATGAAGTAGGATATTTGCCTGAGAACAATCCACTTTATAAGGATATGTATATCAAAGAATATTTGGCTTATATAGCTCGTCTGTACAATATCAGTAAACCTATGAAAAGGGTAGGAGAAATGATAGAACTTACAGGTCTAGGACAGGAACAAAGAAAGCTAATCTCACAATTGTCCAAAGGATACAAACAAAGAGTAGGTCTTGCTCAAGCAATGATTCACAACCCTCAGGTGCTAATCATGGACGAACCAACTTCAGGATTGGATCCAAATCAATTAGCTGAAATCCGTAACCTCATCCGCGAAATAGGTAAAGAGAAAGTTGTTGTCTTTTCCACACACATAATGCAGGAAGTTGAAGCCTTGTGCAATAGGGTTGTGATCATTAATAAAGGTAAGATTGTTATTGATGATGAAATTTCAAAATTAAATACTATTTCTCAGGGCAGCAATTCCGTTACTATTCAATTTTCAAAAGATTCCAAGGCTAATCTAAACCACTTCAAAGAAATTGCCGGTTTGAAAAACATAGAAAGTTTGGAGCAAAATTCTTATATGTTTACAAGCAATGATTCAGTAGACATCCGGGAAGCATTGTTTGATATCTCAGTGGCATCCGGGCTGAAAATCATTCGTATGGAACAAAAAACATTCAGCATGGAAAATGTCTTCCAACAACTGACAGCAAGTAAATAAAAGTAGTATGTGGACTATTGCATTCAAAGAAACATCAACGTTTTTTAGTTCGTTGGCAGGATTTATCATAAGTGGCGTATTTCTGCTTTTAATGGGGTTAATGTTATTCTTTTTCCCGGATACCAGCATTTTATCTTCAAATTATGCGACGATGGACGGTTTGTTCTATTTGGCACCAACGATTTTCACTTTTGTAATACCAGCTATCACCATGAGATTCTTTGCTGAAGAAATACAGTCCGGAACAATAGAATTATTAGCAACCAAACCAATATCAGATCTTAAAATCATCCTTGGAAAATTTCTGGCCGGTTTGTTTCTGATAGGCTTATGTCTTTTGCCTACGCTCATATATTATTATACAGTGTATCAACTTGGTTCACCTAAGGGCAATCTGGATAGCGGCGGAATTATGGGTTCATATGTAGGACTTGTTTTTCTATCTGCTTGTTTTTTGGCAATAGGTATTTTTTCAAGCGCATTGTCAAGTAATCAGGTAGTAGCTTTCATCATTGGAGCATTTCTGTGCTTCTTGTGTCAATGGTTCTTTTTATATGTGAGTAAATTACCTGTATTCGTTGGATCGTTGGATTATTTTATACAAAAGATAGGCATGGATTATCACTACGGAAGGATGAGTAAAGGAGTGATTGACTTAAAAGATGTTATTTATTTCTTATCAGTCATCACCTTATTTATCGGTTTTACTCACTTCGTATTGCAGAAAAGAAAATGGTAGAAAAATCGAAAGAATTGAAAGAAAAGGAACAAAAAATATTAAGTAACAAAACGCAAAGTATATATGCTTTAGCGCTGTTAATAGGGTTCTGTATAGTAATTAATATAATTTTCTCTTTTGTAAATTTCAAGATAGATCTTACGGAAGAGAAAAGATTTACCTTAACACCATCTACTGTCCAAATGCTCAATGGATTGAAAGATAATATTTATGTTGAGGTTTTACTGGAAGGCCAATTTCCTGCCGGATTTAAAAGGCTTCAAGAGTCTACTAAGGACCTTTTAGATCAATTCAGAAGTGAGTCTCCGTATATTCAATACAGATTTTTCGATCCACTGGCTTTAGTTACGGTCGCAGAAAAAAATAATAGGATCAAGGATCTGGCTGAAGATGGAATAAAACCAACCAACCTAAGGGTAATGGAGGAAAATGAATCTACAGAAAAGATTATTTATCCTGTTGCAGTAGTAAAATTTGGATCTAAATCTATTCCTGTTAACTTATTGGAAAATAGTATTGCAGGTTTTAGTGATGAGGAAGTTCTTAACCAATCGATCAATCTTTTAGAATATAAAATAGCTGATGCAATAAATAAAATATTGAGGGTTCAAAAACCTACTATTGCTATTACTAAAGGACATGGGGAGTCGAAACCAATAGAAACTCAGGATCTTATAAATACATTATCTCCATTTTATAACTTGAAATGGATAAGCCTGGATAGCATGTATACCGTGCCTGACGATATCAAGTTGATCATTATGCCCAATCCATCAGTAAAATTCGATGAAAAGGCTAAATTCGTACTTGACCAGTTTGTAATGAAAGGGGGAGATGTCATGTTTCTGATCAATAGGTTGAAAATTGATATGGATAGTCTTCGGAATGTGAGAGCAGAGTATGTACCAATTGAAAATGATGTCAACCTGGAAGATATGTTTTTCAAGTATGGAGTGCGGATCCAGCCCAATTTAATTTTGGACCTGGAATGTTCTAAAATACCTTTAGTTGTAGGAAAACTTGGCACAGGTGCTCAGACTGAATTGTTTAAATGGTATTATGCTCCATTACTGTCAAGTAATTCGATCAATCCTATCGTCAAAAATATAGATAGAGTCAATGCTTATTGGACCTCAACTGTGGATACAATCAAGACAAAAACTGATATCAAAAAAACTGTTTTACTTTCATCCAGTCAATATTCCAGAGTTCAGTTTGCACCAGTCCGTATTAATTTTGAAATTTTAAGATATGATCCGGATCCCTCGAAATTTAATAAACCTAACCAACCTGTCGCAGTTTTGCTGGAAGGCAAATTTCCATCCTTGTATGAGAATAGAGTAAGTCCGGATATGCTAAAGACTCTAACTGATATTAAGGCAGAATATAAAAGTTCCGGTGATGAAGCTAAAATCCTCGTAGTTTCCTATGGTAAGTTGATTAATAATTTGTACAACCCGACACAAAGTGATTATATGCCTATGGGGTACAATACCTTTGAAAAGCAATTGTACGGCAATAAGGATTTCGTAATTAACGCGATTGAATACATGTTTGATGAAAAAGGCATATTGGCAGCACGCGCTAAAGAAGTAAAATTAAGGCTACTGGACACTGTAAAAATCAAAAACGAAAGATCTTTCTGGCAATTTATCAACGTTTTATTGCCAATATCGTTATTAGGGCTTGGAGCACTCTTTTTTAATATTTTACGCAAAAGAAAGTTTGCTTCTTAATTTTTAACTTTATTATTCTAAGCTCAATAACAGATACTCTATGTCTAAAAACTATAAATATTTATTTTTATTTTTATTATTACTAACTGGACTCGCTTTTTTTATTTATAAAAAGAATAATGTCAAAAGTTCTATGACTGATAGCAGCAGGGACTTTGGAATTGAAAATACAGACAAAATCGGTAAGATATTTGTGACTGACCGTTCTCATCTTGGATATACTTTGGAAAAAAGAAATGGTGTGTGGTTTGCTGACAGCATTCATCCTGCTGATATAGAATTCGTCAACATATTACTCACCACTATTCGGAAGATGTCTGTGACAAACCTTGTCCCTAAGACTGCTATCCCAAATATTATGAAGGATGTGGCTACGATAGGCAAGAAAGTAGAAATATATGACCTGGATGGAAAAAAACTTAAATCATTTTATATTGGTGCGACGAATCAACGGGTAAACGGTGTATTCATGGTTTTGGAAGGTTATAATATCCCTTATGAGATGGGCATCACTGGGTTCAATGGAAATATTGGTGGCCGATTCTGGCCATTAAACCTTATCGATGTTCGAAGTAAACAACTCTTTAAATATCAGGTAGGACAAATCAAATCTATAGAAATAACTTACCCACGTGACAAAGATGAGTCGTTTACATTGAACATTGAAGGCAATAGCAAATACAAAGTATTCCCGATTAGCACAACTAGGAAAGTAATAAATAGAGAAGTAAGCAAGGGTCTTACCGAAAGGTTCTTGTCCAATTTTGAAGATATACGTGCAGCTTATGTAATTAGAGATAATATGCTGGGAGCTGATACGCTTGTGTCCACAGTACCATTTGCATCTTATAAAATATTGGATAAGGATAATATAACAAAGACCGTAGATTTTTACCCGGTATTGAATGGTGAAAATAGGATTGGCTTAGGCTATGAGCCTGAGACATTTTATGCTGTAGTAAACAATAAGAATTATTATACAGCACAAAACTCCGTATTGAAGAAAATATTCTGGGGATATTCGTACTTTTACGAGAAGTGAAATACAATATCAAATATCTAATATTATTCCTGATAATACTTTCTTTTGCCGGATTCAAAGTTTCTGGTGAAGATGATTGGGGTTTCTTTGGGCATAGAAGAATAAACAGACTTGCTGTTTTTACTTTACCTGAAGAGATGATGCCGCTCTTTAAAAGTAGCCTGGATTTTCTAACTGAACATGCTGTTGATCCGGATAAGCGCAGGTATGCTTTCCGGCTGGAAGCTCCGCGTCATTACCTTGACATGGATGCATACAAAGACAAATGTCTTCCGCACAACTTCGCTGAAGCGTTTAGCGCATATTCACATTTGGAATTTATCAACAACAAGAATGATACCATTAGGATCAACGTCACTGATACCTCTTGGTGCAATGTTAGTAAATCGGCTGTGATGACAGATGGGAGATCCAGTTGGGAAGTAAGCAAAAGAGATGTAAGATATATCTATAATTTCTTTGTCTTACCCTCCTACTATGATGACAATTATAATATACCTATCGATTCTTTATCAAGACTTTATACGCAACTAAAGGGTAAAATGCGCTCTGTAAGGTTAGTAGATCATTTTACAGAACATGGTATAGTGCCCTATGTGATCGAGCAACAATATAACAAGCTTGTGAAAGCTTTCATTGCCAAAGATAAAGACAGAATCATCAATATATCAGCGGATTTGGGTCATTATGTTGCTGATGCTAATGTTCCACTTCATGCGTATAGTAACTACAATGGCCAAAAGTCAGACCAATATGGTATCCACGCATTTTGGGAAAGTAGAATACCTGAATTATTTGCTGATGAACAATATGATTACTTTGTCGGGAAAGCAAAATATATAAAAAATATCAATGAATTTGCCTGGCAGACGATTCGTGAAAGTGGAAGACTGGCAGATACTGTGCTTTTGATTGAGGCTGAACTAAGAAAAATATATCCGAAGGATCAACAGATGTGTTTTGATCAAAGGTCAGGACAAGCGGTATGGTTGCAATGTAGAGATTTTGCTGCTGCCTATTCGGATAAAATGCAGGGAATGGTAGAAAATCGTATGCGCAATGCAATACTAGGTGTAGGTTCTATCTGGTATACAGCATGGGTTGAATCCGGAAAACCCGATTTGAATTTCCTTAAAGACCAACCTGTTTTTTGGATACAGGATTCAAGCGTTTTAAAATATGATGAATATATTAAATCAGGTAAGAAAGGGCAGGGCAGGGATCATGAATGAATAAATTATATTATTTAATTTTATCATATTCAACCATCTGAAATTCGATTTTATATGATATTTAATTGTAAAAATATATATTATAATAATATTTCATATTTTTGTACAAAATCTTGCAAGTATTACTAGATAAGGTTCATTTTAACTCATAACTTTGCAAGTATTACAGACTTTGAAAATAAACGAAACAATGAATAATAAGATCATTTTATTTTTCTGCATATTCAGCATATCTTTTAATGTATACGGGCAAAACCCAACTGATAAAAACGCATTGACATTCAGGGCATTATGGGCTGATTACTATAATCCAAATGGAGGTGACTTGTCTGATTATAAGAGTTACAGATATGGATTGAGTGCTGCCTATACTAGAAATATAAATAAATTTCTAAACATATCTATTCCAGTCAGATTCCTAAACGCAAAACTGATCGATCAATCTCAAAATACATTAGTTGCAGGAGGTGATATACAGTTACAGGGACAATTAATTAGTGGGAAAGGACAGATTATACCCTATGTTCTAGCCGGAGTAGGTACACATTATATCAAGAAAGACGGAGCTGATGTTCAAATTCCAGTTGGACTTGGGTTCGATATTAGGATATTTGAAAGAGGGTACTTAAACATTGCAACTGAATACCGTTTCAGTCTGACAGAAGATAGAAATAATTTTATTCATGGTTTAGGATTTAAATACCATATGGGTAAAGGCTCTACTATGGCAGATATGGATGGAGATGGCATTACTGATTCACTCGACCTTTGCCCAACTATCAAAGGGTTAAAATCTTTTAATGGCTGTCCCGATACTGATGGAGATGGTGTACCGGATAACTTGGATGAATGTCCAACTGTTGCAGGTCTTGCCTTGAGTAATGGATGCCCTGATACTGATAATGATGGCGTGGCTGATCAAGTCGATAAATGCCCGAATGAACCTGGATTAAAGGAAAATAATGGGTGTCCTAGCCTGGATCGTGACAGTGATGGAGTTCCGGACGCTACAGATTTATGTCCGGATGTACCTGGTAATAAGTCTGCAAAAGGTTGTCCGGATGGAGATGAGGATGGAGTAGCAGATGATAAAGATGAATGCCCGGACGTGGTAGGACTTATTCAATTCAACGGTTGTCCTGATACTGACGGTGATGGTGTTGAAGACAGGTACGACAAATGTCCAACAGTGAAAGGTAGTAAGTCAAATAAAGGTTGTCCTGAAATAGCAAAAAAAGATAGAGAAAAACTTGAATTTGCAATGAAAGCGGTTCAATTTGAACTTGGTAAAACAATTTTGTTAGCTTCTAGTTCTCCCATATTAAATGATATAGCAGATATCATGAAAAGATATCCAGATTATGTACTTACGATTAGTGGTCACACTGATCCTACCGGAAAGGCAGAAACAAATCGTAAACTAAGTACTAATAGAGCCAGAGCTTGTTATAACTATTTAGTTTCCAAGGGAATAAGCACTGGAAGGATGGAGTATATAGGTTATGGTCCTGACAAGCCAAGGTATGATAATGCTACTGAAAATGGACGACAATTAAATAGAAGAGTTGAGTTTAGTCTTGACTTGAAGTAACAAATTTAAATTTAAGAATTATAAGCCGGAGCATACTTTTGCTTCGGCTTTTTTTATATTCATTACTGTAGAAAAAATATATTCATTATAATTTTTCAAATATTTTAAATATTAGGCAATTTTTGATATTTTCAAAACAATATATCAAAATACTTAAAAATTTAAATAGACCTTCTGTTTATTCAAATTATACCGCAATTTTTCTTTAAAATAAATCTATTAATCTAGAATATATTCTTACCTTGTTGAACCAAGTACACTTATTAAAGTGGATTTTGGTCTAAAGCACATTTAAGATTAATTAACCCTTTTCGTATCATTTATGGGTAAAGACATACAAAACATTCAATTGAATAAGTTTTTCTTATTGACCTTATTTTTGATCACATTCATGTGCGCAAATGGCCAATCAAGATTCGCAGGACGATTGGTTGACAAAGCTTCTAAACAAGCCCTCATAGGTGCAACTATCATTGATATAAGTGATCCATTGAACAATACGATCAGTGATGAAAGCGGAATCTTTTACATCAATAATGCTAAATTCCCTTTGCAATTAAGAATTAGCTACATTGGATATGCTGAATTAGTGTACGATATAGCAGCTAATCCTGGTATTCCACAAGTAATCAACCTCGAAGAATCCGGACAATTGTTAGAAGGTATTGTAATCAAAGGCCAACGTGTATCAGATAAGCAAAAAGCTGATCCTAGATCAGTTGAATCTATGGATTTGGCAGCAATAAAAGAAACTCCTTCGATTAGCTTTTACAGCGGATTAGGGAATTTGAAAGGTGTAGATCTTACTACTGCTAGTTTAGGTTTTACTATTATAAATACCCGGGGCTTTAATAGTACTAGCCCAGTCCGATCTCTTCAACTAATTGATGGAGTGGACAATCAGGCTCCCGGGCTGAATTTTTCATTGGGTAATTTCTTAGGAGTATCTGAACTGGATATTCTCAAGGTAGATCTAATAGCCGGTGCAAACTCTACACTCTATGGTCCAAATGCATTTAATGGTGTGATCAATATGGAGACAAAAAGTCCTTTTTATCATAAAGGGCTATCTGCTTCAATCAAAGTTGGAGAACGCAATCTTGGGGAATTTGCATTTCGTTATGCCGATGTCATCAAAAATAAATCAGGGAAAGATTTCTTTGGTTATAAAATAAACTTCTTTCATCTGCGAGCTAATGATTGGGAAGCTGATAATTATGATGCTGTCTTTGAGTCAAGAGACAAATCGACCAACCCTGGTGGCTATGATGCGGTGAATATTTATGGTGATGAAGATGATAACAGATTTAAGAATAGTAATCTAAATGGCTATAAAGGTCTTACCACTTGGTCGAGAAAGGGATATAAGGAAGTCGATCTTGTTGATTATAATACAAGAAACACCAAAGCCAATATTGCCTTACATTTTAAGACATCTCCAAAAAAGGATATTGAATCTCCAGAATTGATTTTATCATCAAGTTTTGGCTCAGGTACCACTGTTTACCAAGGGGACAATAGATTTAGCTTGAAAGATATCCTCTTTTTTCAAAATAAACTAGAGTTCAGAAAGAAAGATAAATTTTTTATACGAGCATATGCTACACATGAGGATGCGGGCAATTCTTATGATCCATACTTTACCGCGTTACAGCTGCAAGAAAGTAATAAAACTAGTGAAAAGTTCTACTCCAATTTTATAAAGTATTGGCAGACAAATTTGAATAAAAGAATTACAGAAACCGGCTACCCTAAATTAGTTGCAATGCCAGATGGATCTTACCAATTCGAAGCAGGCAAGTTGGAGCAATGGTTTGGCACTCATCAGGATTCTCTCAATTCTTGGTATTCAGAGGCAAAAAATTATGCAGATGGTCTGGTCATTTTACCTGACGAAAATGGATTTTATGAGCCTGGGACAGAAAGATTCAATAAAAAATTCAATGAGATTACTAGTGCAACTTCAAACAGTAAAGGTGAAAAATTAGGGAGTAGATTTTTTGATAAATCAGCATTATATCACGTTCAGGGCGAATATAAGTTTAATGATAATTTTGCATATTACACTGTCGGTGGAAATGGTAGATACTATACACCAAATAGCAATGGAACAATATTTTATGATACTGCTGGAATAAAAATCACTACTTACGAATATGGTGTTTACGGAGGTCTAGAGAAAAAACTTTTTAAAGATAAATTTACATTTAATGCAGCTGTAAGAGCTGACAAAAACAAAAATTTTGATTTACTCATCTCACCTGCAGCAAGCGTAGTGTGGAATCCATCTCCTAATAATTATTTCCGCTTCTCATTTTCTTCGGCGATTAGAAACCCTACCTTGACTGATCAATACCTGAATCTGAATGTAGGTCCTGCTACCTTAGTTGGGAATCTCTATGGGGCAGATAGTGTTATTACAGTTGAATCCTTTATTGATCACCTTACAGATCTAAGTAACAAGGTAGAATATTTTAACATTGATCCTATTAAACCAGAAAAAGTTAAGTCATTTGAACTTGGCGCCAGAACAACTTTATTTGAAAAAATATATGTTGATGCCGGCTATTTCTATAGTATCTATAATGACTTCATCGGATATAATATTGGTATTAAGTCTGAATTTGATCCTGTGACTAGCCTTCCAAATTTTGTCAATGTATATAGATATGCTGCCAATTCAACCAATACTGTTACTACACAAGGTTTCAATATTGGGTTGAACTATTATTTTGCAACTTATTATATGGTTGCTGCGAATTATTCGTGGAACAAATTAAATAAGACATTTGCTGAAGATCCAATTATTCCAGCTTTCAATACTCCTGAACATAAATACAATGTTTCAATTTCAGCTAGAAATCTTGAGATTAATCTTGGAAGAAAATCTTTAAAAAATATAGGCTTTAATGTAACTTATAAATGGCTACAAGGGTTCATATTTGAAGGTTCACCTCAATTCACAGGTTTTATTAATAGTTATGCGCTCATGGATGGGCAAATTTCACTTGGATTGGATAAAATTAATTCTGTCGTTAAAATAGGTGCTTCAAACTTACTTAATAATAAAGTCTACCAAACATACGGTGGCCCGAGAGTAGGGAGAATGGCATATATTAGTGTAGTATATAATTTTGTAAAAAAATAATTATTTGTATTTTAAAATGTAATTTTATAAAAAAATGAATTCTATGATGAAGAAAAGTTTACTAACTTTATTTTTGGCTTTTATGATAATATGTAGCTCTTATAGCCAAAAAAGATACCTGGAACCGGTTTTTTCAGGTGTCACTAAAAACACATTAATCTATGGATATAACTTCCATATATTATTTGTTCCTGTAACTGGACACTCAACTTTACAGCCGTTAGTTGCAGATGTTTATACTCCTAATGGAGATACCGAAACAAAGAGACCTTTAGTAATATATTTCCACTCAGGAGATTTTTTACCTCACCCACAAAATCAAAGTATTAGCGGTAAGAGATCTGATTCAACAGTTGTTGAAATGAGTAGAAGACTTTCTAAAATGGGATATGTAGTAGCCTCAGCTGACCATCGTCTTGGATGGAATCCTGTTGCTCCTGAGCAGGATGCAAGGGTTAATACCTTGATCAATGCTGCATATAGAGGCGTACAGGACGCTAATTCTGCGATCAGATTCTTTAAGTTAAATGCTGAAACCTTTGGCATTGATACTAACAAGATTATCCTTTGGGGACAAGGAACAGGTGGTTACATTACTTTGAATACTGGTGCTTTAGATAAATATAGTGAGATAGTTACGACTACTTCACCTGAATCTAAATTTATTGGTACAAATGGTTTTCCAATGGTAATAGAGCAGTTCAATGGAAATATTTCAGGTACTACTTTAGGTAAAAATCCACAAAATGGTGATACACTTAATTTACCTGGTAATATTGGTCCATCTAATAAATTCCAACTTATTGTAAATATGGGTGGAGCTATGGGTGATATATCCTGGATGGATGAAAATACGCCACCGGTCATTTCGTTCCAAACTACTAATGATCCATTTGCTCCATATAAAGATGATGTATTAATAGTGCCTGGTCCAAACTTACCTGTAGTTCAGGTTCAAGGTGCTTATGTAATCCAACAAAAGGCAAAGGAACTAGGTTTAAATGCAGCTTTTGCTGATCATGAATTTATAGATCCACTTTCTGTTTATATATCTTCTATAAATGAAGGTAATGAAGGATTATTCCCAATGTACAAGGCAAATAGGTTTGATTCTTCTCCTTGGGATTATTGGGATAGAGCTACCAATGCAAATGATACTACTGGTATAAAAACCAATCCGGATATGTCATATTCTAAAGCATCTTTGTACATGGATTCTATCATTAATTATGTAGCTCCAAGAGCTTGTTTAGTATTGGATCTAGGATGTGATCTGACTGGAATCTTATCAAGCAAAACTATTACAGCGGACAATGCAGGCCTTATAGCTATGCCAAATCCTGCCAAAGATTTTGTTACCATACTTTCAGATAACAGAACCATAAAAGGTATTGTAATTTATGATGCTGCTGGTAGAACAATTAAAGCAATTCCTAATGTCAATTCAAATAAATATGAATTACAAAGGAACAACTTGCCGGCTGGTGTCTACTATGCTCAGGTGCGTTTCGAAAAAGAAAATGCAACTGTTAAGTTGATGTTCAATTAAATATAAATTAGGAGATGTTACTAATGTAAGTAGCATTTCCTTTTTTTAATATCCTTTTTAACCCTAAAATTTATTTAAATGACAAATAAAACTGCCTCCATTGTATCTTACATGACTATAATTGGCTGGATAATAGCATACGTAACCTATAGTAACCAAGTCGAGAAAAGTTCATTACTGAAGTTTCACTAGAAACAATCTTTAGGATTGTTTCTAGTGTATATGGCTTACTATGTTCTTATCTCTTTTATTCCAGGATTATGGAGAATCGGCTCTCTTTTGGGTTTGGTTGTATTTGTATTTTGGATAATTGGGGTCGTAAATGCTGCAAATGAGGCTGAGAAGCCATTACCTTTGGTTGGTGAAATTTTCGAAAAAAACTTGACATTTATTAGCTAACCAAATTGATGTATTAAATATAAGAGGAATGGATTGTTAAGATTCATTCCTTTTTTTATGGGTAAGGAGTAATGGGTGATCGGGTGATTTGGTGATTGGGAAATCGTTTGATCGTGAAATCGGATGATGAGCTTCTATGTACAATCTCCAGCATCAAGCATATAGAATCTATCATTTATAATCTGACTTCTGTCCCACTGTCCCACTGACCGCTGACCTATTTCACCGATATTAAGATCTCAACGACTGAGTCATCTCCATTTTGAGACCTTTCATCATAAACTTCATAATCAGCGTTGTAAGCCCTATTTAGATCACTATTCCATATTTCAATCCACTTGCTGTAAACTGATCCGGTCTGAGGATCACCATGGGCAACATATTTCTTGAATCTTCCTCCAGGCAAAATGATTCCTTTCAATCCTTCAGGTACTTCATCCAATGAAGAAACTTTGCAACCTAAAATAGTGGTATAAGGATTAAGGTGATCACTTTCATACTCTGCATAAACACAATATATTTTATCATCAATTTTATTTGGTATAGTATTAATTAAGCCCTCAGACATAAATTTGTTCCAAAGCCTAGGTATATCAATTATCGACTTGCCATCTTGATTGGTAGTTCTCACATATGCACCGATTATGTAGAAACTTTCTAAAAACTCCATATTTAATTTATTGTATAATGGTAATTCCCCCTTTAAAAGTTAAGGACTCTCCATATATGTCATGGCATTTGACATAGTAAACATATACACCAGGATTGGATAATTTGCCGTTAAAATAACCGTTCCAACCTGTTGCTTCATCATTAGGTAAAAAATCTACTTTAGAAAATACTTCTGCCCCCCATCTGTTATAAATTTTAAATTCATCGATGAGTGGGATAGTATTAATTTCAGTAAATACCGTTACATTATCATTGATTCCATTGTGATCACCAGGGCTGAAGACATTTGGCACGAAAAGGTTTATATCTTTTTTAAAAACCCTTATTTCTATATCTTCTGTAGCGGGACAACCACTTTTGTCCTTAACCGACAATGTTAAATTTGAATTATATGTGGGCATAATAGTAGGGTAGAGGCAAGGATTACAATCGAGGTAATCTGCCCCTATCCATGCATCGTAAGTCATACCAATGGTATCAAATAAGAATTCAGGAATTATTTGATAAGGATGTCCGAATTCGATTGCTACTGATTCCGGAAGATTAAATGAGATGGCACCATCAGATGCAATAGTCCCTGCATAGTTGAACATACAGCCATTCTGATCTTCTCCCTCTATGTTATAATCTCCTGCTTTAAGTTGATCAAATAGAAGATTGTTATCACTTATACTGACTCCATTAATCTTAAATATGTATGGTCCCGATCCATTTTGAATAGATTCAAAGTAAATTGAACCATTTTCTCCAAAACAATTAGCATCGGTTATATGAGGTGAAACAAATTCTGGCTCCGTAATATTTTTAGACACATTGACTGTATCTGATGCGGTGCATTGATTTGCCAAGTTAATTACGGTGAGTACATAAATACCGCTTTGGTCTATTACAGGGTCTAAACTTGAAGCACCGCTAATAATATTACCACCACTGACCCCTGTCCAATTTACACCATAATTTGACACATTGTCAACTGAACCATGAAGCACCAACTGAGATATCTTACAATTAAGTATTCCCTCACTTCCAGCATCTACGATTGGATAATCACTAGATACCTCAACTTTCTGAGAATAAGTTGAACTACAGCCATTGTTTGTGTCCTTCACTAATAAATCATACGTACCCGCTGATCCGGCTTGAACACTGATTTGATTAGTTGGAGAAAGTATGGTACCATTCATAGTTGACCAGGAGTATTGATATGAATTGTCGTTATTGTCAAAAATAACAGAAACGTTCAGTTTACCGCAAGTGATATCATCAGGTACAAGTATAGTACCTGAAGGCTTTAAAATATCCTCATCTACATTAACCTGAATTACCGAAAGGCAATTATTTTGAGGATTTACTACTTGAAGTTGATAAATACCACCTGCATCTACGACAAGAGCCGAATCCTGTATTATTTTAACAATAGAACCATTCAACGTACTCCAGGAAATAATAGGATTGTTACCTGCATTTTGCCAGTTTGGAATAATTGTTTGGGTGATACTATCACAAGTAATTATAAACATATCCGAAACATTTAGAATTGGTTTGTCATTACTCTGAAAAACTTCAAGAGTGTCGCTGGCCTTGCAACCATTGATCAGATTAGTAACTTCGAATATGTAGTGACCAGGAGAGAGTACTTCTACACTTAAATTGTTAGTATTTCCATTAATGCTTCCATCATATGTTGACCATGAAAAATTGATAAAAGCAATGTCATCAGTTGATATGTAACTGCCTGTCACTATCGCCGAAAGTGCTGCACAGTCAAGTGTCTTATCAGGTCCGGCATCTGAAATTGGTTGATCAGGTGATCCATTTACATCAAAAACATGGTTTGTTTTACATCCATTTATAGGGTTAGTAACTGTCAATGAATAACTTCCCACACTTTTAGCTACGATGAAAGAATCATTTGCCTGTCCTGAAAATGTTCCATTAACTGTTTCCCATAAGTATATAGTTGAAGGTTGATAATTCATTAGTGAAGCCAAAAGCTTTATTGAGTCTAATGAACAGGTGATCATATCGGGCGTAGTAATTACAAGGTCCGGTAAATTTATATCCTTTAATACCGTGACTGTATCTATTGTAACGCAATGGCTCAAAGTATCCTCAACTTTTAAAATGTAAAAACCCGGATCAGATACTGCAATACTTAACTGCTCTGGATTACTGATTATATTTCCAGGACTATACCAAAGTGATATATAATCAGTAATTGGAGTTATCACAGATCCTTGCAAATTAATGATAGAATTAATGCAGTTTATAGTATCATTTAGCCCTGAATCAATAATTGGCTTAGTGACATTCTTTGATACTGTAATAGAATAATCTTTCGTGCAACCAGCACCGTCAGAAAGCGTAAATGTGTAAAGTCCAGGTTGATTGACCTTGATAGAATCTTTGGAAGGATCCGATAAAATATTACCATTCATCGTTGACCACATAGAACTCAGACCTCCTCCATTTGTCACAATTGGTGAAAGATCAATCGTTGTTTCTTGGCAATTTAGGTCAGAAGATTTTTGCAAAACAGCAGATGCATTAAAGGCAGTTTTTATTACCTTGATCGTACTGGTATCTTTACATCCGGTAAGAAAATTTTCTACAATCAGCGAATAGTCGCCTTCTTGATCAATTAGTAATATATTATCAAAATTATTGCCTATATAATTTCCATTTAAAGTAGTCCAAGTAAAAAGTAAGGGACCCGGATTAGATGCTGAGCCATCAAGTATAGCCTGTGTATTGGTGCAATCCAATGGTCCTTGTTGGACAATTATAGAAGTCGGAGGTTGTGAATTGTCATCAACCGAGATAGGAGCTGATGTGTAAGAGCAGGTGATTATATTATCAAGTGCATAAATTAACACCTGATACTGTCCCGGTTGATCAACGATGATCTGGTCAGTTCCTTGGCCTGACACAATGTTTCCTCCACTTGTAGTCCAGTAATATTCAAAATTGCCCATGAATGGATTGCTGGAATTATCTGTCAATGTAGCTTGTAAAGTAGTGGAATTGTTGATACAATCTAAATCGTTTGATTTGGAAATTATGATGTCAAAATCTATAATACTTAAATTAAGGTTTGCTATAGTATCACAAGGAATTCCAGGTAGAGTAACCGTGTACTGCCCTGCGGCAGTATATGAAGTGCCATTTAGGACATAGGATTCATCAGAACATATTATTTTATCTATTAATTTGATCTGCACAGGTATGATTTCAATATTGATTGTTCTAATGGAGTTACATCCATTGGATGCAGTAAACTCTTCCATAAACTCTCCTTCAGTAACATATGTGTTACCATTTGGTGAAGTATAACTTTCACCATCACATAAGAGCAAATCAACTGTTTCATTTATTGCCGAAGTATTGTCAATAGCAGTTTCAAAGCAAAATGATTGTTGATTGTTAGCGCCACCTGTAGATGCTGTCCAACCCCAAAATATTTCATTTTGACCCATAAACACATTATTTACTGCATCGTAACCAACTAGCTGAAGCACTTGTGCGCCATCCAAAAATATAGATAAAGTCTGCGTAATAGGATCCCATATAATTCTGGCAGGATGACTTTGCCCATCTTCAATATTACCCAAACCTACCGGACCGGCAATAGATGAAGTAAAGTCTCCATTAATATGTATTGAAGTATGATCTTCTGGGATATCATCATATCCCACCATTCCATTATCCCATGTATCGAATTCTATGATAATTGAATTAGGAATTCCACTGGCTCCGATACCTCCACCTGTTCCACCACAATTTTGATTAGTAGAAAAAACCAGACAGATTCCATCTGCCCCGGCATCATTATCTCCAAAATATAAATCAAACTCTAATTCAAAAGCTTCCTCGAAATCAAGAGGCGCATTATACCAAGAGCATCCTCTTTGAGTATTTGATGCTGCAGTAAGCTGAACACAATTGGGCGCCGTATTGAAAGCATTGAATTGGTTTGAAAAATTGGATTGATTAAGATTTAATATCCGCATTTTAAATTGTCCACCTCCGGCTACTTCATTCCAAACTCTGATATAGTAAGTAGCGCCAACAGCGAGGTCATTTAGTGATACACCCGGGTTGGGATTATCACCGCAATGTTGGTCATCATAACAACCTTCCAAAGCCACCGCACCGCAATTCCCTGAATATATTGCCATCGCAGGGTCATTGGCTGTGATCCCTTTTATTTCAATGGTCACACTACCACCTGCAGGTGCTATAAATGAAAACCACATATCTGGATCATTGTATGTCCCGCATGGTGGAGATTGAACGCCGCTGGCAGTTTGCCCGGTAAGATTATAGGTATTAAATAGCACCCCATTATTTGGAACGGCAATAGCTGTACAAGGATTATTAGCAAAAATATAGAGTGGATAGAAACAAAATTGAAATAAAAACAATCTAAAAAAAGTAATCATCTGTTGTGTGTGTGGCAATGCAATAAATGAAAATATATGTTGGCGAACTATGTCAAAGATAAGGCTAATATTTTAAATTTATAGAAAGTCAATATTATATAAATACCGATCTAAATTTATCTCAAAATTATATTCGTTAACTCTCTTTAAATTAAAGGCATAAAAAAACCCGACTAAAGAGCCGGGTTTTTAATCTTTTTAAAATGAAATTAATCTCTATACCATTTGGCAAGGTTGACACTAATCCCTAAACTGGAGAACTTAGATTCATATTTAAGATCTCCATCTGTAAGTTTACTTGCAAAGCCTAACTGTGCTTGTAATTTGATGAATTTATAACCAAATCTGGCAGTAATAGCCGGCTCTATAAACATCCATGTTTTATCTTCCACTGCGCTTTTATTCAAAAATTCAGTATCCAATTCAGACTGGGTATAACCTGAAGTGTTTAGATCATTGTATTTCACCGCCGAAAATCTTGGAGTAAATCCGAGATCAAAATATTTACCGACATATCCTAAAGCAGGTTGAATGAAGAACTTAGTGGCATTAACATCATAATATTTTCTAGAATTATCATTGCTAAAATCAATTTTGCCGAGTCCACCACCAGCATATGTTTCGAAAACAACATTGTCTGATATGTTAAAGAAATATCCTATTCCAACTTCATAAAGGTTGCCCTTATTAACGGTTTCAGATGTTATTCCATTTGATGTTGCATCGACTTTAAAGTTATTCCAGTAAGCGTTTCCTATGACACCAACATGATCAGTCAAACCAAATGCGGCTTGGAAATTGTTAAATCCAATACTAGCTTTCAATTCACCTTTTTCTTTTAATAGCGGTGCGTTGACCGCATTTGGCACATATAGTGTGGTGTTGCAAGAAGCAGCCATGAGGCAGACCATCAATATTGATGCAAAATTCACATACTTTTTCATAAATATAGTTTTTGTTTAAAATATAAAATTTTTCATTCTTCAAATAAAAAGGCGTCAATTATAATTTGTAGTATCGGGCATTTCTGAGATTATTTCGTAAATAGTCCCTTTATCTACCATTACTTGCTTCCAAAGTCCATTTGCATTAGACTTAAAAACATAGTTGGCATCACCATCGGATATAACCCAGGAGCCGCCTTTCAATTCTTCCTCCAATTGATCAGGAGACCATCCTGAATAACCTACATAAAATCTGATTTGAAATGGTTTAATGAGTTCAGACTTCACTAAGAATTTTAATTTATCAAAATCTCCGCCAATATAC
>Ga0209480_10000442_pt1 | contig 35128 bp, 37 predicted proteins | sample JI61114C2DNA_FD_187501 | JGI IMG/M metagenome (GOLD analysis project Ga0209480, IMG submission 187501) | Wastewater effluent complex algal communities from Wisconsin, to seasonally profile nutrient transformation and Carbon sequestration -... | ecosystem: Engineered > WWTP > Effluent > Algae... | reverse complement strand
CTTCCTTCAACACAGATTTGATTTTGTAAAGAGCCGAATCGAATGCCGATCGTACCGATTTGTCGGCAATTTTTTCTATCAGTTTACCTGCCAGCATCATAGAGTTTGCCTCGTCTTGGGTAAACATAACCGGAGGCAAGTGGAATCCATCAACAATAAAATATCCTTTACCTGCCTCCGAACCAATAGGCACTCCGGCTTCCATCAAAGCTTTTACATCGCGGTAAACGGTACGCAAACTCATCCCAAAACGATCGGCTATTTCCTCTGCCCTTACCACACGCTTAGTTTGCAAGTGGATTAAGATAGCGGTAAGTCGATCGATTCGATTCATGGTAATGACCTTAGCAATCGGTATTAAAACAGCTTACCAGAAGATTGTATAAAGCGCAGCAATAATACCAATGATCAGCAACGAAATGGCGGTAAACGCTGGAGATGGCTTAAACATGCCAGCATCTATATCCAATCCATTTGACTTAATTCCTCTTTTGTGATCGATTGTTGTAATGATCACCATACCAAGAATACAGAGTATAAAAACAAAACCCATGCGATCGAGGAACGGAATTTCATAGATGCCTACTGCATTCATTTTTGAAAAGCCAGCTGCTGATAAAAACGAAAGATCCATAAACTGCGGTAGCACTTTGAAGATGAGTGAGAAAATGAATCCACCAATGGTAGCAAACAAAGCCGCATTGGAAGTTGTCTTTTTCCAGAAGAAGCCTAAAATGAACATGGCAAAAATACCCGGTGAAACAAAGCCTGTATATTCTTGAATATATTGAAACCCTTGCTTGCCTTCTCCCATCAATTTTTCGCCTACCAACAACGATAGGATAACCGCCAAAATCATCGCAACGATTACAGAAATTCGGCCCAGCCAAACCAATTTAGTTTCGGAGGCTTGCGGGTTGATTGCCTTCTTATAAATGTCAAGTGTAAAAATGGTGGCAATGCTATTTGCCTTTCCCGCAAGGGAAGCAACAATAGCAGCCGTTAAGGCCGCAAAGGCAAGCCCTTTCAATCCTTCGGGAAGTAAATTTAAAAGTGATGGATACGCTTTGTTCACATCAATAATGCCTTTTGAGTCAAGCATTTCCGTAGCAAAATATCCTTTGGAGTGCAGCACATACGCGGCAATGCCTGGCAACACAACAATTACAGGCATTAACAATTTCAAAAACGCAGCAAATAAAATTCCGCTACGAGCGGTTTTCAAATCGGCCCCGAGCGCGCGTTGAGTTATGTATTGATTGCAACCCCAATAGTTCAGGTTGGTAATCCACATTCCCCCTATTAGCACAGTAAGTCCGGGCAAGTCCATATAGTTGTCATTATCCGGTTTAAAGATCATGTGAAAGTGATCGTTCGCTTCTTTGGTGAGTAAAGTAAATCCATTTAGCATTCCGGTTTGTCCGGCTTCATCAGCTACTAAATTGAGTGCAATGTAGGTTGCTACTAAGCCGCCTAACACCAAGAAAAAAACCTGAATTACATCGGTGTAACCAATCACCTTCATACCACCCAGGGTAATAAAAATGGAAAAAACAGCTAGCAAAAAAATACAGAGAAGAATATCAAACCCGGTAATACCGCTAATTGCCAAGGCACCGAGGTATAGTATTGACATCAGGTTTACTACGATGTAAAGTAATAGCCAAAACACGGCCATAATCATAGCCACTGTGCCATTATACCGCTGGTTTAAGAACTGCGGCATGGTGTATATTTTATTTTTCAGATAGACCGGTATAAAGAAGACGGCAACGATAATAAGCGTAACGGCTGCCATCCATTCGTAGGTTGAAATGGCAAGACCCATTTTAAAACCTGAACCCGACATACCAATCATTTGCTCGGCAGAAATATTTGATGCGATCAGGGAAGCCCCAATAGCCCACCAGGTAAGCGAACCCTCTGCTAAAAAAAAGTCTTTTGAATCGGTAAGTACTTTCTTTTTTCGATTATATATCCAATATCCATACGCTGAAACGATTACAAAATAGATAAGGAATACGATGTAATCAGAGGTTTGTAGTTTTTGCATACACGTGGTTCTAAATTTTAAGTAATAGCTTTTACAATATGGACACCTTCACAAAGGTCGATCGAATAAAAGTCTGGTTCTTTTTTGAAAGAAGCAACATATTTCTTTTTGATATGATCAGTATATTTTTCGATGGCCTGCTTCTTTACCAGATTAATGGTGCATCCGCCAAAGCCTCCACCCATCTGACGAGCGCCCAAAACACCATCACCAGAATCCTGTGCTAATTGAACCAGCAAATCCGATTCAGCGCAGCTCACTTCGTAATCCCGGCTTAACCCCCAATGAGTTTCAAACATTTTCTTTCCAAAACCGGCTAAGTCATTTGCCTTTATAAGTTGAGCCGCTTCCAGAGTTCGATTTATCTCATTCACAATAAATTGACATTTTATAAAGACATCAGGTTGAACCTTCGGCTTTAGAATAATCAAATCGGTAGCCTGCACATCCCGCAAGGACTGAATGGCCGGCTTAAGTTTTTGTAGTTGATGAACTCCTTCTTCGCACGCTGCCCGCCTCTCGTTGTAAGCCGATGACCCCAGCTCATGTTTTACTTTGGTATCGATCAATAAGATTTCTGCATCTATAAAATTGATTGGCAAAATTTCGTGGGTAAGACTTCTGCAATCCAGCAAAAGCGCTGAATTAGCTTCTCCAAATAAACTTGCATACTGATCCATAATACCGCAACGCACTCCGGCAAATTCATGCTCTGCCCGTTGCGCGAGTTTGGCAAGTTGCAACCGACTCAGTTTAAGATAAAACAATTCGTTGAAAGCATAGGCAATACCGCAGCACAGCGCTGCTGATGAAGACATACCCGCACCGGTTGGTATATTACCACCAAACACACAGTTGATTCCTGCGATTGGCAAACCCATTTTCAAAAAACCATCCGCAACACCCATCATGTAATGAAACCATGATGCGCCTGGAACCAACTCCGAAAGCTTGAATGAAAAGGATGTATTAAAATCGATGGAATAAAAATTACACTGATCGCTACCATTCAATGCTACTGCAAAAGCAATGCACTTATCAACCGCAGCCGGCATTACATATCCATTATTATAGTCGGTGTGTTCGCCAATTAAATTAATTCGACCTGGGGCAATTACGAGCAAGGATTGACTTCCAAATTTGTCTTGAAAAACTTTAGTAACAGATTGCGTGGGTGTCATTTCAATAAATAATAGTTTTAAAAGTAATGGATTGAAGGCTGATCAAAAAACCGCTTATAGTATCGAGTTGGTGACCGCTATCGAACAAATCTCTTCAGCATCGAACATTGTTTTTATAGAGGAACCCAAAATCTAACATAAATCGAAGATTGTGGGGTTGGTACAACCTTTGAATCACCAGTTGCAATAAATCGCTTAACTATGTTGAAAAACTATTTGGTCCTTTTCATCCGAAACCTCCGAAGACAAAAATTATTTTCTATCATCAATCTTTTGGGGCTTACCGTTAGTATAGCCAGTACGGTGCTGATTTATTTATATGTAACTAACGAGTTAAGCTACGATCGCTTTCATGCAAATGCTGATCGGATTTATCGGGTAAACCAAACTTTTATTTGGGGCGAAGGTGACGATGCTCAATTTGCTTCTACTGGCCCCGGTGTTGCAACGGCCTTAAGCGAAGAATTACCTGAAGTAGAAAAGCTCACTAGTATTTTTACACCCGGCAATTTTGTTATCTCTTACACCAACCCTAAAGGAGAGATTATTTATTTCGAAGAAGATAAAGTGCTGGCCGGAGATTCGAATTTCTTTCAGATGTTCAACTTCACCTTACTGGTGGGCAACCCATTAACAGCCATGCAGCAGGCAAACAGCATAGTGCTAACTGAATCGACTGCTAAAAAATATTTCGGCACTGAAAATCCACTTGGCAAGCTTGTGCGCCTTGGTAAAAAAGAAGACCAACAAACGTATGAAGTAACTGGAGTGGCTGCTGATATGCCTGAAAATTCCTATATCGAATTTGATGCACTTCTTTCACTGAGCAGTTTTCCTCAGGTAAAGAGACTCTATTGGAGTTGGATTTGGACACAGTTAGAAACCTATGTGTTGTTAAAAGAAGGAACGGACATTGAGAACACCCGAACCAAGTTGGCCACAATTCCAAAAAAATATGCGGAAGAAACCCTACAGCGAGTTATGAATGTATCGTACGATGAGTATCTCAAATCAGGAAAAAAATGGGAGCTCTTTCTTCAACCACTTACCGAAATCCATTTACCTGAAACAATTGTTTACAACCGCCTGAATGAATCCGGAAACAAGAAAGTTGTTTATAGTTTTATGGGCGCGGCCCTATTTATCATTTTGCTTTCGTGTGTAAACTTTATGAATTTATCGACCGCTCAATTTACCAAGCGAATTAAAGAAGCAAGCATTCGAAAGATTCTTGGTCTTGGTAAGAAAGAATTGAGTTTAAATTATTTTATAGAGGCCTTAGCGTTTTGTTTAATTGCTCTTGTGTTCGCATTAAGTCTTACGCAACTTCTTTTGCCCGGCTTCAACTTCATTACGGGTAAATCACTTGAGTTTAATTTATTTTCTGATAGCAAACTTATAATCGCGCTAGGCAGTCTTTTGTTGATTATGGCCGCGCTATCATGCAGCTATCCGGCTTTCTTTTTAAGTGGTTTTAATCCGATTCAAGCAATAAAAGGAAAATTAAAAACAGGCAAAGAGGGTAAAGCCTTTCGCAATGGATTGGTTGTATTTCAATTCAGTGTATCCATTGTGCTTATTATCTGCACCGCTGTTGTGTATCAACAACTCAATTACGTTTCAAATAGAGATCTCGGCTTTAATAAAGAAAACTTGCTGGTGATTAAGGATGTTCAAAGTTTAAAGAATGGTGAAAGTTTATTGAATGCCGCACTCACCATACCTGGAGTATCAACGGCTTCATGGTGTACCTCACTCCCACCCAAAGTTTACGGTGGTGATAAATTCAGTGCCGATGGCATGAACAAGGAAACCTTCCCCCTCAATTATACAACTGCCGATGAAAATTTTATTCCTACGCTTGAGATCGGGATGAAGTTTGGAAGAAATTTCTCTAAAGATATTCCAGGCGATGAAGACCGAGTGATTTTAAACGAAGCGGCTATTCAAAAAATAGGATGGGATATGAATGAGTCAGCCATTGGAAAGTTTATAACAACTCCAGGTGGTGAAATCAAATATGAAGTTGTAGGCATCATGCAGGATTTCAATTATTGGTCGCTACAAAGCCCAATCGAACCTATGGCTATCTTTCACATTAAAAGTAAAAATGTATTTGGCATTGGCGAAAATCAATTCATTGCCTTACGCGTTGAAGCAAATGGGCTTCAAGGCTGGGAGAATTTGGTTAGTGAGCTAACAACTTTATGGAAATCGCAGGCTGGCGATTATCCTTTTCAATATGAATTTGTTGATCAGGCTTTTGCCGAAACATTCAAAACACAACAACAATTTGGAAGCGTGCTTTCAGTGATGGCCACGTTAGCCATATTGATTGCCAGCTTGGGATTACTTGGAATGATTGTCTATGCATTAGAACAGCGCACTAAAGAAATTGGAATTCGTAAAGTATCCGGTGCATCTGTTTTTGATATTCTTACTTTAATCTCACGAGGATATACAAAACTAATTGTGATTGCTTTTGTAATAGCCGCTCCATTATCCTATTGGATGATGCAGCAATGGCTGAATGATTTCTCGTATAAAATCACGCCTTCAATCTGGATCTTTGTTTTAACAGGTGCCGGAACATTGATAACAGCAATCTTAATAACCAGTTATCATTCTATAAAAGCAGCGCTTACAAATCCGGTGGATGTATTGAAAGACGAGTGAGTTTACAATTTCATTTCCTTTTTCTTATCTTTAGATATCAATGAGAACCCTTACAATCGATAATACCAAGGAATGGACAGTAGATGATTATCTATTGCTAGGTGAAATTAAAACGCCTTGTCAGCTAATTAATGGAGAATTGATTATGAGCCCAGCACCCCACCCAAATCATCAGCGTATTTCAAAAAAAATATTCAGAATTTTTGATCGGGTTTTCGAAGGAATTGGAGAAGTGTTTTATGCCCCGATTGACTTATACATTGATTATAAAAATGTTTTTCAACCTGATTTACTTTATTTATCGAATTCAAATAAGGAATATCTAACAGATCGAGGTGTTGAAGGTCCTGCCGATATTGTGGTAGAAATTATTTCTCCATCAAACAGCTATACAGATAGAAATCAAAAGAAAAATAGTTATCTGAAATTTGGAGTTGGAGAATATTGGATAGTAGATCCTGGTAACAAATCCATAGAAATTTATACACCAAAAGGTGGAGTGGATGTTCCTATTTTCTTTATTGCTGATGGCGGAAAGGTTATTTCTCCTACCATCAAATCATTACAATTTGAGTTAAAGGATATCTTCTAGTTCTTATAACTAATATCCTTCTCTTCCTTCATAGTCCAACCCAAACAACCTAAAACAACTATCAGCAGCACCCAACCCGAGGCCATGGTAACTTTATTGCCAATGGTATAAGGCTTCGGCTCAAACTTAAATTCAATGCTATGTTTACCTGCAGGAACTTCCAAAGCCCGGAGAACATAATCTGCGCGAAGCAAAGGCACTTCGTTGCCATCAATAAACGCATGCCATCCTTTCGGATAATAAATTTCTGAAAACACTACAAACCCTTTGGTTGAAGATTGTGATTCGTATTTAAGATAAGGAGGCTGATGCTCAATTAATACAACACTTGCTAAGCTGTCAACGGCTAACTGTCGACTATCAACTGTCAACTGTTGACTATTGACTACTGCCACATTCTTTGTATTAATCTCTTCAATTTTTTGAAGTTCTTCTGCGGGAGAATTTACCAGCATAACTTCCTTAACAAACCAAGCCGCACCGTTGGCGCTGGAATTTACAATTACATTATCTCTATCAGGACCATACACCAGGTATTTAGCGTTTAACATATTCAAACTTGAATAGGTTGAAAACTGCATGTTACCGGTTTGAGCATCCTTAAAAAGTTGTTCCGTCTCCCTGCTAATGCAAGAATCATATAAATCCTGGTAGCGTCTCATTTTTGCACCATGATAACCTCCCAGGGAATTATGGAAATACGAAGTGCGCGCTTCAGTAAACGGACTTTGAATATTATACACCCGATAATAAGTTTTGTCTTTAAGAATGGCTTCGTCAGCACCGTTTGGTATCGCAAACGAATTTTCGCGCTTACGCTTATAATTTTCTTTTGAAAAATATCGGCTATCAACCAACGCCAAGTCTGCCCACATGAGTATGATCACTAACGGATAGATCAGCGCTGGTTTCAAGTAATTTTTTAGCAAAGCGAAAATGGCTCCACAAAAAATCAAAATCATCCAGGTAGCCCGCCACGCATCGGACCGCAGCAAAGCAACCCGATCTTTTTGCATGGCTTGTCTTAACCAAACAGGTAACTGACCTTCCTCCGGTTTCAAAAAGCTTCCAAAGCCTCCAATGGCAAGGAATACTAAACACACTCCGAGTGTAATTGCCACCGGCCAGATAAGTTTGCGTTGAGTCTCTTTGTTCCAACCTTTCTCTATCAATCTTTCTAAACCCAACATTCCTAATAATGGCATAGAGAAAAGTATAATCACTAAGGCGAAACTTACGGAACGAAATTTATTGTAGCCCGGAAAATAGTCGAACATAAAATAATTGAAGGAAGAGAAGGCATCACCCCAACTGAGCATAATACTAAGCACGCTCAAGGGCACCAGCCACCACACATATTTCTTTTCTGCAAAGACAATCCCTAAAATAAAAAGAAAGCAGACTAACGCGCCTGCATAATAAGGGCCTGCTGTAAAACCCTGCGGCCCCCAGTAAGCACGAGCATAATTAGCATATTGATTTGCAGTATCATTATCACCAGCCTGACTGAGCGACTTATAGGTATTGCTTGACTGATCAGCGGCCAATAAATCCATACTACTGCCGCCATAAAAATTAGGAATGAATAAGGTCATTGGTTCCCAAATACCATACTTATATTGAAACGCATAAGACTTTGAAAGTCCGTTAACATCAGCTGCGCTTTGTTTTGTTGCAATTTCAGATGGGCCGCGTATAGAAAACTTAGTATACTCAGTAATTGCCCAGAACTGTCCGAAGAATGTGCCCGAAGCAATAACAACTGCAGGGATCAAGACGCCAATGTTCTTGAAAAAATCGCCAACCTGCTTGGCGCGAATTGCTAAAATGAGATGCATAATTCCATAGCCAATCACAATTAACATGAGGTAATACGTAATCTGCAAATGATTCTCACGCAAGTGAAGCGCAAGACCCACAGCGGTTGCCGCAAATCCTAAAATTCGTTTCCCCGAAAACGTAAGATGAATGCCTGCAAACACCAGTGGCATAAACGCAATGGCACCAATACGCGCATTATGCCCGGCCGATAAACCAATAATCATGTAGGAGGAAAGGCCGAACGCCAAGGCACCAGCAATGGCAAACCACGGGCGCACCCGAAACGAAAGCAACAAAATATAATAACAGACGAACGCAAGAAAAATATTTGAGATCGGGTGCGGAAGAAAAACAGATAACACATGTTTTATTCCTACCACTACTCCATCGCTCCATTTTAAATTAACCAGGTAAGCCGGCATACCTGAAAACATAGAGTTAGCCCACAACCCTTCATCGCCTGTTTGATCACGATAATCACGCAACTCTTTGGAGGCACCGCTCCATTGTTCAATGTCACCTTGAGAAACAGTTTTGTTATCAAAAAAAACCGGGTTGAAGAAAAATACAGTTATCAATAGGAAGACACTAACAGCAACTAAATGCGGAAGGATGTGGTCGGAGAATTTAATTTTTTTCATATATTTCTTTACCGCAATGGCGCTAAGGCGCAATGTACTTTTACAATATCTAGCCGCAAAATAGGAAGTATTACTTAAAATAATTCTTGCCATTCCATATTCTGACTATTTCATGTAATGTTTTCAAAACCTCAACATCGCATATCCTTTTAGCTGATACGTGGTAAGCGTTGTTAGTGCCGAGGTTGCAATCTTCACTTCGGGCACCATTTTAAACCGATCAATTTTGCGAGCAATCAACGACTGACCACAAACAAACATTTTTATACCGGCTTGTTGCAATTCCTGATACAATTTTAAATTTGGGTTATCCACACCATACTTAGCTTTATAGGCTTCATTGTTCATGACCGTCATGGCCGCAGCTCCGTGGATTATAACCACCACCTGAATTTTCTCTTTGGGCACACCGCCCATTACATGAAGGTTTATCAATCGGGCTACATTAAACAACGGCCAGTTGATGGAGTCATACTTTTCGGTATTTGATACAACCTCAACAATAATTTTATAATCAAGGGTTGGATCAGGTTTTTCTTCGGCATAAGGAATTTCAAAAATGCCACCAAAGTTTTTAACAACCGGACTTACTTTGCTTTGGGCAAAACCAATAAGCGGAAAACACAGAACGAAGAGCGTAATAATTTTTTTCATAAATGATCTTTTAAAATATTTAAAGCTGCTATAAAAATTAATAATGCGGTTATCCGCCTGATGTAAGTGGCATTGAACTGCTTAGCCCCTAAGCGTGAACCAATCTGGCCACCAAGTAAAACGGCAATCAGTAACGGCACAATCAATTGCCAATTAAAATTAGCACCCGAAGTTGCCTGGCCAATCAAACCACCAATTGAATTCACCAAAATAAAAACACTAGCCAAAGCCGAAATCTTTTTGGCATCAAACCAATTGAGCAAATGTAAAATCGGTGAAAGGAAAATACCGCCACCAATACTTACCAAGCCTGATAGAAACCCAATGCCGCCACCCAATAGTATCTGACCCGAGACTGGATTTGTTTCAGGACTTTCTGATTTTGGTTTTAGCCAAAGAAAAAATGCCGCTATCAATAACGTAAATCCAAGCAGAATGAAAAATGTGTCGTCCTTCAATTTCCAATAGCCACCAATAAATGCCATGGGGATACTGGCAACTATAAACGGCCAGATCTCCTTCAACTTTACCTTTCCTTCCTTATAATAGATATAGGTACCTCCGGTAACTACAACAACATTGCAAAGTAGCGCTGCCGGCCGAATGGCATCAGGCATTAAACCAAAAAATGGTTGTGCCATTAATGCGAGGTAACTGCTTCCGCCACCAAAGCCTACGGATGAATAAATTAAAGCAACAAAGAAAAATGAAATGAGCAGAATATAAATCTCCATGCTATTGAGCCCGCTTTACTTCAATGGAGCTTAAAGACTTGACATGCCTGCGTCCCGTTTTAAAATCCTTTGTAGAAAGCATCAAAATAGAATCATCCATATCTTTAATTCTCTTTCCATTTTTTTCTGTAATTATAAAGGCAGAGTCACCTGGAGGCGAATTATATAGCTCATTCCATGAATAGACTACGGTGTACTTATCTGCTGCTTTGCAAACAAAATAGTATTCACTTAACAAGCGAGGGACTTCATTTTTAATTTCTGCCAATAGTAAAACATCTTTTAGCAATACACCTTTCAATCCATGAGACTCGCTCTTCTTTTCGCCTAAGTGATTGGTAATAGTAACATCACCAATTGAGATTTCCTTTTGCTTGAGAATATCTTCTATGGAAACAGTAACCGGAACTTTCACATCTCCAGAAATTATAAACGATGCAGTGGTTTTATCTTGTGCCAAAGCGGAAAAGCCTGCTACCATAAATATTAAGTAAGCCAGGCATTTGATTGATTTTTTCGTGATTGTTAAGTTTATTGCTTCCATAGGTTTTGTAATTAACTATTCATAAAAGTTATCCTCCAATGGTTGACATAGATTCATTAGCGGGGGCGCCTTCCTTTCTTTGAGCTTCTGCTTCAAAGCCATCTTTAGTTCGATTATTAAAAGCATGCATGAGTTTTTCTTTAATTTCTGAATCATTTTTACCCAATCGCATAAGATCTCTTACATTCAAAACTCCGTCATCATACAAACATGTTTTTAAAACACCTTGTGCTGTAATACGAATGCGATTACACGAACCACAAAATGTTCGGCTAAAAGCTGCTATAACACCTACTTTACCCAAATGGCCCGGCACCTGATAATTATATGAGGTAGAATGAAGCGGATCAGTCAACCGTTGTAAAGTTGGATACGCACTTTTAATATGATCTACAATTTTCTTGTATGTCCAAGTGAGATTTGGTGAGAGCTGGCCTGAGCCATTGAAAGGCATCTCTTCAATAAAGCGCACGGAAACTGGAAATTTTTTGGTTAGTTCAACCATTGGCAAAATGTCGTCAATATTTTTCCCATCCATTACCACGGCATTAATTTTAACCGGAATGCCATTATCGATTAGACTTTGAAGTGTTTCCCAAGTCTTTTCAAATTCATCTCTTCGGGTGATCATTTTGAATCGTTCGCGATCCAGCGTATCCAAACTTAAATTTACCGAAGCAATACCCAGCGACTTGAGCTCAGAAATATGGGGCGCGGTAAGAATGCCATTCGTAGTGATGTGTAAATCGTTGATGTCTTCTATCTCAACAATTCTTCGAATTAACTTCATCAAATCGTTTCGCACAAAGGGCTCGCCTCCCGTTAACCGGATTTTTGAAATGCCTAAAGGCGCGAGTATGGTGATCAGTCGCTCAATTTCTTCGAAGGTAAGCAACTCTTTCTTTGGCAAGTATTTGATGCCTTCCTCGGGCATACAATAAAAGCAACGCAGGTTGCATCGATCTGTAACGGCTAACCGCAAATAGTTAATTGGGCGACCGTGATTATCATATAGTTGTGATGCTGGCATCCGGGTGTCACTCTTAAAGTACTGAAAGATAGAAATGATATTGCAAACATTGCTAATGAGATGTGTCTGTATCTTTAGCAAATGCTATAAAGGTAAAAACGTTTGCAATCTGGTGAGATATTTTAAGCGGTGCGAGGTTAAATTTAGCGATAGGCGGTAACGCTGGTAGCAAGTTTAAAGAGCTGCTTATTAGCAAATTTCAACGGGCGAAAGGAGATTTTTAAAATATGGCAACGGGTAGGCATAAACCCACCCGTAACTCATAATTAAATCTGACTGATGATCATCACCGACAGTGTGATGATCGCTATTGCAATCAACAGCCCTGAGGTGATTACGATAAGTAAATCCCGATTAATCGGATTTACTCGAAATCCTGTGAGCAGATTTCTTGTTATTGTTTTCATGTTCCAACTAGTTTATAGACACCCAAATTTAACAAAAGGACTCCACAAAAAGTTTGACTAACGAAATATGAAATGGAGAAAGTGATGACTTATCCGATTACCGCTTCGAAATACTTGAATGATTAATTAACAGACGGGTTATAATGCGCTAATAAATTGCCACTTATAGAAATCAGAATAAAATTTCCAGAATTCAAAAAAAGAAGAAATATTTTTCGCTCAGTTGACTTGACTTACGCAGATCTTAGAGGTCTATCGCGCAGAGCGGTCTGATCTCTACCATTTTGATTAAAATTTAGAACCTTTTCGTAACTCAGGTTAATCAATCTCCCTGCCTAAAATCCTTCTTCGCTTTGAAACATCAACCCTATGGATTGCCCGATACGGCAATATGTGTAAATTGTTTCTTCATTCGGTAAATTTATCAATTGATAAAGCAATTAAAGTTAATCAACTCATGATAAGCGTTTCAGAGGCAACGTCAATAATTCTCTCTCATTCCATTGAAACCGGGAGAGAAGATATTGCCATTCAATACGCTTGTGGAAGAGTTTTGCGAGAAGAAGTTCGCGCTGATAGAAACTTTCCGCCCTTTGATCGTGTGGCCATGGATGGGATTGCCATAAACTTTGAATCGTACAAAAAAGGAAATCGAAAATTTACCATTGAAGCCATTCAGGCTGCCGGTGAACAAGCAAAGAAATTAAAAAACCAGGACGCTTGCATTGAAGCAATGACAGGGGCTATGTTACCCATGGGTACCGATACGGTTATTCGGTATGAAGATCTCAATATTAAAGATAAGGTAGCTACAATCTCATTTGACGAACTGAAACACCGAGATAACATTCACCATCAAGGTCAGGATGCAAAACAAAATGATGTCTTACTTTCTCCAGGCATTTTATTATCGCCAGCCGAAGTGGCTTTGCTTGCTTCGGTAGGAAAAAAAACGATTGCGGTTTCTATGTTTCCTAAAACAGCCATCATTTCCACAGGCGATGAATTAATTCCTGTCGATCTTATTCCTATGCCTTATCAAATTCGCAGGTCAAATAGTTATGCGTTACAAGCTGCCTTGTTAGAACTTGGTTGTGCATCCGATCAATATCATATTCCTGATCAACCTGAAATTCTTGAAACCGAAGTGCAAAAACTATTAGCGCACTATGAATTGATCATTTTTTCTGGTGGCGTTTCAAAAGGTAAATTCGATTTTGTTCCTCAAACCTTAGAGCGAAACGGAATTCAGAAACGTTTTCATCACGTAAGTCAAAAACCTGGCAAGCCACTTTGGTTTGGCACTTCCTCAAAGCATATTGTTTTTGCCCTTCCGGGAAATCCTGTTTCAACTTACCTGTGCTTTTATCGCTACATAAAACCGTGGTTAATAAAAAGTTTGGGCGGAAGCATGGAACCAAAACAAGCTGTGCTGGCAAAAGATTTTTCGTTCAAGCCAGCGCTAACATACTTTCTTCAGGTAAAAGTGGTTTATAAAAAAGGACAATTAGTTGCATATCCAAAGTCAGGTGGTGGCTCTGGCGATTTTGCTAACCTGAAAGAAGTAGATGGTTTTATCGAATTGCCTGCCGAAGAGACTGATTTTAAAACCGGTGAAGCCTATCCTTACTTCCAGTTTCGGATATAAATATTTTGACATTACATTTGTTGAAGAATTTTTAAAAATGGAAACAGTAGTAAAATCAAAGCCGTCAAAAAAAGAGCTTGAAAAAATATTCGCCACTGTCAAAGCAAAAAAAGAAGGTGTTGACATTAGTAAATATGTTGGAAAAGTAAAGGCCAAAGGAAATCCATTGATACTTCAACGAAAATTGCGAGATGAGTGGAAATAATATTCTGCTTGATACAAATGCAATCATTGCAGTTTTAGATGGCCATTCCATTGCTAAAGAAATAATTAACAACAACATTCTTCATATTTCATTTATTACAGAATTAGAAGCACTCTCCTATCAAAAATTAAGTACCTCAGATCGGAATCTTATTCAAAGTTTTCTGAGTGATTGTATCCTATTAGAATTGAATCCAGAAATCAAAAAAAACACAATTGATTTCAGAATTGCCTACAAATTAAAATTACCTGATGCAATAATAGCTGCAACAGCTAATTATTATCAATTACCATTAGTGTCAGCGGATAAGGTCTTCAGCAAAGTGAAGGAAATAGAAATTATTCGCTTCATATAATCAATGATCTCTAAGATTCAAATTATTGCTGTAGCTCTTCTCATATCTATAACTGTCCTCATAGCCGCATCACGATATCTAAAACTTAATCCATTTTTCTCTTTACTGATTGCGGCTCTCATTTTTGGAACTGTTATCGGCAACCCTATTTTAGAAACGATAACAACTATGCAGGCAGGCTTTGGATTGTTGCTGCAGCAAATTGGTTTTCTGGTTGCTATTGGTTCGTGCCTTGGCATTGTAATGGAAAGAACCGGAGCCATGACCAGCATTGGTTCTAAAATTATAAATTCCTTTGGCACAAGCAAAACATTAATCGCCATGTCTATGATTGGTGTGGTGGTGGGCATCCCTGTGTTTTGCGATTCTGGTTTTATCATTCTATCAAGACTAATACCAGCCCTTACATCACCCGAAATAAATCAAGCGCAACTTTCTCTTGCATTATCCAGTGGCTTATACGCATCACACACGCTGGTACCTCCTACCCCGGGGCCGCTAGCTGCTGCTGCAAACCTCGGCATGTCTGCAAATCTTGGCTTAGTAATTTTAATTGGATTGATTGGTGCCTTACCAGCATCGCTTGTTGCATTTTGGATGTCAAAAAAATTAGGTGTTAAAATTCATGCTGATCATACCATGCACGTTGCTCCTGGCCAAAGTGAGCATAACACAATTTTAATGTTCCTTCCTTTGGTGCTCCCTATTCTACTTATCTCTTGCGCTACTTTACCGAAAATAATTCCAGGTCTGCAAGCATTAACAAACTTTTTCAAAATTGTTGGTAATCCAGCCGTTGCCTTATTTATCGGACTACTTTGTGCATTTCTTTTGATTTCAAAAAAACAAAAGCAAGAATGGCCAACATGGATTTCTGAAGCTTTGAAAGATGCCGGGGTAATACTTTTAATAACCGGTGCTGGTGGTTCGTTTGGTGCTGTAATTAAATCAAGCGGAATAGATTTAATCTTTAAAGAACAAATAGCAGGCTCGCAATCGGGTGGGATTCTTTTTTTACTCATTGCCTTTTTGTTGGGCGCTGTGTTAAAAACTGCACAAGGTTCTTCTACTTCGGCAATCATTGTCACCAGTTCATTGCTTGCTCCGTTAACTGTCCTTGCGGGATTTACATCGGCCATTTCATTAGCCACATTAATCTTAGCCATTGGCGGTGGCGCCATGACCGTATCGCACGCTAATGATTCTTACTTCTGGGTGGTGTCGCAATTCAGCGGCATTAGCGAGCGAGATGCTTATAAGAGTTATACCTTGATTACACTTGCGCAAGGAGCAACGGTATTAATCACCTCCCTTTTATTATTTATACTGTTGTGAAAGTTTTAATTGCACCTGATAAGTTTAAGAATTCATTAACAGCAAAAGAAGTATGCGCTGCGGTTGAACGAGGTCTGTTAAAAATTGATCCTTCCCTTTCGATTGAATCAATTCCGTTGGCCGATGGTGGCGAAGGTACTTGCGAAATTTTAACTGAGCATTCAAAAGGTTCAATAGTCTATACAGAAGTATCTGATCCTTTATTCAGAAAAATAACTGCTCATTACGGAATTTCAGGTGATGGCTCTACTGCATTCATTGAAATGGCCAGTGCCTCCGGACTGCAACTCCTTTCAAAAGAAGAAAGAAATCCAGCCAAGACCTCAACCTACGGCACAGGCGAACTGATTAAAAATGCAATTGACCGCGGTGTAAGAAAAATTACTCTTGCCATTGGTGGAAGTGCCACAAATGATGCCGGTATGGGAATGGTAGCAGCCCTAGGTACATTATTTTTCGATAAGAATAAAAATGAACTTTCTCCCATCGGGGAAAATCTAATCCATATTAATGAAATAAATACCGATAGCTCATTCTTATCAGAATTAGAATTAGAAACCATTGTGCTTTGCGATGTAACGAATGAATTATTTGGTATCGATGGTGCGGCCTATGTGTATGCCAAGCAAAAAGGAGCGCGTGATGGTGATTTGCAAATGCTTGATCTGGGACTTAAAAATTTTGCTTCCTGTGTAACAAAAGATTTAATGATCGATGTCAATTTTCCTGGAGCCGGAGCTGCGGGAGGTTTAGGTGCTGGCGCGAAAGCGTTTCTTAATGCAACATTCAAATCAGGTATTGATTATCTGTTGGATACTTTAAAACTAGAAGGTCACATTAAAAATGCTGACTTGATAATAACTGGAGAAGGTAAAATGGATCAGCAAACATTATCTGGAAAGGTTGTGATGGGCGTGGCACAACTTGCTGCCAACCATAAAAAACCAGTAATAGCAATAACTGGAAAAAATGAATTGTCACAAGAATCAATTCAGAAGGTTGGATTGCAAAATGTAATCACACTGATTAATGAAACAACAACTGAAGCGGAAGCCATTAAACATGCTGCCAATCTTATAACAGATCGAATCAGTTTGCTTTTACCAACTGCGTATTTTAATAAACAATCTTAGCTATGATTTTAACTCGAAATGAATTAGCAATTTTGAAGGGTCTTACCGCTACTGGTGGCACTGGAAACATCATTGAATTTCTTATCGAACCAATTAGTTTCGATGCTGCCTTTGAGCTTGCCAACACGCTTCAAAACAAAGATTTCGTAAAGCTTCTGTATTCAAACTTTAATAAAAACCTGATTGTAGTTGAATTAACACTGGTTGGTTTTGAAGCCGGGAAATAGTAATTGCTAAAACAGATTACTGTCGATAAACTTAATCTCCTCCTCGCTCAATTGAACATCAATTGCCTTTGCATTTTCAATAGCTTGTTTAGCGTTGCGCGCGCCAACCAACGCAATGGTAATCCCGGGCCGCTCAACCGTCCAACGAATCACCAATTGACTTAACGTAGCTTTCTTCTCAGCCGCAAGCGGTTTTAGCTTTTCAAGAAAAGCATTTGTCTTTGCAATACTCTCTTCCGAAAAATATTTGTTTGTTGCGCGATGGTCGCCTTCCTGAAATTTATATTCTGTAGTAATTTTTCCGGTTAGCAATCCACGCTCAAGCGGACTGTAAGCAAGCACTGATTTATTATGAGCAATACAATACGGAACTGTCTTCTCCTCCACCGCACGATTTACCATGCTAAATGGAATTTGATTTGAAACCAACCCAATTGTTTTCTCTGCTTCTGCCATTTGATCAGCATTGTAATTACAAACCCCCGCATAGCGTACCTTACCTTGTTTGATCAACGTGGCAACTGCTTCCATCGTTTCGGCAATTGGTGTGGTGGATTCTGGCCAGTGAATTTGGTAGAGATCAATATAATCTGTGCCCAATCGCTTCAAGCTATCTTCACATTCTTTAATTATACTTTCCTTACCGGCATATTTATAAATATCAATCTCTACACCTTCGTTGTTCTTACTCTTAAAACCAAAATCACCTTTGTTTAAATCCCAACGCATTCCAAACTTGGTAAGGATTTGTATTTTATCGCGACTGATTCCTTTAATCGCATCACCCACTATTTCTTCACTTTCTCCTTGCCCATAAATAGGCGCTGTGTCAATTGAAGTCACACCCAAATCATAAGAAGCTCTTATTGCTTCAATAGCATCGTTGCGATCAGTCTTTCCCCACATCCAACCGCCAGCCGCCCAGGCACCAAAGGTTATTGTTGAAACATTTAAATCTGAATTAGAAAGATTTCGAAATAGCATGTTTTAATATTTTCAAATTGAACTACTTACACAGGCTTAAGGTACTAGGCTGCCTTTTTATCAATCTCCTGAATTAGAATTTCAGGAGGTAGTTTTAATAATATGGAAAGATTTCGAATCATTCGCAATGACAAGGAAATTTTTCTGCTCAAAACTTTGGAAACGGTGCCTTTATCTCCAATGGCTTCAACTAGATCAGATTGCGACAAATTTAAGTCTTCCATGCGAATCTTAATTGCCTCAATTGGGTCTGGTGATCCGATAGGATAGTGCTCGTCTTCATAACGTTCTACCAATAGCAAAAGAAGCTTGAGTTCTCGCCCAGCATCTGTTTTTGTGCCAGGATTAATTTCCATTAATTCCTCAATTCTTTCAAGGGCGGATTCGTAATCCTTTTTATTTTCCAATATCATCCAGTGTTTCATAATAGTTAAATTTTTAATACATCAATCTGGTCGTATTGAGCATGTGTCCCAATCCATTTAATCTGAAGTGATTTATACCTAAAGCTAAATCTAGCAATCAAACGATATTTATTTCCTTTGATATTGAAGACAACCCGATCATCTCCCACCCAATCAGCAGTTGGATAAAAATTCTTAACCTCATTGAAATTAGTCCAATCAGCTTTTTTGCAGATTTTATACCAAGTTTCCAATGAATCTCTTGAATCTGAATGAACCAAATAAAATTCAACAACCTTTTTCCGGCTCACCACATTCATTCAGTAAAGATAAGGAAAAGTTGGTTTTTAACCAACTTTTGAATTTTACGATTCAAAAATACCCGTTACCTTTGTCGTCAAATCAATTATACCATGTTCGATAGTTTAGGTCTCAAACTCGATAAAGCCTTTCAAAACCTGAAAGGTCAGGGAAGAATTACAGAAATCAACGTTGCCACTACGGTAAAAGAAATCCGCAAAGCATTAATCGATGCGGATGTTAACTACAAAGTAGCTAAAGAAGTAACTGACGATATTAAAGAAAAAGCCATGGGCCAAAATGTGCTCACCGCAATTTCTCCAGGACAACTCCTCACAAAAATTACAAATGACGAACTCACCCTATTAATGGGTGGCGAAAGTGAAGATATTTCTATTGAAGGTAATCCCGCTGTTATACTCATTGCTGGCTTGCAGGGTTCAGGTAAAACTACGTTCTCAGGTAAACTTGCAAATTATCTTAAGCGTCAAGGTAGGCAAGTAATGTTAACAGCCTGCGATATTTACAGACCTGCTGCGATTGATCAGTTAAAAGTTTTGGGCGAGCAGATTGGTGTAGAAGTTTACGCTGAACCAGAAAATAAAAACGCAGTTAATATAGCTAAAGCTGCCATTGAACACGCCAAGAAAAATAATATCCGCGTTGTTATTGTCGATACGGCCGGTCGTCTTGCTGTAGACGAGCAAATGATGAATGAGATTGCGGAGTTAAAAGAAGCACTTAAGCCATCTGAAACTTTATTTGTAGTTGATTCAATGACGGGTCAAGATGCCGTGAATACGGCAAAGACATTCAACGAGCGTTTAAATTTCAACGGGGTTGTGCTTACCAAATTGGATGGCGACACACGCGGTGGCGCTGCACTCTCTATTCGAAGAGTAGTTGATAAGCCCATTAAGTTTATTAGCTCGGGCGAAAAGATGGAAGCAATCGACCGCTTTTATCCTGAGCGGATGGCGAGCCGGATTTTGGGCATGGGTGATGTAGTGAGTTTGGTTGAAAAAGCTCAGGAGTCATTTGATGAAGATGAAGCGAAACGACTGAACGCCAAAATGCGGAAAAATCAGTTCGACTTCAACGACTTTCTTTCGCAGTTGGAACAAATAAAAAAGATGGGCAACATGAAGGATCTGCTCGGCATGATACCTGGCATGGGCAAAGCCATGAAAGGTGTTGATATCGATGACAATTCATTCAAGCCTATTGAAGCCATCATCCGATCCATGACTATTGATGAGCGTCAGAATCCTGATAAAATAAATGTGAGTCGTAAAAACAGAATTTCAAAAGGTAGTGGCACCAATGTACAGCAAGTGAACCAGCTGTTGAAGCAATTTGACGACATGCGTAAGATGATGAAGACCATGAATAAAATGGGTGGCGGTAAGCGAGCCTTAAATGCCTTAAATCCTTTTGGTAAATGATTTCTCCTTTTCATTCTCTATTAAAGGAAGAAATTGCAACATACGGGCAGTTAAAAAAATTTCCTGCCGGCTCAGTTATCCAGCAGGAAGAAAGCTACATTAAATCGATACCCATGGTGCTAAGTGGCAGCCTGAAAGTAATGCGCACCGATCGCGATCATGAAATATTATTGTACTACATAACCCCTGGCGAAAGTTGCATCATGTCATTTTTAGGGGGCATCCATAACGAAACCAGCAAGGTAAAAGCAATTGTAGAAGAGGATGCAGAAATTTTGATGATCCCTGTTGAGAAGGCGAGTGAATGGATAAAGAAGTTTCCGGAATGGTCGGATTTTATTTTCAAACTTTACCATAAGCGTTTTGAAGAGTTGCTCACAGCCGTCAATGCTATTGCTTTTCAAAAGTTAGATACGCGATTGCTCCAACTGATAAAGCAAAAAGTAGAACTCTATCAATCCAGTGAAATTAAAATTACCCATCAGCAATTAGCTGAAGAACTGGGCACCACCCGGGAGGCAGTATCGCGGGTAATCAAACAAATGGAAAATGAGGGCTTGGTTACACTTTCCCGAAATAAAATAACCCTTCTGTGATTTAGATCACAAACTCCAAGATTCACTTCGGTTAGTTTTGTATCAACATTAAACACTAACCAAAATGAAAAAGAATATGGGTTCTGCTGATCGGGTTATCCGAGTGATTCTCGCAGCAATTGTTGTAGCACTTTACTATACTGGAATAATTTCAGGAACAACCGCGATCATCTTGTTGGCATTGGCCGCTGTTTTTATCTTAACCAGTCTTGTAAGTTTTTGTCCGCTTTACTTACCCTTCGGACTCAGCACACTAAGAAAAAATATTCATGGTAAGTCTTAAAAAGCAGGCCGGCATTCTATTGGGTGCAAGCATTGGATTAATTGCTGGTTATTTATACTGGCGCGAGGTAGGCTGCATCAGTGGTACCTGCCCAATCACATCCAGTCCAATAAACTCAACGCTTTATGGTGGTATGATGGGTGGTCTTGCAGGCAGTATCTTTCAAAAAAATAAAAATTAAAATATATGAATCTAGAACAGCTTATTAAAAATAATCAGGGCACTGTAGTTGATGTGCGCACCCCTGCCGAATTTCGGGGCGGCAACATTACCGGCTCTATAAACATTCCTGTAAGTGAAATTTTACAGCGCATAGAAGAAGTTAAAAATTTAGAAATGCCCATTATTGTGTGCTGTGCTTCAGGCGGAAGAAGTGCAATGGCCACGCACTATCTTAAAGAACAGGAAATTACATGTATTGATGCAGGCAGTTGGATTTCCATTAATCAAATACAATCACGTTTAGAAAATGCACTATGATAGAGCTATTAAAAAATCTATTTGGTTTCGGCCCCAAGGTAAACTATGCAGAACTTGTAAAACAAGGTGCAGTAGTTTTGGATGTGCGCACAAAAGGCGAATATTCCGGTGGGCATATTAAAGGTTCGTTAAATATTCCAGTTGATCAATTGAGTCAGAATACGCATCGTTTCTCAGATAAGAACAAAACGATTATTACATGCTGTGCCTCGGGCATGCGCAGTGGTGCTGCTAAAAGCATGTTAAAGTCAAAAGGATATACCAATGTTTACAATGGTGGAAGTTGGATGAGTCTTCAAAATAAAATCTAAAGTCATGGAATCGCATTTATATAATATACAAGTTCAATGGAATAAAGATAGAAAAGGAATAATGTGCTCTCCAGAGCTATCTTCACCAACACTTGATGGTGGATGCATTGAAGTGGCAACTCCGCCAGAGTTTACCAAAGGAATTGCCGGCATTTGGTCGCCCGAGCATTTGTTTACCGCGGCTGTAAGCAGCTGCCTTATGACAACCTTTCTGGCAATAGCTGAAAATTCAAAACTTGATTTCGTAGCTTTTAAGTGCGACTCAAAAGGAAAATTAGAACAGATTGATGGCAAGTTTTTAATGACGGAAGTGATTTTGGAACCAACGGTAACCATTACTTCAGAAAAAGACCGCGAACGTGCAGAACGTGTTTTAACAAAAGCTGAATCGGCCTGCTTGATTTCGAACTCGATTAAATCAAATGTTGTTATGATTCCGAATATCATAGTGAAATCATAATATTAAGAATATGGAAAAAGGAAGTTTTTCGGATTTGATAAGTGGCGAAACCCCCACGCTTGTCGATTTTTCGGCCGAGTGGTGTGGCCCATGCAAAATGATGAAACCTATATTAGCGGAAGTAAAATCTAAAATGGGTGATCAGGTTAGAATTGTTAAAATTGATGTGGATAAAAATCCGGCACTTGCCCAAAGTTTTCAGGTGCAAGGCGTGCCTACACTTATTGTCTTTAAAAATGGAGTCGCCCAATGGCGCCAATCGGGTGTGGTTCAACCTTCCAAACTAAAAGAAGTGATAGAGGGTATTAAATAATAACGAAATCTGCCAAGCCATTAGAACCAAACACCTACCTTAACCGTTTGATGTTAATAAACTTGCCCTTTATCTTTAAATAAGGGCATTTTTATTTAGTAGAACTTTAAAAAATCAAACCAACACACTATGAAAAAAATGAAATTTATTGCGCTTGCCATTTTGCTTATATCAGCAACTAGTGAATTTACATCGGCACAAAAACTGCCTGGCGTTGATCCCAGCGCTGCTGACATTTCCATTTTTAGGCCTAATGGAAAAGGTACAACACCGGTTGCTAAAGTTACTTATGGTCGCCCGTTAAAAAAGGGTCGTACTATGTTGGGTGATGTTGAGTCGTTTGGAAAAGTCTGGCGATTGGGTGCTAATGAAACTACTGAAATCAAATTGTATCAAGATGTTACTTTCGGAAATAAATTGTTAAAGGCTGGCACTTATTCAGTATACGCAATTCCTGACAAAACGGAATGGACAATTATTTTCAATTCAAAGTTGGATACCTGGGGAGCTTACGAATATGAAGAAGCTAAAGATGTTGCCCGAATTAAAGTTCCTGCCGGCAAATCACCAAGCGAAGTAGAAGCCTTTACAATTACCTTCGATGGTAAAGATGCAACTTCGACTATGGTAATTGCCTGGGAAAACACCATGGTTAAAGTTCCAATGAAATATTAACCAGAAGTCAATCAAAAATTTTAAAAGTCAGGGGAAACTCCTGACTTTTTTTATTATCAATAATTCCTTTAGTTGCCGTTTTAAAAATATCTTATGCATACCCTTGGAAGATCAGACCGGGTGGATTTACCCGGATTAGGATTAACAAACATTCATGCAAAAATTGATACCGGAGCTTATACATGCAGCTTGCATTGCTCGCGGGCAGAAATTATTGATGGCAAATTAGAATTCGTTTTATTGGATGAAGAACATCCTGAATTTACTGGAATGAAATTCGTTTTTAAGAAATTTGAAAAACGGGAAATCAAAAATTCATTTGGAGAAGCTGAGATGCGATTTGTTATTAAGACAACCATAAAAATTTATGATCACTTAATTAAAGCCGAGTTTTCTCTTAGCAATCGCGGCAACTTAAAATTTCCCGTGCTATTAGGTCGCAAAATTTTACGCAAGCGCTTTGTCATTGATGTAACGGAAAAAGATTTATCTTTCCTACATAAACAAACGACCTTATGAATATCGCCATTCTATCCAGAGATCCAAAGCTCTATTCCACCAGGCGATTGAAAGAAGCCGGAGAAAAACGAGGCCATAAAGTAGAAATTATCGATCACATGAAATGTGTGTTGTTGATCGAAAAAAAGAATCCCATGGTTTGGTACAATGGGCGCAAACTAGATTATTTCGATGCCATCATTCCACGCATTGGCGCCTCGGTAACTTTTTATGGAGCCGCAGTTGTACGTCAATTTGAAATGATGAAAGTATTTACCGCGGTAGAATCGCAAGCACTTATCCGCTCACGCGATAAACTTCGCAGTTTACAAATTCTGTCGCGTGCGGGGCTCGGGTTGCCAAAAACCATTTTCATGGATTATACAAAAGATACTGAAGGCATTGTGGAAGCCGTGGGTGGCGCGCCTGTAATTATTAAACTGCTTGAAGGAACTCAAGGCTTGGGCGTGGTGTTGGCCGAAAATAAAAAAGCGGCTCAATCTGTTATTGAAGCCTTCCATGGTGTGAAGACCCGCATCATTGTTCAAGAGTTTATCAAAGAAGCAAAAGGTACAGACATCCGAGCGTTTGTTGTAAACGGTGAAGTAGTTGGTGCTATGCGCAGGCAAGCTACCCGCGAAGGTGAGTTTCGATCAAACCTACACCGAGGTGGAGTTGCCACGGTAGTAAAACTTGACAGAACAGAAAAACATGCAGCCATTGAAGCGGCAAAAAAAATGGGGTTAGGTGTTGCCGGTGTTGATATGCTGCCCTCAAAAAGAGGTCCGTTAATTATTGAAGTAAACTCATCACCAGGCTTGGAAGGAATTGAAGGCGCAACTAAAGATGATATAGCCGGAAAGATTTTTGATTACCTTGAAAAAAATGCAGGCAAAAAGAAAATTCAAAAAGATAAGATCAATGCGTGAGGAAAGTCGATAGTAAATGGTCCATAGAAGATTCTCAAAAGTTTGAGTTAACGCTAAACTATAAACAATCGACCATGGACTATCGACTAAGCACTAACGACTATTTACTCAAGACTATGTACTAACCATGAAAGACATAACTATCGCCTCTCAATCCATAAAGCCTGGTGAATCAATCGAAATAAATATCAACATTGCGAGGCTTCCTTCACGCACACAAATCGATACGCCTATTTATGTTTATCGTGGTTTGGAAGATGGACCCGTGCTGGCGTTAACGGCTTGCATGCATGGCGATGAAATTAATGGGATGGAAATTGTAAGACGAATTCTTGACAATGGCTACAATCGCGTAAAGCGCGGCACTGTGCTGTGCATGCCCATTATCAATATGTATGGATTTCTCAATTATTCGCGCGAAGTACCTGATGGAAAAGATATCAATCGGTCCTTTCCAGGAAGTAAGAGTGGCTCATTAGCATCAAGGGTTGCCTGGCATGTTACGCACGAAATTATTCCCGCTATAGATTATGGTATCGACTTTCATACCGGAGGTGCCATGCGCACTAACTACCCGCAGATACGTTGCGTGATGCAAGACAAAAAGAATGTTGAACTGGCAGAAGCTTTTCATGCGCCCTTCACCATCGATTCACCGTTCAGACCGCATTCGCTAAGGCAAACTGCCTCTCATCATGAAAAAAATATAATTGTGTATGAAGGTGGCGAATCCATTCGCTTTGATCAATATGCCATTGAAGAAGGAGTAAACGGCACGTTGCGTTTAATGAAATATTTAAACATGATCGATGAGGCGCCCAAACCCAAAACTGAAAATAAAATTATCTGGAGTTCATCCTGGATTCGTGCCAAGTATGCGGGGCTGTTTCAACCTATTGTGCAGTCGGGCGACTTTCTAAAAAAGAATCAAGTGATTGGAGCCATCACCGATCCGTTCGGAGATTTTAAAGAAACCGTTAAATCTCCGGCAGCCGGGTATGTAGTTGGTCTAAACAATAATCCAGTTGTCAATGCTGGCGATGCATTACTTCACCTCGGCTATGATAATGTTTGCAAAGTTGATGGACATGGGGAGGAGTAACTGGATACTAGAGGTGTAGTGAATATAAAAAAGTGATCAGTAATCAGTGGTCGGTATTCAGATAGCGCCTTGTATCAAGCGTAGATAATTATGAAACTTTCTAAAACTGCTAAAACATTATTAATTGGCGCTAATATCTGGTATTTTGGAGAAGGGATGTTAGGCCCATTGTTTGCCATTTTTGCTGAGAAAGTTGGCGGTGACATTCTTGATATTACGTGGGCTTGGGTCACATATCTTATCACTACCGGTTTGTTTTATATACTAGTTGGCAAACTAATAAATGGCACAAACTTCAAAGAAAAGATACTGGTGCTAGGATATGCCCTAAATGCCCTATTTACCTTTGGCTTATTTGTTGAAAATGCCCTTCAGTTATTCAAAGTTCAAGCAGGGCTAGGAATCGCAGAGGCAATTGGTACGCCATCGTGGGATACGCTATACGCAAAAAGTATTGATAGCGAAATGGACTCCTATGCCTGGGGACTTTCGGCAGGGCAATCACAAATTGTAACAGGCATTGCTTTCGGAATAGGTGGACTAATAACACATTTTATTTGTTTTGATGTTCTGTTTATTAAGATGGGCTCTATTCAAGTACTTGCCGCCTAGCTACTTCCCACCTTTTATTTAAGTCGGAATAAATGCAGTCTTAAATACTTCCGCTAAGCAAACGGTTTTTTGAAAATGATGAAAAAATATACTCCCAAAATAATCGCAGCTATTTTTTTTGCATTTGGCTTGCTTACCTTGTTTTTAAGCCCATCCATAATTATCAATTTATTTGACATGAGGGCCAAAGAAGGAAACTATGTTTTTTTATAGTGTGGGCAAATTTTATTAGTAGTATCATTTATCTGTCTGCCACTTATAGCTTTATAAAAACATAATATGGACTACAACCTTATTGGCAGCGTCCCCGAAAGCAAACCCCAAAAGAACCAATTTTGCCAACGCTTAATTCCTCCATTCTAAATTTCTTCTAAATTGAATACCTACCTTCGTTAGAATGAAACTATTACTCATAGAAGACGAACAAGAACTTGCAAATAGTATCCAAAACTATTTGACAGGGAACAGCTTTGTTTGTGAGTGGGCAATAAATACAAAATCAGCCATAGACAAAATATCAGCCTACGACTACGACTGCATTTTGCTTGACTTAATGTTGCCTGACGGCAACGGTTTTGAAATTTTGAAAGAACTGAAAAGACAAAACAAAACCGAAGGAGTAATTATTATTTCAGCAAAAGAAACTCTTGAAACACGAATTGAAGGGTTTAATCTAGGTGCTGACGACTTCCTCACAAAACCTTTTCATTTATCAGAATTATTGGTAAGAATACAAGCCCTAATAAGACGGAAAAATTTTAAAGGAAACAACGTTGTTGCGTACAACGAAATTGAAATTGATATTCTTTCCAAAACAGTAAAAATAAAAGGCAAGAAAATTGACATTACAAAAAAGGAAATTGATTTGTTAATGTATTTAATAGGAAATGAAAACAAGATTCTTTCAAAAAGTGCAATTGCGGAATATCTTTCAGGCGATATGGCAGATATGTTGGATAATTACGATTTTGTTTATGCTCATATCAAAAACCTAAAAAACAAAATGAAAGCTGCTGGGTGCAGCGATTACATAAAAACAGTTTATGGATTAGGTTACAAATGGCAAAATGATTAAGAAACTGTTACATAAAACATCGAGAGTTTATTTGCTTTTTTCAGTGATGATATTAATCGTGTCCGCTCCGTTGTTCTATTATATTACAGAGCGATTATACATTGAAGAAACAGACGAAACACTTATACTTCACAAAAATGAATTTTTAAAATATTCATTGCCCACTCTGACAACCGCAGAAATTAAAAATTGGAATAAATACAATAGAAACATTAAAATTGAACAATTTAAAAATTCGATTAACGACACTATATTTTATAACTCTTACTATGACACATTAGATGCTGAAATCGAACCTTACCGAGAACTTAATACGCCAGTAATCATAAATGGAAATCCATATACTTATTCAGCCCGCATTAACTTGGTAGAAACAGAAGACTTAATGAAAAGTATTGCGATACTTTTTTCCATTATCCTTTCTTTGTTATTAATTGGTTTATTGATCATCACAAAAAAATTGTCGTTTAGTCTTTGGAAACCATTTTACGAAACATTACATCAGATTGAACAATTTGAAATTGACAAATCTATTCAACCAAAACTAAAGGAAACAAGGATTGAAGAATTTAACCGGCTTAATCAAAGCATTGAAAAACTAATAGATAAAAACACCTCTATTTACCGCAACCAAAAAGAGTTTATTGAAAATGCTGCTCACGAACTGCAAACTCCTTTAGCCGTTTTTAAGGCAAAAATTGATAGCCTAATTCAAAGTTCTGAATTCACACAGGCTCAATTTGAAATTTTGAGTTCCTTGAATGATAGTGTTTCACGACTTAACCGCTTGAACAAAAACTTGTTGTTGTTATCTAAAATGGAAAATGACATTTATTTTGAAAAACAAACAAACAATTTAAGCGAGGCAATTGAAAAAAACTTTGATTTTTTCACCGAACAGGCAAAGGCAAAAAAACTAATTATAAAGACCGAATTAAAAGTAAACGTTACTGTAAAATCAAATCCCGTTTTAACAGAAATCCTAATTAGTAATCTATTTCTAAATGCTATCAGGCACAATTTAAATAGCGGTCAGGTCATAGTTATACTCTCAAATCAATCTCTTACATTTTCAAATACAGGACAACCCCGACCGTTGATTGCCGATAAACTATTTAATCGCTTCTCAAAATCAAATCCATCTGAACAAGGTAACGGCTTGGGTTTGGCGATTGTCAAGAAAATTGCTGATCTCAGCAACTGGAAGATTTCCTATTCATTTTCCAATAATCTTCATTCTTTTTCGCTGACCTTCTGAAAATTCTAAATTTCTTCTAAATCGATTTTCATCTTTGTAGTGAATTTTTTAATTCACTACAAAAATAAGCAATGAAAAAATTAGCCTTAATGATGGTTGCAGTGATGATTGCATCACTCACCTTCGCACAAAAATTACAGGAAAAAGATGTTCCCATTCCCGTAAAAACAGCTTTAAAAAAACAATACCAAAACACCAAGGCGCTGAAGTGGGAGAAAGAGGGAGAAAATTTTGAAGCGGAATTTGAGTTGAACAAAACGGAGCAATCAGTTTTATTTGATGCACAAGGTAACATACTTGAAACTGAAGTAGAAATTGAAATAAATCAACTGCCAAACACTATCGAGGAGTATGTTAAAACAAATTACAAAAGACAATCAATAAAAGAGACGGCTAAAATTACCAATGGTAATGGCGATGTAACTTACGAAGTAGAAATCAAAGGAATGGATTTGATTTTTGATAGTAATGGAAAATTTATTAAAGAAGTTAAAAACTAAATTCAGTAATTAACAGTGCAAGCCAAATTAATTTCACTACTAATCTTTATTACATTCTTGGCTTCGCTATCTTTTGGACAACCCAAAGGCGTTACGATATCAGGTTTAATAAAGGACACAGCGGATAAATCCGCTGTGTCTTATGTAAATGTGGTTTTGAAAACCGAAAGAGATAGTGCCTTTGTAACAGGTGCAGTCAGTAACGAAGAAGGTCGCTTTACTCTTTCGAATATTAAACCAAATAGCTATTATTTTGAAATTTCGTTCATTGGCTATATTACTAAAAAGCAATCTATTTACGTTGGAAGTCTTTCAGAGTTTTTGGATGTAGCCACAATAGAATTAGAAGAAGACATAAAAACATTAGGTGAAGTTGTTGTCTCTGCAAAGCAAGATGAAGTAGGCGGTAAAATGGATAAAAAGTCTTTTTCGGTTGCAGATAATATAAGCCAGAGTGGTGGTTCGGTTTTACAAACAATGCAAAATTTGCCTGGCGTTACAGTTCAAGACGGAAAAGTCCAATTAAGAGGTAATGATAAAGTAACCGTATTAATTGATGGTAAACAAACCGCCTTAACTGGCTTTGGAAGTCAATTGGGTTTAGATAATATTCCTGCTTCTTCAATCGAAAAAATAGAAATAATTAATAATCCTTCTTCAAAATATGATGCTAATGGAAATGCGGGTATCATCAATATCGTAATGAAAAAAAACAAACAAGAAGGGTTTAATGGGAAAATTGGCTTGGCATCAGGTATTGGCTCGTTGTGGGTTCGACAACAAAATCTACCAACAATTCGGCCGCAATACCAATTTACACCAAAAATAAATCCATCCTTATCATTGAATTATAGGAAAAAGAAGATGAACGTATTTTTTCAAGCCGATAACCTTTATACCCAAACCTTAAATAAAAACGAATTTGTAACTCGAACCTATGATGATGGAACCGTTATAAATCAGCAATTAAAAAGAAATCGAAACACTAATTATTTAAATTCAAAAGCAGGTTTTGATTGGAGTGTAAATGAAAACAACACACTTACTGTTTCGATATTATTTGGGAGTGAAAAGATAATTGATAGAGGGGACCAGCCTTTTTTTAATGCCGACAATTCAGAAAGGCAAAGATTGTGGCAGTTTTTGGAGGACGAACTAAAAACAACGGTTATGGCAACCGCAAACTATCAACATAAATTCAAACAGGCAGGACATTTATTTAATGTTGGGTTAAACTATACATTTCATAGAGAAGATGAAAAATATTTTTATGATAACTATTTGCCGACAACAACTGGAACAGATGCTTTTAAGTTATTATCTGACGAGCAAGTTTATGACTTTAATTTTGATTATATAAAACCTCTGAAATACGGACGAATTGAAACAGGCATAAAACTTCGCAATAGAAATATTCCGACCAATATGCAATTTATTCCTGGAGTAAATTCTGTTTTAGACGCCAACGCAGGTGGCTGGGCAACATACAAAGAATTAATTCCAGCAATTTATGGGAACTATATATTTGAAAACAAAAAATGGGAAGCCGAATTGGGGTTGAGAATAGAATACGTGAAAATTCAATATGATGTAAATCCTAATCACAACACCTATAAGAGTGATGGATATAATTACACACAACCTTTTCCTAATGGAAGATTAACATACAAAATAAACGACCTCAACAAAATTTCACTATTCTACAATCGCAGAGTTGACAGACCAAATGAAGTAGATATAAGAATTTTTCCAAAATACGATGATGCCGAAATTATTAAAGTTGGAAACCCTGCTTTACGACCGCAATTCACAAATTCGTTTGAACTTGGTTACAAAAAAAGTTGGGACAAAGGATATTTTTATTCTGCTGCTTATCACCGTTTTGCAGATGCAACTATTACCCGAATTTCGAGCATTGTTCCTAACAGTAATTTGATATACGCCATTTTTCAAAACGCTGGCAGAAGTTACAATACAGGTTTAGAAATTGTTTTAACACAGGAAGTCGCAAAATGGTATTCGTTTAATTTAAACCTCAATGGATATCACAATCAAATTAATACTTTTAGTGTTGAAAATGAATACCCTGTTCCAAATACATTTACAGCCAAGAAACAAGAAATTATTTCAGGAAATATAAAACTGAATAACACTTTTCATTTACCAAAAAACTTTGACGCACAATTAACAGCAATTTATTTAGCTCCCGACATTATTCCACAGGGAAAAATTGCTCAACGTTTTTCATTAGACCTTGGAATAAAAAAGAGGTTGCAAAAAGGGAAGGGCGAATTATTTTTAAATGCTACAGATATTTTAAATACAATGATTATCAAAAAAGAAATTCAGGGGCAAGGTTTCAAATATATTAGCACCGATTATTACGAAACGCAAGCAATAAGACTTGGTTACAATTACAAATTCTGACACACAGGTTTAAGCAAAATTGCAATTATCACAAGCCAAAAATTGCAAAAGAGCTTACACCTCTCCTACTAAAAGAAAAATTATTTTTTAATTTTTCTTCCCTCTTAAAAATTTTAAAACCGCAATCGCACAGCTGACACAAATAACAGCGAAAGCCTCGACAGACAAGCACAAAACACAAGCTGGTAAAAGTGGTTTGGCAAAGTGGCGGTTTAGTGCTAAGTTCAAATTCATTTTTCATTTGAACTTAGAGCAAATATGAGGTTGTGTGGTTCGATTTCCGCCACAGCTACAAACCGTTAACCGTCATTATAAAAATCAATTAACCAAAAATGATAGAAACAGAACGACTTATTTTAAAGCCCTTAACCTACAACCAACTCTTAAAATATATTAAGGCCGACAACTCTTTGGAAGCTGAGTTAAATCTAAACGAGACCTCAAGAACAATTTCTCCTGAGCTTAAAGAAGCCCTTGAACAAACCATTTTACCGAGCGTTGCCGACACCACCAAAGACTATTTATACTCAACCCTGTGGACGGCCATTTCAAAAGATGATAACAAAATGGTTGGTGACATTTGTATTGTTGGAGAACCTAATTCAGATGGAGAAATTGAAATTGGGTATGGCACGTATGACGAGTTTCAAAAAAAAGGGTTTATGACGGAAGCTGTAAGTGGTATAATTGAATGGGCGAAAACCCGGACAAAAGTATTTTCAATCTTAGCTTCTACCGAAAAAGAAAATATAGGCTCTTTTACAATTTTATTGAAAAATAATTTCATTAAAATCGGAGAAACAGAAATATTGTTCCATTGGAAACTAAAAATAAAATAATCAACAACCTCACAAATCTCCAGTCTTACTATTAAAGGTGCTAAGGAATATGGGTATTGGTAATGAGTAAGAAGTGTGGCTATTCAACAAGCAACCAGTTTAAAAATCCGGGCACGGAATAAACAGTTTATCTTTTGCAGGCTTGCGCGGATTGCGTGTTGACCAGGAATACACTAAACTAAATTCGTGTGCGCCTCCACTACCTGGGCCAAGCTGAGAAATGGTGTAATCGTAACTATAGCCAATATTCAAAATATCTTTTGCTCCTTTTTTGGTAAAGCCAACAAGCAGCACCACTGATTCGTTGTTATTAAATCCATTTACCTTTTTAAAAGGCACACCCCTATACCAGGTTCCAATAATCAACGGTTCGAACGTGAAATAAAATCCAAGATCCATTTGATCAAACGAGCCCTGATGGCGGTATTGAATGGCCGGAGCAATACTGCGCTCGCGCGGACGCTGATAAAATCCATCGCCCATTTCACCGGGTTTAAAAAAGAATTTATAACCTGCATGGCCGGAAAGTTTTCGCGGCAAGCGACTCACTTCACCAATCAGTGATTGATTAGGTTCTGTTAAATGTTGTGCTGCAAATCCCAACCATGCGTTTTTGCTATAAAGTAATCCACCTGCGGAGATATCAGGAAAAAATTTCGATTGACCCGTATTTAATCCTTCGGCCGAAACCGGATTAATAACAGCGCCTGTTGCCGGATCGAACTGATCGCCAAACGTCAGTCTATCAAAATTGATTGAGCGATTATAAATGGCCGCCTGAAAGCCAGGCCGGAATGAAAGACCTTTAACTATGCGAAGATCGTAGGCATATTGAACTGCCAGACTCGTTGATTGCAATCCCAAAATCCCTTCGCGGTCGCGCGTCACTAAAACTCCAATTCCGCTATTCTTATCTTCTATGTAGGTATCGTAAAATGCAGAAATCGTTGTGAAGTTGGCATCAATGGCCGGCCATTGATTGCGATAGTTAACACCAACCCGGTTTTGATTGGTTGCTCCGGCAAATGCCGGATTCAAATAAAGTGGTGCAGCATAAAATTGCGAGTACTGTGGATCTTGAGCAGTTACCGACCCCATCATCCACAGCATACAGAAACAAACTAAAAAGACAATTCGAAGCATTAATTCAGGTTTAGACCCTACTCTATCAAAGCAAATTAAATTCATTCAGAACATTAAAAAAAACATTTGTCGACAAATAGGCCGCTTTAGTCTGGTTAACGATATTTTCGATCAAATTGTATTACTTTAGTGTTATTTGACGTTTTAAAATTTCAACACCAATATAAGATCAACCTAGATCAGTAGTTATGAGGGATTCGGGAAGTAAACATTATCGGAATAGAGTGTGGGGCGGTTCGATAGCAGTACTGATAATCCTCGCACTCTCCAATGCCATTGTTGCTCAAGATTTATCAAACCACAATTGGTATTTTGGAAATTCGACTAACGGCATTCGATTTAATCGCGGAACCAATGTTGCACAACCGGTTACTAATCAAGCTCTCCCCTTTGCTGCGGGAGGCTCAGCGGTAGCAACCGATCCGGCCACAGCCAATTTACTTTTTTATACAGATGGAATAAGAGTTTATGACGGCTGCCATTTGCCCATGCCAAATGGAACCGGCTTAACGGGGCAGCCCGATGCAAACCAGCCGGTAGTACTTGCACCTATGCCCGGCCAAACAAATCGCTATTATATTTTTACCAACTCAAGCAATTTTACTACTGGCGGTTCCATTAGCAGAACTAATGTTGATCTAAACCAATTTGGAAATGCTGTATTCCCAGCTCCGGCTTCGGGTGTTGTAGAGCTTCCAATAAATAATGCCGTTGCCGGATTATCAAATCGATCGGAAGGAATGATTGTAGTTCCGCATTCAAACCGCACCGACTTCTGGTTAATCTCGCATCAAAATGGATCGCAAAACTATGCGGCAACATTAATTGATGCTGCTGCTGCTTTTCCAACTACAGTAACAACAGGTATTGGTCTTCCTATTTCAGTGGCAAACTTTTCGTATCACGAAGCATCGGGCAAAATTGCCGTATCGCCACAAAGCCCAAACAACGATGCGTTGATCATAAACTTTGATAATGCTACCGGTATATTTTCATTCGATCGGTTTATTTTTAATTCAGCAACAACAGCGGCTAATAGCCAGTCTATCTATGATATTGAATGGGATGCACAAGGCCGTTTCTTATACCTATCGCGCCATGGCGATGCCGGTATTACAGCCAATGTGTTCCAATATGATTACCTAAATCCAGCATTTACATTGGCTCCGGTTTTATCGGCACCGGTGTTTAGAAGTTTTGGATTGCAACTTGCCCCTGATAGTGCAATCTATCATTTATATCAAGGTATTTCGGGGGG
>Ga0209480_10000439_pt1 | contig 35253 bp, 21 predicted proteins | sample JI61114C2DNA_FD_187501 | JGI IMG/M metagenome (GOLD analysis project Ga0209480, IMG submission 187501) | Wastewater effluent complex algal communities from Wisconsin, to seasonally profile nutrient transformation and Carbon sequestration -... | ecosystem: Engineered > WWTP > Effluent > Algae... | reverse complement strand
GCGACGCCTCGACGATCCGCGAGCTCAGCTTCACCGGGGGCAGCAGCACGGTCGCCAGCCTGTTCGCCGCCGACTTCCTCGACGACACGCCGGGCGGCGACGACCTGTTCGCGGCGATCACCCGGACTTCCAGGTCCTCCCCCACAGGCAGGCCCGTGAGAGTCGTCTCGCGTCCCCGCAGCGTCTTCACATTTTCAAACTCCGCCGCCCCCGCCCGCCGCACCTGCACCCGGTAGCGCCGGGCATGGCGTGCGAGCGGCCATTTCACCTCCACCGCTCCGCCGCCCAGCGCCGTCAGCGTCACCCCCTCCACCGCCTTCGGCATCGAGAGCGCCGCAGGCACCCGCAGGCCGAAGCGCTGCCAGCGCGGATCATCCTTCGTCATCACGATGTCCAACTCCCGGATCAGGCCTCGCACCTGCTTGCGCAGCTTTTTCAGCGCCGCCCGCTTCGCCAGCACCGCCACCCGCAGTTGCGTCTGGCACCTCCGCACCGCCGTGCGCGCCGCCTGCACCGCGTCATGTGTCGCCGCGCAGATCACCGCCGTCGTGCCCATGTCCGTGCTCTCCTTCTCAGGAAAGAGCGTCAAATAACCCGCCAGCCCCGTCAGCAGCGCCTGCCTGCCCGCCAGAGACTCCGGCACCATCGTGGTCCGGTGCCGGAAGCCCGCCGCCTCCCAATGCATGTTATGGCGGGGGCCAAAAAGAGCCGCCAGCCGCAGGCGACACCGCCCCAGCACCCGCTCCCCCTCCCGGTCCACCTGGCGGAACTCCTTTCTCCGCAGCCCGAGTTCCCCCTTCAGCCGACCCACCTCAGCCATCGCCGCCCGGGCCGTCTCCGCCACCTCCCGCATCTTCGCCGCCGTGTTTTGTTTGATCCCCAGCTCCACCTCCAGCGCCTCGCACCCCGCCGACATGTCGTGGCAGCGCACCAGCAGGTGGTGATCGTTCGTCGGAGTTGGGTTTGCAGCCATGGTCGGGTGGGTGGAGGTGAAAAAACATTCCCGCTCCCCTCCGGTCACCTGCCCCGGCAGAAAAAGGATCCCCGCGCGACCGAGAGCAGTCTCCCCGAGGACAAAAGGATTCTACTTTTCCCCCGAACTATCTTCAAGCACCAATCACCGAACGTCGGTGAGTCATGATTGAGTCTTTGCTTCCTCAATACAGCTTCCAAACTGAGGCTCCTTAGCTTCTGCTACCAACCACCGATTGTCGGTGAGTCGTCACTGAGTCTATTCTGTCTCGATAAAGGTTCCTTTTTGAGACAAGGAAGGCTCATCTTTTAATCGACGAATGTCGGTGAGTAGTAATTGAGCTTCCCAAGCCTCGAAACAGGAATCAAATCGAGTCACCCAAGACTCAAGCACTACTCACCGACATTCGGTGAGTGGTATCCGAGTCTAGTCTTGGTCAGGCGAAGAGTCATTTTGAGCCCTTGGAGCCTCCCCTGGGTAAAAACAAAATCTGTTTCGAGCCCTCGGAGCCGCTCTTGGGTGGAAACAAGATCTGTTTCGAGCCTCGGGAGCCGCCCTTTGGTGAAAACAAGATCTGTTTCGAGCCTCGTGACAAGGAGCTGCGCCACGCCCAATACTCAGCCTACGACGGGAAGGCCGCCTTCTGGCCGTAGGCCGGGTGTGTTGGGCGGAAAGAGATGCCGCCAGGACGGGAAAGGATTTCCGCCCAACTACCCGGCTGTCCGGGGAGGTACGAACGTTCGTGGGCGCACACGACCGCCAGTGAAGCCGGGTAATTGGGCGAAGATGACCTAGCGCGAGAATGACCTGCACCCCGCCCAACACACGCGGCCTACGACGGGGAGGCGGCCTTCTGGCCGTAGGCCGGGTGTGTTGGGCGGAAAGAGATGCCGCCAGCACGGAAGACGATCCTCGCCCAATTACCCGGCTTTCTGGGGAGGTGCGGAGGGTTGTGGGTGCGGACGACCGTCAGTGAAGCCGGGTAGTTGGGCGAAGATGACTTAGCGCGAGAATGACCTGCACCGCACCCAACATACCCGGCCTACGACGGGGAGGCTGCCTTCTGGCCGTAGGCCGGGTGTGTTGGGTGGAAAGTGATGCCGCCAGCATGGGAAACAGTCTTCGCCCAATTACCCGGCTGTCCGGGGAGGTGCGAACGTTCGTGGGCGCGCACGACCGCCAGTGAAGCCGGGTAGTTGGGCGAAGATGACCTAGCGCGAGAATGGACTGCACCGCGCCCAACACACCCGGCCTACGACGGGGAGGCGGCCTTCTGGCCGTAGGAGGGTGTGTTGGGCGGAAAGAGATGCCGCCAGCATGAAAAACGACCCTCGCCCAATTACCCGGCTTTCTGGGGAGGTGCGGAGGGTTGTGGGTGCGGACGACCGCCAGTGAAGCCGGGTAGTTGGGCGAAGATGACTTAGCGCGAGAATGACCTGCACCGCGCCCAACATACCCAGCCTACGATGGGGAGGCGGCCTTCTGGCCGTAGGCCGGGTGTGTTGGGCGGAAAGAGGTGCCGCCAGGACGGGAAAGGATTTCCGCCCAATTACCCGGCTTTCTGGGGAGGTGCGGAGAGTCGTGGGTGCGCACGACCGACGTGCGATGGCCCATTGGGCAACCCCTCCCGAGGTGGGCAATGAGATGGGTCGTTTGTTCATCGACCAGGGGTGTTGTTCCTCAACCTCTGGCTATTCATGGGCTAGCCCGACACGCTAAAGGAAGGTGAGCTTTGACCTGCCCGAGCCTACGCCTCTGGATTGATGAACATGTAACCTGCGCTCCGCACGGTGCGGATGTAGCGGGGTTGGTGGGCGTCGTCGCCGAGCTTCTTGCGCAGGGCGGCGACGTGGACATCGACGCTGCGGTCGAAGACTTCGTACTCGCGGTCGCGCAGGTTTTCGATGAGGGCCTCGCGGGACTTGATGCGGCCCCGGGACTTCATCAGCGCGGTAAGGATGTCGAACTCGACGGGTGTGAGGACGAGGACTTGATCGTTCTGTGTGGCGATGCGGGCATCGAGATTCAGGCGCACGCTGCCGACGACGATCTCTTTGATGGCCGCCTCGGCGGGGGCGCTGGTTTGAGCGATGACGGAGCGGCGCGTGACGGCGCGGAGGCGGGCGAGCAGCTCGCGGGTGGAGAAGGTCTTTGGCAAATAATCATCCGCGCCGATCTCCAGGCCGACGATGCGGTCGGCCTCTTCACCCCGCGCGGTGAGCATGAGGATGGGCACCGCCGACTTGGCGCGGATGCGCTTCAGCACCTCGAAGCCATCGCAGCCGGGCAGCATGAGATCGAGGATGATGGCATGCCAGGGGGCGGCGAGGGCGCGCTCGGCTCCCTCGGGGCCGGTGTGGATGAGCTCGACGGCGTAACCAAGAGGGGTGAGATAGTCGCGGATGAGGCCGGCGAGCTTGCGGTCGTCATCAATCACGAGGACATGGGTGAGGCCGTCTTGAAAGGAGGCGGGTTCGGGAGACATGGGGCGGAGTCTAGCGGGGCAGGGGAGCGGATGGGGATGAGATTTACACAGACTTAACAAAAAAGGTCCGCTTTGCCCACACGGCATTTACAAGCCGCCGCTTCCATGGGGTGAAATGAAGGACGAAACCCGAATGGCGAATGGGACTCACCCGCTGGGAGTATTGCCCCTGCGGCGTGTCTGATTTAGTCAATTGGCAGGCTTCTTTCTCCACGACACTTCTTTACTCTCCGTGCCATGCTCACCACGCCCCCCGCCTGCTCGCTCGACAGCTTCTGCCGGGCACATTGGAGGCGTCTCCATGCGGCGGCCTGCCAGCGCGGCTGCACATCGGCAGAGGCGGAGGACGCGGTGCAGGATGTCTTTCTCTCGCTGGCTCGCCGGGGTGTGCTGGAGGCTCTGGCAAACCGGCCTGCCGAGGCTCAGGCATCGTATCTTTTTCTCCGGCTCCGCTGCGTGCTGATGAATCGCTGGCGTGATGCGCATCGCCAGCGGCGCGGGGCATTGAGTGAAGCTCTGCCGCTCGATGATGAACTCGTCCCTGAGCCGCCGACTCATGTCACGCCTGCCACGGAGGCGGACCGCCCCTGGCTGGAGAAGTGCATCACTCTGGCGATCGAGAAGCTGAAGCTGCAAACGCGCGAGAAGACCTGGGATCAGATCCGCCCTGTCTTATTGAATGAAGGTGAGGTGGCTCAACCCGGTGCCCAACGCGTGGCGGTGCATCGTGCGCGGCAGAGGCTGCGGCATCTCCTGCGGGAGGAGATGAATGGGTCGTTCCGGGACTGGAATGTCTCCTGATCAGGCCTTCTCAAAAGCATCCGCCACGCGCAGCACGGTCAGTTCATCCAGCGGCTTGCCGATGATCTGAAGGCCGACGGGGAGCTGCTTGCCGCCTTCTTCCGCGGTGCCGCAGGGGATGCTGATGCCGGGGAGTCCGGCGAGGTTCACGGGGATGGTGAAGACGTCTTCGAGATAGGCGGCGAGCGGGTTGTCCTTCAGTTCGCCGAGCTTGTGGGCAGGCGTGGGGCTGGTGGGACTGATGATGACGTCCACCTTTTCAAAGGCCTGCTCGAAGTCCTGACGGATGAGGGTGCGGGCGCGCTGGGCCTTGATGTAGTAGGCATCATAATAGCCGCTGCTGAGCACATAAGTGCCCAACAAAATGCGGCGCTTCACTTCAGGGCCGAAACCTTCCTCACGGCTCATCATGTAATGCTCCATGAGATCGCCCGCAGCCGCACTGCGGTGGCCGTAGCGCACGCCATCAAAGCGGGCGAGGTTTGCCGAAGCCTCCGCCGGAGCGATGATGTAATAGGTGCTCACGCCGACATCGGTGTGCGGCAGGCTGATCTCCACGGGGATGGCACCGAGGGACTCCAGCTTCTTGATGGCGGCGTTCACGGCGGAGGTGACGCCCGCGTGGATGCCGGAGATGAAATACTCTTTCGGCAGGCCGATGCGGAGGCCTTTGATGTCCCTGCCGATGGCGGTGGTGAAGTCCGGCACGGCGACATCCAGCGAGGTGGAGTCACGCACGTCCTTGCCACAGAGGTGGTTCAGCAAAAGGGCGGCGTCCTCGACAGTCTTCGTGATCGGCCCGATCTGATCGAGCGATGATGCAAAGGCGACGAGGCCATAGCGGGAGATGCGCCCATAGGTCGGCTTGATGCCCACGCAGCCGCACAGAGCCGCTGGCTGACGGATGGAGCCGCCGGTGTCCGACCCGAGTGTGGCGATGGCGAGATTTCCCGCCACTGCCGCCGCACTGCCGCCGCTGCTGCCACCGGGGATGCGGTCGAGGTCACACGGATTGCGCGTGACGCCGAGGGCGGAGTTTTCCGTGGAGGAGCCCATGGCGAATTCATCCATGTTCAGCCTGCCAAAAGGCACCGCACCGCCCGCGCGCAGTTTTGTGATGGCCCCGGCGTCATAGGGCGCCGTGTAGTTCTCCGCGAGCATCCGGGAGCCGCAGGTGCAGGGCTCGCCAGTGACGTTCATGTTGTCTTTGATGCCGATGGGGATGCCGCCGAGTGGCTGGGAGAGATCCGCCTTGTCCGCTTCCTTCAGCGCCTTTTCCAGATCCCAGGAAAGGTAGGCTCCGATGCTGGCATTCTGCGCATCAATGGCCTTGGCGACATCGGTGACGATGTCACGCGGGGAGATTTCTTTGGCGAGCAACCGCTGACGAAGTGCGGCGATGGTGGAGGCGGCGAGAGACATGAAGGGGAAAGGACGAATGACGAAATCAGAATGACGAAGCCGGAGAGATCACTCGATGACCTTCGGGATCTGGAACTGGTCCATAGCGCGTCGTGGGGCGTTCGAGAGCGCTTCCTCCTGCGTGAATCCGGGGCGGGCGATGTCGGGGCGGATGACATCGAAGACGGGCATGGCATGGGCGCTGGGCTCAGCATCCAAAGTATGGCTGCTGAGCTGGTCGATGTGCCCGAGGATGCGGGTGAGCTGCTCCTGATAATGCACCGCCTCCTCCTCAGTGAGGGCGAGGCGGGAAAGCTTGGCGATATGGCGGATGTCGATCTGCGGGGAAGGCATGGCCCGGCTTTGTACAGCGGAGGGGCCGCGGTGCAAGGGAGGAACACGAGTTACGGATCACCGATACCGCCTTGGAAGCTAGCGCCGTCACCGCCAATGAGAGAAAGGGCACCTTGCGCAGCGAGGGTTTCGGGGTCGAGGACGACGCCGGCACCGTCATTGGCGACGACGTTGCCAATGATCTCCTTCTGCAGGATCGCATCGGCCAGGTTCGCACCTTCCTGGCCGATGAGCGTGTTGATGGCCTTGGTCATCTCGACAGGCGGGATCTGCTTGCTGCCGATCTCCACGATGTTGCCACCGCCTGCGGCCACGATGTTGCCACCTCCGGCAGCCACGATGTTGCCACCGCCTGCGGCCACGATGTTACCACCGCCTGCGGCCACAATGTTACCGCCCCCGCCCGCGACGATCTCTGGAACCGGGGTGTAGATAACAGTCCCCAACGGAAGCAGCCCGGCACCGTCATTGGCCACTACCGTGGCAATGTTTCCAGGCTTGTTGTTACCGCCCCCTGCGGCCACGATGTTGCCACCTCCCGCTGCCACAATATTGCCGCCCCCGGCTGCCACGATGCTGTTGACGGTAGGAAGCTGGTTGAGGATTTCCTGGACATTTCGGTAGGCATTGATGCTGCCGCCCACCAGCACCTGCTGACTTGAGGCGGCACCCGCTGCCATGGCAATGCCTCCTTGAGAATCGCCATAGAGCATGAGTGACTTCCCTGGGACCTTGCCTGAGACGAGATTATGAGGTCCGATAATGAGGCTTCGGCCTCTGCCGAGCGGCAGGACTAGGGTGCCGTTGGTCATCTGCAAAGAATCGGCCCCGCCCAGGCCGATTACATGGGAGTTGAGGGTGATCTGTTTGGTAAAGTCGCCAAAGAGAAGCCGCAGGTTTTCATCGAGGAAGTTGCCGATGTTGTACATCATGTCCCCCACGCCCTGCCACCAGTCCACCGCCCCGCTGCTGTCCTTTTGCACTTTGATGGTGATGGGGCTGGCGGATTTGGAGGCCTTGGTCACGGAAATGTAGGCTGACTTGTCAACGATGGACGAATTGGGGAAGTTCTGGTTCACATGCACGGTCATTTTCACGCAATAGACGGCGGCGGGCGGGATGTTGGCGAACTTCCAACGCACGACATCGATGGTGCCGTCCTCAAGTCGGCGCTTGCCTTTGATCTGCTCGATCTTGAAATAGCCGGGGGAGAAGTTGCTCGTCTGGGAGTTGTCGCCCTCCACCGGATTATAGGAGAGCGGGTCGGCGGAGACGAGCCGTGTACCGTAGGGAACTTGCATCGCCACTTCTCCCGCTCCCGAAATGATGTCTCCCATGTTGCCAAAGAAGATGAAGAAATCGCACTCCTTGCCTTCCTGGACTGCGGAATAAGATACTCGTCCGATGAAAACGCGCTCGGACGTCGGAGTCTCCCGGACCGTTGTCGCCATGTAGTAAGTCCCGTCCGCGGCCATCTTCAGGACCTTGACCTCCTCCAAGGCAGTGGCGATTTTCCTTCCTGAGGGAGGTGGGGCGTGGACCGAGGTGGCGGTGGCCTTGGTGACGACGACGCGAGGCGCGATCAGCGCATAGTAGTTCTTTAGCAGCCCTTTGACGAAGAGGGCGGGCGGGATGGGGTTGGTCATGTCCAAAATGAACTGACGTGTCACGGTTTGATTGGGAGCCACTTCCCCGACATCAATAACAGCTGTTTTTGTTGAGCCGGTGATGACCGCGTCATAAGTGGCATTGCGTGCTTCAGGGGGCTGGATTCCGCTGGGGCTGGTGAATCCCGGGGGAAGGGGAATACGGATTTTGGCGTCGTTGGCGAAGAAGTCTCCTTTGTTGGTGAAGGTCAGATTATACGTCATCCGATAGACGGCACGCGGGTCGCCCGGTGGGCCAGCGACGAAGCCGACGTCGAGTGGATCAGGCCGCTCCATCACGAGTTGCAGTTTGGCCACCACCTTCGCAAACTCCATGGGCGGAGTGCCGATCACTGGATAGTAGAAGTCCGGGCAGGTGAGTTCCAGCCCGGCACCCTTTTTGTGCACCGCAGAGTTCAGTGCGGCAATGTATTCCCCACGCGCGACTTTGGACCCTAGCTGCACGCGATAGGACAATGTCGCCTTGTTCGGGGCCGTCATCGGGCTCAAGGTGCCCATGCGGTAGGAGAAGGTGCGGATGGCCTCGGGTCCGTCATATAGTTTGTTACCGTTCATGTCCACGAACTCGGATTTCCCAGCATTGAAGTCCGCCAGGTCTTTTTTGCCTGCCGTGGAGATAATGCCGTCGTTGTTGCGATCAATGAAGACCTCGCCTCCTGGCAGCAGCTCTTTGCCGTTGACGTCGTAAAAGTGGAAGTCGGCGGAGCTGTTCAGCGGTGTGCCATTGAGGCTGAATTTGCGCATGAAGGCATCCGAGTCATAGACAAAGCGCCGGAGATAACCTGCGGTGACGTTGTTCGTGAAGGTCATCGCCGCGCCCGTCGCGGTTTTGGACAGGATGAACTGGGTGGGCGAGGGCACGGTCTTCACGTAGTAGATCGTGTTCACGGCCAGGCCGGGAACCACCGCAGGTAAGGGGCCGATGCCATTGCCGTCGGAGAGGTAGGTGAACTTGACCTTCTGGCCCACCGTCAACTTGTGTGGAAATTCCGAGGTGAAGGTGCCCGTGGCGCCATGGCCGATGACAGCGTTGTCCGCGTTGATCTCGGTCTCGTAAGGCACGCCATCGTAGATGACTGTCTCCTCGGCAGCGGCCGTTCCATAGTTCCAGGTCTCGAGGTCATACTCGATCCCGCGCCTGCCATTGAAAAAGATGCCGGCAATGTCCGAACTGCCCAGCTTGCTCAGCGTGTCAGAAACCGCCAGTTTTTGCAGACCGATTTCCGGACGCGAGGTGGGCGGCACGGCAGAGACAAAAGTGCGGGCGATCTCGGCGTAGGGAATGTAGCCTCCGCGTGCCGCAATGGTGCCGCCAGCACCGGAGGGTGAGCCGGTGAAATCGAAGTTCAGGTTCTGGATCTGCACATTGAAGGACTCGCCATTCCTGGTGAGCTTCTCAAAGAGGTCGTAGGCCACGCGGACGGTGAAACGCACCTGGCGGACGCCTCCAGCATCGACGTCACCGATATTCCAGGTCAACATGCCGTTGTAGGCTGTGAACCCGGGCTCGTTCAACCCAATAGGCGTGTCGGTCAGCGTGCTCGCCATGATGTTGGTGCCGAGGTAATTCCCGTTGCCACTGCCATAGGCGACGTTGATCAGCCGGGTGCCGGTTGGCACCTGGTCGGTGACTTTGCCGCCGTTGATGGTGTAGCTGGCCTCATTGGTGGCGGTAAGCGTGTAGGTGATCAGATCTCCCGCCACCACGATGCTCTTGTCCTTGGCGATGGTGACCTTGATCGGGGGGGTGACGATGGTGCGGAAGGTCGGCATGAAGACCTCCTTGGCCGTGCCGATCTTGTAGGTCAGGCGGTCGTTTTGGATGAGACGGTTGTAATCAATCTGTTCGACGCTGTTGACCTGCACGGTCAGGAACTCGTTCACCTCGGCCCCCGCATTGATGTTGCCGACATTCCATTGCACGTCCGTCGTGACGCCCTTGTTGTCTTTCACGAGCTTGAAGTAAGGGGCGATGGCATGGCTGGCGGAATCAAAGCGCGTGCTCTGGTTGGGCAGGCGGCTGTTGAGCAGGACCTTGGTGGCCGTGGCGGTGCCGATGTTTTTGCATTTGATGCGGTAGTTGATGAACTCGCTGGGCTTCACCGTGAGGCCGGTGGGATCGGAATCCGTGTCCACGGTCATGGTCAGCTCCAGCACGGGGGCGGCGCTGATGGTGAAGGGGCCCACCACGGGACCCGCATTGCTGCGGTGTTTCAGGGCATAGGAGCGCGTGCGGAAGTACAGCTTGCCGACGGGGAACTTTTTGGTGTTGCCCACCCAGGTCAGGCTGGTGTTGGTCGAGCGCGAAAGGAGTGGCTCTGGCAGATTCAGCCAACTGCCCGCGTCCTTGGGATTCGTGGTGTACTGTACTTTTACCTGGATATCGCTGAGCGCCCAGCCCTGCTCCTGACGGGCTTTGAAGGAGAGTGTATCCCCTGATTTGCCCGTGCCCGTCTTCAGCAGTTTGCCATTCACCGCCACGGTGAACTCATTGCAAGGCGGAGTGAAGGGTTGGACGCTGCTGTCGCTGTCGCCAATCGTGACCGTGGTGCTGGGGATGCCGCCCAAGTCCACATCGAGAGGAGCCACCAAGGTGAGCACGACGGTTTCATCGATCTCCTGATCTTCAGCATCGAGTAGCGGGGTGACGATAATGGTTTTCTCAGACTCGCCATCGGCAAAGACGAGCGGGCTTTCGGAGAGGGTGAAGTCCAGCCCTTCGATGGCCGTGCCAGCGGTGACGGTGAACGGCACCTCGATCTCACCAGTGGTGAGTCCTGTTCTGACGACGCGGACGGTGATGGGTTCTTCGTCATCTTCATTGCCCGCATATATCGCCGCCTGGAAAGCGACGACCTGGGAGATGGCGAGCGCGGTTTTGGGCTGTTTAAAGACTGGCTGGAAGGCATTCCCACCGCTGCTGGGGAGCGTGACTGGGATGAGTGGGTTGAGCGTTTCGTCGATTTCTTCGGGCTTGATAAGCTCGATCCTGTGCGTGCCTGAGTCATCGGTTTCCAGGGCCAGAAATGTGCCATCGGAACTCCAGGAGACATACTGGGGGGCATGGCTGGTGACGAGATCTGTCGTCAGCTTCACTCGTGGGTTGTTGGTCGCATGCTCGGGGATCAGCTCACCGGAGCCCGTATCCACCGTGAGCAGCGACACACGCGCAGCACTGGTGGACGGATTTTCTTCGACGAAGGCGATCTGCGAGCCATCTGCCGACCATGCGACGGACTTTTTCTGCGTGGCGAAGTCTGAGGGCAGGGTCAGAGTGACCGTGGCAGACACACCTGGGATGATGTCACCAGCACCATCCATGACCTGGAAAGCCTGGATGAGGCTGCCCTCGGTGAGGGCGAGATATTTGCCGTTCGGGCTCCAAGCGAGATTCGGCTCGCCGGAGAAACTGGTGAAGACATCGTAAAGGGGATTCGTGGAGGCATCGAAGGGCAACGGAGCGCCATTTTCATCCAGGCCTGCAATCACTTGGATGTGGGAGCTGGAGTCCGCATACGCGATGTGGATGCCGTCCGCCGACCATGCCGGGATGGCATTGAAGAGAACACCTGAGCTTGAGTCTTCGAGGATGTTCACCGGGATGTTCGTGGTGCCGTTCATGGGCTCCGCCTTCATCAGGAAAAGCTCCCCTGAAAACGTGGTGAAGGCCACCATCAGGCCATTCGGACTCATGGCGCAGCGGATAGGGCTGAAGGTATTGTCGGTCAGGACGATTTTGTCCGAGCCATCGGCCTCCATCAGCACCAACTCCGACGAGCCAAAGGAGCCGCGCGTGTAGAGGATGAGTCCAGGTGAGACAACCTCGAAGGAGGTGGAGAACTGAGTTTTGCTGTCCTGGAAATTCGTCGCCGCTGCGACCACTCGGAAGAAGCGAGTACCCGCAGGAATGAGGGTGGCATCCAAAGTCCACAGGCTGCCGCTCCGCGTCATCTGCCCTCCGCCCGGAAGATCGGTCCAGCTCCCCTCATTATCGGGGGTCAGTGTACTCTGCACCCGCAAGAAAAGACCTTCCGCTGCCGAGTCGAGGGTGGCCGTGAAGGTCCAGGGATCACCGGGTTCACCAGTGACAATGAAAAAGTCCTCCGGCACTGGCAGCACAGCGGGCGGACCGCTGATCTGGCCAGGCTGGAAGGAGGCGCGTCTGCCACCAGGCACGCCTGTGCCAAAGTTGGTGATCTCCGTGAGAGCCACGCTTGGATTGGTGATCACTTCCTCAAGCGCCGGATTGATCGAAAACAGAGTGTTCAGCTCCGGCACGCCTGCGAACCGATAGCCATAGATAACTCGGTTGCCATCCGTGCTCCAGGAAGGTTCTGAGACGTAGTTTGGCGCCTCGTGAACGTAATCTGGATTCCATCCCCCGGATTGGTCGCGGAAGAGCGATACCCTGCCGTCATTGAAGCCGTTGTCAGCCACGGGAAGGATGTCCCCGCCCGCCGCCAGTAGCTCGCGCACGGTGAGAAAGGCGATGTCTGTTTTGTCCGGAATGCCAGGAGGTGCTGGAAGCAGGGAAGATAGAATGATCCGCGTGCCATCCGGACTCCATGCCGGGAAGTCGTTGCCGACAAAAATGCCGCCTGTCACTTTCTTCGGAGCGTTGCTTTCCGCACTTTCAGGTGTCAGCGTCCCAGTGCCATTCTGAATCTCCAGCGCCCAGAGGGATTGGCTATCCGAATAGGCCAGGAACCTCCCGTCCGGACTCCAGGCAGGATTCTGCGCCTGGGAATTCACGCTGGTCACCTTCACGGCCATATTGGAAATGCCTTCAGGTGTGATATTGCCGCCGCCATCCACTGACTCCAGCACATAAATCTGCGGGTCAAAAGCATCTGCAAAAGCAAGGCGTCTGCCATTGGGCGACCAGCAGATGCGACTCAGCGGACTGACATTTTCACGCACCATCACTGCGGGATTATCCACCATGTCCAGAGGCTCCGCCTTCATGACCCACAGTTTCGGGCCATCCAGCCCCTGCTTTGCCACAAAGGCCACATGGGCTCCATCAGCGGTGAGGGCAGCATAGCCGTAATCGGAAAATTCCGAACCGGCTAGGACTGTGCGGTTGCCTGCGCCTGCGTCCATGAGCACCAGTTCCACGCCACGTCCGTCCGAGTCATTGACGAAGGCAGTGGTGAACTGCTGATAGACGATCTTTCCGCTTTCTCCGCCGCCCAAAGGAATCACAACGACGCCGTCCAGCGCCCAATTTTCCGGGAGGCCAGCGGTGACGGTGGCATCCGTAAATGTCAGCCGGGTGGAGGTGGAGCTGGCTGTGAAACGGTACGCAGTGCCCTGTGACCATTGGTTTTCATGGGGCGGAATGGAAGTCTCCACCACAGGGGCCAACGACAGGCCGAAATCCTCATCAAATGCCTCCACCGCGACCGCCTGATCTGTGGGGTCTTCCCCCTGCGTCTGGGTGACCCAAAATACCACCTCATAAGTCATGCCTGTCACCGTGGTGAAGGTCCGTGACAACTGTCCACCAGTCTCCCCGGCGAGACCGAACTCGACGAAGTGCGTGCCAGCCAGAGCGTCGGTCCCGGCGGCATTGCCATTCTTCACATAAGCCAACCCGCCTGAAATGGGGACATCCCATCCTTCCACAATGTCGCCTCCTATCAGCGCCTCACTCGTGGTCGCGCCCGGCAGTCCCGGGCTTTCAAAGCTCCCATTCATGAAGGGAGCACCATACAGGCTTGCTCCGCTGCAGAACGCACTGGCAATGATCAGAAATGGAAGGATTCGAATTGTTTTCATGCAGGATTAGGAGTGGTTGATGTTTCCATTACCCGGCAGTCTTTGATTGTTTCATCCCCTGCGAAATTAATGTCCGCCCCATCTCCCAGTCCCGACTTCCCCTCCACCCGCTGGACGCTCGTGCGTCAGGTGCAGGCTGGCACTGCAGCGGATGCCCGGCTGGCGCTGGAGGAGATCTGCCGCACTTACTGGTATGCCATCTATGCCTTTGCCCGCCGCCAAGGCTTCTCAGCGGCAGATGCGGAGGACGTGACGCAGGTATTTTTTCAAACTCTGGTGACTCGTGAGACCATCCAGGCCGCCCGAGAGGAAAAGGGCAAACTGCGCACTTTCATGCTGGCGATGCTGCGGCAGATCATCTCGAAGCAACTGCGCCATGACAATGCCGAGAAGCGCGGCGGTGGTGCTCACAATGTCATTTCCTTTGACGATGTGCTGGCTGAGCAGCTCTACTCCTGTGAGCCCCCTGGTCATCACGACACTGATCTCATTTTTGACCGGGCCTGGGCCGCCAGTGTGCTCAATGCCGCTGAGACAAAACTGCGGGAGGATTACCAAAAGGCCGACAATCTGGAGGCGTTCGAGCAACTGCGGGAATTCCTGCCGCTGGGTGACAACGCCACGCCCTATGCCGAGGCTGCAAAGCGTCTCCACATCAACGAAGCGACTCTACGCCTGCAAATCCACCGCATGAGAAAGCGCTACGGCAAGCTCATCGAAGAAGAGATCGCCCACACCGTGAACGACCCTGCTGAGGTGAAATCTGAGCTGGCGCACCTCATGGAAGTGATTGGCAAAGGCGGCTAGTTTTGTGGCTCAGGCAGCACTTTGACTGCGCACTCTGGCAGCGCGGTTTTCAGATCGGCGATGCCCTTGGCTGTGATCGCAGTGCCTGCAAGCGTGAGCGTCTTGAGTCCACGCAGCTTCTTCAACTGCTGCAGGCCTGCATCGGTAATCTTGGTGGTGCCGGTGAGTGAGAGTGCTGTGAGCCCCGTGAAGCGCGCCACCTGGGCCAGCCCTTCATCATTCAGGTCCGGACAGAGATTGAGCGAGAGTGCCGAGAGCCTGCGCTTGTCAGCGATCAGGCTCAACCCACGTCCCGTGAAGCTGCTCCAGCCCTCGATCCTCAGGGAATGAAGGGCGCTCAATCGTTCGAGATGGATCAGCTCAGCATCTGGCAATGGCAGCGGGCCCGGTGGCGCTGCCTTGAAGACAAACGTGTAGAGTCTCGTGAGGTCGCGCACGCATGACAGCGCCTTGGCATCATCGACCGCCTGGATTCGCAGGTCGGAGATGCTGTGAACGCGGGAGAGAATTTCCAAATGCTCACGCGCAGCAGCATCCACATGCAGGGTGCCGATGCGCACACGTCCGATGACAAACGGCCCGGCTGGCAGTTCGGAAAACTTCCGTCGGTTGCGGCCATCACCTTTGAGCAGAAGATCAGGACCACTGTATTCAGATGAAGCTGGATCTGAAGAAAGCGGCAGTGTGAAGAGCCAGGCCGCCAGCTTGCGCACTTCTTGATCCGTGACTGTGGGAGCAGTGGCAGGCTCTTGGCTGACGGCGTCCCATTCCACCAAGTAGCCGCAACGATTTGAGTAATGCACGGGCGACCATGCGGACAGGCTGCCGCCTCCGCCGTTGTTATGCTGGCGCAGGCGTGGTGTGCGGGCGGCGGGCGGTTTCGCCAGGGACCAGCAAGTGTACTCAAAGGGTTCATCAGTGACCCATTGCCAGCCGCTGCCGCTTTCCAGGGGTTTCCCTCCGATCCACCAGCCCCGCTCCGGCAGCGCCCGCTTGTCTTGTGATGGCAGATGTGGGGAGAATTGCGCCCACACCCATTGGTTTTCCTCGGCACTTGTCAGTGTGGCCAGATGCCCGCCCAGGCTCGCCGCATTCGCCTCAGCCTCCATCCAGGTGAAGGCACCGGGGATGTATTGATAGCGGTGTCCGTGGAAATCCACGGGCGGCACTTCCGGCAGAGCTTTCGCTTCATCACCTGTTACCCGCATCACTTCAGCCGAGTGAATGGCGATCTGTGCTCTGTGGCTGCCGATGGCAAACACAGGCCCGCGCGTGAGCGATGCGAGATACAGCGGTGGTGACTGGCTGAGCTGCTTCCATTCACCTTTCCAGCGATAGACTTCGACACCGTCGATCCATGCGGCCACACCTTCATCGCGGAGAAGCAGACGGACCTCGCGGGCCTGCCCGATCGGCAGGAATGAGGCCGTCTGGCGCCGCACCCAGGAGCTGTCCTTGTCCGCGTTGACACCACTCAGCGTCGTCATGCCGATGAATGAAACCCCATGCCTCAGCCGCTGATCGGAAAAGATGACCCCTCCAGCCGAATCTCCATGTCTGAAGCCAAAGTGAACGACTCCATCCTCCCCGGAGATTTTGGTGATGCGAAAGCGCAGGTCACAGGCACCCGTTTCATCCCAGGCAAGACCACACAGCGCGGGCTGAGCTGCGGAGGCGGGTGGTCCATGAATGCTGCCATCCACGGACGCCCAGTTGCCTTGCAGCGATCTCCGCAGGACGCCGCCATCGTTTTTGAGCATGTTCTTCCATGAATAAGCTGAGCTTGAAGAATGCTCCACGCCTGTCTCAGGATCGTCAGAGCGCATCTGGCTGATGATCAGCCCGACCATGCCACCGAGTAGAAGCGCCGCCATCGTCACACGGCCCCAGGCGATGCGCCGCAGCGCCACTTGAGTCGTGAGTTTGTCCAATGCCCTGTCTGACGTGGCAGCCACAGGCAAGCGTTCGGGGAAGGGTAAGCGGACCGCATTCAGAGCCTCGCGCATCTCTTTAACGCTCTGCTGACGATCGTCTCGATCCTCCTCCATGGCCTGACAAATGATGCCATCCAAGCGTGTGTCGAGCCCCGGCACCTTTTGCGATGGCAGCTTGAACATCCCGCGTGGCAGATCGCCCGTGAGCATCTGGTAAAGCAGCACGCCCAGCGAGTAAATGTCCGCGCGATGATCCGCCGTACTTGCTTTGGCAAAGACCTCCGGTGCCGCATACCCATGGCTGCCCATCGTGGTGCCGGAAAGGGTGAGCGAGGCGGTCTCTGGCGCGTCGATCTTTGCCAGTCCGAAGTCCGCCACCTTCACCTTGCCATCGCGGCTGATAAGGATGTTCGAGGGCTTGATGTCACGATGCACTACTCCTTCCGCATGAGCACAGGCCAGGGCATCACAGACCGCCAGCGCGATTCGCAGTGCCTCTTCCACTGGCAGCTTTCCCTCGCTCTCGATTCGCTTTGCGAGGTCCGTGCCCTCGACAAACTCCATCACATAAAAAAGCTGCCCGTCACTTGTCGTGCCGAAGTCATGTACCGGCACGATGCCCGGATGGGAAAGTCGCGCCATGGCCTGCGCCTCCACCTTGAACCGTGCGGCGAAATCCATGTCGCCCTGCCCCATCTGCACCGACAACAGCTTCACCGCCACGATGCGATCCAGCGCCATCTGCCGTGCCTTGAAAACCATCCCCATCCCACCGCGCCCGATGAAGTCGAGCACCTCATAGTTTGGCAGGATGTCATGCAGCTCATCCATTCTCACGAGATCGTGAGGCGTGGCCGAGGATGCATGCGAGGTGGACATTTCCATGAATACTAACAGGGAATGCCAAAGAGGCCAAGCTTCGCCTCTCCTGGCTGGCTGTGTATGGAGACCGCCCTTACAACCGTTCCACTCCGCCATGAAATCCCTCGGCCTGCTCCTGATCACCGCGCTGCCACTCGGCGCTGCTGAATCCATCTTCGATGGCAAGACGCTCACGCATTGGTCCGGCAAAGCGGAGCACTGGAGTGTCGAGGATGGTGCCATCACCGGTGAAATCCCCGCGGACAAGCCGCTCAAGGGCAACGAATGGATCTTCTGGGACGGCGAGGTGCATGACTTCGATCTCACGGTAGAGTTTCGCATTACCGGCGGACCCAGCGCCAACAGCGGCATTCAGTTTCGCTGCCAGCGCGGCGAAAACGGTCACGCCAGCGGCTATCAGGCCGATCTCGATCAGGGCGCGGTGTGGCTCGGCCGCATTTACGACGAGCATGGGCGTGCTTTGATTTGTGAGCGCGGCGCGCGGGTGAGCATTGCGCCGGATGGCCGTCGATGGACGGATGTTTTTGCGGAGCCGAAGAGTCTCGCGAGCGTGATCAAAATGGGCGAATGGAACACCTACCGCATCACCGCCACCGCATCGCACGTCGAGGTGCACGTGAACGACGTGCTCATGAGCGTGCTCGACGATCACGAGGCCAAAGCGGCCGAATGGAGCGGCAAGATCGCGTTTCAGCTCCACAGCGGGCCGGGTCCGGCGAAGGTGCAGTTTCGCAACATCCAGCTCACGCATCTGGGCAAAACGGCGATGCCAACGCGAAGTGATGCGGGCACTCCTGCCCGCAATGAGAGCGCCCAAGTGCAGGCAGGAGTGCCTGCATCACTTCCGCCGCCCGCGGAGCTGAATCTCGGTTTCGAAAAAGGCTCGCTCGAAGGCTGGAAGGCCGAGGGCGATGCATGGGAGAAGCAGCCGGTCGAAGGTGACACCGTCGCAGCCCGCAAACGCGGCAACTCGCAGCACGCAGGCAAGTTCTGGCTCGGTGGCTACGAGCGCATCGGTGACAAAGGCACCGGCACGCTCACGTCAGCGAGTTTTGTCGCCACGCATCCGTGGGCCAGTTTTCTCGTCGGAGCTGGTCGTTCGATGAAAACTGAGATCGTGAGCGAAACGGAAGGGAAAGTCCTTCTCAGCGCTCACGGCGAGGATCGCGAGGACATGGCCCGCGTGGCCGTGAACCTCGAAAAGCATGTCGGGAAGAAGATTTTCATCCGCATCACCGATCAAAGCAAAAGCGGCTGGGGCCATGTGAACTTCGATGACTTCGTGTTTCACGCCGAGAAGCCGAGTTTCGCCGCCAGCACGCTCTCGATCAGCGGCGATCCCTCCAAACGCGCCGATGAAAGCCCGGTGCTCTGGCATTTGCTGCCGAATCCGTCGAAGGATCTGCCGGAGATGCGGGTGCAGGATGGTTTTCAGGTCGAGTTGATCGCGAAGGAGCCGGATGTGAAGCAGCCCATCGCGTTTTGCTTTGATGAACGCGGGCGCATGTGGATCGCGGAGGCGTTTTCGTATCCGAATCGCCAGCCCGAGGGTCAGGGGAAGGATCGCATCACCATTTTGGAAGATGCGGATGGAAATGGCAGCTTCGAGACGAAGAAAACCTTCTGCGAGGGGCTGAATCTCGTCAGCGGCATCGAGGTCGGCTTTGGCGGCGTGTGGGTGGGGGCTGCGCCGTATTTGATGTTCATTCCGAAGGACACGAACGACAAGGCGGGCGAGCCGAATATCCTACTCGATGGCTTCGGCTATCAAGACACGCACGAGACGCTGAACAGCTTCCTCTGGGGGCCGGACGGCTGGCTTTACGGCAATCAAGGCGTCTTCAACACGAGCGCCATCGGCAAGCCGGGCGCGGAGGCGAAGGATCGCGTGATGATGCGAGCGGGTGTGTGGCGCTATCATCCGGTGCGGCATGTGTTTGAAGTTTTCTGCCACGGCGGATCGAACCAGTGGGGGCTCGATTACAACAGCAACGGCCATCTCTTCCTGACGCACTGCCGCAGCTTCTGGGGCAAGGGCGGCACGACGCACGCCATCCGCAACGGCCACTTCTGGAATCAGGCGAACGCGAATTATCCGTCCTTCGTGTCCGCCACCGCGCCGGACTTCGCGCCTGAGCTGCAAAACTACCTCCCCGCCTCCGCGCGTTACGACAGCGGCGAAGGCGGCGCGGGCAAACCTGGCACCACGGCCGTGTATGGCGGCCATTCACACGTCGGCACGATGATCTACAACGGCGACAACTGGCCCGCGATCTACCGCGACCATCTTTTCACGCACAACCTGCACGGTCATCAGCTCAATCATCAGCACATGGTCCGCACCGGCAGCGGCTACGAGACCTTCCACGCCGGTTACGACCTCCTCCACAGCTCCGCGCCCGACTACATCCCCGTCGATCTCCAAACCGGCCCCGACGGCGCCGTCTATGTCATCGACTGGACCGATACCCAGCACTGCCACAACCCCGACGACGAAAAATGGGACCGCAGCAATGGACGGATCTACCGCATCTCGTGGAAGGAGACGTACAAGCCGCGAAAAGCCGGTTTCGACTCAGCAGACGAGTTTTCACTCTTGTTTGGATGTTTAAGCCCGAACGGTTGGCACTCTAGAACGGCAATGAAGTTGCTTGCCGAGAAGGCAGCGAACAAAAGTCTTCGTCCGATTGACCCTGATGGCTCCATTGCGAAGTCCATCCAGAACATGTCCGAGAGATTAGCCTGGCCTCAAGATGACTTTTCGATCTTGAAGCTGATTTGGGCCAGCAACGCTGCGGACCAACTGTCTTCAGCCATGATTTCGGCAGCGCTTAGTCGCGAGAGTGACACCATCCGCTCCTGGGTCATCCAGCTCGCCACCGAAGAAGCCGGGAAATCCAAACTCAGCTCCGAGACACTCCTCAAGCTCGCGCAGACCGATCCCTCACCCACTGTGCGACTCTCGCTGGCATCGGCGTTGCCGAATCTGGATGCGAAGACGGTTTGGGAGGTCGCTTCGGCGCTGGCGATGCGTGGCGAGGACAAGGATGACCGCTTTTTGCCGAAGATGATCTGGTTTGGCCTCGCGCGAGTCATTGAGCAGGATTGGGCGCGTGGGCTGGCGCTGGCGGAGCAGACGCCGATGCCTTCGCTGGCTGATTCGATCCGCTGGTTCGCCGGAAAAAGCGCCGAAGGCCGTGAGGCGTTGGTGAAGACGCTGAAAACGACGCGGGATCTGAAGCTGCTGGCGTTTTCGTTGAAGGATGAGGCGGCGGTGGAGATGCCGGAGGGGTGGGCGGAACTGCGTAACCGGGGCATTCCTGCCCCGGAAAAAGGGGGCAGGAATGCCCCCATTACGGATGAGCTCTCGGCGCTGTTTGGAGACCAAACGGTGCTGGGTGAAATGCGCGCACTCTTGGCGGACACCGCCAAACCGCTGCCACAGCGCCGTGCGGCCTTCGATTTGCTCAAACGCACCGGCGATGCCGAATCGACGCCGATCTTCGCGAAGCTGCTCGACGAGCCTGCTTTCACTGCGGCGGTGATTCCGCTGCTTTCGCAGTCGAAGGAGCCGGGGACTGCCTTGACGCTGATTGACCGGTTTGACCGATTTGACGTGGCGATGCAAACGGCGGCGCTGGGAGTGCTCACGAGCCGTGCTGAGTTGGCGAAGCCGCTGCTCGAAGCGGTGAAGGCGGGGCGTTTCGACAAAAAGCACCTCAGCAGCCTGCAAATCCGCCAGATGCGCAATCTGAACCACGCGGAGATCAACACGCTGCTCGACGCGACCTGGGGCAAGGTGAACGAATCGAGTGCCGCGGCGAAGGCGAGCATCGCAAAGCTCAAGAAGGCCTACGAATCCGCGCCGCTGTGGGCTTTCAACGCGAAATCAGGCGAGCAGACCTTCCAGCAGCTCTGCGCCGTGTGTCATGCGATGGGCGGTGTGGGCGGCAAACTCGGCCCCGATCTCGCCGGATCGTGGCGCAACGGCCTCGACTACTTTTTGGAGAACATCATCGACCCGAACGCGGTCGTCGGAGACAATTTCCAGCTTCACGTTTTGACCAAAAAAGACGGCAGCGTCGTCTCCGGCGTCATCGAGCAGGAAACCGACACCGCCATCACCGCGCGCACGGTGACTGAGTCCGTCATACTTTCAAAAGCCGACCTCAAAGATCGGCAGAAGATGCCTGTGTCGCTGATGCCTCCCGGCCTGCTGGAAGCGCTGCCAGAGCGCAAGGCTCTGGAACTTCTGAAGTATCTTCTGAGCAGGCGGGAGTAGTGCTGTAACGCAGTCTTCTACTGATCCCTCTTCGCCCGGTTCTCCTGCTTGGCGAGCTTCTTCTCCTTGGCGGTTTTCTGAGGAGCTTTCTTTTTCTCTTTTTTGGCGTCTTGAGCTTTCATGGTGGTGGCGCTGGTTTGAGTTAAGTCGTCCCATTTCGGGACGACATGGGCACGGTTTTAGCGTCTCTTGCCTGGAAGATCAATCGCAATGAATCGGCCCGCCGGTCATTCGACGCGCATCTTCTGGAACGGCACGCTTTCAGTCACCGCGAGGATCATGTCCTGGAACTTGTAGCCGCTGGTTTTGGTTCGGCGGACAATCTCGTGGACGGCGGGTTTGTCACTGTAACCAAGGCCGCGTCCCAGCGAGTAGGTCAGCAGGTTTTCGGCGAGGTTGCGCGTGAAGTCGTCTGCCATGTCACGGGCCAGGATGGTGCGCAGTTCGCCGAGGTCTTTGAACTGCTGGCCGCGCACGAGCGTGCCGGAGGCGTCGATGGGCAGCTTCTTTTCCTCGGTGCGGAAGCGCCCGATGGCGTCGTAGTTTTCAAAGGCGAATCCGATGGGATCGAGGAAGGCATGGCAGCCGGCGCAGGAGGCGTTGCTGCGATGCTCGGCGAGCTGATCGCGGAGGGTGAGATTGGAGAAGCGGGCCTTCTTTTCATCCAGCGGAGGCACGCCACCGGGAGCGGGCGGCGGTGGGGTGCCGAGGATGTTTTCCAGGAGGTATTTACCGCGTTTCACGGGGGAGGTGCGGGTCTGCTCGGAGGTGAGGGTGAGGATGCTGCCCTGTGTCAGGATGCCGCCGCGCGGGGTGCCTTGAAGAGACACTTTTTCAAACTTGTCACTCTTCACTCCATCGATGCCGTAGAAGCTCGCGAGCTTGCGGTCCATGAAGCTGTAGTCGGCGTTGAGGAACTCGATGACGCTGCGGTTGTCCTTCAGGATGTGCTCAAAGAAGATCTGGCTCTCGCGCTTCATGGCAAAGGCGATGCCGCCTTTCCATTCGGGGAAGCGACGGCTGTCGGGAGAGACGATGTCCATGTCGCGAAGCTGCAGCCACTGGCCGGCGAAGTTTTCGGTGAGGGCGACGGTGCGGTAGTCGCCAATCATGCGCCTCACTTCAGCGGCGAGGTTTTTGCGCAGTTCGTTTTGGGCGGCGAGTTGTAGCAGCTTGTCATCCGGGGGGGAGGACCAGAGGAAGTAGGCGAGCCGGTTGGCCAGGCTGAATTCGTCGATGTCGGCGATGCCATTTTGCGCAGGCGCGGCGGGCAGCGGGGAGATGCGGAAGAGGAAAGCGGGGGACACGATCATGCCCTCCAGCGTGTAGCGCAGCGCGCCCAGAGGTGACTCACCTTCCTTCATGGCGAGGTCAGCAAAGGCCAACCACTTCGCCTTTTCATCATCGCGGATCGGGCGGCGGAAGAGGCGCGTGCCCAGCTTCTCGATCAGGGCGGGCACATCAGCCACCTGGATGCCTGATCCTTTGTTCAGCGGGCCTTCCACCTTCACCTGATGCACCCAGAGATTGCGATCCTGCTTGGTGGCGGGGTCATAGAAGTCGTTCATGAACCACACCTGGAGTTCATGGCTGCCAGCGGGCAGGTCAGTCTCGACATGAAACCACTGCGGTGCCTGGTTCTTCGCGGTCACCGTGAAAGCGCCGACCGTTTTACCGGCAATGCGTAGCTCGGTTTTCGCGGGTTCATCACCGGCCTGTTGAGCGCCGACCTTGAGGGTGAATTTGTATTTGCCGGCTTCAGTGATTACCACGCCGCGCTTGATGTAGCCGCTGCTCGCCAGCGTCATCGCGCCGGTATCGCGTGCCGCATCGCCTTCGCCTTTGTCAAAGTCCTCGCCGCTGAATTGCAGCACAGGCAGGCCTACGGGTTTGTCTCCGATCAGCCAGCGCAGGAATCGGCTGCCGCGCGGGGCCAGCAGGCCGGAGGGGCCCTGTACCTCGATCTTGTCCAGCGCGACGTTGCGGTCTCGTTTCGAGGCATCGGGGTTTTCAGGCTCGCTGTGATCATTCAGGTAGGCCACAGAGATCTTGGATTCACCGGCGTTGAGCTGCACCGTTTTGGTGATCCGCTGCCAGGGGCCTGTATCACCCTTCCAGCGTGTCTTGATGTCAAAGGTGGAGATGTCTTTGCCATTCAGGCGCAGGGCGATCTTCGCCGGTTCATTGCCCGCCTCGGTGGCGGCGACGCTGATCGTGATGAGGTAGTTGCCGCTGGCTGGCGCGGTGAATTTACCCATCGCCTCCGCATTGCTGTGGAACCACCGCACGCCGTCCTCCTCCTTCGTTTCACCCTTGTGGCTCCAGAGCTTCTTCGCACCGAGTTCGATGTCCACATGATCGGGCGTGGACACATCAAAGGCATCCTCCGCGATCTCGCGGGAGGCGCGCAGGTACTTCTCCATCAGCATCGGGGAGAGGCTCAGCACATCGCCGATGTTGTCGAAGCCGTAGCCGGTGTCGTCCGGCGGGAATTCCTTCGCCGGGCGCGTGTCCACATACAGCAGATCGCGGATCGTGTTGTTAAACTCCGTGCGGTTCAGTCGGCGGGCCGTGACATGGCCGGGGTCAGGCTTCGTCGGGTCAAACCAAAAGACCGAATCATCGATCCAGGCCACCAGGTCATCACGCTCCTGGAGCGTGGGCTTGTCCTTCTTCTCCGGCGGCATCACATGGGTGATGAGCTGCTGGCGCACATGGTCCCACATCACAAAGTCCGCCCGCATCGACGCGTAGTCCGTGTGTTCATCCAGGGTGAAGTCCCCCTTGTCCGTGCCGTCGGAGTGGCAGTCGTAGCAGTACTTCTCCAGAAGTGGTTTGATCTTCTGGTCAAAGGCCGCCTGCCCACGCGTGGCGAGGGCGTCTGCCGCTGGGGCAGCCAGCGGCGCAAAAAGAGCGAGAGTGATAAACGGACGGAAAGCAGTCATGGGGGGCTGAAAGATACGAACGACGGGGAGAGAAGATTTCCCACCATCGTCGGCGAAGGTGCCGCTGAATTTTGCCCCGTCAAAGCTGCTCGCTGCCTCAGGCGCGCTTCTCCGCCGTCCTGAAATTCGCCCACACACGCTGGTAGGTGTAGGCCATCGCCATGATGCCGACTCCCAGCATGATCGCCCGTGTCGGGTCAGTCCCTGTGAGGCCGAGCACGGGATCAACTGCCGCGATGACATCCGTCTCCGCATGGGGTGTCGCGGCAGCTTTCATGCATAGCACGGCCACAGAGGTGGAGGTCAGCCAGTAGAGGATGAAGCGCATTAAATTGGGTTGGAGGCGCGGTTTAAACCATGTGGCGGTTGGCGTGACAAGAGTAAAATCGCGTTCGGCAGCTAGACAAATGGCTAAGGATCAGGGACTTACGAGCCGCTCCTGCTATTTTGGCGAAGGCTGCGCATTGATTACGCATGTGCTGACTCACTGGCTTGCTCCTCGTTAGAGCGTGTTATGATTTTTGAAGTTTTAAATGATCACCAAATCTGGCATTTAGCAGGCACGAATTGAAGGCTTTGGTAAGATTGTGTGTAACGCTTCTGCCTGAATAGGGTATAGAGAGTACCTGCACCTGTAGATTGAACTGAAAGTTCGCAGATCATGTAGGCATGTCCACGGATCGCAGAGAATGGCATCGCCAAGAGAGTTCTCTCCAGCGTGAAACGTGCATAAGTGCAGTTGACAGTTATTGAAATTATAACGATTCTATCAAATGAATAACTCGGTAAGCCAATTTCTCCCTGAAGATCAGCGGAAGTCTTTCTTTTTCAGTCAGCATCTCGCCACGCTGGCTGAGAAAAAACCGGAGCAGCAATGTCTGCATCGCGGTCAACTCACCACGGCTGAGAAGGTGTGGGATGATGTTCTCCGTGCAGCCACTTGGATGCAGCGCAATGGCGTCGAACGCGGCTCTGTCGTCCTTTTTGGCCTGTCCGCCGACCATCCTGATGCGCAGACCCTGCTCATGGCTGCCTCTCATGTCGGGGCCACGGTTTCTCTCGCCCCTGCCCACCCTTCGGAAGAGAGGTTAGCCCAGATTGCCAGTCAAATCAGTCCTGCCTGCGTTTTCCTCGACTCCGGGACCGCTTCCTTCCGGGCTCATTTGGAAAGCACATTGACTGTTTGGATGTCGCCCGGCCTGTCACAGGGCGGCTGGGATGAAGTGGAGCTTGATGAGGTGTTTTCCACTCTTCCCGCCTGGGGATTACCTTTCCCCGGCCAGACGGATGACGCGGCGCTCATGCTCTTCCGCGAAAGCGAAGGTAGTCCGGCTGAAGTTTGGACACATCGCCGCCTTGGTGAGGAGAGTGCCATGAACTCCCACTCACGGCTTCAAAATGGCAGTCACCTCAGTCTGCCTGCCTGATTTCTGCTGAGGGCGCTGTGGACAAGCGGGTTGCAAATCTCCTGCCTCCTCGCTAACAGCCAAAATGCTCAAGTCTTCAGAAAGTCGCATCCTCGTCACTGGCGGAGCCGGATTCATCGGCAGTGCCCTCGTTTGGGAACTCAATCGCCGTGGTTGCGAGAACATCATCGTCAGCGACCGACTCTGCACGGACGAGAAGTGGAAGAATCTCGTTCCTCTCAAGTTCCACGACTACATTGATGGTGGCGACCTCGAGCAGCGTGCGCGCACCGCGCCCGAGTCGCTGGGTAAATTTGATGTCATTCTTCATCTCGGTGCCTGCTCTGCCACCACGGAGAAGGACGCTGACTATCTCATGCGGAACAATTACGAGTTCACGAAAGTGCTTGCCGAGTGGGCGCTTTCCAAAGACAGCCGCTTTGTCTATGCCTCCTCCGCAGCGACCTATGGTGACGGCTCCCTTGGCATGGATGACTCGATGACGGACCTGCACAGCCTGCGGCCGCTGAACATGTATGGCTACTCGAAGCACCTCTTCGATCTCCATGCCAGGCGCACTGGCATGTTGAAGCGCATCGTCGGCATGAAGTACTTTAATGTTTATGGTCCAAATGAAGATCACAAGGCCGACATGCGCAGCGTCGTTCACAAGGCCTACGGACAGATTCTTCAGGCCGGCAAGGTGCAGCTTTTCAAGTCCGACCGTCCTGACTTCAAAGACGGCGAGCAGATGCGCGACTTTCTGTATGTGAAGGATGCCATCAAGATGACACTCCATCTCGCATCTGAGCCAGCAGCAGGTGGTCTCTACAACCTCGGTTCGGGACAGGCTCACACTTGGGTGCAACTCGTCACTGCCATCTTCGCCGCGCTGGGCAAGGAGCCAAACATCGAGTTTGTGCCCATGCCGGAGCATTTGAAGGCCAAGTATCAATACTACACTTGTGCTGAGATCGCCCGCCTGCGTGAGTCCGGTTATAGCGAGTCTCTTTACACTCTTACTGAAGCCGTGCGTGATTATGTCCAAGGCTACCTCATCGGTGACAAACGTCTTGGTGATGAAGCCCTGTGACTTTTGTGGAAAGCCCGAGGCGACACTCGTCGCTGATCGCTACATCTGTGACGACTGTTACATCGCGCGAGGTTCGTGCTGCGCTGAATGGTTTGAGGATGAGGCAGATACGGACTCAGCTTGCCCAGTTTCCACAGTTGCCATTCCTGCAGCCCCGGGTGTAAATGACATCGCATGAAGACGACTCCACTGCTCTGCTCCGCCGCTCTGATCGCCCTTGGCGCTTCCGCAGTTTCCGCTGCTGACTGGCCGATCTGGCGCGGACCGACTTACGATGGTATCTCCACTGAAAAAGACTGGAAGCTCAGTGGCGAGCCGAAGACACTCTGGGAGGCGGAGGTCGGACTTGGATTCGCGTCTTTCGTTGTGGGAGATGGTCGCGTGCTCACCAGTGGTCATGCGGATGAAAAGGATACTGTGTGGTGCCTGGATGCAGTCACTGGCAAGATGATCTGGAAGCACGAGTATCCCGCTGATTTGGGCGACAAATATTACGAAGGTGGCACCTCGAACACTCCCACCATTGATGGCGATAAGGTCTATCACCTCAGCCGCTGGGGAGATCTTTTTTGCTTCGATGCCGCCACCGGGAAGATCGTCTGGGAAAAGAACGTGCAGAAAGAAACCGAGGCGAACATTCCCGACTGGGGCTTTGCTGGAGCGCCACTCGTGCAAGGTGGTCTGCTGGTTCTTAATGTCGGGAAAGCGGGTCTCGGTGTGGATAAAGTCAGCGGCAAGATCGTCTGGAAGAGTGACACCGACAGTGCTGGATATTCGACGCCTTACCCGATCACTCGTGATGGCAAGAAGCTTGCGATCATTGGCTCTGGAGATGCCTACAATGCCATTCAGATCGAGGATGGGACGCCTGTCTGGTCTTATCGTTGGGCCACGCGCTATGGTGTGAATGCCAGCGATCCCATTCTTAGTGGTGACAGCCTTTTTATCTCCACTGGATACAACAAAGGCTGCACACTTCTGAAGCTCACCGACAGCCAGCCCGAGAAGGTGTGGGAGAGCAAGGTGCTGAAAAATCAGTTTAACTCATCTGTCCTTCTGGATGGTTATCTTTATGGCATTGATGGCGACCAAAACAGTCGGTGCTCACTCAAGTGCGTAAAGCTCGCCGATGGCAAAGTCGCGTGGGAAGAGAAGAGCATTGGCTTTGGCTCTCTCATGGCTGCCGATGGTCGCCTCATCATCCTCACGGAGAAAGGCGAACTCGTTGTGGCAAAGGCCACCACCGAGAAGTTCGATGAGATTTCCCGTGCTCAAGTGCTGAGTGGTCGCTGCTGGAGTGCGCCTGTTCTGGCAAACGGGCGTGTTTACGTCCGCAATGCTCCAGGCCATGTCGTGTGCCTAGAGGCGAAGTGAGGCCGGGTATTAGTCTTCCCAGACTTTGAGCAACTCGACTTCGAAAATAAGCGCCTCGTCTGGGCCGATATCGAGACCTGCCCCGCGTGTGCCGTAGGCAAGATTTGAGGGAATGAAGAAGCGGAATTTTGCTCCTTCCTTCATGAGTTGCAGACCTTCGGTCCAGCCTTTGATGACGCGATTAAGCGGGAACTCTGCGGGTTCGCGCCCGGCGAGATAGCTGCTGTCAAACTCGACGCCATTGAGCAGTGTGCCGCGGTAGTTCACCACGACGGTATCTGTCTTCTTTGGGCTCTTGCCCGTGCCTTCACGAAGAACGATGTATTGCAGACCACTGCGCGTGGCGACGACGTCGGGCTTTTGAGCGTTTTCAGCGAGGAAGGCTTGTCCGAGGAGGAGGGCAGGGGAGGGCATAAAAGGGCGCGGTTTATGGATGACCTCAGTAGCCTGGGCAAGCGCGAATGCGAATCAGTGCTTGGCGCGTGATTTGGGTGGCATCACCACTCCATGACAGCCGGCGAGGATCAGCCCGGCACCGATGGTTTGCATGGAACTAAACGTCTCAGCAAACAACAGGCAGCCGCCTGCCGTGATGAGCAGCGGCAGCAGCATCTGGAAGGCACCGCCGACGCTGACGGGCAGGAAGCGGAAACCCTCGGTCATGCCGATCTGCCCACAGGCGGCAAGCAAGGCAGCAAGAGTGAGCAGGCCAAGATCAGCCAGGCCGGGGAGGGGAAGCGTGGCACACAAAGGCAGGGCCAGCAGAGTGGTATAAAGGAACTGGCTGGCAAAGATGGTGCCGCTGGTCTCAGTGCGGGTGAGCTGCCGGATGACCACGACGACGCAGGCGGCGACGAGTGAGCCCCCGATGGCGATGAGTTCATAAACGCCCATTTGACTTACCTGTCCGCGCTCCATCTCAGTGATGAGCGCGATGCCTGCGATGGCCAGCGTCATGCCGATGACCTTCCTCGTCGTCAGCCTTTCCCCCAGCAAAGGCACGGCCATCAGTGCTGCCCAGATGGACCAGGTGTTGCCGATAAGGGTGGCCTTGCCCGCACCTAACACCGGCAATGTTATATAATAGGCGGCTGTGCCGATGGCTCCCAGCACGCCGCGTGAGACGAGCATGCGTCCTGTGGCGGCTCGCTTGAAGCTGACATTCCCACGCGGTCCATAGATGACTGCCACGACGACAATGCCCACCAATGCACGGAAAAGCAGTGCCCACCAAGGGCTCACGGCACGCGTGCTGCCGAGGTGCTTCACCAGCAATGCCATACCGGTGAATCCCACGAGCGAGCTGAGCATCCAGAATGCCCCACGACGAAAATCGTAGCCGTGGGGATCTGTGGTTGAGGTGATGGACACCCTGTTTTGTGGCGCGTCGGTCGTCAGTTTGCAAGAGTCGGCGCGGTTCCTGCATTGACGTTCGTTCCTGAAAAGGAAAACATCCCGCCATGCTTCGTCGATATTTGCTCACCTCCAGCATGGCATGGCTCGCCGTGCCATGTGCGCTGCATGCAGCACTGGCGGGGCGGCGGCTTGGCACGGTGATTTATTCTTTTTCCCATCGTTGGAAATCAAAACACTCGAGCATCAAATATCCGGCCTTTCGAGATGTCCTGGACGCGATGGACCGGCTCCACGCGCTCGGCGTCGGCAGTTTGCAGATCGGTGTGGATGGCTGGAGTCTCGATCTCGCGCACAAGGCCCGCTCCACCTGTGAGTCCTATGACATGGGCTTGGAAGGCATTGTGCGCCTGCCGCAGGGTGAAGGGGATGTGGAACGCTTCGCTCGTGATCTGCGTTTGGGCAAAGAAGCGGGGATGGGCATTTTCCGCGTGGCTGCGGGTGGCAGGCGTTATGAAACTTTTACCCGTCGGGCTGATTTCGAGGTCTGGCTGGCATCGGCTCGGCGCGCTTTGGAACTCGCAGAACCGCTCGCTCGTCGTCTGGGAGTGAAGCTGGCCATCGAGAATCACAAAGATTTCGAGACGCCTGAACTGCTGGAAATGCTGGATGCCATCGCCAGTCCACAGCTTGGTGTTTGCCTTGATACCGGGAATAGTCTGGCATTGCTCGAAGATCCTTGGGAGGTCGTGCGAAAGTTGGCACCGCGCACCTTCACGGTGCATCTGAAGGACATCGCAGTGCGGGCTGTGGAAGATGGCTTTGAGATGGCTGAGGTGCCGCTGGGACAGGGGATGCTTGATCTGCCCGCAATGATCTCCACGATCTCAAGCAAGGCTCCGCAGGCTGCTTTTCATTTGGAGATGATCACGCGAGATCCCTTGCTCATCCCCTGTCTGCGCGAGGAATACTGGGCCACCTTTCCTCAGAAGCCGGGGCTTCAGTTGGCACAGACGCTGAAGCTCGTGAAAACACATGCTGCAGCGGTGATGCCGAAGGTCTCCGACCTGCCTTCCGAAGCGTTGGCGGCTCAGGAGGAGAAGAATGTCCTCGCTTGCATGTCCCATGCTGCGGATGCGCTGGGTTTTAGCCAGATAAATACGAAGGCTGTGCGTGGGGGAGAGAAGTGAACGACGGATGAAGACCTGCTTGCGCGGACGGCGTGCCGGTGGATGGATGGCACATGAGCATGATCGTCTGGCTGAATGGCTTGTTGATGCCCCTGCATGAGGCGCGCATCTCACCGCTTGATCACGGTTTCCTAGTCGGGGACGGTGTTTTTGAGACCTTGGTGGCTCGTGAGGGTCGGCTTTTTGCGGCACATGAACATTGGCAGCGGCTGCTGCGCTCCTGCGAGTTGATGGGGCTCACACCCGTTTCCGAGACGGAGTTCATTGGTGCCATGGAGGCTGTTTTGGAGGCAAACCAACTCAAGGATGCTCGTGTGCGATTCACGCTGACCAGTGGGGATGGGCCGCTGGGTTCTGAGCGCGGAGAAAGCCCCGACACCATTCTGGTCACGGCAGTGCCTCTGAAACCTTGGCCTCCTACTGAGCGTGTCTGCCTAGCTCCGTGGACGCGTCATGAGTCTGGAGCTCTTTCCGGGGTCAAAAGCACCTCCTACGGAGACAATGTCCGCGCATTGGCGCACGCTCGCATTCGTGGCTGTGGTGAGGCCTTGCTGGCGAATACGCGAGGTGAACTCTGCGAGGGGACGGGCTCGAACATCTTTCTGGTGGTGCAGGGACGGCTGGTGACGCCCCCTCTCGATTCCGGCTGTCTGGCAGGTGTGACACGTCTGCTAGTCCTGCGCGCTTGTGAAGAGGCTGGCATTGATTGCTTTGAAGACACGCTTACTGTTCGGGTGCTCAGCGAGTGTGAAGAAGCCTTTTTGACCTCTTCGACGAGAGATGTGCATCCCATCGCAAAGGTCGATGGTCGTGAACTTACTGCTCCAGGGCCCGTCACTGGACAGGTGCAGACGGCCTTTTCTGAGCTGATGAACAAAATGAGTGTTGCCGCCTGAGGTCCGTTTTGATGGAATGTAGGTGATGTCGTTCAGCGTGCGCTTATCCCTCATTTCACTACTTTTGAGCCTGCTGGTTTCCTGTGAGGTTCAGAAGTTTCACCGTGCCCTGCCACCCGTCATGGAGTTTGGGGTAACCCAAACCCAGGTTGGCATCGCATCCATTTACAAAGATCACCGTACAGCGAGCGGTGAGCGCTTTCGAGCCTCGGCCCTGGCCGCAGCTCACCGCACCTGGCCGATGGGAACGCGGGTGCGTGTCACCCATCTGGGCAACGGACGAACAGTGATCGTCCGAATCAACGACCGGGGACCCTTTATTAGAGGCCGGGTGATTGATCTGACCCCATCTGCCGCGACTGCGATTGGGCTGACGACGAGACAAGGGGTGGCACGAGTCAAGCTGGAGCGTCTGAGATAATGACAAGCTCACGAATACTCCGAGCAAGAAAAAAACCTTTACACAGTATATGCAATATGGTTCAACTCACTGAAATTCAGGGGCGTATCTGCGTTTCCTGAATAATAATCTCCAGCGAACCTCCACGCTACAATCATGAAAAATGCCCCCATCTTCGTTCTGCTCACAACGGCCAGCTTGCTCACCTTTGCCGTGGCGAAATGGAGCCGTGTTCCTGGTATCGACAAAAAGCCCGTTAATATGAGTTTGGCGACAGCTGGAACCTCCGTGTCGAGTTCGGAGGGAGTTACACCTGCTAGTGCTCTTCTGGTAGGTGATCCAACACGGCCAATCACTCTCGCGGGTGGGCGTAGCAACGCGATAATCAAATTCGTAAAACAGTCGTACGTCGAATCCGTTTCTTTCGTGAGCGATGGCCTTGAGGGTAAGGTCAGCGCGTCGATGAGTGCGGATGGCAAAGCGTGGAACAATTCGAGTGCCGCAGTATTTGCTCCAGCAGATCGCTTTGTGAATCTCACTTTTGGTCGGGCTCAGGGGCGTTATCTCAGGCTTGAGTTTGAACTGATTCGTGGTGGCTCGATCCGTAGTTTCCAGGCATTTGGTTCTCATTCAGATGGGAACTATACAGTGACACAGACTCCTGATGGCAGCGGTCCAATGATCAACTTTGCTTCTGGCATCGGTGGAGGCCGATTGATCTATGTGAATCCCGAACTTTACAGCGCTAGGAATGACGCTGTTAAGCTGAACAAAATCGACTTCCCTGAATCGGATGAAAAATACCGTACTGCTGTGTATGATCTTGGGCAGGTTCGTTCCTTGAGTGAGTTTGGTTCAGTGCATTCACCTCGTCCGGTTCGCTTAGCCGTGTATGCCTTCGAAGCCCTTCCTGAGAAAGAAGACTGGCGTGGACGTCTGGCATTTGACCCAGGAGTATTCGACACCACTGAGCCTGTGGCATCTGGTGAAGACTCCTCCGGTTCGGGAGCTATTAAAGTTAAGTCCGGCAAGACGGTCAAAGCCCGCTATGTTGCTCTCCGCTGGGAACCAGATTTCAACCCCCCTGGATTCAGTGCTTCAGCGCACGCTGGCGGTAATGCAAACGTTGGCTTTCAGAGCGGCGGCGTCAATGTAAACAACGGTGAAGTTACTCAGAATGCTGACGGTGAAGATGCTGGCGGCGGAACAAGTGATGAAATGAGTGAGGATGGCGATGGCAACCAATCCAATAACATGAACTCATTTAACCCCCAGAGTTCCAGTAACGGAGTAGGCCCCAACGGTACACCAACCCAAGGGGGATCCACGAATCCATAAAAGACAGCTTTATTTTCATTCTGGGCGATAGCGTTTGGCTATCGCCCATTTTTTGTACTGCGTTATTTTGGGGTAGGTCATGCCACGAAGACTTTTAGTTTTATTATGCTGCCTTCTGTCACCTTCCTTGGTGGGCCAGTCAGTGAGGCCAAATTTGCAAGACTTTCCCAAGGCTCCCTCAATCAAGGGATTGCAGGTGCAGATGGTTGATGATGCATTGGCGCTTGGGATTCATCACGCTGGGATCAATATAAACCTCAGTGCTCTTCTGGATCTGGAGAAGAAGCCGGGGAGTCCGAAGCGCACCGTGGATGGTCAGGAATTCAGCTTCAATTTAAGCTATTTGAAATCTCTGGATGCCCAGATCAAGCCTCTCTCAGACCGAGGTGTCGTCGTCTATATGATTCTTATCGCGTATCCCTCCAAGCAGGTGGAACGAGATGCGATCGTAATCCACCCAGATGCCCGCCAAGACTACAAATACAGTGTTGGAGGCTTTAACTCAAAAACACCTGTGGGGCGCGCCTGGCTGCGTGCTGTATCAGAGGAGATGGCAGAGCGCTGGAGCGGTGCGCATCTGGAGCATGGTCGTGTCTGGGGATGGATCGTGGGCAATGAAGTGAACTCTCACTGGCTCTGGTATAACATGGGTCGAAAAACCATGGCGGAGGCTGTTGGTGAGTATGCGCAGGCCTTTCGCCTCGTGCACGTTGCAGTGAGGCAGGTTTCGGCAAATGCGCGGCTCTACATTCCATTTGATCATCACTGGGGCATTGGCATGAACGGCATCAGTGCCGAAGAGGCGACGCCTGGACGAGACTTTCTGGATTCGTTTGCGAAGCAAACCTCCGATCTTGACTGGCACATCGCCTGGCATCCCTATCCTGAAGATCTTGGAAATCCTCGAGCTTGGGCAGATAAGTCGGTGACCAGTGATGAAGCGACGAACAAGGTCACCTTCAAAAATCTCGAAGTGCTCTGCCGCCATCTCAGAAAGCCGGGGTTATTATTCAAAGGCGAACCTCGTCGCGTTATCCTTTCCGAACAGGGTTTCCATACCTTGCTGAACCTTGAGGGAGAGTCGCTTCAGGCTACCGCTTATGCCTATGCCTGGGAAAAGTGCAGTCGTCTGCCATTGGTGGATGCCTTCATTTATCATCGGCATGTCGATCACGCCCAGGAAGGTGGTTTGCGTCTCGGTCTCTGGCGGAATGCACCGAACTCCGTGGTCACACCGCATAGCAAGAAGCAGATCTGGGATATCTTCCGCGTTGCAGGGACACCTGCGTGGGATGCTGCCGCCGCGTCACTGTTGCCCGTGACGGGTTTGAAATCTTGGGATGAACTGAAGGGCGAGTAAGGCGCGAAGGCGTGCTGGACTACTTCCGCGCCTTCGTGGCGATGGCTTTGTAGTAGCTCTCGATGGCGGCGCGGTATTCGGGGGCGGCTTCGGTGCGGGTGGCTTCGGTGAGGTCTTCGGCCATTTTGCTGGGGAGGTGCCCCCAGTCGCCTTTGACCAGGATCATCTCGGTGCCTAGCACGCCGTCTTTCAGCATGGCCTGGAGGTCGCCGCCCTCGGTTTGCGTGGAGGCTTGGGACTGGGATTGCTGCTGGCCGGGCTGCTGACCTTGCGCCATCTGCGGCTGACCGGGCTGCTGGGAGCCGGGCGTTTGACCCTGATTCCGCTGATCGGCCATCTGCTGCTGCTGGCTCTGCTGGGCTTGGGAGAGGCTTTGCTGCGCGGACTGCTGCTGGCCGGGTTGTTGGCTTTGTTGGCCCTGCTGACTTTGTTGCTGTTGCTGGCCGTTTTGGGCCTGCATGGGGTGGAGCTGGGCATCGAGCTGATCGAGCGCCTGAGCGAGGAAGGCGGCCTGCACCTGCTCCAGCGGAT